>Ga0209281_1000152_pt1 | contig 167233 bp, 143 predicted proteins | sample MedtruBG_FD_187514 | JGI IMG/M metagenome (GOLD analysis project Ga0209281, IMG submission 187514) | Root nodule microbial communities of legume samples collected from California, USA - Medicago truncatula BG (SPAdes) (version 2) | ecosystem: Host-associated > Plants > Roots > Nodule | place... | reverse complement strand
TTTAGGCGACCCAAACGGAACAAACCACCAAAACATTCGAAATTTCATCAATTTAGGTTGGGACGGAATTCAGTTTGAAGGAAATGCGCTTGAATTGAAATAATTATTTATGATTTTTGATTAACGATTTTTGATTTCAGATTTAAAATCAAGCACTTTAAGATGATCTATAGCAAATCAAAAATCTAAAATCAACACTCTAAAATCTAAAATCAATTATGCGCTGGACTTTAAAACCAAAACCTTCTGAAGAAAAAGTCAAACATTTGGCCCAAGCGCTAAATGTAGAAGATTTTGTAGCGACACTTTTGATTCAGCGGGGAATTGAAACTTTTGATGAGGCGAAGAATTTCTTTCGTCCGTCATTAGAACATTTACACGATCCGTATCTGATGAAAGATATGGACAAAGCCGTAGCCCGAATAGAACAAGCTATTGAAAATGAAGAAAACATCTTGGTTTTTGGCGATTATGATGTCGACGGAACAACAGCGGTTTCTCTGGTTTCTTCGTACTTAAAATCTCATTATCCAAATATTGCGACTTACATTCCCGATCGTTATGACGAAGGTTATGGCATTTCGTATAAAGGAATTGATTATGCAGACGACAACGGAATTTCTTTAATTATTGCTCTCGATTGCGGCATCAAATCGATTGATCATATCGCTTACGCGAAAGCTAAAAACATTGACTTTATTGTTTGCGATCACCACCGTCCGGGAGAAATTCTTCCTGATGCGGTTGCTGTCCTAGATCCAAAGAGAGAAGACTGCTCCTACCCTTACGACGAATTGTGCGGTTGCGGAGTTGGTTTTAAATTAATTCAGGCTTTAGGCCAAAATCGAAATGAAACAATTGAAGATCTAGTTCCCTATCTGGATTTGGTTGCTACTGCAATTGCCGCCGATATTGTTCCGATTACGGGAGAAAATCGGGTTTTAGCACATTTCGGATTGAAAGTTATCAATAGCGAACCAAGACCTGGAATTAAAGCCTTAACTCATCAGGTAAAAAAGAAAGTGCTTGATATTACGGATGTTGTTTTTATTATTTCACCAAGAATTAATGCTGCGGGAAGAATCAAACACGGTAATCACGCTGTTGAATTGTTGACTGAATTCAACTTTGAACAAGCACAGCAATTTGCTTCAGAAATTGAGCAATACAACGCAGACCGAAAAGATTTAGATAAAAGAATTACAAAAGAAGCTTTTCAGCAGATTCATGATAATAATGAGCATGAACGTTTTTCGACCGTCGTTTTTCAAGAAGACTGGCATAAAGGTGTAATCGGAATTGTCGCTTCGAGATTGATTGAAACTTATTATCGACCAACTTTGGTTTTCACTAAAAGCGGAGACAAATATGCGGCTTCGGCGAGATCTGTAAAAGGTTTTGATGTTTATAATGCTTTAGACGCTTGTTCTGAACATTTGGAACAATTTGGAGGCCACATGTACGCGGCAGGAATGACTTTAAAAGCAGAAAATTATCATGCCTTTAAAGCTGCCTTCGAGAAATGTGTCGAATCGACTATTTTACCCGAAATGCGAACTCCCGAAATTGAGATCGATGCCGAAATTAATTTCTCTGATATAACACCAAAATTGATTCGAATCTTAAAACAATTCGAACCTTTCGGCCCACAGAATATGACGCCTGTTTTTATGACTGCAAACGCGATCGATACTGGTTATGCTAAAACTTTAGGTGCAGAAGAAGAACATCTGAGGCTTTTTGCCAAACAGAACAACTCCGACGGAATCGCCGCAATTGGTTTCGGACTTGGGAAAAAATTAAATATTGTAAAAAATCAAAATCCGTTTCAGATGGCGTATTGCATTGCCGAAAATGAATGGAACGGAACTGTTTCAACGCAGCTTATGCTAAAAGACATTAGACCAAATGGAAGAGATTAAATCAAATAAGCCAGATCCATATCAGGCGCTTCGCTATAGAGAATTCAACATCTTTTTATTATTGCGCTTTGCGATGGTTTTCGCTTGGTCAATGCAATTTATTGTAATCGAATGGGAAGTTTACAGTATAACCAAAAACCCGCTTTCTTTAGGAATCATTGGTTTAATGGAAATCATACCTGCTGTTTCCATGTCTTTATTTGCAGGGCATATTGTAGACCGAAGAGAAAAGAAAAGTTTATTGGTAAAATGTATTTTAGGCTTTTCAGTAATTAGTTTTGGACTTTTCTTACTGACTTGGCCAAAAGTAGTTGGCGATTTTTCTAAAGATTATATTTTATATTCGATTTATGCGCTAGTGTTTTTGGGCGGAATTGTTCGTTCTTTTATGGGACCAACAATCTTCTCACTTCTGTCTTTAATTATTCCTAAAAAAGCATATCCAAATGCGGCAACTTGGAGCAGTTCGGTTTGGCAAATTGGAGCGGTTATGGGACCTGCATTGGCTGGATTTTCGATTAACTGGATTGGAGTTCACTGGTCCATGTGTCTGGTTTTCGGATTTTCCGTTCTTTCGCTAATTGCCTTATCACAAATCAGTCAAAAACCAATTATAAATCCGAAGATGGGCGAATCTATGAAAGATAGTCTGACTGAAGGTTTAACTTTTGTATTTAAAAACAAAATTGTTCTTGGGGCATTATCACTTGATATGATTGCGGTACTTTTTGGAGGTGCCGTTGCACTATTGCCCGTTTTCGCACAAGATATTTTGAAAGTGGGCTCTCAAGGATTCGGGATATTAAGAGCAGCACCTGCTGTCGGCGCTTTCATTACGATGCTGGTTTCGGCTTACGTGCCTTTGTACGAAAATGCAGGAAAGAAACTTTTAATTGCCATTTTTGTTTTTGGATTATCAATCATTTTGTTTGGATTATCAACTTATTTCTGGCTATCTGTTTTTGCCTTATTTTTAAGCGGATTGGCTGACGGGATTTCTGTAGTAATTCGTCAGACAATTTTACAGCTTAAAACTCCAGATCACATGCGCGGGCGCGTTGGTGCAGTAAACTCCATTTTTGTCGGATCTTCTAATGAATTAGGTGCTTTTGAAAGCGGCGCAACTGCCAAATTGATGGGCGCTGTAACTTCTGTTGTTTTTGGAGGAAGTGTTACGCTTTTAACTGTCATTTTCACAGCTTTAAAATCGCCAACTTTTAGAAATTTAGATTTGAAAAGGGATATGGATGAACATCATAAATTAGAGTAATTAAATCTATTAAGCCATACCCGCTAAGTGAAAAGGAACAAAATTTAATTTAAACACATAGAAACATAGATTTTTTATTGCTTCTGCTTAAGATTATAGAAAAAGCAAGCTTTAACACATAGTTCTATGTGTAATATTCTTTATTGATTCCTAAAAGCTATGTTTCTATGTGTTAAAAATAATTTCATACAACGAGTTAAAATCATATAAACTATAAAAGAATTTCAATCTCTATAAATGAAATTATTAGCAACCGTTTTATTTCTTACATTTTCGCTTTTCGCGAAAGGGCAAAACCTTTACATCAAAACGTACGGAAAAGAAAAGAATAAAACCATCATTTTCATTCACGGAGGACCAAGCGGCAATGCGACTTTATTTGAAGGAACAACAGCTCAAAAATTAGCCGATTTAGGATTTTATGTTATTGCTTACGACCGAAGAGGCGAAGGAAGGTCTGCAGACCCTAATGCGAAATTTACTTACGAAGAAGCTTTTCAGGATTTAAATTCGATTTATGCAACATATCATTTGAAGAAAGCAATTATTCTAGGGCATAGCTTTGGCGGTTTGATTGCTACGCTTTACACCAATAAATATCCGCAAAATGTGAGCGCTTTGGTTTTGGCTGGTGCTTTATTTTCTCAACAGGAAACGTATGACTATATTTTAAATACGTTGAAGAAAAAATACAGTAACGATTCTGAACAATTGAAGAAAATCGCTATTGTAGAAAATCTAAATAAAAATTCAGCCGAATATAGAAAAGGCTGTTACGAACTTGCAGGAGAAAATGGCTTTTTTAAAATGCCAAATCCGACGCCAGAATCTAAAAAACTTTACGCCGATTATGAAGCTGGAGAATTTTATAAAACGAATATTCGAAATAAAAACGCACCGCTGTTTTTTTACAAAAACGAAAAACAAAACAACATCAACAGCAAACCTTTTTTAAAGAAAATCAAAGCGGCTGGTGTTCCTATTTTTGGAATCTATGGAAAAAATGATGGCATCTTTTCATCGGCACAAATCAATTCTCTGAAAGCAATAACGGGTGAGAAAAACTTCACTTTCCTTGATAATTGCTCGCATTATTTATTTGTTGACCAGCAGAAAGAATTTTTATCACACTTAAAATATTGGCTGAAGTAAATTTCCAAATCATATAAGTTATTTCGTTTAAAAACCGAATTCATAAACAATTCAAAATCAACAATTAATACAGCTTTTTAGCATTTTTTATGCTTTTCTTAGTCAAGTATTAATAGAAACAGAACGTATCTTTGTGGCCTAAAAAAATATGTCATGAAAGACATCGAACAGATATACCGCAACGATTTTGGAATTTCATTTTATTGGAAAGAAGGCAACGAAATTATATCCGATAAAATTCAGCTGCTTTTTAAACAAATGGGATTTTATTTTTCAGTCGAAGAATTAAATGAATTTCACGATTTAATTGAAGAGTGCATCACTGATCATAATGATTATACGAATGGCGTAAAACGCGCCTTCGATAAATTTTTATTGAAGACGCCCTATGTTGCTATAGATTTAGAAATATCACCAATGGAATTAAATTCTATAAAAGACTTGGTTGATGGTTCTTTATTTCGACTTCATCTTAATGAATATATTTACGGTTTCGGAATGAATTAAACAATTTCGTTCGTCTATCTCATACTAGAAATTTTTTCAAACTTTTATGATTTTTTTATTTAGAATTAATTTAAATAATGATTATATTTGTTGAAATTAAAGGATTCGCGATGAGAGAAATTGAACAAATATATCATAATAACTTTGGGATAGCTTTTTACTGGAAAGATCGCAACACTACAATTTCAGATAAAGTGCAGTTAGTTTTTAGAGAAACTGGCTTTTATTTTACGGTTCAGGAATTGAATCAATTTTGCGATTTAATCGAAGATAGTATGATTGAAAACTCTTGTTGTGAAGCTTGCGAAATGAAATATTCTTGCCATAAATTTTTATTGAAAACACCATGCAATTCGATTGACCTAGCGGTAAACATGACCGAACTGAAATCGATTAAAGATTTGGTTGAAGGCTCCTTATTCAAAATCGAATTGGATGAATATATTTATGGAGTTGGAATGAATTAGGAAACATTCTAAATATTTAACATCATTTTCACTATTTAAATATATTTTGATTCAATTCAAAAAAAAGTATATTTACAGCAATGAAAAAAGCTGTATTTCGACTAACCTTAGCATTTCTGACAATTCTCTTTGTCAGTTGCAATAACAAATCAGAGGAATATATTGATCCGCGCGGAACCGATTATGCGGGATCAGAAAGCTGTATACAATGTCACAAAGTGCAATCTGAAATGGCTTTCAAAAGTTCGCACTTTAAAGCAACCGCTCCAGCAATTTTAGGAAACGTTTCCGGCGATTTCGATTCAAAAAATCATACTTTCATTTACGATAAAGATACCAAACTGGTCATGGAAAAAGAGGACGACAGTTTGTATCAGGTTTTATATAAAAACGGAAAAGAAATAGCTAGATACAAATTTGAAATTGTATTTGGAACCAAACACGCACAGACTTCTGTTTACTGGAAAGACAATAATACCTACGAGCTTCCAGTTTCTTTTTATCATTCTATAAACAATTGGGCAACAAGTCCAGGCTTCCCTGCCGATAAGCCTTATTTTGATCGTATGGTCGTGAAAGATTGTTATTCTTGCCACAGCTCGAATATTAGTTCTAGAACCGTTAACCAAAGTTCTGCAGATAGAAATTTTACGTCTATGGATGTGGAAGATATAATCAATAAAAAGACGATTGTTTACGGAATTGACTGCGAACGCTGCCATGGCCCAGCTAAAAAACATGTTGAATTTCATTTAAAAAATCCAAACGTCAAAATTGCTAACAGCATTACCAGTTTCAAGACATTAAATAGACAGCAAAAATTGGATGCTTGCGCTTTATGTCATGCAGGAAATGATGGCATGAAATTAAAATCTCGTTTTGAATTTAAGCCCGGAGACAATTTATCGGAATACTTTCGTGAAACCAAAAGTATTACTGATACAGCAAAATTTGATGTTCATGGAAATCAGTTTCGCTTAATGGCACAGAGCAAATGTTTCAACAGCCAAAAAATGGATTGTATTACGTGTCACAATCCGCATGAAAATGCTTCTAAAAATATGGCTTCATACTCAAAAATTTGTATGAGCTGCCATCAAGGTTTAAAACATAAGGAAAGTACATTAAAAACAATGCCTGAGAAATTATTGGCTAGCAATTGTGTAGAATGCCATATGCCGAAACAAGCATCTGGAGCAATTAAATTTCAGCTTTCTAACAGTAAAAAGCTCTCAGAATATATCCTGCGAACGCATAAAATCGGAATTTATCCAAGTGCCAAATAAGCTATTTTGGCAGAGGTGCCTAACACTATTGACTTTCGACCTTTGACTTTCGACTTTTGACTTTCGACTTTCGACTTTTAGACTCCTTTACTATTTTTCAAATTTCTTTAGCTCAAAATTTTCACCGTCAAAAACGCCATAAGTAAAATAGCCGATCCAATCACCTAGGTTTACGTAATTTGAATTTTCGCCAACAGGAATAATCATTGGCAAATGGCGGTGTCCGAAGATGAAATAATTGTAATGTTTGGTCTCTAATTTTCGCTTGGCGTATAAAACCAGCCATTCGTTTTCTTCTCCTAAAAACTTCACATCTTCGTCGCCAGAAATCAATTTATTTTTTACTGATAAATATTGTGCTAAACTTACGCCAACATCGGGATGCAGCCAGCGGAAAAGCCATTTTGAAAACGGATTTGTAAATACCTTTTTCATTCGCTTATAGCCTTTATCGCCAGGACCTTTTCCGTCGCCGTGGCCAATTAAAAAGGTTTTTCCGTTAAAAGTAAATTCTTTATTATCGTGATAAACAGGAATATTCAATTCAGTTTCAAAATAATCGTTCATCCAAAGATCATGATTTCCAACAAAGAAATAAATCGGAATTCCGCTGTCGCGAATTTCAGCCAGCTTGCCTAAAATGCGCACAAAACCTTTCGGAACAACCGTTTTATATTCGAACCAAAAATCAAATAAATCTCCAAGCAAAAAAATCGCTTCAGCATCTTCTTTAACCTCATCTAACCAAGCAACAAATTTCTTTTCGCGCGGTAAACTCAATTCAGGAGTCGGCGCGCCAAAATGCTGATCTGAAGCAAAATATATTTTTTTCATGGAGAATTTTAGATTTTTAGACTACTTAGAAAATTAGATTCTAAGTAGAAAACTTGCAACTTTTGACTTTTGACTTTCGACTAATTATATATTATCTGAAGCATACCATTCTGCGAAAGAAGATTCTGTTTCCTGAAGTTTTAGCGAGAAAAGCGAAATTCCTTGTGGAAGTCTTGTTCTAATTCTTTCAGCAAAATCTACCACCATATTTTCGCTAGTTGGCTGATAATCTACTAAGATAACGTGATGTCCGCGGTTTTTTAATTCTGCAGCTAATTCAACATGCGGCGTGGTCTGATTGAAAACAGTTGCATGATCAAATTGATCGACGATTTCTTCTTTTACAATTTTCTTTAGGTCAGAAAAGTCAATCACCATTCCGAACTTTACATTCGATCGGTCTGTAATTGGCGAACCAATAACTGTTACAGATAATTTATAACTGTGTCCGTGAACGTTCTTGCATTTTCCGTCGTAACCGTATAAAGCGTGTCCAGTTTCGAAGCTAAATTGTTTTGTAATTCTGATATTACTCATCGATTTTTAATTTTAAGCTTGCAAATTTACAAATTAATAACCGTTTTTGTTTCTTTTTTTAGCTCTGTTGTACAACCACAAAGCAATTCCGCCCAAAATTAGGAACGGAATGAAAGATCCGATCACAACACCAATTTGATAACTGCTGTCTGGAGCATGCTTCATTTTTTCGGCAACATCAACGTTTTGGAATAAGAAAATGAGTTTCATTTTAAAAATTATTTAATCCTGCAAGGTTTTCAAAACCTTGTAGGTATTAGTGAAATATTTATTTCTTGTAATAATTAAACCTACAAGGTTTTGAAAACCTTGCAGGAGTGTATGCAAAATTATTTTTTAAACTGCAATAAAGCCGATTTTGTAAAATCAGACAAAACCAATCTTCCTGTAATGGCTGCACGTTCAAAAAGAAGCGATTCCCAAGTTTCTGTTCCTTCCCAGATAATCTTTTTCATTTCATATAAGGCTTCAGGATTATACGAACTTAATCTTGCAGCAAAACTTTCGACTTCAGTGTCCAAGTTTTCAGTTTCAGACAGAACCGAAAAAAGCCCTTTTTGAAAAGCCCATTGCGCCGATTTCCATTCGTGGCCTGCTAAAGTCATTTCGGTCATGGCAGTTCTTCCAATTTTTCTAGAAACTGCGGGTTCAATTACGAAAGGTCCGATTCCGATTGCTAATTCTGATAATTTAATATCGCTTTGCGGAGTTGCAAAAACATAATCGCAAGCCGAAATAATTCCGACACCGCCGCCAACAGCTTTTCCTTGTACACGACCGATTATAATTTTATTGCAGTTTCGCATGGCATTTAATAAATGAGCAAAACCTGAGAAAAATTCAACTCCCTCTTCTTCATTTTCGACTTTCAAAAGTTCATCAAAAGAAGCTCCTGAGCAAAATGTTTTGGTTCCTTCACTCTTTAAAATAATTACAGAAACATTTTCATCTCGGCTTAAAGAATTTATTTCTAAAGTAAGACGATCTAATAGCTCACGTGGAAAAGAATTACTCGCTGGATGACCAAATTGTACTGTTGCAATCGTATTTTGAAAGGAAGTTTCCAGACTTCCGTTTGCGTTTTCTAAACTCATAAAAATTAGATTTAAGGTAAAGTTACGCTTTTGAAAAATATTTGACCAGAAGTCTGCTAAATTTGTTTTTTGAGAAATATTTGACTTTATTTGTTAACACTTTGGGGGATTAGCTCATTTGGCTAGAGTATCCCGATGAAAAATCGGGAAGGCGATGGTTCGAATCAGGCATTCTCCACAAAACTAAGGGGGATTAGCTCATTTGGCTAGAGTATCCTGATGAAAAATCGGGAGGGCGACAGTTCGAATCAGGCATTCTCCACAAAACTAAGGGGGATTAACTCATTTGGCTAGAGTGTCCCGATGAAAAATCGGGAAGGCAATGGTTCGAATGCTAAAATCCAAATATTCGGGGGATTAGCTCATTTGGCTAGAGTGTCCCGATGAAAAATCGGGAAGGCGATGGTTCGAATGCTAAAATTCAAATATTCGGGGGATTAGCTCATTTGGCTAGAGCGCTACGCTGGCAGCGTAGAGGCGACCGGTTCGAATCCGGTATTCTCCACTAATTTTCACAACAAAAATACCCAAACAACTCTTGTTTGGGTATTTTTTTTACTTATTTATTACAAATATGTTTTACACTTACATTATATATTCAAAAACACTTAATAAATATTATGTTGGTTCTTGTCAAGACATCAATAAACGAATTGATGATCATTTAAACAGTAGAAGTAAATTCACAAAATCTGCCAAAGATTGGGAAATAAAATATTTCGAAACTTTTTTAACCCGAAGTGAAGCCTGCAAACGAGAATTACAAATCAAAAAAATGAAAAGTCGAAAATATATCGAAGACTTAATAACAACAAAAGTCTAGAGTATCCCGATGCATCGGGAGGGTGACCGGTTCGAATCCGGTATTCTCCACAAAATGAAAAACCCTTATAAATTCATTTTTTTACAAGGGTTTCTTTTTTCGAAATAATGATTTCAATTTATTTCTCATTTGCCGAATCATCAGCCTCAACATCCGTTTTCTTTGCCTTTTTAAAATCATTATTCATCAAATTCTCCAATTTCTTTTTTTCGCGTAGATTTTTTCTGATTGTCAAGACAACCAAAATCACAATCAAAATTGCTACAACTCCTATTATATTCCAATTAATATCCATGGTTATAATTTTTAATTAAAAGTAAATTTTTAAACTATTTATCATATTATCAAAAGGTTAAGAATTTTAATTAGATAAGTATTTAATGAAATTTCGAAGCAGAGATTTTGTTTTTAAATAGTATTTATTTTGTAATCCAAAAAATATGATTTGCCTTCAGCTTCAGCTTTAGCTGAAGGTTAAAATGTTGTGAACAAATTGGCTTTAGCCAAATATTCTGCATTTTGGCTAAAGCCAATTTAAATAAAAATAAAAAACCTCCGGCTAAAGCTTGAGGCAATTGAAAAATATCTTATTTAGAAATCCAGAATTTGATTTTGAAAGTGTTCAAAAATGTTAATCTTCTTAGCCCAAACATCATTTAAGCAAAAACCCCATCCTTATCGATCCATAAAAATATCCTGAATTGGTATTAATTTCCGGATCATTCAATTCTCTTCCTCGGTAAAGGAAAGAATACGAAATATTGAAGTTATTGTAGCGGTATTTTAAACCTGCTTCGGCATTGAAACGAAGCGGTTCCAAATCAAAAGTCACGGGACTTGTATCGTTAAACATACTTCCTTCAATAGTGGCATCATAAAACTGATAATTGACACTTGGAGCCGCGTAGAAATAAAATTCTCTAATGTTCGGCTGTGCTTCCGCACTTATCGAAGCATCATGAATGTTGGAATCGTAAATTGGAATTAGTTTTTTAAATCCGAATCGAGCCATGAATCCTGTGGAGACTCCAGAGAAAATAGTTCCTAAATTTCCTTCTGACTGCCAATGAAAATCGACAAAATCATTGTGTTTTGAAGGAAACAGTTTTTTTGAATAAATAGCATGAGCCTGAATTCCTAAAGCGTTATGAATCTGGTTTTCCCAGCCATAGACTTTTTTGTAGCCAATCATGTTGTGAAACCCTTTCTGCAATTCTTCACCAAACGCATTCGGGCCAAGAAATCCGACTTGAAAATCGGTCTTCAGAACCGACTCGCTTTGGTAAAAGAAGTTCTTCCCAACCTCTGCAAAAAGATAGCCTGCAAAAGGACGGTCGTTTATGGTAACAGCTTCTTTGTTTATAAATCGCGGATTATAAAGATATTGCCCAATTCTAAATTCGGTAATTTCTTTTTTGATTTTCGAGTTATCGTTCTTCGATAAATATCGAAAAAAAAGTTCCAAACCATTGGTATAATACATATCGTACTTAGACGAAGTGTACAAATCGTTATCCGATACAAAACCTATTTCTTTAGTTCTTCCTTGTCCAAAAGTTAACGTCACACTCAAAATCACAAAAGCAAAAAGCGCTTTTTTACTTCTTTTCTTCCTTACCATTGTAATAGATTTTTCCAACATAACGCATTTCACGAACAATTCTTTCTTTTCTTCTATTGATATAACTTGACGAACCTGTAGCTTTAAATTTTCTTGGGTTTGGCAATATCGCTGCAATTCCGGCCGCCTGCATTGGCGTTAAACTCGAAGCATCTCTGCGGTACCAATGTTCTGTTGCTGCATAAGCACCATAAACGCCATCGCCCATTTCGATACTATTTAGATAAACTTCCATGATGCGCTGTTTGCCCCAGATAATTTCGATTAAAACGGTAAAATAAGCTTCAAGGCCTTTACGGAAATAGCTTTTCCCTTGCCATAAAAAGACATTTTTGGCGGTTTGCTGCGAAATGGTACTTCCGCCTCGAATTCGGCGTCCGCGTTCGTTGCTTTTATAGGCTTTTTGCAGTGCTTTAAAATCGAAACCATTATGAGTTAAGAAAGTGCCGTCTTCGCTGGCAATAACTGCTTTTTGCAAATTCATTGAAATTTTTTCAATTGGCTCCCAATCGTGATCAAAATAAACTTCTTTTCCACCCATTTTGTTTTCGATGGCACGAATAAGCATTAAAGGTGTAAATGGCACGGGAACATATTTAAAAAAGATAACCGAACCGATTGAAAGTCCAAAAAACCATAAAGCTGCTTTGATGAAAAACCATTTTATTTTTTCTCCCAAAGAACGCTTCGCTTTTTTGGGAGCCGCTTTCGGTTTGGGTTTATTTGCAGTAGTTTTTGATGCCGTTTTTTTTGTTACTTTCATTCTATTAAATCTGCTAATTCTGTTCCTATTAAACTGCCTATCGCCACTCCCATTCCGCCTAAACGCACTCCACAGAACACATTTTCAGAAAGTTGGGTTACGACAGGATTCTTACTATTTCCGATTCCCATGATACCGCTCCATCGGTGCGCAACCTGAAAATCCTGATTTGGTAAAATTACATTTTTCAATAAATCTTCCAATCTATTTTGAATAATTTTCGTCTGTCCAAATTCGGTTGTTGTTTCTCCCTCAAAATCAAGGTTTCGGCCTCCGCCTAATAAAATGCGATCGTTTATATTTCTAAAATAATAATAACCTCTATCTAAATGAAACGTTCCTTTGATGTCTAAATTGCGAATAGGCTCTGTAATAAGCACTTGCGATCTGGCTGGTTTTACAGCACCTTTTGTTAAGTCGCCCGCAAAACCGTTGGTTGCAAAAAGAAGTTTTTTGGTTTTAAAGCTAAAATCATTCACAACAACTTCTACATGATTTCCAGATTCAATATATGATTTTACGGTTTGCTGGTTTAAAATTAAAATATCTGCCGAAACCGCTTGCTTTAATAATTCTTGCATCATGTTTCCAGTATCAATTTGTGCTTCAAAAGGATTAAAGATTAAATACTCGTGAATATTTTCAAATCCAAATCGGTCTACTTCTTTCGAAAAAACATCGGCCTTAAAAAGCGGTTTTAAAACATCATTTATGAACGGAATTTTAGAAATGCATTCGTTAAATCCTAATTCGTCTTCTTTCAAAAACAATTCATATCCGCCGTGAGGTTTAAAATCAATCGCCTGATCGCCTAATCTTTTTCGAAGTAATTGAAGTCCTTTCCATCTTTTTTCAATCAATGCCACAACATCATCTTCGGAATGTGTTTTTAGGTCATCCATAATTTCAGACAAACTTCCGAAACAGGCAAAACCTGCATTTTTGGTACTCGCTCCTTGTGGTAACATGCCACGTTCTAAAACCAGAATTTTAGCCGCAGGAAATCTTTCGCGTAAGCGTAATGCTGTATGCAGACCCACGATGCCGCTTCCAACAATTGTGTAATCGATATTTGAGAACCAGTTTTTTAGTTCCCAGTAGCTTAGTTCCATTTTTTTAGAGTTTTTATAAAAATAATGATTTTTTTGAACCATATCAGAAATGTAAGTTCATTTAAACTCTTTGTCAGGCTGAGCGAAGTCGAAGCCACTTTTTGGTGCGCCCTTCTCCCGAAGCCTCGGGATCGCTCAGGGTGACAATTGGAATTTAGAATTTGAAATTTCATCCTCTAAAATTTAACAATTTTTGGGACTTGGAAATTAACTTTTGGTCCCGACGCTTCGGGATAATTGTTGTATTTTTAGCGCCACAAAAAATAGAATATTTGATTATGAAAAAAGTATTATTAACAACCTTAATAATGATGAGTTTAAACGTTATCGGACAGAATGTAATGTCTCCGGAATTGTTATGGAAATTAGGACGAGTAACTGCGCTCGGACTTTCGAAAGATGAAAAAAATATTGTTTATAAGGTTTCAACGCCTTCTGTAGCCGATAACAAATCGACTTCTAAACTTTACATTATTCCGGTAAACGGAGGTAATGCCACTGAAATTAAAGACACAAAAGACGTTTTAAAAGACAAAAATATTTCGCCTGACGGAAAATATGTCGTTTATAATGAAGAAGTAAAAATTGATAAAGTATTAGGTAAAGATTTCTACCCAAGCCTTGACAAATCTGATGCACAAATTTACGATGGTTTAGATTACCGTCATTGGGACACTTGGAATGAAGGGAAATTTAACCACGTTTTTTACAAAGAAAACAAAGACGGCGCACAAGGAATTGATATTTTGAAAGGTGAAACTTTCGATTCTCCGCAAAAACCTTTCGGCGGTGACGAAGATTATATCTGGTCTCCAGACAGCAAGAGCATTTTCTACGTTTGCAAGAAAAAAGCGGGAACTGCGTATGCAATTTCTACTAATACCGATATTTATGAGTACAATTTAGAAACTCAAAAAACAACTAATAAAACGGAAGGTAATTTAGGTTACGACACGGCTCCGCAATTTTCTCCGACAGGAAATTTATCTTGGCTGCAAATGAAACGTGACGGTTACGAATCTGATAAAAACGATATTATTGTTGAGTTTAAAGGAATCAAAACGAACTTAACGGCAAACTGGGACGGAACTGTAGATAATTTTATCTGGAGCAAAGACGGAAAAACAGTATTTTTTGTGGCTCCAATTGACGGAACAAAACAACTTTTCTCGGTTAATTTTCCTGGTTTAACTAAAATCGCAATCAACGTTCGCCAATTGACCAACGGAGATTTTGACGTAAATGATTTAGTTGGTTTTGCAGGAGATGATATCATCGTTACGAGAACGGATATGAATCACGCAGGTGAGATTTTTTCTTTTAACTTGAAGAAAAACACTTGGAAACAAATCTCAAATGTAAATACGGATACCTATAAAACTTTAGCGTTAAGCAAAACAGAAAAGCGTTACGTTACCACAACTGACGGCAAAAAAATGTTGGTTTGGGTAATTCTGCCTCCAAATTTTGATGCTTCAAAAAAATATCCAACTTTATTATTTTGCCAAGGAGGACCACAAAGTCCGTTGACACAATCGTATTCTTTCCGTTGGAATTTCTCTTTAATGGCTGCTAAAGGCTATGTAGTGGTTGCTCCAAACCGTCGTGGAATGCCTGGACATGGTGTTGAATGGAATGAGCAAATTAGTAAAGATTGGGGCGGACAAGTTATGGACGATTACCTTTCTGCAATTGATGATGTGGCTAAAGAAAGTTACGTTGACAAAAGCCGTTTAGGTTGTGTTGGTGCTAGCTACGGAGGATATTCTGTATTTTATTTAGCAGGGATTCATAAAAACCGTTTCAAAACTTTTATTGCTCACGATGGGGTTTTCAATACCGTTTCGATGTTAGGAACAACAGAAGAAGTTTTCTTTAACAACTGGGATTTCGGCGGACCTTATTGGGAAAAAGATAATGCTATAGCGCAAAAAGCTTACACCACTTTTAACCCTGCAACTTTGGTTCAGAACTGGAACAAGCCAATTTTGATTTTCCAAGGAGGAAAAGATTTCCGCGTGCCGATCGGACAAGGACAAGAAGCTTTCCAAGCGGCTCAATTAAGAGGAATCAAAAGTAGATTTGTGTATTTCCCAGATGAAAATCACTGGGTTTTAAAACCTCAAAACGCTCAGGTTTGGCAAGGTGAATTCTTCAAATGGTTAGAGGAAACTTTGTAATTCAACTCGTTTGGGTGAAATTAAAACATAACCATTTAACACATAGATACATAGATTTTCGTGGTGAAAAAAGAGAATAAAAGAAACCAGTTTCCACACATAGCTAACTATGTGTATTTAAACTAGTGAAACGCCTTTTTCAAGTATGGATAAACTATATTTCTATGTGTTTAAAATAATTTACCCAAAAGATTAATCATAAAACATTTTACAGCCGTGGATTTACATAATCTACGGCTGTTTTTATTTGTGGACATTTGAATTATATAAGACATTGAAGATTTTGCTATTCCGAAAACAGATTTTTTTGGATAAATTGCACGTGATTTTCAAATACCAATCCTCAAAATCCGTCAGCAAAATATGGAGACCAAAAGAAGTTACACCGCAATCAAAGTTCTATTCAGCTACGTTGCATTATTGGCTTTGGTTGTTACAGTTGGATGGTTTCTTTATTCTGAAAATGTTGTTTATAACAAACTGGAAGACAAGATTGCTTTAGAAAAAACAAAAATCATCAGAGTCAGCAGATTGTATTCTAATGTTTATAAAACGGAAAGTTTAGCCAGACAGACGATTCAAAACAACTCCGAAAAAGATTTTAGAAATTATCTGATCGAAACCGATTCGCTTCGTAAACGTATCGATACTTTAAAACAGATTGTTACGACCGAATACCAGAAAACACTTTTGGATAGTGTGACTTATTTTTTGGCGGAAAAAACAGAAAACATCAAGCAATTAAGGGAAATCAAGAATAAAGCAGACGATGAAACTTCTGTAAATAACGCCATTGATGAAATCACGAAAATGGAGTTCAACTTGAGGAAACTCGAACTTCAGGATTTCACTAATAATCCGAATCAATTAGGAAGTTATCAGCGCAGTGTTTTACAGCAATATGTAGATTATTTAAATTCGAATATTCCAGACGACAGCACCAATACGCTGAGCAAAAAAGCTTCTGATTCTATTTTGGCCAATTCAAAAAAGCTTTTGAGCTCTGTAAAAATAAAAGCCGAAAAGAAAAAAGAATCTCTGAATTTTGAAGAAAATAAATTGCTTCAGAATGAAATTGCGATTTCAGATCAGCTTAGAAAAATCCTTCGAATTATTGAACGCGAAATCATCATTAATTCGATTAAAAGCAATTCATTAAAAGAAAAATCATTAAAAAGAGTCAACGAAATTGTAACGGCTTCTGCAGTTATCGGTTTGTTGCTGACGGTTTTTTTCTCGATTCTAATTGTCAGTGATTATTCGAAATCTCAATTGTATAAAAAACAGCTCGAAATCGCGAATTTCAAAACAAAGAACCTGCTGAAAAGCCGTGAGCAATTAATTTCAACAGTAAGTCATGATTTAAAAACACCTTTGAGTACGATTGTCGGTTATTCTGAACTTTTGGGCAATTCAGATGTCAATACCAAGCAGTCTTATTTCATTAAAAACATTAAAAATTCGTCTGAATATATTACGCAGCTTGTTCAAGATTTATTGGATTTTTCGCAAATCGAAGCAGGAAAAATTTCGATAGAAAAAGTTCCGTTTTCATTACCCGAAATTATTGAAGATGTTGCGAGAAACATTCAAACGGTTTACAAACAAAAAGACATCGATCTTATCATCAATGTTGATGAGCAGTTCGATAAACGTATTGTTGGCGATCCATTTCGTTTAAAACAGATCTTGACCAACATTATCGGAAACGCTTATAAATTTACCGAAAAAGGTCATATTCGAATTGCCGCTTACGCGAATGAGGATCAGTTTTTCACGATTTCAATTCAAGATACAGGAATCGGAATTGAAAAAGCCAATCAGAAACTGGTTTTTGAAGAATTTGCGCAAGCGAACGAAAATATCGAAAAACAATATGGCGGAACTGGTCTTGGATTATCAATCTGCCAGAAGATCATTTCTATTTTAGGCGGGAATTTAACCTTAGAAAGTATTTTTGGAAAAGGAAGCACATTCATTATTCAACTTCCTCTCTTATTTGACAACAGCCAGACCATTCCTGCAGTCGAACTTAAACCAAAAGCAGCCAAAAACAGCAAGAAACAAACTTTTATTGTGGTCGACGACGACATTAATCTTTTGAATCTAACAAGCGGTGTTTTAAGACAAGAACAACATCAGGTATTTTCGTTTACTAATCCTGCTAAAGCTTTAGAAACGCTTCAGATAACGCCATTTGATTTTATCATTACCGATATTCAAATGCCAGAAATTGACGGATTTCAATTTTTAGAAAAACTTCGCGAACTTCCTGAAACTATTTTCAAGAATCAGCCTGTAATCGCACTTACTGGCCGCACCGATTTGAATCTTTCTGTGTATAAAAAAGCTGGTTTTACCACGGTCATCAAGAAACCTTATTCTCCGAAAATTTTGCTCGAAACGATTCAGCATATTTTAGATCATGAAGAAATTCCGGAAACCGAATCTACAGAGAATGCGAACAAAAACGATTCACAACTCTATTCTTTAGAAACTTTGAAAGATTTTCTAGGTCAGGACGAATCGGCCTTGAAAGAAGTTTTAAAATCTTTTGTAGAGACTACTATAGAAAATTTAGAATTTTTGAAAGTCGCTGTCCAAGAGGAAAATCATGACGAAATAAAATCTATCGCGCATCGTATTGCTCCAATGTTCAAACAAATTCAGGCAAATGAAATTGGCGAACTTTTAATAGATTTAGAAAAAGAAGATTTAAATACAATTGATATAAAAGCGACTTACGAAGATTTAAAAGAAAAGATAAAAGTTCTTTTTGAAGAATTGAGGCAAGAGATTTAACAATTTTTATCAATCTATAATGCGCTAATCTTCTATGCGTTTCCTAAGGTTGAAAACTTGGGCTATGTTTGACTTAGATTGTAAAAATACTGCTAATACATTTCACCCCTACGGGGCTCTTTTCTCCTATATAACTATTCCGCTATAAATATTTCGTCCCGCTGGGACTAAAAAAAAGCAACTCTTATGGAGTTGCTTTTTTATTCTATATTATATTGCTTCAATTTATTGTAAAGTGTTTTTCTGGTAATTTTCAGCAATTTTGCAGCTTCAGATTTATTATTCTGCGTTCTTGACAAGGCACTAATAATCGTTTCCTTTTCGTTTTCAGACAAGGAGAAAACTTCAGTTGCTGGAGATTGGTTTTGGATCTGAAAAAATTCTGCCGGAAGCACATCTTTTTCTATAAAATCACCGCGAGTTAAAAGCGTTGCGCGTTTTACACAGTTTTGCAATTCTCTTAAGTTCCCTGGCCACGAATAATTTTGAAAAATAGAAACAACTTCTGGAGAAAATCCGATGACATCTTTATGCAATTGCTGATTGGCTTTTTCAAGGAAATAATCTGCAAAAACCATTAAATCTTCTCCACGGTCTTTTAAAGATGGCGACTGAATTGAAAACTCATTGATTCTATGGTATAAATCTTCTCTAAAATCGCCGTTTTTTACTGCCTGGCGCAAATCTTCATTTGTAGCTGTAATAATGCGTATATCGACGTTTATTTCTTTATTGCTTCCTACGGGTTTAATTTTTCTTTCTTGAAGTGCCCTTAACAGCTGAATTTGATTTTCATAGGAAAGATTTCCAATTTCATCCAAAAATAAAGTTCCGCCATTTGCAGCTTCAAAATATCCTTTTTTATCGCTGATTGCTCCAGTGAAAGATCCTTTTAAATGTCCGAAAAATTCACTTGCTGCCAATTCTTTAGGAATAGCTCCGCAATCTACTGCGATAAAATTACTGTCTTTCCTTCTGCTTTGCTGGTGGATGCTTTTAGCAATGATTTCTTTTCCTGTTCCGCTTTCGCCAATAATCAAAACCGACATATCTGTCGGACTCACCAATTGAATGTGATCGAGAAGTTTTTTGGACGCAACAGAAATTCCTTTCACATATTCATTTTCTCCTGTAGACGATTGTTTTTTTGCTGTCTTTTTTTCTTTTACAGGAGCTTGTTCCACTTCCTCTTTTGGCGCTTGTAAGGCATTCGTAATTACAAGAAGAACTTCGTCTGGATTAAAGGGTTTAGAAATATAATCTGCCGCACCGTTTTTAATGGCTTTAACAGCAGTGTTTACATCAGAGTAACCCGTCATTAAAATAACAGGAATATGAGGGTGGGAATTTTTAAATTCAGACATAAGTCCGATACCATCAGAATCAGGCAAGCGAAGGTCTGTTAAAATCAAATCGAATGATTCGTTTTTAACTGCTTCACGCGCTTCTGCAGCAGAAAAAGTAGTGGTTACTTCATACGCTTTTTTGATTAGAAATTTCTCTAATAATTTACAGAACGCAATATCATCTTCTATCAGTAATATCTTCGGCATTTGCTTTTAGGGACTTTTTTGCTAAAATAACATTATTAAACTTGTTATTTCATAAAATTATGTAAAATATGTAAAAAAAAGAGATTGCACGATGCAATCTCTTTTTCACCAAAAACATAAATCTAAATTCACCTAATTTATATCTTCAACCAGTTACCATTGACATCTGAGTATACAGTAGCCTTTTGGTCTCCAACTGATATTTCGAGTTTATACTCTTTTTTATCGTTTACAAATGCTTTGTCCAGTTTTGCTCCTGGATAAGCAGTCTGCAAAGCTGTTTTCACAGCTGCAGGAACAGCATCTACAGTAACTTCTGTATATTCTGACTGAATTTTTACAGTTGCTTTAGTGTTTTCTGAGACAGGCAATGCATTTGCTTGAATTGACATTGCTCCAAAAACTACTATTGCTGATAAGATTAACTTTTTCATAATGCTGATTTATTTATAATTATTTCTTGATGATATTACCTGAAGCATCTGTGAAGATTGTATATTTTTTATCTCCACTTGAAATCTCAAGTTTGTACTCGTTCTTATCATTTTTATAAGCTTTTTCCAGCTTAGTTTTTGGGAACGATTTTTCTACTGTAGATTTTACAGCTGCAGGCACTTGGTCTGCGGCCACTTCAGTATACGCATCTTGAAAAATTACTGATTGAGTAATTGAGATCGCTGGAAGAACTGTAGCATTTACTGAAAGACTTCCTAAAACAATCGCTGCTGATAATATTAACTTTTTCATATTTAGTGGTTTAAATTATTTTTTAAGAATGTTACCAGAAGCGTCTGTATAAACGATCGATTTTTCACCTCGAACGGTTATCTCAATTTTGTACTCCTTTTTATCGTTTACCCATGCTTTTTCAAGCACTACACCAGGATAAGCTGCATCTAAGCCTTTTTTTACGGCTGCCGGAACTCCATCTACTTCTTTATATCCATCCTGATCATTTACTGTCTGCACCATTTGGTTGGTTGCAACAGGGGTTTCTGCGTTCATCGACAAACTGCCTAAAACAATTGCTGCCGATAAGATTAACTTTTTCATAGTAATAGCTTTTTAGGGTTAGATTTAATTATTTTTTAATCCAAGTTCCATCTGCGTTAGCAAAAAGATTTCCGGTTTTATCTCCAACAGTTACTTCAAGCTTGTATTCAGATTTTGTGTTTTTAAATGCTTTTGTAAGCACTGCATCTGGATATGCTTTTTTAAGAGCATCTGTTATTGCTGAAGGAACTTCTTCCAATTTAATTTCTGTATAATCATCTTGGATAGAGATTGTTTTTACGATTGTATTTGAAATTGGCGAAGTTGAAGCAAATGATGTTAAACCTCCCAAAACGATTGCGGCTGATAAAAATAAATTTTTCATGATAGTTGTATTTTAATATAGTTAATTTGATCTTAGTATTCTTGATCTGGATTTTCACAGAATCTCATTTTTAGATTATTGTTTAATCCAAGTTCCGTCTGCATTAGCAAATAAGTTTCCTACTTTGTCGCCAACAGTTACATCAAGTTTATACTGTGCTTTTTCGTTTTTGTATGCTTTAGTAATTACCGCTTCTGGATAAGCTTTTTTCAAAGCGTCTGTAACAGCAGCTGGTACTTCTTCTAATTTGATTTCAGTATACTCGTCTTCAATAGAAATCACTTTTACATTTGTATTCGTAATTGGTGAAGTTGAAGCGAATGAAGTTAAACTTCCTAAAACTAGTGCGGCTGATAAAAATAAATTTTTCATAACGTATATATTTAAATTAATAGTTGTTTACGCTTTAGATAATGAAATTATTGTGCCGTAAAAGAAAAGAGCCGTGCCAAACACCATAAAAACCTGTATTTAAAGGCTTTATATCAAATATACTAAAAAAAGATAAAACTTGAAAGGTGTGTAAATTAGAAAAGAAGTGTGTAATAAGTAAACACTTTTAGTGTTACCTTGGAGATAAATTCCAATTTTTTAAATTCCAAGTTTAAAGTTTAAAGTTTCATGTTCCAAGTTTGGAATTTGAATTTGGAATTTGAAGTTATAAAAAAAGGCCATCAAAATATTGATGGCCTTTAGATTATTCTGGACTATTCATTTTAAATGTATCCATAAATGCAGTTGTGTAATCTCCTGCAATATATTTCGGATCATCCATTAATTGTCTGTGGAAAGGTATTGTAGTTTTCACACCTTCAATTACGAACTCATCCAAAGCTCTGCGCATTTTGCTGATAGCTTCTTCACGAGATTGCGCCGTTGTAATTAACTTAGCAATCATAGAGTCATAGTTTGGTGGAATGCTATACCCTGAGTAAACGTGAGTATCTAAACGAACTCCGTGTCCTCCTGGCATATGAAGCGTAGTAATTTTTCCTGGTGAAGGACGAAAATCGTTGTAAGGATCTTCAGCATTAATACGAACTTCAATAGCGTGTAATTGTGGAAGGTAGTTTTTACCAGAAATTGGAATTCCGGCAGCAACCATAATTTGCTCACGAATCAAATCATAATCAATAACTTGCTCTGTGATTGGGTGCTCAACTTGAATACGAGTATTCATTTCCATGAAGTAGAAATTTCTGTGTTTGTCCACTAAAAACTCTACAGTTCCAGCTCCTTCATATTTAATGAATTCAGCAGCTTTTACAGCAGCCTCTCCCATTCTTGTACGAAGTTCATCTGTCATGAAAGGTGAAGGTGTTTCTTCAGTCAGTTTTTGGTGACGACGTTGAACCGAACAGTCTCTTTCAGAAAGGTGACATGCTTTTCCGTAAGAATCTCCAACAACTTGAATTTCGATATGACGTGGCTCTTCAATAAGTTTCTCCATGTACATTCCGTCATTTCCAAACGCTGCAGCAGCTTCCTGACGTGCACTTTCCCAAGCTTTTAAAAGCTCTTCTTCTTTCCAGATAGCACGCATACCTTTTCCACCACCACCAGCAGTAGCTTTCATCATTACTGGGTAACCAATTTCTTTAGCTACTTTTTGTGCATGTTCGTAAGATTCTAATAATCCATCTGAACCTGGCACACAAGGAACTCCTGCCGCTTTCATTGTAGCTTTTGCAGAAGCTTTATCTCCCATACGGTCGATCATTTCTGGAGCAGCACCGATAAATTTAATTCCGTGTTCCTGACAGATTTTTGAGAATTTAGCATTCTCAGAAAGAAATCCATAACCTGGATGAATTGCATCTGCATTTGTAATTTCTGCAGCGGCAATAATATTTGACATTTTCAAATACGATAAGTTACTCGGAGGAGGGCCTATACAAACCGCTTCGTCAGCAAATTTAACATGCAAACTTTCCGCATCGGCTGTAGAGTAAACTGCAACAGTTTTGATTCCCATTTCCTTACATGTACGAATTACACGTAGTGCAATTTCTCCTCTATTCGCAATTAATATTTTTTTAAACATCTTATTTTAATTAGATAATTAGACAACTTTGATAAATTAGATGATTAACAAAATATTATTGGAATCAATCTAAAATCTATCCCGAGACTTCGGGACTAAAATCTAAATTTATTTATGATGGATCTACTAAGAATAAAGGTTGATCAAATTCTACTGGAGACATATCGTCAACTAGAATTTTTACAATTTTACCAGAAACTTCAGATTCGATTTCGTTGAATAATTTCATTGCTTCGATTACACAAAGAACATCACCTTTAGATACTGTGCTTCCAACTTCTGTGAAAACTGGTTTATCTGGAGATGGCTTTCTATAGAATGTACCAATGATTGGAGATTTTATAGTAATATATTTAGAATCGTTAGCCGCTGGTGCTTCTGGAGTTACACTTACAACAGTTGGAGCTGTAACTTGTGGAACTGCTGCTTGAGGTAAAGCTGCCTGAGTTGGCAATTGCTGTACATAAGTTGCTTCAGTTACATTTGTTTCTAAAGTTGTTCTGATAGTGATTTTTACATCATCCATTTCTAACTTCACTTCTGCAACGCCCGAATTTGCAACAAATTTGATTAGGTTTTGAATTTCTTTTAAATCCATAATGATTCGTTTTTAGTTTTAATTTATTTCTTATCGTAAGCCCATTTTAAATAGATAGATCCCCAAGTGAATCCACCACCAAAAGCGGCAAAGATAATGTTATCTCCCTTTTTAAGCTTATCTTCAAAATCAGATAATACTAATGGTAAAGTTCCAGAAGTAGTATTTCCATATCTTTCGATGTTTACCAGGACTTTAGAATCTTCCAATTCTAATCTTCCAGCCGTAGCATCAATAATACGTTTATTTGCTTGGTGCGGCACTAACCAGTCAACGTCTTCATTTGTCAAATTATTTCTTTGCAAAATCAATTCGCTGGCATCTGCCATATTAGTTACAGCATATTTGAAAACAGTTTTTCCGTCTTGCATAATATTGTGCTGTCTGTTTTTTACAGTATCTTCCGAAGGCGGAATCAAAGAACCACCTGCAGGAATTTTAAGGAAGTCGCGTCCTACACCGTCACTTCTTAAATATTCATCTTGTAAACCCAGACCTTCATAGTTTGGTTCAAAAAGAACTGCTCCAGCTCCATCGCCAAAAATAATACAAGTTGCTCTGTCTGTATAATCTACAATTGACGACATTTTATCTGCACCAATTAGAAGTACTTTTTTGTAACGTCCTGACTGAACATATGCAGCAGCAGTTGACATTCCATATAAGAAACTTGAACATGCAGCCTGCAAATCGTATGCAAATGCATTTGTTGCACCAATTTCTGTAGCAACAAAAACTCCTGTAGAAGCCACCATCATATCTGGTGTTGCAGTTGCCATAATAATCATATCAATCTCAAGCGGATCAATATTTGCTTTTGCAATCAAATCCTTTGCTGCTTGTATAGCAAGATACGATGTACCTTTATCAGGATCTTTAAGAATTCTTCTTTCTTTAATTCCTGTTCGAGCGGTAATCCACTCATCATTGGTATCAACCATTGTTTCTAGTACTTGGTTCGAAAGAACGAAGTCAGGAACATAAGCTCCAACAGCGGTAATTGCGGCTGTGATTGTATTCATTATATTCTATTATTTTCCTTTCAAATTATGATAATTTGAAAAATTTTTAAAAGACCCGAAAATTACAAAAAAAAACGTAACGAATTTGTCTATATTTTCCTAAAAAACGAAAATTATAACCAACAAAAAAAACTCTCACTATGTGAGAGTTCTAGTATAATTTACAAAAACGTATTAAGCAACCGCTTCAGATTTATCGATAACAACTTGCCCTCTGTAGTACATTTTACCTTCATGCCAGTAAGCTCTGTGGTATAAATGCGCCTCACCTGTAATAGGACATGTAGCGATTTGAGCTACAGTAGCTTTGTAATGTGTTCTTCTCTTATCTCTTCTTGTTTTCGAGGTTTTTCTCTTAGGATGTGCCATTTTACTATATTATTTATCCGTTAATAGTTTCTTTAATTTTTCCCAACGCGGGTCAATATCTTCTTCTTTGTTACTCTCTTCCTTTTGTTCTTTTACACTCAACTCATTCAGTTTTGTCAAAGTTTCTGTCTGAAGACTTCCATCTTTAACTCCCGGATGAATTCTTTTTTGAGGTACAGAAAGCGCGATCATTTCATAAATATACTGCGCTACATCTATCTCATGTTCACCATGTGGCAAAATCAACAATTCTTCATTATCATCATTAAATTCATCTCCAAAGCGAACTATCAACTTCATTTTCCCTTTTATAGGTAAATCAAAATCTTCGCCTGTTAGATCACAAGGCACATTTACTGTTCCTTTGTGTTTGAATTCTAATTCTAACATAGTACTTTTCTTATCGAAAAGTAAATTGACTTTAATATCCGAATTTTGAAACTCATCGTACTCAAAATTCTTAAAGAACTCGTTATTTATCTGATACTCAAAATGGTGTTTTCCTAGTTTTAATCCTACGAAAGGAATTAAAAATTCTTTTGTTTTGCTCATTTCAACATCAATTTGAACAATTCAGTTATCAAACTAGATATCTGAATTGGGGTGCAAAGATATAAAATTATTACAAATCTAATAATCTTATTCACCTTTTTTTGTTTATAACTGTTTTTCTTTTATTTTAAGAGGTTTTTGGCTAATCTCCTCATACTGATTACGCGAGCGAAAAATATCAATCGCAAGATAGACTGCTTCTTTAAATGAATTGTAATCTGCCATGTCTTTTCCAGCAATATCATACGCTGTGCCATGGTCTGGAGAGGTTCTAACTTTATCTAAACCTGCTGTATAATTCACTCCTTTCCCAAAAGATAATGTCTTAAACGGAATTAATCCTTGGTCGTGATACATTGCTACAATGGCATCATATTTTTCATATTGACCGCTTCCAAAAAAACCGTCTGCAGGAAATGGACCAAAAACCATTGTTCCCGCATCAAATAATTTCTTCAAAACAGGCTTTAAAACCACATCATCTTCTTTCCCAATAACTCCACCATCTCCAGCATGCGGATTTACGCCTAAAACTGCAATTTTTGGTTTTACTATACTAAAATCTTGAACTAAAGATTTTCTTATCGTTTCGATTTTTTTGGTAATTAATTCTTCTGTTAAATGAGACGCCACTTCATTTAAAGGAACATGATCAGTAATTAAGCCTACTCTCAAATTATCCTGAACCATCATCATAAGCGCATCGCCTTCTAATTGCTGATTTAGGTAATCTGTGTGCCCAGGAAATTTAAAATCCTCAGACTGTATATTGTATTTATTGATAGGCGCTGTTACCAGAACATCTATTTCACCATCTTTCAAAGCTTTTGTAGCCGCTGTAAAAGATTTTATAGCGTACTCTCCTATTTTAGGTTCATTTACACCAAAATTGATATCCACTCCTTCTTTCCAAAGATTCAAAACATTTACTTTTCCAGGAATAACTTGTTCCATTTTATCAACTCCGTGAAATTGAATTGTCGATGTAAAGCTTTTTCTAACGAATGAAAGAATTTTAGCATTTGCAAAAATAACCGGCGTACACAATTCCAACATACGAGAATCCTCGAATGTTTTAAGTATAACTTCGCTTCCAATACCGTTTAAATCTCCAACTGAAATTCCAACAATTATATTTTCTGCTTTTTTATTCATGAGCTCAGTTTATTTATTACTAATTTTGATGTGCAAATTTAGTAAAATAAAACCACAATGTTTACAGGAATTATAGAAACACTTGGCAGGATTCATGAAATTCAAAAAGACCAAAACAATCTTCACATAACAGTTGACTCATCCATTACCCACGAATTAAAAATAGACCAGAGCGTTTCTCACAACGGAATATGCCTTACGGTTGTTGCAATTAAGGATTCTCTTTACACCGTAACCGCAATCGACGAAACCATTCTAAAAACCAATATTGGTGATTGGGAAACTGGGGATATTGTAAATCTTGAAAGAGGAATGAAGCTTGGCGACCGCCTAGATGGACATATTGTACAAGGTCACGTAGACCAGACAGGAACTTGCATCAAGATCGAAGAAGCAAACGGAAGCTGGAATTATACTTTTGAGTACGACAAAAACCAAAACAATATCACAATTGAAAAAGGCTCCATTACCGTAAACGGAGTAAGTCTTACCGTTGTAAATTCTAAAGAAAATGAATTTAGCGTCTCCATTATTCCATACACTTACGAGCACACTAATTTTAAAGATTTCAAAGTTGGAACAAAAATCAACCTTGAATTTGATGTAGTCGGAAAATACATCTCTCGACTTTATTCGATCAACAAATAACGTTTTAGATTTTCCATAAAAAAAGCTTCAATTTAAATTGAAGCTTTTTTTATTTGATTTTTATATATTACAGTAAGACCTAAAGCCAAACCGCTGATTACTAGCAGAACAATATTTTGATCTATTGGGAAATTTGACTCGCAATTGTTAGGTGGTGCGCAATCCACCTCTTCAGCCATAGCGCTGGCTGTTTTTGCCATTGGAGCTGGAGGATGTGTAGCAGTTTCCGCAGATACTAATAAAACATTTAATAATAAGGCAATTACTAAAAATGGGGCTTTTAGATTTTTCATAAATTCAAGCTATTGCAAACGCAAGTCTAGATAATTATTGACAAATATTCTTCAGTGGAAATTCGCACAAATGCATTTCCACCTCCAAAATCTTGGACAAAAGTATAAGTTTTTTGCACAAAACCAACTTTTAAATCAAAAAAGGAGATACAAATTTTAACATTTATTTTCAAAAATTCCGGCAATCCTTTTCAAAAACCCTTTTCAGTGGTAAAATCTCTTTTTTGCTAATATATACAAGACTTACAAGCTTATAAGAATTTCCTGATTTTAGCAAAAATACATCTTTTACTTTGTGAAAAAAAATTTCTACTGTTACATTTACGTCAAATAAAAGAGTTTGGATTCAATTCTAAATACATTTAAGAGAATATTCTCAAATTGATATATTTGTACAAATAAATTCATCTTCACTTTAAAAGGCTCTAAAAATTCAAACTCGCAACCTAATCAATCAAATGAAAAACCAATATACAGTCGGAAGTTTATACGCAGGTGTGGGAGGCATTTGTTTGGGTTTTGAAAATGCAGGTTTTAAATTAGAATGGGCAAATGAATTTGACAAAAAAGCTTGTGTTACCTATCGAAATAATTTCGAACACACTCTTATTGAAGGAGATATAATGCAGCTAGAAGTTAAAGAATTCAATAAAGTTGATATTCTAACTGCAGGTTTTCCATGTCAGCCATTTTCTCTTGCCGGTCACAGAAAAGGTTTTAAAGACAGCCGAGGAAATCATTTCTTTAAAATATTGGATTTTATTGATGAAATGCGTCCGAAAGTACTATTTCTTGAAAATGTAAAAAACTTAAAAGGGCATGACAAAGGAAATACGATGAAAGTAATTCAGCGTGAAATAAAAAAACGCGACTACACTTTTGACAGCGCAATTTTAAACACAAGAGATTTCGGAAATATTCCGCACAATCGCGAACGAATCTTCATGGTCGCTTTTGACAAAAACTTCGTTAAAAAAGGTTTTAAATTTCATTTTCCCCACAAGGAAGAATTGACTAAAAAAGTTACCGATTTAATCACAAAAGAGAAAGTCGACAAAAAATTCTATTACACTGAAGACAAATACATGTACAACATGTTAAAGGAAACGGTTTTGAGAGAAGACAGAATTTATCAGTTCCGAAGACAATATGTTCGTGAAAACAAAAAGGAAGTCTGCCCTACCTTAACTGCCAATATGGGAACTGGTGGCCACAATGTCCCAATTATTACAACTGAATTTGGTTTTCGAAAATTAACTCCTAGAGAATGTTTTCGTTTTCAAGGTTTTCCTGACCATTATAAATTGCCTAAAATTTCAAATTCCAGCCTTTACAAACAAGCCGGAAATTCGGTAAGTATGCCCGTGATCGAAAGAATTGCTGCTGAAATTTTTAAATGCATGGAGAAAGCGGAAGCTAGACAATTAAAAACCGAAAAAGTCTAGATACTCAATAGCATAATTGTTCCTTCGATTTTTGCCAAACAAACTTCGAGATTTTTTTCAATTTCTTTACTCCAAAACCTTAAAACTGTCCAATTTTTAGAAATTAGAAAAGCATTGACTTCTTCGTCGCGCTGCATGTTTCTTTCAATTTTCGGAATCCAATATTCTCGATTTGATTTAATTCTTAATTGCTCCGTTTCCCAATTTTTTCCGTGAAAGAATTCGCTATCAACAAAAATGGCTAACTTATATTGGGCAAAAGTAATATCAGGCCTTCCAAATACCTTTTTATTGTTTTTTCGGTATCTGTGACCCAGCTTCCATAATGCTTTAGCAAGCTTTACTTCGCCTTTTGTAGCAGTACTTTTTATAGCCTGCATATTTTTCCTTCTTTGCTCTGGAGTCAGCTTATCCATCTGAAGATTAAATTTGTTTCGGACAGATAAAGTTAGGATATTTCAAAGAATTCGAAGTTCAATTATTTTAATGCAAAAATTTCAATTTTCACATTTCAAAAACACTAAAAAACAAAAAAGCCTCTACATTTCTGTAAAGGCTTTTGTTTCTAAAGAAGTGGTCCCACCTGGGCTCGAACCAGGGACCACCTGATTATGAGTCAGGTGCTCTAACCAGCTGAGCTATAGGACCGGTTTAGAGGATGCAATATTACTACTATTTTTCGTTCACTCCAAATATTTTTAAGACATCATTTGAATTTTATTTTAAATCTTTCTTCGAATTTCAAAAACGAAATTGATTTTCAACATCTTATTTAAAAATTAAAATGACTTTTTTTTTATTTAATTTCTTGACAAAGCTCCACTAAAACGCCATTTGTGTTCTTCGGATGCAGAAAAACAACCCATTTATTGTCGGCTCCTTTCTTCGGAACTTCGTTAATCAAGACAAAACCTTCATTTTTTAAACGGATGATTTCAGCTTCGATATCGTCAACGTCAAAAGCGATGTGGTGAATTCCTTCTCCTTTCTTTTCCAAAAATTTTGCAATCGGACTTTCAGGATTTGTAGCCACCAAAAGTTCGATTTTGTTGTTTCCTGTTTGGAAGAATGAAGTTAAAACGCCTTCGCTTTCTACAGCTTCCATTTTATAAGATGGAACACCAAGCATTTTTTCAAACAAAATATTGGCATCATCCATGTTTTTGACTGCAATCCCGATATGTTCAATTTTATTTACCATCTTGTCAAATTTATTGATTCACGTATGTGTTAAAATAACCGCATTCTGCAATTACGTCCTGATAATATTTTGTGTCCGAATAGTCTTTTCTTAAAGCTTTGAATGAGTTCCAAGCAATAAAATTAACTTTATCATCCTGAATTTCCCAATAACTTCTTATGCTATTGTATTTTTTATTGTAATAGTCATTTCGCTCACATTTCGAAATCAGATACAGACATTTTGCTTTTTGTTCTTTGTTCGAAGCCGCTTCAAAAGCTTTCTGATAATACATTTTAGAAACCGAATTGTTCGTAATCATATCTTTCATCGAATCTCTAAAAGAATATGGGCTCGACCCGTAACCTACAATGCTCATTTCGTAAAAAGTTCTTCCGTTTCCGAAATGAGAAATATTATAAAACGCATTTCCTAACAAAAGACTGTTGGTGTAAACATCTTCTTTTTGTGCCAATTTATCCTGCATCGATTTTATGGTTGTCAAGAAATCCATGTACGTATATTTTTTCTTCTGGTACGCCGCGTGCTCGCAATCGTGGCAATCTTTTATATTTCCGTTAAACGGATTTCCTAAAAATTTATAATACTGAACAGAATCGGTTTGTTGCATAAAAGCAATTGCTTCTGGAATTTTATTTTTGAAAGTCGCTTGAACGGCTTGAAAATTATTAATGTCTTTCAATTTCAAACTATAAATTCCAGCACCAATTTTCTCGATTTCACTTTTATTCGATTTTTCCAAAAAGCTTTTAATCGCCAGCAAATTCTTTTCATTATCGTAATAAGCATTTCCGTCATTCCAATAACTATAACGTGACTCGCCGTAAATCTCCGCCATCACCAAATTGCCACTTTCTTTGTATAAATTTGACAAATAACTTCTGCTCCATGAAGAAGCATTTTGATAGCGAAATTCGTTTCCTTTATAATTTTTAGGAAGTTCATAATACAGCCAATTCAAATCGGCCAAAATTGTTTTTTCATTTTTATCTGTCAGCTTCTCGATCTTGCTCAAGTTATTTACAAAACGTAATAAACGCAACTGCATTCCCGCCAATTCTGTTTTTGGAAGTGTTTTCTCTGCTTTAGTATAATTCTTATCTGCATTGGCATAATCGCCTTTTAGCGTTTGAAGATATCCAAGTGCAATATCCCACAAATATGGCTTTTCGGTATTTCCTGCAGCAGAAATTTTCGCAATTAAATCAACTGCGTTATTGTCAACTTTTGCTTTATTTTCTGTTTTATTTTCAGCAACAGTCTGCGGTTTTGGTTTCTGATTTTCTCCACGCACGTCCACTTGAAACGAATTGTTTATTTTTTGCTCTAGCGAATTTACCAATCTTGTTCCTAAATAGTTTAAGTGTTCGCTTTTAGGATCTAATTCGTAGATTTTTTCAATCGCTTGTTTTTCATCTTTATAATAGCCGTGAATTGCCCAAAGCGCGGCTTTTTCTTTATTATTTTTTGCTAATGCTAAAGCTTTAGTCCAATCTGACTCATTTTTTGGCTTAAAACTATACGCCGTTACCACACGTAATTCTGGACATTTGTCAAAAACTTGAGCATATAAATAATTTGAAGTCGCAAATTTTTTCTGCTTATAATTGATTCCGGCAACATAGGCCAAAGCACGATAATACAAGGTATTTTTGGCAACCAAACTTTCTGTTTTATTAAAAAAGTCAATTGCTTTTTGTTTATCATTACTATAAAAACGCGCTTTCATAGTCAAGAACCAATATCTGTTTTTCAAAAACGGATCAGATAAAGAGTTGTACACATTCTCTATCGACTGAATCATTTTGGCATCATTGAACGTTTTGGCCACAACAGGATCGTAGCTCCAATAATCTTCTCCGATAGAAACCGTTTCTATTTTCTGAGCCAAATACAGAAATTCGACAAAGTTTTTTACTTTCTCATCTTTCAGATTAAGCTTTTTGCCCCATTTCTGAGTGCTTTTATTTTCCTTTTTCGTTTTATAATAAACATGCAAACCTTCAATTTCTTCTTTGTTTTTGATGGTATTTTTATCATCAGAATAATATCTTGGCTGTTCATCTCCAATCAAAAAATAATTGACAGTTGTGGTATCGACCTTTCCTTTCAAATAATCTGCCCAATCTGATTTTATATTTTTATTAAAACGAGAATTATGCTGAGTATCAAAACCAATTCCGTAGAAAATTCCGCCCGATAAAAACAAAGGCGAATACGATTTGTCAGCAAAGGTTTCGGGTGTAAAATTTGAATTGTAACCAAAGAAATCCCAATCGTCTCCCCCAGCGCAGGCGTATATAATTCCGAATGCAGAAAGCAAAACGGCACTAGAAGCTAGAAATAATCTGCTTAAAAGTATTTTTTTCATAGTTGTTTAAATTGAATTCGTCTAAATCGTAAAATATAATTTCGTTAGGTTTTTCGACAAGATTATCTTGCAAATTTTCTGCCATTTCTTTTAAATCTTCTGGTTTAATTTCCTCTATTTTCAAGAGATCATTTTCTTCATAAAAAACACCATTTTTATAATTGGATTTTTTTACCCTGAAAAAAATCGGGCTTGTTTTTTCAAAATTGGAATCTTTCTCCAGTTCGCTATTATTCATTTTAGAACGAAGTCCGATTACTTTATTATTTCTAATATGAACTCCCCATGAATAAATCGGAAAAGCAAAATCAAGATGCAGTGGATATCTTTTTAAACTTTTCAAATATCGCGCAGCCACTTCCTTATCGTAAATAGAATTTAATGAATCTGGCGCAATCGATCCCATATTGTAATACATCAAAACTCCAGAATCAACATTTGGAATTTTTGTTTTTTTGAAATATTTCACCTGATGCAAACGAATTGTTGCTGAAAGTTTCTTCTTTGAAAGTTTTTTAAAAACCTCTACAAATTTCAAATAATTTCCTTTGCTTTTAAGCGTCCAGTCGCAATCAATTTGAATTTCCTGACACACAATTTGATTTTTGGAATTGATTTGTTCTATAAAACCAAACGTTTTTTGAGCCAATTCATTTACATCCAAATTAGGTTGCAACATGACTTTGTTCTGAATAAAAACAACTGGAACAATAGTATATTCTTTTGGATTTTCTTCAAAGCGAACAGAGCTTATGGGAATCGGAAAATTGGATTCTGGATGAAGTCCAATGTCAAAATACCTCACATACAATTTTTGAACATTGTTTTCTTTCAATGTTTCTTTTTCAATTTTAGAAAATTTAAACATTGTTTTCCAGTAATAAAAGGAGATTACAGGTTTCTCACTTTTAGTGCATGATAACATTAAAAAGAGAAACAAAACTGGGAAAAATCGTTTGAACAAAACTTAGGAAAATTACATTTTAATTCAAAAGTAAGAAATTATGACATTCTAAACGCTATAAATTTTGAAGATTTACAAAAGTCCTAAATCCTAATAAATGGCCAAAAAATTTCAATTAAAGCAAATATAATCGTTATTTTGTGCAATCAAATTGAAAAACCATTATGTTGAAAAACACACTGAAATACATTGCATTTGTAATTTTAATATCAATGATAAGCTGCGCCAAAAGAGGCAGTATTACCGGCGGTTTAAAAGACACTTTAGCGCCTGTCTTAACCTCTAGTTATCCTGAAAATTACAATACTAATTTTAAAGGAAATACTATCACTTTAAATTTTGACGAATATATCAAACTTAAAAACACAAATAAACAGCTGATTATTTCTCCGCCTTTAAAAAATGAGCCATTAATCACGCCTCAGACTGTTAGCAAATTTATAAAAATTGAACTGCGAGACACTTTGCTGCCAAATACGACGTATAGTTTAAATTTTGGACAAGCGATTCAGGATAATAATGAAGGAAATGCTTTAGATCAGTTTAAATATATTTTTTCAACGGGACCGCAAATTGATTCTCTTAAATTGAATGGAAAAATTAAAGATTCATACGGGAAATATGTAGACAATTTCGTTTCTGTAATGCTATATGAAGTAAATGATAAATTTAAAGATTCTACCATTTACAAAGAATTTCCGCGTTACATTACCAATACTTTGGACAGCATGCGAACTTTTCAGTTTGAAAATTTAAAAGAAGGAAAATATCTTTTGGTGGCGCTGAAAGACAAAGGATCTAATAATAAATTCAATCCAAAAGATGATAAAATCGGGTTTCTTAAAAATTATATCACAATTCCGACAGACAGCGTTTATGAGTTAGAATTATTCAAAGAAACGTTGCCATTAAAAGCTTTCAAACCCATTCAAGCCTCTGGGAACCGTTTGTATCTTCCATATGAAGGAAAACAGAATTTCAAGAATTCAAAACCAAAAGTTGTACTTAAAAACGGTAATGAAGTTCTGGAAACCATTATAACGCAATTCCCTAAAAAAGACTCGCTTCAAGTTTGGTACAAGCCAGTAAAAGCCGATTCGTTATCAATGGAAGTGGAAAAAGGAGATTACAAGAAAAGATTTTCTTTCAAAATTAAAGCTTTAAAGAAAGACACTTTAAGCATTAAAGCAGTACAAAACGGCCAGATTAATTTTAGAGATCGTTTTACATTGGAAACTGAAACGCCATTGGTGAAATTTGACAATTCTAAAATCAAATTGGTTAATAAAGATTCTGTTGCTGTTCCTTACACAACAGAATATGACGAGTTTGACCAAAAACTTTATTTTGATTTCAAAAAAGAACCTTTAGAAAAGTATAGTTTTACTTTCTTGCCAGGCGCTTTGACCGATTTTTATGAAAAAACAAACGATACTCTATCCTACAAACTCAACACTAAAGAATTTGCCGATTACGGAAATATTATATTGACCTTGAAAAATGTAAAACGCTTCCCGATAATTGTTGAATTGACCAACAAAAAGGGAGATGTTGTTTTGGCTGAAGGTTATTCTGAAGGAGAAACTACATTGGAATTCAACTTATTACAACCGGACATTTTTACTGTTCGCGTTATTTACGATGACAATAAAAACAAACAGTACGACACTGGTAATTTCTTAGAAAGAAAATATGCCGAAGAAGTATTTTACAATCAGGAAGAATTTGATGTTCGTGCCAATTGGGATCGAAACGAAACAATTGACTTGAGCATTCCGTTTAATCCTGAAGTCGAGAAAAAACAAGATGATAAAAAGAAAAAAGAGGCCGAAAAGAAACGAAAAGCTTTCTAAAGTTTAATCTCAAACTGATCCTTATCGCTTAAAAAGTCTAATTTTTTACGCGTTTCATACATGGTGTTTTTGTCTAATTCTATGACAAAGACACCATTTTTTTCTTGGGGCTCTAAAATATAATTGCCTAAGAAATCCACAGCTTGCGAATGGCCGATATGTTCATAATCGTGAGCATCGTTTCCAATTCTATTTACTCCGACTACATAGGAAAGATTTTCTATGGCGCGAGCTTTTAGCAAAGCATCCCACGCGTTGGTGCGTACTTTTGGCCAATTGGCAACGTACAAAATCAGGTCGTAATTTTCTACATTTCGAGCAAAAACTGGAAATCTTAAATCGTAACAAATTTGAAGGCAGATTTTCCAATCTAGGTATTCGACTATTACTTTTTGATTTCCGCGTGTATAAACCTTGTCTTCGCCTGCTAAAGAAAAAGAATGTCGTTTATCGTAATATTGAATTTCTCCTGACGGAAAAACAAAAAACATTCTGTTATAAAATTTTCCATTTTCTGTAATCACAACGCTTCCTGTAATCGCAGCATTTTTTTGTTTTGCTTTCACTTTCATCCATTCAACCGTTTCACCGTGCATTGTTTCGGCAACCTCAGAAGCATTCATGGTAAATCCCGTCGAAAACATTTCTGGAAGCACAATAAGATTTACTTCCGACTGAATTTCATTGATTTTTGAATCGAAGTTTTCTCGGTTTTTAACGGCATCTTGCCAAAAAAGATCGGTTTGAATTAAAGCAATTTTCATTTTTATATTGATATGAAAGTCAAAAACAATTGAATTTAAATCACAACAAGGCTTGGAACAGCACTTTTATATGGCTGTAGTTTTTCGTGACTAGGCTCTTCTTCGGTAATTACATAACTTACCTCAGACAAATTAGCAATTTTCATTTTTAGAACCGTATTTAGTTTCTCTGTAATGGTTAAAACCGCTGTTTTTTTAGAAGCCTGAATCATCGCCTTTTTTACTTGAACAGTTTCCCAATCCGAATCAGAATAACCGCCGTCTACGTCTAGAGCATTTGTTCCTAAAACCAGAAGATCGGCTTTTATATTGGCCAATTGATGAAAAGCCTCTCCGCTCACGCACATTTGACTGTAAGAAGAAATGCTTCCGCCAATCATAATGGTTTTGATGTTTGGTTTGTCTAAAAGCTGAACCGCTGTTAAAGCTGTAATAGTAAAAACAGTCAAATTAAGATCGTTTGGAATCAATCGAATGAATTCTCGAATAGTTGTTCCTCCATCAACAATTAAAACCATTCCATCATGAAGAAGTCCAACGGCTTTTTGCGCAATAACTTGTTTCGATTCAACAGCATAAGTTTGGTTGGATGAAGAATAGTGATATCCTTTGGTCATGGCCCCGCCTTTCACTTTAATTAAAAGCGAATCAGCATCAAGTTCATTAATATCACGGCGAACAGTATCTTCAGAAACGCCCAATTTAGCTGAAAGAGTTTCAAAACTCACACGCGTGTGCAAGTTGATTTCTTTCAGAATATGATTTTTACGTTCTTCTTTACTGTAATTTAAAACTTCATTTTCTGTACTCATGCCAATTGATTTTTACTATTTACAAAAATAAGAATTTAAATGTAGCGCGCGAAGCTGTTAAACCTTAAAAAAGGATTTCATAATCAATACACTTTGTTTAGAGAGAGAATTAAAGGACAAAACAACTCACAACTGTTCTACAGTCGAAACCAACAAAAAAACGCATCCAAATGAATGAATGCGTTTTTTCAAATATACTAAATTGTATTATTTATCCTTTTAAGCTTGCTGCTAAATACTCACGGTTCATACGTGCGATATTTTCAAGCGAGATTCCTTTTGGACATTCGATTTCGCAAGCTCCTGTGTTTGTACAGTTACCGAAACCTTCTAAATCCATTTGGTGAACCATGTTTAATACACGGTCTGTTGCTTCAACTTTACCTTGTGGCAATAATGCATATTGAGAAACTTTTGCAGAAACGAATAACATTGCTGAAGAGTTTTTACAAGTTGCAACACAAGCTCCACAACCAATACAAGCTGCAGCATCAAATGATTTATCTGCATCGTGTTTGTTAACTGGAATAGTATTCGCATCGATTGTATTTCCAGAAGTATTTACAGAGATAAATCCTCCTGCGTGTTGAATTCTGTCAAACGAACTTCTGTCAACAACTAAATCTTTAATTACTGGGAAAGCTTTTGCTCTAAATGGCTCGATAAAAATCGTATCTCCATCTTTAAACATACGCATGTGTAACTGACAAGTTGTAACACCTCTGTCTGGTCCGTGCGCTTCACCATTGATGAATAAAGAACACATCCCGCAGATTCCCTCACGACAATCGTGGTCAAATGCTACAGGCTCTTCTCCTTTGTTGATTAGATCTTCGTTAAGAACATCTAACATTTCAAGGAAAGACATGTCTGGTTCGATTCCATCGATAGGATATTCTACAATCCCTCCTTTATCTTGTGCGTTTTTTTGACGCCATATTTTTAATGTAAGTTTCATAACCTTTTTCGTTTGAAAGTCATAAAGTCGAAAGTCGAAAGTCGCTTGGCACATTTTGCCTTTTGACTTTAAGACTTTGGGCTTTCGACCAAATTCTTATTTATAACTTCTTTGAACTAATTTAATGTTTTCGTAATTAAGAGGTTCTTTGTGTAATACTGCATCACTTGGTTTCCCTTTGTATTCCCAAGCTGCAACGTATGCAAAGTTTTCGTCGTCACGAAGTGCTTCCCCTTCTTCTGTTTGATACTCCTCACGGAAGTGACCTCCACAAGATTCGTTACGGTGTAAAGCATCTTTTGCGAACAACTCTCCTAATTCTAAGAAATCGGCAACACGAGTCGCTTTTTCTAATTCCTGATTAAATTCGTTAGCGTTTCCAGGAACTTTTACATCTCTATAAAACTCTTCACGTAAAGCAGCAATTTCTTCGATAGCTTCAGTTAAACCTTTAGCGTTACGAGCCATACCAACTTTATTCCACATAATTTTTCCTAATTTTTTGTGGAAGTAATCTACTGAGTGTTTACCGTTATTATTGATAAATTTCTCAATTTGATCTTTTACTGCTTTTTCAGCTTCGATAAATTCTGGTAAATCTGTAGAAATTGGTCCCATTTTAATATCTGGAGCTAAATAATCTCCGATAGTATAAGGTAACACGAAATATCCATCAGCCAACCCTTGCATTAAAGCAGAAGCTCCTAGCCTGTTTGCTCCGTGGTCAGAGAAGTTAGATTCTCCAATTGAGAAACATCCAGGAATTGTAGTCATTAAGTTATAATCAACCCAAGTTCCTCCCATTGTGTAGTGAACCGCTGGGTAAATCATCATTGGTGTAGTGTAAGGATCCTCATCAACGATTTTGTAATACATTTGGAATAAGTTTCCGTATTTACTTTTCACGATTGCAGCTCCTAATTTAGTAACTAAGGCCTCATCTTTATCATCTAAACCTTTTACGTAAGCATCTTCAGTTCCGTAACGTTTAATTGCTGCTGCGAAATCTAAGTAAACTGCTTCTCCAGTTTTGTTCACTCCAAAACCAGCATCACATCTTTCTTTAGCCGCACGAGACGCAACGTCACGAGGTACCAAGTTACCAAAAGCAGGATATCTTCTTTCTAAGAAATAATCTCTTTCTGCTTCAGATAAATCAGTTGCTTTTTTTCTTCCTTCACGAATTGCCTGAGCATCTTCTAATTTTGCTGGAACCCAAATACGACCGTCATTACGTAAAGATTCAGACATCAAAGTCAATTTAGACTGGTGATCTCCTGAAACTGGAATACATGTTGGGTGAATTTGCGTGTAGCAAGGATTTGCGAAAAACGCTCCTTTTTTATGAATTTTCCAAGCTGCTGTTGCGTTACTTCCCATAGCATTTGTAGAAAGGAAAAATACGTTTCCGTATCCTCCAGAACCAATTACTACCGCGTGAGCAGAATGTCTTTCAATTTCTCCTGTAATTAAGTTACGAGCGATAATTCCTCTCGCTTTTCCGTTTACGATTACTAAGTCTAGCATTTCGTGACGGTTGTACATTTTAATTTTTCCACGGCCAATTTGACGGTTCATTGCAGAATAAGCTCCTAACAATAATTGCTGTCCAGTTTGTCCTTGTGCATAGAATGTACGAGAAACCAAAGTTCCTCCGAAAGAACGGTTATCTAATAATCCGCCATATTCACGAGCCAATGGCACCCCTTGAGCAACGCATTGGTCAATAATATTACCAGAAACTTCAGCCAAACGGTAAACGTTTGCCTCACGAGCACGGTAGTCACCTCCTTTTACAGTATCGTAAAATAATCTGTAAATCGAGTCACCGTCACCTTTATAGTTTTTTGCCGCGTTGATACCCCCTTGTGCTGCAATAGAGTGCGCACGACGTGGTGAATCTTGGAAGCAGAATGCTTTTACGTTATATCCTAACTCTGCCAGAGTAGCCGCAGCCGAACCTCCAGCCAAACCTGTACCAACAACAATAATATCTAAGTTACGTTTGTTAGCTGGGTTTACTAAATTAATATGATCTTTATAATTTGTCCATTTGTCCGCAATAGGACCATTTGGAATTTTTGAATCTAATGCCATTATAATTGATATTAATTATTGAAATGATGAAATAAAGCGATAATTACGAAAAGCGCTGGAACAACAACTGCGAACCAGTAACCTACTTTCGCTAAAAATCTAGAGTATTTGTTGTACATCCCTACAGATTGAAGAGAAGATGCAAACCCATGCCATAAGTGGAATCCTAAAAGGATGAATGACACACAATACAATGCTGTACGAATTGGATCGTGAAATTTGTGAACTAACTCACCATAATACCTCGTAGCATCTGGTGCTGTTCCAGCTATATATTTATAGCTAACTTCAGGAAACCAGAAATCATAAAAGTGCAATCCTAAGAAAGCCAAAATAACCAATCCAGAAATAATCATATTTCTAGAACTCCAAGAAGCGTTTGCAGCTCCGTTGTATTTTGCGTATGCAATTGGTCTTGCTGCGCTGTTTTGAGCCGTAAGAATAAATCCCATTATGAAGTGGAAAATTACCCCGAATGCCAAAACTGGCTGCATTACATACTGAATCAGCGGATTGTATCCCATAAAGTGAGAAGCTTCGTTGAAAACGTCTTCACTAATTATAGAAATAAAATTTAAGGAAACATGCAGCGCTAAAAACGTGATCAAGAATATTCCCGAAAGAGCCATAGCTACTTTCTTTAAAATGGAAGCATTCAATAGTGCAGATTGTGCCATAAGTGTTAAGTAGTTTGTTTTAAAAAATTACACAAAAATAATTCAATTATAAAAGAACTACAACCATTTCGCTGTTATTTATAATGATTTTAAAATAGCCCATTTCTAAGTATTTTTACGTACAAAAATTGAGTTGCTAAAAAATAATTCACTATAGAGAACCCAAATCCTACTTTTTTAGCTTTAAAGAAAAAATTAAGCCCTAAGTAGATTACCAAAAATTTATCATATTGTTATTTTATTCAAAGTTTTGATTTGTTTTCTTTAAAAGTGCTGTTCGGCAGAAATTTTGTCTAAGTAAAAAATTGTCATTCCACAACATAGTTTTACCTTTAGCGGCTCAAAAAATAAAGAATGAAAACAGGAATTGATGCTATTTCATTTGATGTAGCAAACATACATTTACCCATAAAAACTTTGGCAACTGCCAGAAATATCGAACCAGAAAAATTAGAAAAGGGTCTTGGATTACTAAAAATGACCTTTCCAGATGTTCATCAAGACGCTGTTGTTTTTGGTGCAAATGCCTTAACAAAACTTATCCTTGATAACAAAATAAACTTAAATGAAATAAGCCGAATTTATGTTGGTACAGAAAGTGGTATTGACAGTTCAAAACCAATTGCTTCTTATTTAATTAGTTTAATGGAGCAAAAATTTGGAGAAGATGCTTTGGCTGAATGTGATGTTGTCGATTTCACTTTTGCTTGTATTGGCGGTGTTGATGCGATGCAAAACTGTTTGGATTTTGTAAAATTGAATCCGACGAAAAAAGCGATTGTGGTTACCAGTGATTTTGCAAAATACGATTTAAATTCTGGCGGAGAATACACACAAGGCGCTGGAGCGGTTGCCATGCTAATTGCTTCGAACCCAAAAATTATTGCTTTTGATGACAATTGGGCAACGAGTACAAAAGGAGTTTTCGATTTCTTTAAACCTTACAGAACTATTTCTAAAGAAGAAATTACAAAAAATGCAAATAACGATTCTTGGTTTGATAATTTAGAAGCTGAAATCGAAATCCACAAAGATCAGCCGGTTTTTGACGGTCAGTATTCCAACCAATGTTATATGGATCGTACGCGAAATGCTTACTTTTCATTTAAAAAATTAAAAAATACTACCGAAACTTTGTATAATACTTGGACAAGCATTATTATGCACTTGCCTTATTCTTTCCAAGGACGAAGAATGTTGTCTGAAATTTATGCTTTAGACAGTGCCCAAAAAATTATTGCCGATGATATTGCGCCTGCAGATTATCAGACGAAAATTAAAGAAGTGGCAAAATCTGAAGATTACAAAACATTTGTAACAGAGAAATTACAGCCTGCCGAATTAGCGTCTTCTTTAATTGGAAACCTTTATACAGGTTCCATTTTCATGGGATTATTGTCGACCTTGGCTCATTTTTATGATACGAAGAGAGAAGTTGCCGGAACTAAATTTGGTTTCTTAGCTTACGGAAGCGGATCGAAATCGAAAGTTTTTGAAGGAACCATTCAACCAGAATGGCAATCGGCTTTGGCAAATGTAAAACTTTTTGAAAATTTAGCGGAAAGCGTAGAAATTGATTTCAACACTTACGAAAGCCTTCATAAAAAAGAACAAAAAACAAGCATCAGAACTCCTAAAAACGAATGGGTTTTAGACAGAATTGAAAAAGAAACTCCTGTTTTGATTGGGGCTCGTTATTATAAATGGATCGACTAATTAAGTTTCCAATAAAAAAAATCCAAATTCCAAAACACTAAAAACCGAAGCAGTTTGCTTCGGTTTTTGTTTTTTATATCGAATAGTGTCATTCCTCCTCTTCATCTGTAAGAATTATGTTTCAAATTATAAAATGAAACAAAGTTTGTAATTATATTCTGATATAATTTGCAGAAATTGCCACTCCTTATTGAACTATCAAAGCCTTCACTATGATTTCATTTTGTTTTGAGATCATATCCTTCTAAATGATGCAAACGATCAGAGCTTTACAACAAGTTTTTTGTCTTTAAGCGTACTTATCATCCCAATTGCTTTTCAAATTTTGCGTAAGCCCAATCATTTAAGCCTTTAACTCTCTTTACTTTCTAATCTTACACATTCATTATGCATTTATTAAAACCTAAATAAAATAGTATTCTAAAACCTACCGCATATGACTGAATTCAAGAACGCCCCCAATCTTACTAATTTTTTGAATACAGAATTCTCGAAACAGATTAATGCTATACTACAAGAAAAAAAACCGATCCACAATTTGATGTTTCACGATTAGCAGATCTACTAAGAATTAGTAAAGCGCAACTTAACCGAAAGGTACAGCATGAAATGGGCACCTCACCTGGAAAGCTTATTTTATACTACAAAATGGAGTTGGCAAAACAATACTTAATCTCAAACCTATATTCTATTGAAGAAATTGCTCACTACTGTGGCTTTAGCACTATTGGCAATTTTAGTCGCAAATTTAAACAGGAATTCGGCATTAATCCAATAAGATTCCGTCACAATAGTTTAAGCCCAGGTTTTAAGTCAAACGACTGGAAAATCCCTTTAGATATAAATAGTTTTAATAAACTCATTCGTCTAAAAACCGAAAATAAATGGGTGGTAAAGATATTGTTTATCATTATCAACAATCTGGATAAAGAATTATTTTCTATTGAAATTCTCGCACAAAAACTTTTTATGAGTTCGACAACTCTAAACCGAAAAGTAAAGAGTCTGTTTGGTTTTCCAACTGCAAGATTATTGCGTGACATAAGATTACAATATGGCACTGAGCTAATAGTCCTACACAAGAAATCGGTTACAGAAGCGGCCTCAATGGCTGGCTTTTCCGACGTAGCTCATTTTTCTCATTGTTTTAAAGAAAACTTCGGATGCTCTCCCAAAAATTACTCCGCCCCTAGCACCTTTTTTCCCTTCATTGATTTTATAAGAAAAGAGCTATGATCTAAATAGATAAAAAGTAGGTTGTTTTGTACAAATTAAAAAACAAGTAAACTGATAATTTTGACTTATTAGAAAATTACAGTTATGTAATTAAGATCTAATAAACTTATCAGCTGATAATGCAGACTGCAATGTATCTTGGTTTTAACAAAATGTCTTAACAATAGTACAGAGCATACAATATGCTAAATTTTACATAAAAGACTCATTGTTACACATTTTATTGAATTCTAAGATGTATGGCAAATTTGTTTTGAAGGTTAGAAGTAGACGTATGGAAAACCACAAACAAGTATTCTAAAAACGGAATCGATGATAATTGAATTCGTTAGTTTAAAAATTAACCATTTAAATTAATTATTATGAGCAAGTTACATTTTTACAAAGATCAAGACACTGAAAAAAGTGCTGACGGAGACGGAACCTTAAACAGAGACGGATTTACTGTCAAAATAACTTCGGGAAAAGTTGTTAAAGGGCATACTTACACCGTTAAACAAGGTACAAGCGCGTCGGGTGATAAATACCCTTGCACTACTGGCGCTGAAAAAAACGGCACCGCTACTTTCGGAGCAAAAACAGAATAATAAAAAGGCTGTTTGCATTCAGAAAATAATGCAAGGCGAAATCTGAAAAGCCATACGAGTAAGAACAACATACAAAAATTTGAAATCATGTTAAACACTCAACTTTTAGATTCAGTAACAAATTATACTATTTATTTAAAAAACGATAGTAATGACGGGAAAAACTTCTGGTGCTTTTTAGAAAAACCAGTTGGTGTACCTGATGGTGCCGTATTTGCAAATTCATCTGCAAGCTTGTTTGTAGAGCCAAGTTATCCGGGAGAAAATTCCTTTATCATTCCTTTACAGTATTCTTTAGCCGCAGGTGCAACAAACAAAGAGGTAGGCTTAGGAGTTCAGATAAAAACAAGTCATATTATTGAAGCGCAACTAAGACAAACATGGGAAGCTGAATATGCAACTGTACCTCCAAACAAAGGGCCTCGTTTAAGTCTTGTGCAAGGTGAAAAAAGTCCTGAAAAGACTATTGGAGCCTTGTCTAACAGTTTTAACAAAACAAAAAATGAAGACAATAAATGGTATAGCAGTATGAGTTTTGGTATCCAAACTCAAAATGGATTTTTAGGAGTTACATGGTCTCCATCTCCAGGTGATAAGCATACCATTACCCCTAAGTTTTCATTTTACATTGCAACTGGTAGCTATACAAGTTACGAGCTTGCTGATATTGCAACAATTTCCAGAAATTCTGCAAAAATTGAAATTAGTACTTTCAAAAATTTGGAAGCGACTGTAACGTTGACAGATACAGGAGAATGGATAGTCACTCCTGGAAAAGTTGAATAACTCCGAAGGGCTGGATAAAACCAGCCCTTTTTTAAATTAAGATTTTATGAAAACACTAAATAATAAATCGACTGGCATACTAACTGAACATTTATATGCCTTGCAACAAAAAAATCTAGTTTATAATCATGACTTTAGGTATTTTAGTAACCTCGATCTAACTCAATCGCCATATCAATATGGAATTCCCGATGGATGGCTTTATCAAGATACAGGAAAAGATGGAACTATTCAATTTGATAATGTAAAGGAACGCTTAATTATTAAAAAAAGCAGCGACGCCAGCTTAATGACTTTTAAACAGGCTCTACATGAATTTCCTCGTTGGAAACAAATGCTTACGGAAAAAGTAGTCACTACTAAAATTATTGTGAATTTAAATATTGCTGGAGAGGTAAGCCTATCTCTTTCAGATGGAATCGAGTCTAATACAGTTGTAAAAAACGGCAAGGGAGATTTTGAGCTTGAAGTGTCGTTAAAAGTTAGTAAAGAAGCTAAATTTCTCTTTGTAACCACAAGCTCAACGACACCATCGATTCTTGTTGCCCTCTCAAAAGTATATGCTAACGTTGGCTTGATTGTTCTACAAAACTTACCCTGTATAGTGCAAGGCGTTATTGGAGAACGAAAACAATATATTGCTACAGAGATACCTCCAGCCGAAGAATTATCGCTATGCCAAGCTCCGAAAGAATTGAGTAACGATTTCACGAGATTAAATTCTGTACTCAACTGTAGATTTGGCAAAGGCTCCAACGGAAATTCTCTTCTTATTGATATGAGAGGATATTTTAGTAGAGCGTGGAACAATGAATCTAAAGCCGATCCTGATGCCGCAGATAGAAAACCACCAGGAACAGGTACGATTAAAGGTGATCATGTAAGCACATTTGAACAGGATATTTTTCTTAAACACGATCATGGACTTTCTTTTTCAATCAACAAAACTATTTTTGTGGGCGAAAAAAGTGCAACCACAATTATAGATACAGCTGGAACATCCAAAACCCGAGAAACTGCAGACGGAAAAGAAACGCGTCCAAAAAACATCGCTGAACTTTATACTATAAAATGGGCATAATAGTTCTAAACGGTTGTAATTGTAAGAGTGCATTAAAACCTTTGTCAAAGTTTCAACCTTGACAAAGGTAAATCTCTATAAATCAAGGGCAAAACAACTTCCTGATTATCTCATTAACAAATTTTCTAATTAAAAAACTTAATACTTTTTCTTTTCCTGATCAAGCAGTAACAATCCTAATCCTAAGACAAAAACAGCACAACTCAAAAGCATTAAAACTCCATTTTTTAAAGCGAAAAAAGAAAACCCTACAGTAACCGCTCCAATAATTACCATTAAGGATTTTATGGTTTCCGTTTTTATGAAAGCAAATGCATGCAGCGCCAAACCGAGAAAAAGTAAAGATGGCCCGACAGCTACAAACGGATAAAAAATCAACGGAGAGTTGCCAATATGCTGACTTAACTGTTCTTTTGCGATTTCGTTATTTCCGTAACTCGACATTATAAAATCGATTGTGCAAAGTCCGATATGCGCAATAACGCCTAAAGTTGTCAAGATAGAAGCAACTTTATTAATCTTTGTTTTTGGAAAAGCATCATTAAAAGATAACAAAAAAAACGCGCCAATTAAATTAAACCAATGCGCAAAATCTATTGAATTGCTAAGACTTGGTAAAACTTTTGAAAAGAACAAATAACTAATTAGAAAAAATAGTAATCCGATTAAGCCACGGTGTTTTGTTTTATAGTCTATTTCTAAAGTCTTGTATTTACTCGCTTTTTTAAAATTCATATTATTCTTTCCCTTCTAATGCTATATTAAAATGCCAATCATGTTTATACCAAGTGCTTTCATCTTCAAGGCTATTATTTTTGCTAATTTTAGATTGCCCAGAATAACCAGTATTGTAACAGAATCCACTTCCGGCAGCGGTGCTAGCTGAACTACCTGCAGAAATACCTAATTTTTCGCCATCAACTAAATACCAATAAAAACTATAGGTTTTATTTGCTTCTAAATAAAGATTAAGCTTTTTCAAATCAAATGGAATAAAACCTCCATTGAAATACCCTGGCAGTTCTGTAGTTGTAGTTGCTAAAATAGTAAGATTCGCATCCTTAACAATTAATTTCAATGTTAATGGTTTATTATATTCTTGTCTGTTTTCATCGTATGTAAATCCTGTACTAAGATGAATACTAAAAGTTGAAGGAACCAAATTTTTATCAACTATTACTACTTGTCCAGTTCCCACATTCCTATCATAAGGTAATATATCCGGAGCATTTGTTCTGTTATCTCCACCAAACCATTTCCATGCATTTGCTTCAGAACATGATCTTGACACAAAACTGTTCATGTGCTCAATTTTCACTTGATAAATCTTTTCTGCTCCAGATTCAGATTTAACAGTAAAATTTACTGGTTCAGAATAATCTTTTATCGTTTTAGGGTCTGGCGTTATAGTCGCATATTTTGAAAATTTAAATTCAATATTTAAATTTTTAAGATCGTTAATTTCAGGAATTCTTTTTGTCACTAATCCTTTTTCCCCATTAATATCAGCACTAAATAATAAATTTGGAGTTTTTACATTTACTTCTAAGATAAAATTATCAGTACTTGGCTCTCTTTTTATATCTACATTATAGTTTTTCATTTCTCCGTTTTCTGCCGTAACGAGAAAAACAAGAGGTCCATTAATAGATTTAATCGTTGTTGGATCTGGATTTATTGTTGCTCCTTTAGGAATCGAAACATTCAATTTTATATCTTCTAATTCAAATGTACTTTCTACCATGCCACTTATTGATTTTTCTTTGATAGAAAATTCTTTAGTAACACTTCCCTTTGTTATAGTAAAAGATTGAATTGTATTTTCTTTACTCAAATTTTCTTCCGAAACACAGGATGTAATTAAAAGAGAAACAAAAAGAAAGATTGAAAATAGGGTAATTTTAGTTTTCATGAATTTTAGGCTAGTTTATTTGAAATGCAAATATTATCATTTATAATAAAATTTCTTTACGGGAAACCGTATTCGATCCAAATAGATTTTCTAATATCAATCCTTCTTAGACTTCGCTCAGGAAGACAAAGCAAAACTCAACTTGCGTTCTTTAACTTTTGAAAGCAAAAACAATCATTGCGTTCTTTGCGAAAAATCTTAGCGCTCTTTGCGTTAAAAAAACTTTGCGTCTTCGTGGCAAATAATAAAAACAAATAAGAAAACTTTAATAAATCAATTTCACACGATATATTTAAAATATGTAATTTTGAAATTCAAAGTTCAAAAACGAAATAAATATGAAATATCATCAAATAAACAGCGCTCTTTTTGTGAAGAACCGCAGAAAATTCATGGCAGAAATGAAACCTAATTCTGTCGCCGTGTTCAATTCAAATGACATTTACCCAATTAGCGCAGACAGTACTTTGCCTTTTGCGCAACACAGAGATATTTTTTATCTAAGTGGTGTAGATCAGGAAGAGAGTGTTTTACTTTTGTTTCCAGATGCGCCTTACGAACACCAGAGAGAAATTCTTTTCTTGAGAGAAACTAATGACCATATCGCAGTTTGGGAAGGTGAAAAATTGACTAAAGAACGTGCTTTTCAGGTTTCCGGAATTAGAACAGTTTATTGGTTACAGGATTTTCATAAAGTTTTGAACGAGATGATGACGTATGCAGATACAATGTACATCAATACCAACGAACATTATCGCGCGACTGTTGAAACAGAAACTCGTGAGGCTCGTTTTGTAAAATGGTGGAAAGAGCGTTATCCTGCACACAACGTTGCAAAAAGCAACCCAATTTTACAAAGACTTCGTTCTGTAAAAGAAAGCGAAGAAATAGATTTAATCCAACATGCTTGTGATATCACAGAAAAAGGTTTCCGCAGATTATTAGGATTCGTTAAACCAAATGTTACCGAATATGAAGTTGAAGCAGAACTGGCTCACGAATTCATTCGTAACCGTTCTAAAGGTTTTGCTTATACTCCTATTATCGCTTCTGGAAACAACGCGAATGTTTTACATTATATCGAAAACAATCAGCAATGTAAAGACGGAGATTTGTTATTATTGGATGTTGCTGCAGAATATGCAAACTATTCTAGCGACATGACGAGAACTATTCCGGTTTCTGGACGTTTTACAGATCGTCAGAAAGCAGTTTACAATGCTGTCTTAAGAGTTAAAAATGAAGCGACAAAAATGCTTACGCCAGGAACGCTTTGGAAACAATATCATATTGAAGTGGGTAAAATTATGACTTCTGAATTGCTTGGTTTAGGTTTAATTGACAAAGCTGATGTTCAGAATGAAAATCCAGAATGGCCTGCTTACAAAAAATACTTCATGCACGGCACGTCTCATCACATGGGATTGGACACGCACGATTACGGATTGCTTCATGAGCCAATGAAAGCAAATATGGTTTTTACAGTTGAGCCAGGAATCTACATTCCAGCAGAAAAATTCGGAATCCGTTTAGAAGATAACGTTGTGGTTCAGGAAAAAGGTCAACCTTTCAACTTAATGCGCAACATTCCTGTTGAAGCAGACGAGATTGAAACTTTGATGAATGCATAAAAAACAAAGCCCTTAATATTGATTATTAAGGGCTTTAAATTTATAAATCGGTTAATTATCCGATTTTTGAAATCTGAAGGTCTAATTGGAATTTACCGTCAGCTTCGTTTCCGTTGATTAATTCGAAAAGTTCTAATGCTCTTCTTGCGTTTTTCTCTTCTTCTCTTTGCTCAGCTACATACCACATCATAAAATCTTCTGTAGCATAATCATTTTCTGCTCTACATTTTGCGATCACTCTATTAATCGCTTGAGTAACTGCAATTTCGTTTTGCAAAGCAATTTCAAATACTTCTCTGAAAGAAGCAAATTCTTGCTGTACTTCAGGAACCGATGGCGTAATGGCAATCCCTCCCATATCTGTAATGAATTTGAAAATTTTTAGAAAATGCTCTCTTTCTTCTTCTGCTTGCTTATACAGATATCCTGCTGTATTTTCAAAACCATTTCTATCCAACCATGCTGCCATAGCCAAATATTTGTTTGAAGCGTCACTTTCTAATTTTGCTTGTAAATTCAATATATCTTCTACGCCTTCAGTTAATGACGTGCGTGTTCTTAGTAAATCTTTCATAACCTTTAATTTTTTATTACGTGTAAAATTACAAAAATTAAAGAAGACAACTCTAACTCCTTGAAAATTTGGATTTAATCTAAGTAAGAATCTAAATAAGCTCTACATTTACCATGCTGCAAAGCATAGAATGTAAATTGAGCGTAAATTTTGTTCCGTTTAATAAATCTCTAAGCTGCACAATTTCGCAGATCGTAAGATTTCTTGAAAAGTTTCTTTTGGTAGTTTCAATCAACTGCGCATCCGAGTGGTCAGACAGATCATAAAGCATATTAAGAATGTCAACGCTATTTACCTTTCTTTGGAAAATCAAAAAATCTTGAATTTTATAACTTGACACTGTATCAACAAAATTGATGATGATACTATCGGTCAAATCACATTGGTAACTATATCCTTTTTCGGTTTCAAATAATACTCTGGTGGTCAAATCGCTAACTAATGCCATTCTGATAAAATTATAACGATGCAAAAATATATAATTTAAGGCAATTAAACATATAATTAAGACTAATTTAAAATAACAAATCCTTAATATATTTTTAAAAATGTCTTAAGAAGACCTAAAAATGTAACATTCTAAAGCCTCATTCGACTAATTTTGAAACAAACCATTTAGAAATTATGCAAGCACACGAAATAGATTATCAGATTTTTGGAGAAGAAATGCAGTATGTGGAAATAGAATTAGACCCACAGGAAATTGTAATTGCTGAAGCAGGCAGTTTTATGATGATGGAAAACAACATCCAGATGGAAACTATATTTGGTGACGGTTCGCAACAGCAAGGATCGGGTTTATTTGGCAAACTTTTAAATGCAGGTAAAAGAGTGCTTACTGGCGAAAGTTTGTTTATGACCGCATTTTTAAATCAAGGCAATAGTAAAAGTAAAGTTTCATTCGCATCTCCTTACCCTGGAAAAATTCTTCCGATTGATTTGACGGAATTTCAAGGTAAATTTATCTGTCAAAAAAGTTCTTTTTTATGCGCTGCCAAAGGCGTTTCGGTCGGAATTGAATTTTCTCAGAAACTAGGCCGCGGCTTATTTGGTGGCGAAGGTTTTATAATGCAAAAAATAGAAGGAGACGGAATGGCGTTTGTGCATTCTGGAGGAACAATGGCTAAAAAAGAATTGGCTCCCGGCGAAGTTTTAAAAGTAGATACTGGGTGTATTATCGGATTTACTAAAGATGTAGATTATGATATTGAGTTTATTGGCGGCATTAAAAATTCTATTTTTGGTGGCGAAGGTTTATTTTATGCCACTTTAAAAGGACCGGGAACAGTTTTCATACAGTCGCTGCCTTTCTCTAGATTAGCTGATCGCATCATTGCATCTGCACCAAGATCTGGCGGAAACAGCCGCGATGAAGGTAGCCTTCTTGGCGGATTAGGAAATCTTTTGGATGGCGATAATCGATTCTAATTTTTTTTACACCATATAAGTTATATAAGTTCATCTAAATGTTGAACTTTACGACTACTATTTTTAACTCAAATGAACTTACATTTCTTATATAATTTCAGCTTTTTTATCTTTGCATTTTACATTTAAAACATCATTTTGAAAAATATTCTTTATAAAAATACCAATATCTCTTTTACAGATTCAGGAAACGGAAAAGCAATCGTTTTACTTCACGGTTTTTTGGAAAACAAAAAAATGTGGACAGAATATGTTGATCTGTTTTCAGAAAAATATCGCGTGGTAACTATCGATTTACTTGGTCATGGCGAATCTGATTGTTTGGGCTATGTTCATACAATGGAAGATAACGCCTATGCTGTAAATGCCGTTTTAGAAGATTTAGAGATTGAAAAAGCCATCATTGTCGGACATTCAATGGGTGGTTATGTTGGTTTGGCTTTCGCCGAATTATATCCAGATAAAATCCAGAAATTAGTTTTACTAAATTCAACTTCTAAAGAAGACAGCGAAGAGAAAAAACTAAATAGAACTCGCGCCATTAAAGCTGTAAAACAAAATTATGTGAGTTTTGTAAGTTTAGCCATTGCGAATTTATTTAGTGAAAACAATAGAACTCGATTGGCTTCAGAAATCGAAAATGTAAAGACGGAAGCTTTAAAAACTCCTCTGCAGGGAATTATCGCCTCTTTGGAGGGAATGAAAATTAGAAAAGACAGAGAAGAATTGGTCCGCAAAAATTTATTTCCAATTTTATTGATTTTAGGCAAAAAAGATCCCGTTCTAAATTACGAAGAAAACCTCTCCCAAATCGAAGATACTACAGCAGAACTAGTTTCTTTTGAAGACGGACACATGAGCCAAATCGAAAACAAAGAAGCATTAAAATCTGTTTTATTAAATTTCTTCGATTAAAAATCACACTATCAAAATCAAAAAGGGCCATTTCTAACCGAGGTTAGAAACAGCCTTTTTCTCATTCTTGGGGGCAAAATATCGTTATAACTTAGAAGTAATATCTTTTTTGTATTTAGATAAAGTCGCTCTTGTTAATCCAAGATTTGCTTTAGTAGAATCTACCGCTAAGTAGATAAAATATCTTCCGTCCTCAGAAACATCAATAATGTGAATCTGATCTGTAAGTGTAATTAAAATGTCGTTAATTTTTTGATTTAAGCCTAAAGCTCTAAGTGCATTTAATTTAGCTTTTACAACTTCTAAATTATAAGCCGAAGCCAATTCTGGATCAAAATCAGATTTTACTGTTAAAGAGCAGTAAGACATTCCTGTTTCAACTTCCGTAACCGAAACAGCGATAAATCCGTTAACATTTTCTTTTAAATCGTTTTGGAAATTTTGTAAAAAATCAGACATGTGTATTAAATATTTGGTTTTAAATTAGTTGTTAAAAACAGTATCCATTCTTCTCAGCAATAGACCCATTTTACTTAAATCTTTAGAAAGCAACGCGATACAATCATCATCTTGATTTTTGCATGCTACAACAATTCCGTCGTTATTCTTAATCATAACTTGTTTAAGATCGCCATTATTAACGTCTTCAGACATTTCAAGACACATCTTTAAGATCATTCCGATCATTGCTGCAACATTCCCGTCGTATTCTAAATTTACAGACTCATTTAAGATGCCATCAATATTAAAACTCAGTCCAGACTCTGCGCCAGTCTCTTCTACGAGCGTTTGTAAATCAATCATATTCTTATTTGTCATGTTTTGGAAGGTCAAAGATATTTTTAATATTAAGAATTGCTCGATAAACACATGTTAAAAAAAGATGCAGTATAACGTACTGATGCACTTTTGTTTATCGCCTAATTATTGCCGTTTTTTTGCAGAAAATCTGCAAAAAAAATTAACATAAAAAGCATATAATGCTAAAAACGTAACATTTTGCATAATAAAATACATTTCTAAAATTAACATTTGCTGATTGTTGTATTTGACAAAAGTTTTTCTCTAGTTTTGCAAAAAAATATATTAAAATGAAAACTGTTGACGAATTACGCTTTGACTTAAATGTAAAACTGGAGAAGTTTAGAAGATTTCGTATTGAAAACGGACACATTAACAACACTACTTCAGAAGAAAAATCTAAAAAAGGTTTCTTCAAAAAAATATTCAGCTAAAAGCATTTAAAGAAATGCCGAACTTATCAGACATCTCTTAAATAAGTTCGGCATTTTTGCTGATTATCTGACACTTGACCCTTTTAAACAAACTCATTTTTTTGCAATTTTAATCACTTTTTATAATTGCAATTGATCCATAACCATTCCTTTTTTATTTCAGAATTTTCTTTAATTGATAAAAGAGTAATTTCAATCATTTTTGAAGAGCAAGAATTGAGTCGGTCATTCCTTAACCTAAGTCAGTTTGATTAAAAAATATCCGCTTTAAGATGAGATACAAGCAACTCATTAAAATATAATCGTTATTTTTCTGACATAATAAAGATTTCATCGAAATTGCATCCGTCAGTAAATTATACTTTTTGTTTATCGGCAGATTCCAAAAAGGGTACAAAAATGAAAAATAATTTAAAACAGCTGATTTTGAAATAAATAACTAATAAGGTTAAATAATTTCAAAGATTTTAATTTAAGCAAATAGAGACTTAAATTTTCTCTTCAAAAGGAATAGTAACATCAAAAATTTCAGCCAGCAAATTGGCAATTTCTTCCAAATAAGAGTTCAATATTTGAGGTGTAACAATAACATCTAGATCTTTTTCTTCTTTAAAACCAAAAGGTAAAAAACCAGATTTTAAGTTTTTGAATGAAATAATCCCAACTTCGATCGGAAGTCCTCCTGCTTCTTTTTCAAACATGAAAGCGTAAGCCAAAACTTGAATGATTTTATCATTTTTAAGCTCCTGTGTTAACCCATTCCAAGTTTTCAATACGACATTAGACTTTTCTACTTTTCCTGTCTTATAATCTATAATTCTAATTTTTCCATCTCGGCGTTCAATACGATCGACATTTCCTTTAATTAAAACTGGAAATGGCAATTTTGGATGAACAAACTCACGCTGAAAGGTTTGCTCTAAAGCTACAATCTGAATCGCCTCATTATTTTTAATTGACTCTAATTCCATTCTCAAGAAATTGGCAACATTTCGTTTTGCCACTTCAAATGCCAAAAGATTCCTTCCTTTCTTAATTTCTCCTTCCTTATAAACCAATTTAAACTGCCTGAGCACTTCATCGTCCAGCAATTTAAAGCAATTTAAAAGATCATTCTCTGAAATGAATTTCCCAATAAAAGGCTCATAAAGTGCTTTTAATGTTTCATGGATAATTGTTCCCAAAGTATTCAAAGCAATGTTTTCTTCGACTTCTTCTACTTCACGAATTCTCAATATCTTCTGAAAATAAAACTCAATCGGATTTCGAATATAACTCGTCAATGCAGATGGAGAAAAACCATTAACAGCAATTTCCCTCAAGCGTTCCATTACCAATTCAGATTTCGGTATAGAAATAGGCTCGTAAGCCGTATTTGGCAACTCCGGATTATAAATATCAAAAGTAATATTATGTCGTAACTTTTTTTCTACTTCTAGCTGTGTAATAAAACGACTTCGTTCGCCGGCATCCAAACCATCATTTTCTGTATTATAAACCAAATAAATGTTTTTGGCCCTTTGCAATAAATGATAAAAGTGATAGGTATAAATAGCATCTTTTTCCTTGAAAGTAGGCAGTCCAAGTTCTCTTTTGACGTCGTAAGGAATAAATGAATTCTGTGATTTTCCAGCAGGAAATTTCCCTTCATTCATAGAAGTTATAATGACGGTTTCAAAGTCCAAGACACGGCTCTCCAAGACCCCCATAATCTGCAAACCGCGCAATGGCTCACCTTCAAAAGAAACTTCTGCTAAATCTATAATCTGTTTGTAAATCGAATGAAGCGTATCAATATTATCAATATGATGATGCTTTGAATAATAATTTATAAGTTTATTAATTACTTTGAAAACTCCGTAAACAAAAGCTTTAGCAATCTTTTCTTCTTCGTTATCGTTACTGAAATGCTCTTTTATAGCAATTAATAAAGCTGAAATATTTTTTAAAACTGCAACAGACCCGTTTTCCCATTTTTCAAATAACAAATTAAAAAAACCTGAAGGCTCAGGATGAAGCTCTAAAATTTTATGATGCGTAATAAAAGTATAATTATTCTCTTTTATAATCCGTACCAATCGATGTGCACCTGAATAAGGTTCAACCAAAGGATGAGTTAAAATATCAAGCACGTCTTTATAATAAAAAACATAATTGCCGCCTTTTCGAGAAAGCGCATTAGTATGCATTTTAAATAATTTGGCGACAAAAATCTGTGACGGATTATTCTTTCCTGAATATCCCATCGTAATATTTAAAGCACCTACAGACGAAGGGAGCGAATACAAAACCGGAACCAATAAATTTTCTTCGCCAAGAACCACTGCAACTTTATCTAGTGAAGCATCAGGATTTTGATCTATTAAATTTTCAATAATACTTCCTGCCAGTTTTGCTTGTCCAATCGTTTTTGGAGTTCCGATAATTTGAATGTTTTTTGACTGTGAAAAATCATCCACAATCCATTCAAAAACATTGGACTTATAATGCTTCCAGCTTTCTTTAAAACGTCTTAAAAAAAGTCCAGCATCATGATACGGATCATTTAGAAAAGCTTGATCAGCATCCCAATAAATTTTAGCCTGATCCAGGGCGAGTAAATGCTGTACTATTTTTTCTTCAGCCGCATTTAAAGCGTTAAAACCCGCAAAAATAAAAGTCCGATTCCCAATAGTATTGGAGAAATGATTAAGATTATTTACCGCTTCTCTATAAATCAAACCTTGATAACCGATCGATTTGAACAGTAAATGATTGTACAATGATTCATAGTATAATGGAAGCAATTTCCAGAAATCAATATAATTTTCTAGAAGCTTTGTTTTTTGATCCACTTCAAGCCCCCATCTTTTTATATCTTCAATATCTTTCAGATAAGAAAGAACATGCGAAGGATCTAAAAGGTATCTATCAATTTCATTAAAATCTTGAAGAAGTGTTTTAGCCCAATTTGCAAACAACTCAAAAGACTGCTGATGTTTCTTTTCTGTAATCGACAAATAAACTTCATAAAACTCAAACAAAAGCTCGATAGAATCAACCGAACGGATTGAAGCAACATCTTGAACAAAATCTTCTATGCTTGTAATCTCTGGAGCAATAATAGTCTTTGAAGTCTCTTTTTTAAGAGCTTCAATCAAAAAAACTTTTGCCCTTTTGTTAGGAAGAATTATTGTTATTTCAGAAAGTTTCTCTGCAAAATCCTGAATTACAACAGAGGCAATTTTTTGAAGAAAAGAAGTATTATTTACCATAGGATAAAAATAAAAAAAGCCATTCAATTAAGAATGGCTTTTCAAATTTATTTAGAAAACTAATTATAGTTTACCTTGGTATTTAGAACCAATGTGTCTAATTTCAGTTCTTCTGTTTTGTGCTTTACCTGCAGCAGTTTTGTTACTTGCTACTGGTTGGCTAGAACCAAATCCTTTAGACTCTAAGTTCTCAGCATTAACACCTCTTTGGATTAAAGCGTCCATTACAGCTTTAGCTCTGTCCTCAGAAAGTTTTTGGTTAATTTTAGCAGAACCTGTACTATCTGTGTGTCCTTCGATAGAGAATTTCGCGTTTGGATAGTTTTTAAGGATTTCTTTAATAGCATCTAATCTAGCTTGAGTTTCTTTGTCTCCAGTTTTGAAAGTAGCTTTTCCTGAGTTGAAGTATACCGCTCTAGCTTGAACTTTAAGATCTTCTAACGCCTCAGAAGTTACTTCTGGACATCCTCTGTTACTAGCAGGACCTGCAACTGTAGGACAGTCGTCATCTTTATCAGCAACACCATCTTTATCAGCGTCTAACACTGGGCAACCTCCGTTTTCTTTAGGACCAGCAACTGTAGGACATTTATCGTCTTTATCAGCGATTCCGTCACCGTCAGTATCAGGACAACCTTTTAAAGCAGCTAAACCAGCAACATCTGGACAAGCATCATCTTTATCAGCAATTCCGTCACCGTCAGTATCAGGACATCCGTTTAATGCAGCTAAACCAAAAACATCTGGACAAGCGTCAGAAGCATCAACGATTCCGTCACCGTCAGTATCAGGACATCCGTTGAATTGTTTCAAACCTGCAACATCTGGACAAGCGTCATCTTTGTCATAGATTCCGTCTCCGTCAGTATCTTTACCTCCGAATTTGAAAACTAAACCTGCAGTGTGTTGGAAGTGAGATGGAGCATCTGGAGCACCAGAAGCATCTTGTCTATCACCACTAACTGACCATTTGTATCTTGTAGCTAATTCAAGACCAATAGCGTCTGTAAACCAAAAAGTTAAACCAGCACCTGGGTTAACAGTTCCGTAGCTGCTATCTCCGAAGAAAGTATAACCACCACCAACAGATAACGAAGGATCAATCACTTTAGATTTGATTAATTCTTGGAAGCTGTATTTGATAGTAGCATCAATTCCGTAGTACATTAAGTCACCAGGATTAGATACAACGTTACCTCTTGCATCGTGAGCAGGATTGCTTGGATCGAAAGTAACATATTTATCAATTTTGTTTACAGATCCTTGTAAACCAACAGAGAAACCGCTACCAACATATCTTGACACACCAATGTAAGATAAAGAAGGAAGAATATTCCAGTTGTCTTTTACAGCGAATGGCTGAGAGAAGTGTTGATCAAAAAATCCACTTCCTGAACCCGAACTTGTTCTAGTATCCACAGCATTAACCCCGAAAGAGATCGCCCATGGATTGTTACTGTCTTGCGCGTGAGCATTTAAACCCATCGCCATCAATACAGCAACTAAAAGTTTGTTAAGATGTTTCATACTTAATTTTTTTAATTACAATTTAGTTAATTACAAGCAAAAGTAACACCAAAATTTTTAAATACAAAATGAAATGTTAAAAAAAACCTACAAAAATTTAACGTATGTGGTAATTATATAACTTTTAACATTTTACCGACAACTGTGAAGGCATTTATCGCTTTATCCAGATGTTCTTTATCATGCGCTGCAGATAGTTGTACGCGTATTCTGGCCTTATCTTTTGGAACCACAGGAAAGAAAAATCCAATAACATAAATTCCTTGTTTTAATAGTTCGTTGGCCATGGTTTGAGACAATTTAGCATCGTATAACATAACCGGAACAATGGCAGAATCTCCATCAATAATGTCGAAACCGGCTTTTTTCATACCCTCTTTAAAATAGTTGGTATTCCATTCTAATTTGTCTCTTAGACTGGTATCTTTTTCTAATAATTCGAATACTTTTATAGATGCCCCAACAATAGCCGGTGCCAACGAATTTGAAAATAAATAAGGCCGAGATCTTTGGCGCAACAACTCAATTATTTCTTTTTTGGCAGTAGTATATCCTCCCATTGCTCCGCCTAAAGCTTTACCCAGAGTTCCCGTGATAATATCTACTCTTCCCATCACTCCTTTTGCTTCTAGAGTTCCTTTTCCTGTGGCTCCGATAAAACCTGCCGCATGACATTCGTCAACCATTACCATTGCATCGTATTTATCAGCAAGATCACAAATTTTGTCTAAGGGCGCTACAAGGCCATCCATAGAAAAAACTCCATCAGTAACAATTAATTTAAAACGAGCTCCAGCTTCATCTGCCTTTATTAATTGCTGTTCCAAATCTTCCATATTACTATTTTCATAACGATAACGAGCCGCTTTGCACAAACGCACCCCATCGATAATAGAAGCATGATTTAAACTGTCCGAAATAATTGCATCGTTTTCTCCCAACAAAGGCTCGAATACTCCTCCATTTGCATCAAAGGCTGCAGCATATAATATCGTATCTTCTGTACCATAAAAATCGGCAATTTTTTTCTCTAATGTTTTGTGAATATCTTGTGTTCCGCATATGAAACGCACAGACGACATCCCGAAACCATGGGTATCCATTGCATCTTTAGCCGCTGAACGACTTCTGGATGTGATGAAAGTCCGAGATAATTATTAGCGCAAAAATTCAGCACTGTTTCTCCAGTAGAAATGGTGATTTCTGCACCTTGAGGAGAAGTTATAATTCTCTCTTTTTTAAAAATTCCATTTTCTTCAATTGTCTGCAATTCATTCTGCAGATGTTCTTTTATTTTACCGTACATTTTCTATTTATTTAAAACGTTAAATATTAACAGCTTAACCAATATAAAGCTTCGCTTTTTCTTTAACATCTGATTAATTTTTTCACAAATTTACCACTTCAATTTCTGCTCCAATATATACCAATGCTTTTTTCAAAACGGTATATCCTAAATCTTCAATTGCGTCTTGATATTCCTGAATCTGCTGCTGATATTTAGCATTCACAGCTCCTGTTTTATAGTCCAGTAAATAAGCTTGTTTATTTTCTAAAAACACAACTCGGTCAGGCTTTAAAATTCTTCCTTCTTTTTGAACAATGGTTTGTTCGTTTAAAACAATGTCTTTTCCATTAAAACAAACATTCAGTTCTGCATGATTTACAATTTCTCTCAAAGTCTGCAAAACCTGATCCACTTGATCATATGTTATCAAGCCATTTTCTAACGCTTTTGTAACCGCCAAATCAACATCTGATTTATCTTTAACGAAAGCCAAAATCTCGTGCACAATATTTCCGTACGAAATAGCTTCTTGCTGATGCGTTCCCCACATTAAAGCTTCTCGTTGTGCGATTTTAATATTTTTCGGATTTAGAACTTCTCTCACAATCGGAATTGCCTTTACGGCATCAACTGTTTTCGAAGCTTTTGAGAGTCGGGTTTTATTTCCAAATTCGTAGTTCAATTTTTCTTCATCATACAATCCTTGATTAATCAGGAATTTAATAAAAAAAGAAGCCATGTTATTCGGGTATTCGCCATCGTTTTTAGCTTTCAGTGATTGAGAAATGACATACAATTGTTCCTCAGCACGAGTCAAGGCAACATATAAGACATTTATATTATCTAAGAGTTCTTCTTGCTTTTTCAAATTAAAAATCGCCGATGCACTTTCGCCAAAACTTTCTACAGCACTGCTATTATCAACCAAAGCTTTCGGAACTCCCAAATCTATTTCTTCAGTATCAAGCCATAATTTATCTTTTGGTTTTCGATTATAATCTTCATCCGCAAAAGGCATAATTACGACGGGAAACTCCAACCCTTTCGATTTGTGAATGGTCATAATTCGAACCGCGTTATTTCCTTCCGGAGACGGAATACTGAATTTATGCGCATTCTTATCCCAAAAGATTAAAAAATCTGCGACTCCAGACTGATTTCGAATATCTCTTTCTAAAACGATATCAAGAAAAAACTGCACATAAGCATTTCCTTCTGATGGAAGAATAAATTTAGAAATGATGATTTCCACAGCTTCATACAGAGATTTCTTTCTCACATCTTCAAAAGAAAAAGAAACATCAAAAGTCATAAGCCATTCTTCAAATTCTTTTTCAAATCTGTAGCTCATTCCTTTTGCAATGAAATCATGCACAGGCATTGACAATTCTTTAGTCGAAGAAAGAAAATGCAGAAAATTGGCCTTTGATTCTAAGTCGGCACTGTTATTTAAATAGCGTAAGAGATGAATTATGAGACGAACTTCTGATGCATTCTGAATCATCAAAGTTTCAGACGAAAGCAACGGAATTCCCTGTTCTGTCAAATAATTGGCAATAGCGATCCCTTGGTCTCTTTTTCTAGTCAGGATTACAATGTCTTTATATTCGAAACCTTGCCTAACTACTTCCTGAATTGTATTAAGAGTTGCCAAAACATACAAATCAGATTTTTCAACAACGTCTTCTTCGTCCGCAAATTCATTTTTTTCCACGATTGGAAGAAAAGAAATATTTACGTAACCGCCGTTTTTTGAATTGATATTTTGAAAACTGCGATTCTCATACAAATCCTTATAATCTTCATTTGAAAATTCAGCAGAAAGCAGTTTAAAAAAAGCATTATTAAACTCAATTACTTCACTATAACTTCGGTAATTGGTGTTTAAATGCTTGAGTTGTTTATCTGGGTTATTAAACGGATTAATGTCTTTACTTAATTCGATAAACTGCTCTGCTTTTCCTCCGCGCCAGCGATAAATTGATTGTTTAGGATCTCCAACAATCATTAGAGTTCCTTTATTTCCCAAATCATCCAAACCAGAAAGTGAGTTATCGATTAGCGGAATTAAATTCTGCCATTGCATTTCTGATGTATCTTGAAATTCATCAATAAAGAAATTTCTATAACGCTCGCCCAAACGTTCATAGATAAAAGGCGCTGGCTGATTCTGAATTTCACGATGAATAATCGCATTGAATTCTGAAATCGATAGAATATTTTGTTCTGACTGAATTTTGGCAAGTTCATTACTCACCGTATTCAGAAGTGAAAGCGGTGTTATATTTTTTAAAAAGGCTTTATAAAAATCTCTTTTTTCGAAATTCTGATAAACCTCTTTTAATATCTGAAGCAATTCTGGAATAATATTTTCAATTAATGCGCGGTCTTTTGCCGTTTTGTTAATCGCAATATCATCAAATTCATGAAAAGTTTTATTTTTCGGATTAAATTTTCCGCTTCGAATACTTTCTAAATGATTTGGAAAAGTTCCTCTTGAAAATGATTTTGGATCAATTCCATTTTTATCAATTAATTCAATTGCATTCGTTGCTAAACCTTCGTTGAATTCTTCCAGCTCTTTGCAAAGCGCTTGCATTTTCTTTTTAATCTCCACAAATTCCCCAATTGTTTTGTCTTGAAAATGCAGAATTTCATTCCGATTATTTTCATTCAAAACCAATCTTCCAGTATCGAGAATTTCTCGTGAAATATCCCAGCTTTTGTCATCATCGGTTTTTTCCATTGTAAAATCGATGAGTAATTTTGTCAAAGTTTCATCCTCACCAGCTTGCGCAATAATCGCATCAACTGCTTCGACCAATAAATTTTCGGTGTCCAAAGTGACTTCAAAAGTCATGGGAAGATTTAAATCGTGAGCAAAAGCACGAATCACTTTATGGGTAAATTTATCAATGGTAGAAATATCAAAAGCGGCATAATTATGAATTAAGTGCTTAATGATTTGCTGCGATTTGGTTTTAATTTTAATGATCGAAAGCCCAGTATCACGCGACAAATCTTCCATTAAATCGACCGCTTTTGGAGACGGATCATCTTTTGCAAACTCAGAAAGATTTCCAACAATACGGCTTTTCATTTCATGAACCGCTTTGTTGGTAAAAGTAATTGCTAAGATATTTCGGTATGCATCGTTTTTTGGAGAAGAAAGAATAATTTTTAAATATTCTTTTACCAAAGTATACGTCTTTCCTGATCCCGCAGAAGCATCATAAATGGAAAAAGACGGACTTTGCATAGTATTGATTTTTTATATCGTAAAAATAGCACTTCTAGCGCACTATTAATTAAAAAATCAAATAAAATTGAGAAATCGATAAAATTAGTGTTTTGGAAAAGCTCTTTTATTGAAAACCAAAAGTATACCTACACCTGTAGAAATTGCCACATCGGCTACATTGAAAATGGCATTAAAAAAAGCAAAATGTTTTCCGCCAAAAATAGGCAGCCAAGTTGGAAGTTCTCCTTCCCAAATAGGGAAATAAAACATATCTACAACCAGACCATGAAACCAAGTCCCGTATGGAGCTGGAGAAAACATAGTCGCTAAGTTATGTGTACTGTCATCAAAAATAACTCCGTAGAAAACAGAATCGATAATATTTCCTGCCGCTCCCGCGAAAATTAATGCGATAGCCACTATTAAATAAGTCGAATGACGCTTTTTTACCGAATCAGAAAGCCACCAGCCGATTCCGACAACAGCAAAGATTCTGAACACTGTCAAAATAAGTTTTCCGTATTGTCCTGGTATTTTTGTTCCCCAAGCCATTCCTTCATTTTCGATGAAATGAATTCTAAACCAGTCAGCAATTACAAATTCTTCGCCTAAAACAAAATTGGTTTTGACATAAATTTTAGAAAGCTGATCAACAATTAAGACTAGGAATATAAGGAAATACGCTTTTCGTAATGACATTTTATAATTTTTTGATGGGCAAAAATAACAATTTAATCAAAAAAAACGCTCCCAAAGGAGCGTTAATTCTTTTGTAACAAACTAAACAAGTTTAACTGCTAATCTAAACCTCGTAAAGTTTACTTTTTCACGGCAGTTTTTGCTGGTGTCTTTGGACTGTCGGAAAAAAACTCAGAAATGGATTTAAAGATCCCCTTGCTTTCTTTTCCGGCAGCCAATTTCTTAGCTTCTCCCTTTTTCACATCAGCTTTAAACTTCACGCGCAGTTTTTCAAAATCCCTCATTCTGCTTTCTACATCAGAATTTACATCTTTGAATTTCAATACTTTAGACATAATGTAAGTTTTTTATAGTAATTAATTTAAATTATTACTGATTTGGTATTACAATGATACATAATTTAATTTATATTTGTTAATAAAAATTAACACTTGTTTAGCATAAATCAAATTAATTTTTAAAAATAAATACCAAAATGAACTGAAATTAACATTCTTCCCAAAATCCTACAAAATCATGAATGAAATCACAACTACTCTTAATGACTTTCTTGTCAGCACCAAATCTACTGCAGCCTTAATATTAAACGGAAAAGGCAAACTTATTACTTCACAAAATCTTGACTACGGAGACAGTATCGCAGCAATGAGCGCCGCAATTTTATCTATGAGCGAAAAATTCTTAATTGATTTAGAAAAAGGCTCTTTAAAGCAATTATATCTGAAAAGTGCTGAAGGTGTTATTGTTGGAAACAAAATAAGCGGTTCTAACTTTATTGTTGCATTTTCTAAAGAAGGAAGCAACTTAGCCTTATTAATGCGTTCTACAGAAGAAGTTTCTGCAGAATTAAGCAAAAATTCCCTATTGAAATAACATAAATTCTATTAACAAATAACCCAAATGAACTATGAGCAATGATTTTTTAAACGTGTTTTTAAATGAAATGAAAACCAATGTAAACGGCTTTATCGCTGTAGCGGTAACAGAAATTGAGTCTGGATTAAGTTTTGGAAATTTAACTATCGATCCTAGTTTTGACCCAGAACTCGCTGCTGCTTATAACCTAGAAGTTGTAAAAGCTAAATTGAGTGCCGTGAAAGCATTAAACTTAAATCAGGACATCGAAGATATTTTGATTACACTTTCTAATCAAATTCACATTATCGATATTTCTCCAAACAAAAAATTCATGATCTATTTAGCCGCTGATGCTTCAAAAGCTAATTTAGGTATGACGAGAGCTATTTTAAGAAAACACAAAACTGAAGTTGAAAAAAATCTAGCTTAATTTTCTTTAATTTTAATTTCTAAACCGTCTTATTTAAAAGGCGGTTTTTTTTTATTCAAAATATACCGCAATCAAAAACAATTCAAAAAAAGTTCTTACAAAAATGATACATTTTAATTAAATTTATTTTGATTAATTATAAATAATTTCTTTCAAAGTAAGAATTCGGAAGTAAAATCATTCATAGTCAAACATTAAACAAAAAAAACGCCCCTAAAAGGAGCATTTTTCTCTGACGTATTTCTACGCGATTTTTATCGTTGCAAGTTTTTAGCTTCGATACTCATTGTAGCATGAGGAACAATTTTAAGCCTTTCTTTGCTAATTAATTTACCTGTTACTTTGCAGATACCGTAAGTTTTGTTTTCTACACGGAATAAAGCATTTTTTAAGTCACGAATGAATTTCTCTTGTCTGATAGCCAACTGAGAGTTTGCTTCTTTTGACATGGTCTCACTTCCTTCTTCAAAAGCTTTGAAAGTTGGAGAAGTATCGTCAGTCCCGTTATTCAAATCGTTCATATAAGCACTTTTGATCAAATCAAGATCTTCTTGTGCTTTTTTAATTTTTGCTTGGATTATTTCTTTAAACTCTGCTAAATCTGCATCAGAGTATCTTATAATTTCATCTATCATAGTGGTATCTTTTTTATTTTGAAATTAATATCATGGTTCTAATGTCATCAAACTCAATTTCTGTGCCGTTTTCCAACGTGTCAGCAAAAACCAGTTCGTCTGTTAATGTTTCTGACTTAATATAGTCTTCATTTTTTGAAACTGCATTTTCTAAAATACCGTCTCGTTTTATTTGTACTTTAATTTTATCCGTAACCTCAAATCCTGAATCTTTACGGATGTTTTGTATTCTATTTACTAATTCTCTCGCGATACCTTCATTTTTTAATTCTTCGGTAAGGGTAATATCAAGCGCAACTGTTATTCCGTTTGAATTAGCAACCAACCATCCTTCGATATCCTGCGATGTTATTTCGACGTCTTCTAATGATAAAGTTACACTATTTCCTGCAATTACAATATCTAGCGTTCCCTGCTTGTCCAGCTGATTGATCTGTTCTGCAGAAAAACCTTGTATCTCTTTAGAAATCAGACCCATATCTTTACCAAAACGTGGTCCAAGAGCCTTGAAATTAGGCTTAATCTGTTTAACCAAAATACCAGAAGCATCGTCTAAAAGTTCGATTTCTTTCACGTTTACCTCCGCTTTTACCAAGTCAGAAATCGCTTCGATTTCAGCACGCTGATTCTCGTCAAGTACTGGAATCATTACCTTTTGCAGAGGTTGGCGAACTTTTATCATCTCTTTTTTACGTAATGATAAAACCAAAGAAGAGATCGTTTGAGCCTTCTGCATTTTGCTTTCCAACGTTTTATTAACAAAGTTTTCGACAAATTTTGGGAATTCTGCCAAGTGAACACTAGCAAAATCCTCAGTTCCCGTAGAAGTTGTTAAATCGCGGTACAATTTATCCATAAAAAATGGAGCAACCGGAGCGCTCAATTTACTGATGGTAAGCAAACAAGTATAAAGCGTTTGGTAAGCTGCAATTTTATCTTTTGCATATTCACCTTTCCAGAAACGGCGACGGCATAAACGAACGTACCAGTTACTTAAATTCTCCTGAACGAAGTCAGAAATCGCTCTTGTTGCTTTCGTTGGCTCGTAATCTTCGTAACATTCGTCAACAAATTTTATTAGCGAATGTAATTCAGAAATAATCCACTGATCGATTTCAGGTCTTTCGTTTAACGGAATTTCAGCTTCTTCATATTTAAATCCGTCGATGTTAGCATACAACGAAAAGAATGAATAGGTATTGTAAAGTGTTCCAAAGAATTTACGTTTAACCTCAGCAATTCCTTCAAGGTCAAACTTCAAGTTATCCCACGGATTTGCATTCATAATCATATACCAGCGCGTAGCATCAGGACCGTTTTCTGCAATGGTTTTAAATGGGTCTATCGTATTTCCTTTACTCTTAGACATTTTAATTCCATTTTTATCCAAAACAAGACCGTTTGAAACGACGTTTTTGTACGCTATTTTATCAAAAACCAAAGTTCCGATTGCATGCAAAGTATAAAACCATCCACGAGTCTGGTCTACTCCTTCCGCAATGAAATTTGCTGGAAAATCTTTATTATCGTCAATTTTTTCTTTGTTTTCAAAAGGATAGTGCCATTGTGCATAAGGCATTGCTCCAGAATCAAACCAAACGTCGATTAGGTCACTTTCGCGCTTCATTGGTTTCCCTGAAGCCGAAACTAAAGTAAGTCCATCAACTACATTTTTGTGTAAATCGATTAAATCATAATTGGCCTCAGACATGTTTCCGATTTCAAATCCTTTAAACGGATTTTCTTTTTGGAAACCTGCTTCGATCGATTTTTCGATTGCATTGTACAATTCTTCAACAGAACCGATAATAACTTCTTCTGTTTTATCTTCTGTTCTCCAAATTGGCAACGGAATTCCCCAATATCTAGAACGAGATAAGTTCCAATCGTTGGCATTTTTAAGCCAATTTCCAAAACGTCCTTCACCAGTAGATTTAGGTTTCCAGTTGATAGTTTCGTTCAGGTCGAACATTCTATCTTTTACATCGGTTACTTTGATGAACCATGAATCTAGGGGATAGTATAATAACGGCTCGTCTGTTCTCCAGCTGTGCGGATAACTGTGCACGTATTTTTCAACTTTAAATGCTTTGTTTTCTTCTTTTAAACGAATAGCAATTTCAACATCTACAGATTTCTCTGGAGCTTGTCCTGCATCGTAATATTCGTTTTTAACGTATTTACCAGCTAAATCACCTAAATGAGAAGTGAATTTTCCTTGTAAATCTACTAATGGAACTGGAGTTCCGTTTTCGTCTAAAACCAACATTGGCGGTACTTCTGGTTTTGCTTCTTTTGCTACTTTAGCATCATCTGCACCAAAAGTCGGAGCTGTATGCACAATTCCTGTTCCGTCTTCCGTTGTAACGAAATCACCTGCGATTACTCTAAATGCGTTTTCAGCATTTTCATAAGGCAACACATAAGGCAACAATTGCTCGTAACGGATTTCTACTAAATCTTTTCCTTTTGCTTCGGTCAAGATTTTGTACGGCAGTTTTTTGTCGCCATTTTTTACATTGTCAAAATCGGCATCGTCTTCACTTAAGAAAAATCCTTTTCCGAACTGTTTTCCAACTAAATTTTTTGCCAAAACAACATTGATTGGCTCAAAAGTATATTGATTGAAAGTTTTAACTAAAACATAATCGATTTTTGGACCCACTGTCAAAGCGGTGTTTGACGGAAGTGTCCAAGGAGTTGTGGTCCAAGCTAAAATGTGGATATCTCCAAAACCTTGCAAGAATGAAGGCAAAGTTTCTGGAAGCGTTTTAAACTGCGCCACAATTGTAGTATCAGTTACATCACGATACGCTCCAGGCTGATTTACTTCGTGAGAAGACAATCCAGTTCCTGCTTTTGGAGAATAAGGCTGAATCGTGTATCCTTTGTACAACAAACCTTTATCATAGATTTGTTTCAAAAGCCACCAAACAGACTCCATGTATTTTGGTTTATAAGTCACATACGGATCTTCCATATCAACCCAGTACCCCATTTTTTCGGTCAAATCATTCCATACGTCTGTATAACGCATTACGGTTTTTTTACACGCTTCGTTATATTCTTCAATTGAAATTGTTTTACCAATATCTTCTTTTGTAATTCCTAATTCTTTTTCGGTACCCAATTCAACAGGTAAACCGTGAGTATCCCAACCGGCTTTTCTTTTTACTTGAAAACCTTTTTGAGTTTTATATCTGCAAAAAATATCTTTAATCGCACGTGCCATTACGTGGTGAATACCAGGTAAGCCGTTTGCTGAAGGCGGACCTTCAAAAAATACGAAAGGCTCAGCACCTTCGCGAGTTGTTACACTCTTTTCAAATATATTTTCTTTCTTCCAAAAATCAAGAACTTCAGACGCTACAGTTGGCAAGTCAAGTCCTTTGTATTCAGTAAATTTTGTACTCATTTTATCCTTTTCTTAAACGAGGTGCGAAAGTAAGAAATTTTGAACTATTGACCGCCAATTTCCTTAAATTTCACAAACTTTTGTTGAGATAATAGATACAAAAACAGAAGAATTGGTTACTTTCTGACATTATTCTCATTTTTCTGAGCTAATAAAATCAAAAAATAACCAATTCTTAAAATTGCTTTCTATAAGCATTACCTCTTATTTAAACCCTCCGAAATAGACTTCTTTCATAAAAATTCGATTTCCAAAAACGGGATTTACTTCCACTTTTTCACGGGTTTCCTGATAAATAGTTTCACCGTTAAAATCTTCAATTTCATATTTAATCTTATGTGGGATTTTTCCAGAATTTAAAGTTGCTACAGGTCGATAATCACCAAATAATTTTCTTTCGAAAAAACTTTTATTACCATTATCAAATTCCGTTTTTTCGGTAGAAACTATATTAAAGTTTTCTTTATCAATAAAAACGTGATAGTCTGTTTTCGGAATTGTTCTGTTTCCAGAACTTAATGTTTTTTCAAAATAATTTAAATGATAGCACAATTTCCCTTCATACATTTCATCGCCTAAAACTTCAAAATTATTCCACAAATCGAGTCTTAAATCAGTTAAGAAGTTTACAGGGTCAACATTCTTAGACAAATTATTGTAATCGTATGCCGTTAACTTTGCCCATTTAGCGTTTACACCAGTTTCACGATCGTCATGACTCCATGCTTCTGGTCCATTCACAATTTCGTAATATGCTTCGGGCATTTTTTTCTTTAGGAGATAATGCGATGTTGTTGCCCATTTTTCTTCCGTTTGAGGAATATTTGTTCCTTCTATCGAAATTTTAGATAGCAAATGTGCTTTTTCTACTTTCTTCAACGCTTGGCTTCCTCCTAGATTATCGATTACTTTTGCCAAAAGATTTGCATTTAATTGATATGGTACAGAATCAAGCAAATTATGTCTTTGTGTTTTAATCTTTTCCAGATACACTTCGCGATTCGATTTTTCGATTTCCCATTCAGCGTCCTGCTGTTGAATTTTTTCAAAAAACGCTAACCTTTTCTCTTCTTTTTCTTCCTCTATTTTAAGCCCTAATTTTTTAAGTTCAGCAAAACGATTGGTATGGCTTCTAATTTTTTTATCAGCAAAATTGGCGTTATTTACCCTTTCAATAATTGCAGATCCTCTCGAATCCTGTTTGTCATTTTCGACTAACAGATTAGCATAAAGCAATGCTTTCTCTTTATTTTCAAGTAAAAAATAGGTTTCAGCTAAATTATTTGTAACAATAAATCGAATATTTACGTTTTGCGGCGAAGGCGGATATTTAACCAAAAGACTTTCCAGATATTGTAAGTGCGGTGCCAGCAATTTTTCATCTAAACCTTTTTCAAGTGTCACTTTCTCCATTTGAGCTGTAATCTCCGTTTCGAAAGCCAGCATTTGTTTGTATTCAGAATGCCCTTTTGAAGTTACAAATTCAAATCTTTCTTTAGATTCATAAGTTGTATATCCAAATTTATAATTAAGGAAATCCTGAACTCTGCCTGCTGTTTTATAAATTACATTTTCAAAACCATCATCCGTATAATCTGCATCGCTAACTGCTGCCCTGATTTTTTTATCATGCTCTGACGCCGCAATTTTCATAGTACCCAGACTATTCCCCACACTTATCGAATACGATTCTGAACCTCCAAAATCTTTAGTCAACAGCATTTTATCGCCGTACTTTACATCTAATCTTACGTTTGTAATATAGTTAGAATGCGCACCGTAGGTCCATCTATTTGTTTTTTTATCAAAGGTACTATCGATTTGTGTCGTGGTATACCTAGGAAGTGCGAAAGTCAGATAAATTTTCAGCTTTCCATTTTCAGGATCTTTTATGTATCCGTTGATATTAAAATAATGTTTTTTCAGATTGGCTTCTTCTTCTTGCAATGATTTGTCCATCTGATAAAAAGCAGTTTGTGTCAAAACATTATCAAGCGCAGGAAATTCTGAATATTTAATTGCGGGAATATAAAATTTCTTTTTTTTAGAGCTTATTTTTTCCTGTGCCTGAATTGAACCAATTACAAGCAAAGCCAAAAGGAGTAGTTTTTTTTTCATAGGCAAAAAAAAGCCATCAGAATCAGATCCTGATGGCCTTGTCTTTTTTTATTTTTCTTTCTTGTTGAAAATCTGAATTGACTTATCAGAAACATAAAAAATGTTCTGAGTCGCAGGATCGATTTCATAAATTGGCTTGTTATTGTTGAAAATAATTTTATCAACCTCAACTCCGTCAACTTTACTCACTTTTACTAAAACTTTTTCTCCAGAATCTGCTTTAGCAAAAATATAAGAGAAATCTCTGTTTTGTTTCATTGCATTATAACGAGAGTTAAATTTAGCCGCTACTATACCTAAAGCTGCTGATCCAGCCGCATAAGTTTTAGCCTGATCCTTATTTTTCTGATCTCCTTTTGCAACTACGGTTCTCATATTACCGTCAGCATCACGATATGTCATAGTCAAATCAGCACCTTTAACTGAACTTACTCCAGAACCAATTCCTAAACCAATACTTCCCGCAATTGCAGCACTTTTTATAAGACGTCTTGTTCCTTCTCCTGGTTGTGAATAAGTAAGGTGATATTTAACTGTACCATCCATATTAACCCCCATTACTTCAAGTGGCCCTGAAAGGACAACTCCCCAAGGAAATTGTTCGATACTGTTTAATTCTTTCTCTTTTTTGATATTTACTTTAGCAAATGGCTCAGGTTTATCGCTGATGCTTGGATCAAATTTGTATAATTTCTCATCATTATACACTAAATAAGAATTTGTAGCTTCATCATAAGTTGGTAAAACCGGACGGTCTTTTTCAAACTTAATATTACGTTTCCAAAGTTTAACTCCTGATTTATAATCTACCATGTTTCCGTAAGTTCCTGTAAGGTACATTACTTTTTCACCCACTTTTCCTAAGTAGTAAATTGGGTCTTCTTTATCATCAGAAATTTCGATGAATTTTTTCCAAAGCTTTTCTCCATCCTTGTTAATTAGCATCATTTCGTTTTCTGCAACATATAAGAAATCTTGATCGATTGGAATTACTCTTTTCAATCCATCTCCACGAGCATCTTTTTTCCAGATTTTTTCACCCGTATTTAAATCAAAAAAGTTAAATCCGCTATAATGAGCCACTAATATTTTAGTTCCCCAGTCCTCAAGATAAACAACTCTCTTTGTTTTGATAGATTCTTTCCAGATGCTTTTTCCAGTTTCTGTATTTAATACATTTAAATATTGTTTTGAAGAAAAAGTTCCCGTATTATTTACGACAACAATATTTTTATCATTTTGTGTTAAAAAGAATTTAGAATAATCTTCTTCTCCTTTCCAGTTTAACTTTCCAGTAGCTCTGTCAAAAGAATATAATTTTCCGTACAATAAATAATAAATTACCGAACCATGTACTGTAGCCACATTTGTGTTTACTGACTCTTTGAAAGAAAAACTAAATAATGATCTAGCTTTATCAACAGTTGTATTCCATTTCAATTGACCCGTTGTCATATCCAATAAAGCAATTGCCATATCGCCATCTTTTTTCAAAGTAAGCAGATACTCATTTGTTTCAGGAATAAAATCTGACTGAGTTACCCAGAAAGACTCTTTTGCAGAATTATAAACTACTTTACCTGTATCAGTATTGATAATAAGGTATTTACTTTCAAGATAAGCTTCTACATATGGGCTTCCAGGCACATTAGTTAAAGTATTTTTATCCGCGAAAAGTTTTGTAAGATCTGCATCACCTGCAATATCCACTACTGATCTACCTCCAAAATCTTCTTTAGTTAAAGTCCATACAACTTTTTTAGTTTCAGGATCAAGTCCTTTGATAGTTGCGCCTTCTTTAAAGACAACAACTCCAGTAATTCCGTTCTGTACCAAGTCTTGGACAGTATTTTCTGTAGTAACTATTTCATCATATTTTCTTTGGGCAATTGATGAAACCGTTACCGACAGAAGTAAAATAATCGAAAACGTAATTTTCTTCATTGGTTGATTTTTTTAATTATTGTTAGATATTATGAGATTTGCTTTTTACTAAAATTGGGAATCTTTTAATAAAAAATTACTGAGCAAATATATAAAAATAGAAATGCGATTATGAAAAAATTTCTTTCAAAATATCTAATGATTTTGGACGCTTAAAACCTTCTAAATGAGAAGAATAAAAATCAATTAAAACTTTTAACAATAGTTGTCTTTCAATTACATGAAAAATTTTCTGATTGTTATCAAACTTTAAATCAATAAGTTTCTTAAACAAAGTGGTTTCATGTTCAGAAAGTGCTGTTGAAGTGTGGAAAGCCGTAAAAATCCCTTCCTTAATTTCAAAAAATGGCAAATCGATTTCAGAAACATCAGGATAAAAACCGAGATATTTTGTAATTTCCAAAAGGAGAATTAAATGAAAATTCGAAATTTCGTCATGATGATCCAGCCAAGTCAGTGCTGTTTCTAAAAATAGAAAAAGCTGTTCGTTTTTTTCTTCTTCTTGAATGGAATGATGCAGCATTTCAGAAAGAAACATAACCATCGTACTTTTTACAATATCAGTATGAATTGTCTGAAACGGAATAGCTGTTTTTATTTCTTTGAAATTTTCTAAAGTTCCTTTATTCTTATGAACCGCCTCAATTTCTAAAATCGAAAAAGGCTGGAAATAGGCAATTTTCTGACTTGCCTTTTTGCTAGAAAAAGCATCACGCACAAAGTAAGATTTCAGTCCGCTAGAAAGTGTAAAGCATTTTACGATCAAGCTTTTTTCCTGAAATTTTAAGGAGGAGATTACTATGGCTTTGGTTTTTACCAGCATTTTAGATTGTTAGACTTCTTAGATTGTTAGACTTCTTAGATTGTTAGACTTTTTAGATTATTAGACTTCTTAGATTTTAGATATCTTAGATTTTAGATATCTTAGACTTTTTGACTTTTGACTTTCGACTTTTGACTTTCGACTTTTGACTTTCGACTTTTGACTTTCGACTTTTGACTTTCGACTTTACGACTTTCGACTAACGAATAATCATCACTTTTTTTACTTTAGTTTCACCTCCATCTTCTGCGGAAATAAAAACCATGTAAACGCCAGAAGCCACTTTGTATTTACCAAAAGCGGTTGTGTCCCATTCGATTGTTCCTCCAGAAGAAGTTACTTCGTAAACTAAATTTCCTTCAATATCTGTGATTTTAACATTCGCCTTATCAATTAATCCAGCAACTTTAACCGTCCCGTTATAAGTCGGGCGCACCGGGTTTGGATAAACGTATACGTTACTCAAATCGTCATTTGCTTCTGTTGCAATTCCGCCAAAAGAAACCAATCCTTTATTAGTTGCGATAAAAACTTCTCCAGTTTTAGGATTTATTTTAATATCATTTACATAGTTACTTGGAAGCGGCGAATTGTTTATTGTAAAATGATATTTTGTTTCCTGACCATTCGGCGAAACCATAAAAACCCCAGAATCTGCAGTTCCGATCCATTTGTTGTTTGCTCCGTCGACTGCTATAGAAGTAATAAACTGCTCGTATAATAATTCTTGCGCCAGATCGTCTTCTGTTATAATAATCGGATTTGCTTTTAACTGACTTTCCGATTGAAAACTCGAAACATTAGACAGAACTCTCAACCCTTTTGTTGTTCCTATCCAAAGCTGATTTTTTGTGTCTAAAGCTATTGTTCTGACATCGGCAATTGGCAAATTTCCGGCATCAACACCAAAAGTGATTTTTTTAAACGTATTGTTGGTTTCATTAAATCCAACAACTCCGTTTTTGAGCGTTCCAATCCACTTTACATTATTACGGTCTACCACTATACTTGAATAATTTTCTGCTTCTGCATCGCCTAAAATTGAAGTCATGGCATAACTCCCCCACTGTCCATTTGTTTTTAAAACTTTCAATCCGTTATTGACTCTACTGTTTGTAACCCAAAGATTTCCAGATTTATCAAAAGTTGTCGCATTGATTCGGACATCTATATAATTTGGTCCTTCTGTTGTGATTGACTCTAAACCGCTATTTTTTTCATTGTATAAAAGAGTCGGCACATCGTTTTGAATTTTCAATAATCCAGAAAAAAAGGAACTGGCGTAAACCTGTTTTTCATTATTCGGATTTATGCAGACTCTTGTGATTGATTTTGCGTCATAGACATCAGCATATGGAGTATTCATCCAGCCAGAAGCATTAAATCGACTTACTCCGTAACTATCTAAAGGATACGGATTGTACGACACATCATAATCTCCGTAAACAGCCCACAAAGAACTTGTGCCAGCATCAATGGAAAAAATATTATTGCGTATTGGACCGCTAGGCGTGGAATTTTCGAAAGCTGAAGCATTATTCAGAGCCGAAACAAATAAACCATTTTCTTTTGTTCCAATAAAAATCTGATTTCCAACTGCAGTGGCACAGCTAAAATTTAAAGTATTATTTACAACTTGAGAATTGGCAATCTGTCGATTAAGTGCCATTTGATTACTGTACACATAAACCATATTTGCAGTCGTAACGAACAAATTATGATTTTTTGCTCTTATGTCAACAGCTGCTTGAGGCAATTGCGAAAAGCTTACAAATGTATTTGAATTAAACCGATGGATATTTCCAGAATCATTTACTGCAATAAGTTCTGTATCTAAAGTCGCAATACCAGACCAACTTCCTGTATTTACAACCGACCATTGTTTATAGTCTATCAAATTGGCATTTGAACCATCTGCTCTACGAATGCCGCTTGATGTTGCCGCAAAAATAAATCCGTTAAACCATGTACTTTGTCTAACGCTTATTTCAGCTCCATTGTCGCCAATAAAATAAGTGTCGCCAAATTGCGAAGTTTTAAGATTGAATTGAACAATTCCGAAATCGCAAGAAACATATATCAATCCATTATTTTCCATAAAATGATTGATCTTTTTAGTATTTGCTGGCAATTGTTTATTAATGATGTCGACAACTTTTACAATGCTTCCATCTGCATCGTTTATCACAATCATCAAACCATTTTCGTAACCGATGATTGTTTTTTTGAATGCCTCACTATAATAAACCGCAGAAATGGTCTGGCCAGATAATCCGTCAACAGTTGTAGTCGATTTTAGGATGTTTGTTGTTGTATTTTTTGAAAACAAAGCATTTTCTGAAGCCGCAAATATACTTGTAGTCGATTCTGAAATGTCTTTTATTTCATTAAATGAAAAATATCCTTGCCAAGACAATTTGCTTTGCGCCCCGCATAACTGAATTAGAAATAAAAACAAACCGCAGAAAAATATTTTTTTCATCATTTAATGTATTCGAATAGACAAATATACTACAAACAGATTTTATTTAATTTTTAGTACAAATAAAATACCCCCGATATCTTATGAAGATAACTGAGGGTATTTCTAAATATTGTGATTAAATCTTAAACTACACCTTGTGCAAGCATAGCATCGGCAACTTTTACGAATCCGGCAATGTTTGCTCCTTTTACGTAGTTAACATATCCGTCTTCTTCAGCACCGTATTTTTTACATTGATTGTGAATTCCAACCATGATATCTTTTAATCTCAAGTCTACCTCTTCACTTGTCCAGTTTAAACGGATTGAGTTTTGAGTCATTTCCAATCCAGAAGCAGCAACACCTCCAGCATTTGCAGCTTTTCCTGGCGCGAATAATACTTTATGGTCTAAGAAAAGTTTAATAGCGTCTAATGTAGAAGGCATATTTGCAGCTTCAGTTACACAAAGAACACCATTATCAATTAATTTCTGAGCGTCATCTCCATTCAATTCATTTTGAGTAGCACAAGGAATTGCGATATCAACTTTTACTTCCCAAGGGCTTTTCCCTTTATGGAAAATAGCATTTGGATATTTCTCTAAATATCTTTCTGCTCTATTGTCTCCAGTAGCTCTCATTTCAACCATATGGTCGATTTTTTCTCCAGAAATACCTTCTTCGTCATAGATATAACCGTCAGGTCCAGAAATAGTAACTACTTTACCTCCTAATTCATTTACTTTTAAAGCTACTCCCCAAGCCACATTTCCGAATCCAGAAATCGCAACTCTTTTTCCTTTAATTTCATGGCCAATGGTACGAAGCATTTGGTCTGTAAAGTAAACTACTCCGTATCCTGTAGCTTCTGGTCTGATTAATGAACCACCGTAAGCCAAACCTTTTCCAGTTAAAACTCCTGTAAATTCATTTCTAATTCTTTTGTATTGTCCGAATAAGTAACCGATTTCTCTAGCTCCAACACCGATATCTCCAGCAGGAACGTCAAGATCAGGTCCAATATGGCGGCATAATTCTGTCATGAATGACTGGCAGAAACGCATAATTTCAGCATCAGATTTTCCTTCTGGGTCAAAGTCAGAACCACCTTTTCCACCTCCCATCGGAAGTGTAGTTAAGCTATTTTTGAATACTTGTTCGAAAGCCAAGAATTTTAAAACAGATAAGTTTACAGAATGGTGAAATCTAATTCCTCCTTTGTAAGGTCCAATTGCAGAGTTCATTTGAATTCTGAAACCTCTATTTACAATAATTTCGCCTTTATCATCTACCCATGGAACTCTAAAGATTATAGAACGTTCTGGTTCTGCAATTCTTAACAATAGGTTTTTCCCATCGTATTTTTTACGCTCTGAGATAAATGGAATTACTGTTTCTGCAAATTCTCTAACAGCTTGAAGAAATTCTGGCTCATTTGGATTTTTTGACTCAATTAGAGCCATAAATTCATTTATTTTTTGTTCCATCTTTGAAATAAATTTTTCAGATAATTTAGTTTAATCTTTACTCTTATAAATAAGAAATCATGTTTAAGAAAACGTTTTCGTTTTAACTGACAAAGATATGGCAAATAATGATTCAATGTTATATTTTTGACTTTTTTGAAGCGATTTGTGTTTTTTTCAAACATTACAAAAAAACACATTTTACATGTAGGTGTTTACATGCAAATGACCTTTTAAAAGTTAGTAAATTAAGTATTTTGCTACTTATTTTTCAATACAGCAATTTAATATTTTGTATCGATTATGTTTTTTATATATTTGCCGAGATTTGTAAGCCCCAAAAAATGTCTAAACCTCTATTTTTCACATTACTTGCCTTATTTGGTATATCCACTGCTATATCAGCACAAGGACTAGCTCAAGAGATCGGAATCTACGCCGGACCCGTTACTTTTCAGTCTGATTTTGGCGAAAGACACAACTTCGATACCAATATTGGAAATACCGGTTTTGGCATCGGAATCATGCACTTTATTAATTTTTCTGCCAATAATAATAGAGAAAATTATTTCACAGAACATTTTAAAGTAAGATCTGACCTATCATATAGCAGAACTTCTTTAAAACATTTTGGACAATGGGTCGAAAGAAAGCCTAACCAGTTGTTTGCACAGCAATTAAAAAACATGCATGCAACTTCTAACATATTAGGATTGGGAGCTCAGATAGAATTTTCTCCTTTTATGAAAATTCACGATTTTGAAAACACAATTGGTAGCTTCAGTCCGTATGGAAGTTTAGGATTTCAGGTAAGTTATTATTCAACAAAAGTCAGTTCTGATTTAGGTGACATGAATTCTACTGCTGTTACTCCAAAAAAATACTTGACTCCATCTGATGGACGCGCACATGGGTTTTCTTCTGAAAATGGTGTAGTTTTATCTGCAACAGCTGCTGCTGGAGTTCATTACAAATTAACTACGATGAGTGATTTAATGTTTGAAACTCGTTTCTCAATGTATAGTTCAGATTGGATTGACGGATTAAATCCTAATAAAGATATTTACAAAGAAAACAGATCTAACGATATTCAGGTTTGGTTTACCCTTGGATACATTCAATACTTAGAATTCTAAATCAAGAAAAATTACAATATAAAAAATCCGAAATTCCAAAATATTAAAATTGGAATTTCGGATTTTTAATTTTCTGGATATCCTATTAACCTAATGCTTGCTCTAAATCTGCAATTAAATCTTCTGCATCTTCAATTCCAACACTCAATCGAACTAAATCATCAGTAATACCCACTTCTGCTCTCTTATCCGCAGGAATCGAAGCGTGAGTCATTAAAGCCGGATGATTGGCTAATGATTCCACTCCACCAAGAGATTCTGCCAATGTGAACACTTTTAGTTTTTCTAAAAACGCAATAGAATCTTCTTTTTTTCCTGATTTAAAATCAAAAGAAACCATTCCGCCAAAAGCTTTCATTTGTTTTTTGGCAATTTCATGAAATGGATGATTTTTTAAACCTGGATAATAAACGGTTTTAATTTTAGGATGATTACTCAAATATTCAACCACTTTTTCTCCATTTTCACAATGTCTCTGAACTCTTAAAGCCAAAGTTTTAATTCCTCTTAAAACCAAGAAACTATCCATTGGTCCAAGCGTTGCCCCAGTTGCAAATTGCTGAAAATGCAATTGCTCTCCCAATGCTTCGTCTTTTACAATTAATGCTCCAGCAATAACATCAGAATGTCCTCCTAAATATTTTGTCGCAGAGTGCATTACGATGTCTGCTCCTAAATCTAAAGGTTTTTGTAAATAAGGTGTTGCAAAAGTATTATCAACAGCCAAAAGAATTTTTTTCTCCTGAGTAATTTTTGCTATTTCTTGAATGTCCGCCAACTTCATCAACGGATTTGTTGGTGTTTCTACCCAGATTAACTTTGTGTTTTCATTGATTAAACTTTTCAGTTTTTCGATATTCGTCATATCAACAAAATGAAATTTAATACCCGAATCTTTATAAACGCGAGAGAACATTCTGTATGTTCCGCCATACAAATCATCCATTGCAATGATTTCGTCACCCGCTTTAAAAGATCTTAAAACGCAATCTGTCGCGGCAAGACCAGACGAAAATGCCAATCCGCGAGTTCCGTTTTCAATACTTGCCAGCGCGTCTTCCAAAGCCGTACGCGTCGGATTTGAAGCTCTACTATACTCGTAATCTGCCAAAGGTTTTCCTGGACTTGTTTGCACAAATGTTGAAGTTTGATACACTGGCGGCATAACAGCGCCTGTACTTGGATCATGATGCTGACCTCCGTGTATTACTTTTGTATTGAATTTCATATAGTTATAAATTTTATTTCCTTAATTCTTTTACAAATTTACCGCTTAATTTATTTTATCGGGACACAACTTCTTACCTTTGTAGATAATTAACACTTTTTGATATGAAAAATTACATATTTACAATCTTTTTGTGTTTGATTTTTACAAGTTGCAAAAAAGAGCTTTCATTTGAGAATGAAACGTTTGAAGAGAAATCTACTGTTCCATGCAAAAATGATTGCCCAAAAATTACAATAGAAGTTCCCATTGCTAAAAATGTTAAAATAACAGCAGACAGCATCAATAAAAAAGTATTTGCTGTCATTAAAGAGATTGTTTTTTTTGAAGAAGATTCGGTAAAAGTTGATGGTTATAAATCATTGGCCAAATCTTTTATTGCTTCCTATCAAGAAATGCATCAAAAATTCCCAGATGACACTTTTGGCTGGGAAGCAAAAATTATTGGAAACGTCGAATATGAATCGGAACAGATTCTAAACCTTAAAATTGACCATTACACTTTTACTGGCGGGGCGCATGGCTATCAAGGTTATCGTTCCTTGTTATTCCATAAAAAAACAGGAAAAACGATTTTCAACAATCAATTATTTAAAAACGAAAAAGAGTTTAAGGCTTTCGCCGAAAAAACTTTTAGAGCGAAGTATAAAATCCCAGAAAAAGCGAATATCAACGCTACAGGTTTAATGTTTGAAAACGATAAATTTCAGCTTCCGCAAAACATTTTTTATACTTCAGAAGGTTTGCTTTTATATTACAATTCATATGAAGCCGCATCTTACGCAGATGGACCAAAAGAATTATTATTTCCGTACGAAGACGTTAAGAAATATTTGAATTTTCAATAGAAAAAATAAATTAAGCCATTTAATTCAGCCCTGTATATGATCCATATGCTGGACGTAGACGCACTGCAGTGCGTCTCTACAGAAAACCTTTGTCACTTTGTAACTCTGTCCCTTTGTACCTTTTCACTGAACATCATACTTCATCTTACGCAAAACCCTCAACGCTTCTTTAAACGAAGAATAAATATTCTTATAGGGTTTGAGAAGCATTTTCGCATCAATAAGTTTTTGTCTCGCATCTTCAAAACCGTTCAAATAGCAAATCATGAAAGTCGAAGGCAAATTTTCTAAATCTTTCATTTCCCGTTCAGACAAAGAAATCTCTTTTTCCAATTTTCGAAGGAGAGCTATATTTGTATTGTAAATATGATGCAGCATTTTTCGGTTAAATTCAGGTGGCTGAAAAAGCATCTGACGGTCAATTTTATAATAACCGTTATCGAAGAAATGAATGGTTTGTTCTTCTAAAGGATAATAACTCGTTTTATCATTTAATCCCAGCGGAACATATTCTGTAATGGTAAAAGTATCATCGTTATATTGAATCGTAACCACATCTTGCGCCGAATAAAAAAGCTTAATCTGCTCGTTGATCAATTCGATGTCAACTCTAGAAAGAAAGGTTTTTTCTCGAAGTTTTTTAGGAACGCCCGCCCAGCAAATCACAAATAATTCTTTGAAAACGCGGTATTTCGGAGACATATCTTTATGCCTGAAATTCATAAAATCGATAACGCCGTCTAAAGTGTATTGGATGCTGTTACGAGAACTATTCTCAATTCCGATTACCGTTTCTGTGTTTTGATTGTTTTTTTCGACTTCTTCGTATTCTTCTAGCGGAATTGAATTGCTGCCTCGCCTGATGAAAATACTATTCGCCAAAATGGTATGAATTCCTTTTTTAAAGTAAGAGATTTTACTTTTAGGTTTTATGGTAACCAAACCGATTACTTTGTCTTTTGGAAGATTAGGAAAAGGAACGTTTTCGTATTGAATTTTCGGAGGATTTTCTAAAAAAGCATTCACCAGATTCTGAATTCTGCTATCGTCAAAGAAATCGTCGCCTACAATTTCGTTGTCTTGATCTTCAACTCCGACAACAATATAAGAATTGTTATTTGGGTTAGAATTGGATAACGCGCAAATGTGCTTGAGAAACTTGCCTTTTCCTTCCCGCGAATGCAAATTCAATTGCCTTTTCTTATCATAAAAACTGCTTTCGTCATTATGAGCGAGGAGATTTTTAATTAAAAGGCGCTTATTAATCATCTTCTTGAGACTTACTTAGAATTTTAGACTTTTTAGACTTGCTTAGAATATCAACTAGATGAATAAATATTTTATAGAATTTAGACTTCTTAGATTTATGATTTTCAGATTCCTAAGATAATCTAAAGATCTAACTTTCTAAGAAGTCTAAGGATCTATTTTTAAATGTTTTTCTTCACAATTGTCGAAGATGCTTGGGCAGTGCTCATCACAACTAAATCGGCAATATTTACATGATAAGGTCTTGAAACCACAAAGTGAATGATATCAGCAATATCTTCAGCTTGCAATGGATCAAATCCTTTGTACACATTGGCTGCTCTTTCGACATCTCCTTTAAAACGGACTTCGCTGAACTCAGTCGCAACCATTCCAGGGTGAATTCCTCCCACTCTAATTCCAAACGGATTCAAATCGATTCGCATTCCGGCCGTGATTGCGTCAACAGCGTGTTTAGAACCGCAATACACATTTCCGTTCGGATACACTTCTTTTGCAGCCGTTGATCCGATATTGATGATATGTCCAGATTGTCTCTCCACCATCTGCGGAATTATCGCTTTTGAAACATATAAAAGTCCTTTCACATTAATATCAATCATCGCATCCCAATCGTCCAAATCTCCATTTTGAATTGGATCTAAACCATGGGCATTTCCTGCGTTATTAATTAAAACGTCGATTGTTGCAAAATCATTGGGTAAAGAACCTATTTTCTGCAAAACATCTTCTTTATCACGAACATCAAATGCTAAAGAATGCACTTCTGTAAAAGCGGAAAGTTCATTCTGAAGTTCTTCCAAACGATCTTTACGTCTTCCGCAAAGCACGACTTTATAATTATTTCTTGCTAAAATCTGAGCGGTTGCTTTTCCAATTCCGCTCGTAGCACCAGTAATTAAAACTGTTTTTTTCATTCTTTATTTTTATTTTTTTGCCACAGATTAAAGAATTAAAATGATTTAAAATCTTTAATCTGTGGTAAAATATTTTTATTTTTTATTTTTCCATTCTTCCAAATTCAATACCATATTTACCGCTATCCAAGTTTCACCATCTACTTCTCTCATGATTTTTTTGCCGGGATTAATAGCAAATCCAACTTTTTCATAACACTTTTGAGCTCCTATATTAAAATCGAAAACATTCAATTCTATATTTCTTTCTTTCCTGTTTTCCAAAATAAATTGCAACAATAAAATTACAATTTGCTCACCAATCCCTTTCCCTCTTTGCCTTTGATCCATAATCAAGATTCGACCTAATTTTGCAGAACCGTTGTTAAAATAAATTTCGCAATGCCCAATAGTATTTCCATTAGAAGTATTTGCAACCCTAAAAGCTATTCTATTTTCATCAGAAAGCGTCTTGTCTATTTGATTCTCTGTTAATGGAAAAGTAAATTCTGGCCCGCCAAATTGCATTAAATCTTTCGCATTTTTAACAGAATCGATCAGTTCAGAATAATCTTTTTTCTCAAATTTTTCTAAGTGTATCATTTTTCAGAACATCAAATTTAAGGCACATCGTCGCCCATACTTTCTGTCCAGATTGCAAACCAATCTTCAGTATCCATCTCCAATTCAATTGCTTTTGACAAAGATTGAATTCTGGCAATATTTACTGTTCCTGCAATCGGAATTATTTTTGCTGGATGCTTTAAAATCCAAGACAATAAAAGTGTATCTGCACCTAAATGGTATTTTTCGAGTAAAGTAGAAAACAGTTTTTTCAAACGGCGAGTCTGTTTTGTGTCTTCTCTAAAAACAGTTCCAAGCGGATTCCATGATAAAGGACGAATTCCTTGTGTTTGCATATAATCTAAACTTCCGTCTAACATTGGTTCGTAATGTGTCGCTGAAAATTGCACTTGATTGTAGCTAATTTCTGTTTTCTGACGAATTAACTCTGTTTGCGAACTAGTAAAATTCGAAAGTCCAAAATCAATAATTTTTCCTTCAGCTTTTAATTTTTCAACTGCTTCCGCAATTTCATCAGCCTGCATTAGCGGACTTGGTCTGTGCAATAAAAAAACATCTACATAATCTGTTTTTAAATTCTTTAAAGAAGTTTCTACCGACTTAATGATATAGTCTTTAGAATAATCATAATGTTTAATTTTGTTTTCGGGGCGATTATCAGCGATCATCTGAATACCGCATTTGGTAATTAATTGTATTTTTTCACGATCAATTTTACTTGAGTGAAAGGCTTTTCCAAAATCGGCTTCGGTCGTATACGAACCGTAAATATCCGCGTGATCAAAAGTCGTAATTTTGTTTTCGATACTTACCTGTATCATGCTTTCCATTTCTTTGGTTGTAAGGTTTTTATCCCAAACTCCCCAATTCATAGTGCCCGAAATTATAGGCGATAAGACTGTTTTGCTCATAATAGTTATGCGTTATTTTTGGTAACAATTATGCTTTGATAAAACATAATCATCAAAGTTCTTAAAAATATAAAAATAGATTCACAATTAGTCCTTAAAATTAAGTCGTTGGTCGAAGTTTTAACCATTCTTTAACATCTTACTTCTCAAAAAATATTCAATTTGCACTCTCAAAAATTAGGCGTAAAAATCAAGGTTTTAAAAATATTTATATGGAAGAAAATACAACGACTTTAGACATTAGAGCGATAAATGAAAAAATTGAGAGAGAAAGTGCTTTTATAGACCTTCTTACAATGGAAATGAACAAAGTTATTGTGGGTCAGAAACATATGGTCGAGCGTCTATTGATCGGATTACTTGGGCAAGGACATATTTTATTGGAAGGAGTTCCAGGTCTTGCAAAAACTTTGGCAATTAATACGCTTTCTCAAGCGGTTCAAGGTTCTTTCAGCCGTATCCAGTTTACGCCAGATTTATTACCAGCCGATGTTATCGGAACCATGATTTACAACATTAAAGCAAACGAATTCTCAATTAAAAAAGGACCAATTTTCGCCAATTTTGTACTTGCCGATGAGATTAACCGTGCGCCTGCAAAGGTTCAGTCAGCGTTATTAGAGGCAATGCAGGAAAAACAAGTTACTATTGGTGATTCTACTTTCAAATTAGACCGTCCGTTTTTAGTTTTAGCAACACAAAACCCAGTGGAGCAAGAAGGAACATACGCACTTCCTGAAGCGCAAGTTGACCGTTTTATGTTGAAAACCGTTATTGATTATCCAAAAATTGACGAAGAGCGTTTTGTAATTCGCCAGAACTTAAAAGGAACTTACGAAAAAGTAAATCCTGTAGTTTCTGTAGATCAGATTTTACGCGCTCAAGAAGCTGTTCGTGAAGTTTATATGGATGAAAAAATCGAGAAATATATCCTTGATATTATTTTCGCTACACGTTACCCAGAAAAATACAAATTAGCCGATTTAAAACCGCTTATCAGTTTTGGAGCTTCTCCTCGTGGAAGTATCAACTTGGCTAATGCTGCAAAATGTTATGCTTTCATCAAACGTCGTGGTTATGTAATTCCAGAAGACGTTCGTGCAGTTGTTCACGATGTGTTACGTCACAGAGTTGGAATCACTTACGAAGCAGAAGCAGAAAACATTACTTCTGTAGACATTATCAACAAAATCGTTAACGAGATTGAGGTACCTTAAATAAAAGTGCTCAGTGTTCAGATTTTAGTGTTCAGTGATTTACTGTAACTACTTATCTGAACACTTATAAAAGACAGAATGACTTTTAGGATTTGAACTATACTGATCACTTTCTAACTGATCACTGAACACTCAAAAAAATGGATACAAAAGAGCTTTTAAAAAAAGTACGGAAAATAGAAATCAAGACCAAAAGATTGAGTAATCATATCTTTTCGGGAGAATACCACTCTTCATTTAAAGGACGAGGAATGACGTTTAGCGAGGTGCGTCAATACCAATACGGAGATGATATTCGTAACATCGATTGGAATGTAACCGCACGCTACAACGAAGCTCACGTTAAAGTATTTGAAGAAGAACGCGAATTGACCATGGTTTTAATGGTCGATATTTCGGGTTCGGAATCTTTTGGTTCTAAAAATCAATTCAAGAAAGACATCGTAACCGAAATTGCGGCAACGATGGCTTTTTCGGCTACACAAAACAATGATAAAATTGGTTTAATATTATTTTCTGATACTGTCGAATTATATATTCCGCCAAAAAAAGGACGTTCGCACGTACTTCGCATCATTCGTGAATTGATCGAATTTGAACCCAAAAGCCACAAAACAGACATTGCACAAGCTTTAAAGTTTTTATCTGGAACCCAGAAAAAGAAAGCCATCGTTTTTATGATTTCCGATTTTATGTCTGATTCTTACGAGCATACATTAAAAATTGCTTCTAAAAAACACGACATTACAGGCGTCCGCGTTTATGATATGCGCGAAGAAAAAATTCCAAATTTAGGAATGGTTTCCATGCTGGATTCTGAAACTGGAAAAATTCAATTGGTAGACACAAGTTCGAAATCTGTCCGAATGAATTACGAGAAACATTATCAAGAAAAGCTGAATTACTTTAAAGATACTTTCCGTAAATCTGGAGCAGGAATTGTGAATACCAGAGTTGACGAAAATTACGTTACTAAACTATTAGGCTATTTCAAATCGAGATAAAGATTTTTGATTTTTGATTAACGATTTTTGATTTATGATGTTGTATGATTTGTGATTAAAGGAGTATTTAAAAATGACTAAACAAGAATTAGAAAACAGATTGATTGATTTTGCGGCAACAATTATAATTATAGCAAGTAAGTTTGAGAAAAATTATGCAGGAAATCATTTGTCAGGCCAAATAATTAGATCAGGAACATCGCCAGCTTTAAATTACGGTGAAGCGCAAAGTGCAGAAAGCAAAAAAGATTTCATTCATAAAATGGGCATTTGTTTAAAAGAATTAAGAGAAACATTTGTATGTTTAAAAATTATAGAAAAAGCAAATTTATCAACAGATCGAGAAGGTTTAATGAAAATAAAAATAGAAGCAAATCAATTAATTTCAATTTTTGTATCTAGCATTAAAACATCAAAAATTAATTCATAAAAATTAAAGATTACAATTTTAGACAACTATTGACAATCCTAGGAAAATCAAAAATCAAAAATCGTTAATCTTCAATCGTTAATCAAATGAAATTTAAACTTTATATATTTTTACTACTTTTTTCTACTATGATTTTTGCGCAGCAGAAACAAGTTGAAACAAGTATTGATACGACCAAAAATAAAATTGGTGCCGAGTTCAAACTGACGCTTAAAACGGTTGTGACTTCAACATCAAAAGTTGAATTTCCGAAACTTAAAAATATTGGGCCGTTAGAAGTCATTCAGTCTTATCCAATTGATACGGTTAAGAAAGATGCGACTAATTACGAACTTATCAAAAAATATGGTTTAACACAGTTTGATTCTGGACGTTATACTATTCCGAGCATCAAGATTTTAATTGATAAAAAACCTTTTTATACTGATTCGATTAAAGTTGAAGTAGCTGCTGTAAAAGTTGATACTATGCAGCAAAAAATGTACGACATCAAAGATATTGCTGCTGTTGATGACGGAATGGGAAATTGGTGGATTTATGCTTTAATAATTCTTGCAATTCTAGGAATTGGAGCTTTCGTTTACTGGTATGTTAAGAAACGCCAGCTGAAAAAAATCGAAGAAGAAGTGTATAAAACTCCTATCGAAAAAGCGACAAGTTTATTAAACAACCTAGAACAAAAAGAGCTGGTTCAAAAAGGAGAAATTAAAGAATACTATAGTGAACTGACGGATATTGCGAGAAATTATATTGAAGAAGCGATTCACATTCCAGCGATGGAAAGCACGACTTCTGAGTTAATCACAGCTATTAGAGAAGCTTCTACTAAAAAGAAAATGACGCTGACGCCAGAAACAGTTGAAAACTTAGAACGTGTTTTACGTCAAGCCGATTTAGTAAAATTTGCGAAATCAAAACCGCTAGATTTTGAAATTACCGATGATAGAAATAAAATCCAGAAAGTAATTTTAACCCTTGATAATGCGATTCCAACTGAAGCTCCAGAAGAAATTGAAGATCAGTTGTTGAACGAAGCGCAAAGACAAAAACAAATTGCGGCACAACTTCGCAAAAAACGTAATGCCAGAATTGGTTACGCTGTTGCAGCTATCATACTTTTATTGTTTGCTACAACTACTTTCTTTGTTGTTACCAAAGGATTCAATTATGTAAAAGACAATATAATTGGTCACCCTTCGAAAGAATTATTAGAGGGCGAATGGGTAAAAAGCGCTTACGGAAGTCCAGCTGTTATTATTGAGACGCCAAAGGTTTTAAAAAGAATGGACGCGCAAAAAACACTTCCAAAAGAAGCAATGGCACTTATTAAAGAAATGCAGCTTTTCACATACGGAAGCATGATTGACAATTTTTATGTAACCGTTTCAACATCTAAATTTAAACAGCCAACTGATATTGATTTAAATAAAACCTTGGAAGGCACTATAAAAATTATTGAGGCTCAAGGCGGACAAAATATTATTGTAAAACAAGAAGATTTTCAAACAAACGAAGGTATTCAGGGCGTAAAAGGGTACGGAACAATGACTGTTCTGAATCCAGCAACTAAAACGAGTACAAAAGCATATTATGAATTATTACTTTTCAAACAAGATCAAGGTTTACAGCAAATCCTGATTTTACACGAAGAGGGCGATACGTATGCTAATGAAATCACCACCCGAATATTAAATTCTGTTGAACTTCAAAGAGCAAACAACTAATGAGCAAAATCAGTTTTTTAAATCCAGAATTTCTTTGGTTGTTTCTATTAATTCCGATTGCGATAATTTGGTTTTTCTGGAAACGCAATCAGCAGTCGGCTACTTTAAAAATGAGCTCGACAGCAGGTTTTCAGAACAGCGAATCTTTGCTTACGAAATTAAAACCTGCATTATACGTTTTTAGAATACTTGCTTTATGTTCGCTAATTATTGCATTGGCGCGCCCGAGAACCGTGGACATTAGCAACCAAACCAAAACAACAAAAGGAATCGATATTGTAATGGCAATTGACGTTTCTGGGTCTATGCTGGCAAAAGATTTAAAGCCAAATCGTATGGAAGCTTTAAAAAGAGTGGCAGCAGATTTCGTTGAAGAAAGGCCAAATGACCGAATAGGATTAGTTTTATATGCATCCGAAGCTTACACAAAAACTCCTGTTACAAGTGATAAAGCTATTATCCTTGAAGCGATAAAAGGAATCAAATACGATCAGGTTTTGCAAGACGGAACCGGAATCGGAATGGGATTGGCAACTGCTGTAAATCGTTTGAAAGACAGCAAAGCAAAAAGTCGTGTTATTATTTTGCTTACCGACGGTGTTAATAACGCTGGTTTTATCGAACCGGAAACAGCCTCTGATATTGCAAAACAATACGGAATTAAAGTCTACACAATTGGTCTTGGAACCAACGGAATGGCAGAATCTCCATACGCGTATGCACCAAACGGCGGTTTCTTATTCAAAATGCAGAAAGTTGAAATTGATGAAAAGCTAATGAGAAACATCGCCAGAAAAACCGATGGGACTTATTTTAGAGCAACAAGCAACGATAAATTAGCAGAAATATACAACTCAATCAATAAACTGGAAACTACTGAAATTCAAGAGTTGAAATTCTACGATTACGACGAAAAATATAGGTTTTTTGTCTTATTTGCAGGTTTCTTGTTGTTACTAGAAGTTGGATTAAGAAATACGGTTTACAGAAGCTTTATTTAATATTTTAGTCGCAGTCACGGTTTACAGTTAACAGCTGGAACTGAGACTGAAAAGTGAGACTGAAAACTAGAATTAAAAAATGGAATTAGACGAAAAAAAATATTTATATCTCTTATTACTTATCCCCATTGTGGTATGTGTTTTTCTGTTCAATATGTATTGGAAAAGAAGAACACAACGCGAATTTGGTGATCTGGAAATGGTAAAAAGATTGAGCCCGGAGAAATCCGTTTTTAAACCTGTTTTAAAAATTGTTGTGATTCTTTTGGCGCTTACTTGTTTGATTATTGGTTTGGTAAATCCGAAGATCGGAACCAAAATGGAGACCGTAAAACGAGAAGGTATTGATATTGTTTTTGCTGTCGACGTTTCTAAAAGTATGTTAGCAGAAGACGTTGTTCCTAGTCGTTTAGACAAAAGTAAACAACTGGTTTCTCAAATCATCAACCAACTGGGAAGCGATAGAATCGGAATCGTGGCGTATGCAGGAAGCGCATTTCCAGTCTTGCCAATTACTTCAGATTACAGCGTTGCCAAAATGTTCTTGCAAAATATGAGTCCTGGAATGGTTTCGTCTCAAGGAACTTCTTTGGATGAAGCGATCAAATTGTCTTCGACTTATTTTGACGAAAAAAGCAAAACCAGCAAATTATTAATCCTAATTTCTGATGGTGAAGATCATTCTGAAGGCGCATCTGCTGCGGCAGAAGAAGCCAATAAATTAGGAATGAAAATCATCACGATTGGTGTTGGTACAGAAAGAGGAGGCACAATTCCGTTAAAAGAAAATGGCGTTGTAAGAGGATATCAAAAAGACCAAAACGGCGAAACGGTCATCACCAAATTAAATCAAGAAGGTTTAAAAACAATTGCAAAAGCAACAAAAGGTGGTTATGTTTACGGCGGAAGCACAAAAGAAGTTTTAGAATATGTGAAAAATGCTTTAAACAATATTCAGAAAACAGAATTTGAAGCGACACAAATGGCCGAATTTCAATCGCAGTTTCAATGGTTTATCGGATTTGCATTTTTATTGCTTTTCCTAGACATTTTCTTGTTGGAAAGAAAAACAAACTGGATCAAAGAGTTGGATTTATTTAATGAAAAGAAATAAATGTTCAGGGTGAAATTCAGAACAAAAAACAAAATTAGAATGAAAAATTTACTCCTTTATATTTTACTAACCGTTTCTTTTGCAGTTGCTGCACAAGAAAAAGACAAAACATTGCCTGCTGGTAATGAAGAATATAAACAGAATAAATTTATCGATGCTGAGGCAAATTATAGAATTTCGGAATCTAAATTCCCGAAACGATCAACAGCGCCTTATAATTTAGGGAATACGATTTATAGACAAAACCAAGTTTCGGAAGCTAAATACGCTTACGCGAAAGCGATAAAAAATGCCAAAACAAGACCTGAAAAACACAAAGCGTACCATAACCTTGGTAACGTTTTCATGAAAGAGAAAGATTATACTCAGGCGGTTGAAGCTTACAAACAAGCGCTTCGTAACGATCCAACAGATGATGAAACACGTTACAATTATGCTTACGCCAAACAAAAGCTAAAAGAAAATCCTCCTAAAAACGATCAGAAAGATAAAAACAAGGACAAAGACAAGGATAAGGATAAAAATAAAGACAAAAACAAGGACAAGAATAAAGATAAAGACAAGGATAAAAAAGACGATAAAGGCGACCAGGACAAAGACAAAAAAGATGGTAAAAACGATCCTAAGAAAGACGACAAGTCTGATAATCAAGGAGAGCCAAAACCACAGCCTGGAGGAATATCAAAAGAGCGCGTTCAGAATTTGCTAGATGCGGTTAATAATGAAGAAAAGAAAATTCAGGACAAAGTAAACGCTCAGAAAGTAAAAACTAATCCTAAGAAAACAGAAAAAGACTGGTAAAATTTGGTTAATCGTTTAACCGTTAATTTGTTTATTTGATCCAAACAATACGATTAAACAAAATGACGATTAAACGATTAAACATTAAAAAAAAGATTCAAACAAGTAATGAAAAGATATTTAATTCTATTTCTACTCACTTTTCAAGGACTTATGGCGCAAGTACAATTTGAAGCCAGAGTCAGCAAAAACACACTTGGACTTAACGAAAGACTTCGTGTAGATTTCATCATGAATGTTGACGGAGATAACTTCGAACAGCCTTCTTTTGAGGGATTCAGAATGGTGGCAGGCCCAAGCCAGCAGATTAGTCAGTCTTGGATCAATGGGCGAAGCTCTTTTCAAAAAATCTATTCTTATATCTTGCAGCCTGAGAGAAAAGGCGCTGTTACAATTAAGCAGGCAGCAATCGAATTCAACGGTCAGGTTTACAAAACAAATCCGATTAAGGTTACGGTGACCAATGCCGTGGCGCAGGAAAGAGACCCAAGTGATAGACCTCCAGGATCTGGAAATGAGTTATTGACTCTTGTCGCTGAAATTTCAAAAACAAATCCGTACTTAAACGAACCTATAACAGCGGTTTACAAATTGTATTTCAATAATATTGGAGTTACCGGTTTTAAAGAATTGGCAAAACCGAAATACAATGATTTCTGGAATCAGAACATTGACATCAAACAATTGGCAATTGAAGAAGGAAGTTTCCAAGGCCAGAGATGTTATTATGTTATCTTGAAAAAGACCATTTTATATCCTCAGAAATCAGGAAGACTTACTATTGAACCGCTTTCACTAGACATTGGAGTGCAATTGCCAACAAACCGTCGTGATATGTTTGGTCAAATGATCATTACAGAAGACAATAAAGTCGTTTCTGCCGGAGCAAAAACAATCAACGTAAGACCACTTCCTGAAAGTTCAAAACCAGAAGGATTTACTGGTGCTGTCGGAAGATTGAATTTTACTGTTACTCCGTCAAAAACAACACTTAAAAATGGCGAAGGACTTGACTTAATCGTGAGCGCGCAAGGAACTGGAAATATGAAGTTATTTACACTTCCAAAACCAGTTGTTCCAAATGCATTAGAAATGTACGATCCTGTTCATGACGAACAAGTAACGACTTCGCTAAGCGGAATGTCTGGAAGAATTACAGACAAATACACAATTGTACCGCAATATCGAGGAAAATATGCGATAAAACCGATGCAGTTTTCGTATTTCGATTTGAGTACTGGAACGTATAAAACCATCACTTCGAAAGAAATTATGATTGATGTTTTGGACGGACCAACACCTGCGGAACCAAACACAGGAACTGCAGCGAAAAATGCAGTTGCTCAAGTGGATCATTTCAAAAATATTAAATCTAAAACAGCATTAATTCCGATTGCTAAAAATGATTTTTACGATTCAAGTTTGTATTTAGGATTGTTGTTTGCGCCTTTTATCATTATTCCGATCATCATTTTAGCTAGAAAGAAAAAAGAGGCGATGGATAGTGATGTTACTGGAAATAGAATTAGAATGAACAATAAACTGGCGAAGAAATATTTATCACAAGCGAAAAAACATCTTAATAACAAAGAGCCTTTCTATATCGCATTGGAGAAAGCAATGCATAATTTCTTGAAAGCAAAACTGCATATTGAAACTTCAGAAATGAGTAAAGATAATATCAGGGAATTGCTGTTATCTCGAAACGCGAAACCAGAAACGGTTCAGAATTTTATTGCTCTGACTGAAAACTGTGAATTTGCACGTTATGCACCGGCATCAAGCGCTTCGATTCAGCAGGATTATGATAAAGCTGTTTTGATTATTTCTGAATTAGAAAAACAGATTGTTTAAACGTAATAAAACAAACCTAACAGGTTTTGAAAACCTGTTAGGTTTAAACAGAAGAAAATGAAAAACATACTATATCTCTTTTTATTAATCTCGCAGGTTTTCTTTGCGCAAGGACGCTTTGAATCGGCTAACGCTTTGTACCAAAAGGGACAATATAAAGAAGCGGCGCAGGTTTACGAAAACATTATCAAAGAAGATAAATTACATTCTGCTGAAGTATATTTTAATTTGGGGAATTGTTATTACAAATTAAATCAGGTAGCGCCTTCGATTTACAATTATGAAAAAGCTTTGGTTTTGAAACCCAATGATCCTGAAACTTTAAACAATTTAAAATTTGCTAAAAAACTGACCATTGACGAAATCAAAGAAGTTCCGAAAGTGGGTTTTGCTAAACTGATTCAGAACTTTACTTCTATTTTTGATTATAATACTTGGGCTAAAATTTCTGTTGCGCTTGGTTTTGTATTTTTATTGAGTTTTATTGGATATTACTTTTCAAATACTTCAGTAATAAAACGAATTTATTTTGTTGGAATGTTTGTCATTTTGATAGCTTTCGCTTTAAGCATTTCTGCTGGAATGTCTGAAAAAAATCATTTTGAAAATGATCGCGTTGCCATTGTTTTTTCTGAATTAAGTCAAGTGAGACATGAACCTAAAAAATCTTCAAATGGTATTATTTTATTGCATGAAGGAGCAAAAGTTTATGTTTTAGAAAGTATTGCGGGCTGGAAAAAAATTGAATTGACCGACGGAACTCAAGGTTGGATTGATACTTCAACAATTAAAGAAGTAAAATAATTTTTTTTTAATATCAAATATAGAAATCCCAAATTCCAAAAGACATATGGAATTTGGGATTTTCATTTTTTGAGATTTGAATTAATTTACTGCATCAACCAATCGTACAAATTCAGATCGGTAACCATCTTCGTCATTTGACATACCAAATTTTGCCAATCTTTTGATTTCAGAACTTGAGCTGTTTGTTATATATTTTGAGTCACGTAGTTTTAATCCGAACCAAGAAACAGCTGTTGTAAATTTGAAATCTTGACAACTCTTTTCTAAGTCTATTTTCTTGTCTGCAATAACATTTACAATTTCAATGCTCTGGTTGTTATCAGGTTTTTTATATCTAAATTTTATTGTTGCCAACTCATCACTATGATTTTCAGCTACTTTCTGAACTTTAGTATATTTTAAATCTGAAGGAACATAATCACTCTCAACTCCAGTCGGAACAATCTCGTATAGAGCCGTAACCGAATGTCCGCTGCCTAATTCTCCTGCATCAATTTTATCATTTTTAAAATCTTCGGCTTTTAATTTTCGGTTTTCATAACCAATCAATCGATAGGCTTGAACATGATTCGGATTGAACTCAATTTGAATTTTTACATCTTTCGCGATAGCAAACATTGAACCTTTAAATTCTTTTCCAAGAAAACGATTTGCTTCCTGAATGTTATCAATGTAAGCGTAATTTCCGTTTCCTTTATCAGCCAAAATTTCCATTTTGCTGTCTTTGTAATTCCCCATTCCAAATCCTAAAACGGTTAAGAAAACTCCAGATTCTCTTTTCTGCTCGATCAATTTAAGCATATCAGCATCAGAAGAAGCACCAACATTAAAATCACCATCGGTAGCTATCACCACTCTATTATTTCCTTCTTTAATAAAATTTTGCTGCGCTAATTTGTACGCTAATTCAATTCCTTCTCCGCCAGCTGTGCTTCCGCCTGCATGCAAATCGTCAAATGCATCCATGATTTCGTCTTTGTCATCTCCAGAAGTTGGTTCTAAAACTACTCCAGCAGATCCTGCGTACACTACTATTGAAACTTTGTCTATGCTTCGCAACTCTTTTACTAAAATTTTCATCGATTCTTTCAATAATGGCAATTTATTCTGCTCATCCATCGAACCCGAAACATCAACTAAAAAAACCAGATTAGAAGCTGGCAAATTTGTCATTGGAACATCTTTTCCCTGCAAACCAATCTTTAGCAATCGGCTGTTTTTGTTCCAAGGACAATCGCTGTATTCTGTGTTTATAGAAAACGGATGCTCGCCCTCTGGCTGCGGATATTTATATTTGAAGAAGTTGATCATTTCCTCAACACGAACTGCATCTTTTGGAACTTTCTGTCCTTCATTTATAAATCGGCGAATATTGGTATACGATGCATTATCGACATCGATAGAAAAAGTACAAAGAGGTTCTTTGAGCGGAGATTCAAACGGATTTTCTTCTAATTCTGCGTAACTCTCTGTGTTTGGTTCAGCGTTCATTTCATCTGGAATTGCTTCTATCGAAACAGTAGCGGCAGAATCAGTTGTTTCATAACTTTGGTCTGATTTATACCCGTTCTTACAGCTGAAAATAGTAAGTGCAAGGAATGCCATCATAAAGAAATTAAGATTTCTCATAAAGTAAATTTTTAAAAATTAATAAAAGGTTATTGGCTTCAAATAAGGACTAGCATTCCGGATGTACTAGAGGCGATTATTTGCAATTTTTCGAGTAAGCAAAATCGTGCCAAAAAATTTAAAATGTTTTTCTTACGAGAAAATAAAATTGAAATTCCTTGTTTTTTTAAAGGTTTGCGAGGAAATATTTTTTGATTTTTTGTAAAATGGAAAAGTAAAAATGTTGTTTTATATTTTGCTACAGATTAAAAAGATTTAAAATGATTAATCCTTTTTAATTTTATAATCTGTGGTAAAAATTCTAATGTAACGTTGTCGATATACTGTGCGTAGACGCACTGCCGTGCGCCTCTACGATATGTTGGAACGTATAATGATTCCTATTTAGCAGGACTAAGGAATATTTTTTCATACCCAGAACTGTAGAGACGCACGGCAGTGCGTCTACGTCCAGCACATCGACAAAGATTATGTTAAAGGTACAGATTTTTTTGCCACAGATTAAAGGATTTCAAATGATTAATCCTCTATAATCCTGTAATCTGTGGCATTATTTTTACACCCAGAATTGTAGAGACGCACGGCATTGCGTCTACGTCCAGCATATCAACAAAGATTGCGTTAAATTTTCCCACAGATTAAAGGATTACAAAGGATTTAACATCCTCAATTTTATAATACATAACAAAATTTTCCACACACAGAAATTGTAGAGACGCACGGCAGTGCGTCTACGTCCAGCATATTGACAAAGATTGCGCATACATAAAGTTCCGCCAAAGATTAAGGATTACAAATGATTAATCCTTTCTAATCTTATAATCTGTGGCATTATATTCTTTGCGTTAGACGCACTGCCGTGCGTCTCTACAATTCTTTACGGGCAAATATTGTGGGTATTAAATAAATTGATAGATTTTCTCTGGCGTTACGCAATAATCTAATTTGATATCAGATTCAAAAACATCATCGATTTGGGATACTGATTCAAAAAAAGAAAGTCCGATTTTGATGGTTTCGGGTTTGCATTCGGCTAGGAATTTATCATAAAAGCCTTTTCCGTAACCAATTCGGTTTCCTAAAATATCAAAAGCCAAAAGCGGGACAAAAACCACTTCAACTTTCGAAGACGGAACTTCAATTCCGTCCACGGGTTCTGGAATATTATATTCGTTTTTTTTGATCTTAGTATTATCTGTTAAAAGAAAATGCGTCATTTTTCTCGTCTCGAAATCACTTTTAGAAACTAAAATTTCTTTGTCTTTTCCAGAAAGCAAATGCAGCACATATTCAGTATTGACTTCTTTTTGTTCTTCGATAGGAAGAAAAACATGATAATAGATTTTATCCCAAATTGGCATTTGAATCAATTGATTGGCAATGACCAGGCTCTTCTCTTCTACTTCATCAAAAGAAAGTGCCTTTCTTAAATTTTTATATTCAATTCGAAGTTCTTTTTTACTCGTCGGCATTGTCGGATGTTTTAGATAAATGATAAATAGCGTCGCCTTCGTAAACAATTGGCGAATGATTGGCATTAATTACATAACCATCGTGTGGCGCTTTGACTTTTTGTTCAAACTTTCCAAACGGATCTGTAATGATGGCCAAGATAGTGCCTTTGGTTACAAATTTTCCAACCAAATTAAAATCATGCAGTAAACCCGAACATTTTGCACGAAGCCAAACTGAATATTTTATATAAATCGAAGGAGTTAATGCTGGTTCCATGATTTGTTTAGAATCGAGCATTCCTAAATAATGAAGCAAACGTTTTGTTCCTAAAACACCTTGATTGGCAATTTCGTTATTGATATCTAAAGATTTTCCTCCTTCAAAAAGAAGCATTTTTACATTGGCACTTTCAGAAGTTTTTCTAAAAGAGCCGTTTATATTTTTGGAATAAAGCGTAAAAGGTGCATTAAAAATATCCGCCAAATCTTTCAATTCAGGACTGTTTTCGGTAATTCTAATCTGCGGAGCATTAAAACGGCTTGCTCCGCCCGCGTGGAAATCGACTGCATAATCTAAAATCGGCAGAATTTCTTCCACAATATGATAGGCAAATCGGCTGGCAAGAGAACCTTTTTTACTTCCTGGAAAAACACGATTTAAATCACGTCCGTCTGGAAACTCTCGAGATTTGTTCACAAAACCATACATATTGATGACTGGAATGCAAATTATCGTACCGCGAGCAGGTCGGTTTATTTTTTTACTGATGATCTGACGAACAATCTCAACGCCATTTATTTCGTCGCCATGAATTCCTGCTGAAAATAAAACGGTCGGTCCTTCATGCTTGGAACGGCGCACAATTACAGGAATATTCAACTTGGTTGTAGTATGCAGTCGAGCAATTTCGACGTTTATGGTTCTGTGTTCTCCCGGCAAAATCGATTCGCCAAAAATAACCAATGGGGCACTATTTTTCATGTAGAATTATAAAATCTAAATATAGAAATTATTCTTTTGATTTTGTAAATTTGAAACTAATTCAATGTTAAGCTTCTTTCAGAAATCGGAATGGTTTTTGAAAGCTTTTCGAACATCTACAGAAACACAATAGAATGCAAAAATCGACCTTAGATCTTCAAATTTTAACTTTGCCCGATAATCCTGGCGTCTATCAATATTATGATAAAGACGGAAAAATATTGTACGTCGGCAAAGCCAAAAATTTAAAAAAAAGGGTTTCATCTTATTTCAATAAAATTCACGATACTAGAAAAACAAATGTTCTGGTAAAAAAAATCGTGACCATAAAACACATCGTGGTTCCAACTGAAACCGATGCGCTTTTATTAGAAAATAATTTAATTAAAACACTTCAGCCACGATACAATGTTTTGCTGCGTGATGACAAAAGTTATCCTTGGATCTGCATAAAAAAAGAACCTTTTTCTAGAATATTTTTAACTAGAAGAATGGTCAAAGACGGCTCCGAATATTTTGGCCCGTATACCAATTTTAAAATGGTGTACACGATTTTAGATTTGATCAAAGAATTATATCCGCTTCGAACTTGTACTTACGATTTGAGCGAATCGAATATTAATTCTGGTAAATTTAAAGTTTGCCTGGAATATCATATTGGAAACTGCAAAGGCCCTTGCGAAGGTTTAGAGCCTTTGGAAGAATACCAAAGACAAGTCAATGCGATTCGCGAAATCTTGAAAGGAAACTTCAAAGAAAGTTTAAAGGACTTCAAAAAAATAATGAACACTTATGCGCAGAATTTACAATTTGAAGAAGCGCAAAAAATAAAAGAAAAGATTGATGTTCTGGAGAATTACCAGTCTCGCTCTACTATTATCAATCCGAAGATTACTAATATTGATGTTTTCTCTATTGTTTCTGATGAAAGTGCAGCTTACGTCAATTTCCTTCAGATTTCCCACGGTTCAATTATTCGTTCGCACACTTTAGAAATAAAGAAAAAGCTGGACGAAAGCGACGAAGAATTATTAGAATTAGCAATCGTAGAATTACGTGAACGTTTTCAATTATTATCAAAAGAAATTATTGTGCCTTTTGAATTGGATTTAGGTGAAAACATAAAAATAACCGTTCCCCAACTTGGAGATAAAAAGCAGATTTTAGATTTGTCAATTCGAAATGCCAAGTTTTATAGAATCGAACAGCTGAAACAATTGCAAATTGTAGATCCAGATCGTCACGTTAATAGAATTATGGCTCAGATGCAGAAAGATTTACGTCTTCCGTCTGAACCGCGACATATTGAATGTTTTGATAATTCGAACATTCAAGGAACCAATCCGGTTGCTGCTTGTGTGGTTTTTAAAGATGGAAAACCGAGCAAAAAAGATTATCGCCATTTCAATGTTAAAACCGTTGAAGGCCCGAATGATTTTGCTTCGATGACCGAAATTGTCTATCGCCGCTACAAAAGATTATTGGATGAAAATGAACCTCTTCCGCAATTGATTATTATTGATGGTGGAAAAGGACAGCTTTCGGCAGCATTAAAAAGTATTGATGATTTAGGCTTACGCGGAAAAGTTGCTATTATCGGGATTGCAAAACGTTTGGAAGAGCTTTTTTATCCAGGCGATTCAATTCCTTTATATTTGGATAAAAAGTCGGAGACTTTAAAAGTAATTCAGCATTTAAGAAACGAGGCGCACCGATTTGGAATTACTTTTCACAGAGACAAACGAAGCAAATCGGCCCTTAATTCTTCTGTTGAAAGCATTCCTGGAATTGGAGAAAAAACCATGCTGGCCTTGATTCAGCATTTCAAAAGTGTTAAAAGATTAAAATTAGCTACAGAAAAAGAAATTTCGGACGTTATAGGTGTTTCTAAAGCAAAAAAAATTGTCGATTTTTACAAAACCAATTAAAGTTTTTTATGCGTCCATTACAACTGTACATTTCAAATATTTGGCCGAAAGGATTTTTTTCTAAATCCGACAGAGCGGCTCTCTTGTACGCATTATTCTTTGTTTTCTTAACTTCATTTTTATTTTCGCAAAAATCATTTTCGCAGGAAATAAAAAAAGACAGCGTCAAAAGACCTAAAATCGGATTGGTTTTAAGTGGTGGCGGCGCCAAAGGTTTTGCGCATATTGGAGTTTTGAAAGTTCTGGAAGAAGCCGGAATTAAAATTGATTACATTGGCGGAACCAGCATGGGCTCTGTAATCGGCGGACTTTACGCTTCTGGTTACAATGCTTCACAAATTGATTCAATTTTCAAACGAACTAACTTTGACGAATTAATAAACGATTATATTCCGCGTTCTTCTAAAAATTTTTACGGCAAGAAAAATGACGAATTATATGCAATCGTTTTGCCTTTCAGTAAATTCAGAGTCGGCATTCCAGAGGCGCTTTCAAAAGGAATGTACAATTATAATTTATTGAGCAGTTTAACTAGAAATGTGCGTCATGTTCGCGATTTCAACAAACTGCCAACTCCTTTTTTATGTATTGGAACTAATATCGAAACAGGCGAAGAAGTTTTATTGAATAAAGGAAATCTAGTTCAAGCCATGATGGCGAGTGCTGCTTTTCCTTCGTTATTTACTCCCGTAGAAATTGACGGAAATTTATTGGTCGACGGTGGTGTTGTAAATAATTACCCGATTCAAGAAGTTCGTAATCTTGGTGCAGATATTATTATTGGCGTCGATGTTCAAGATGATTTGCTGAAAAGAAAAAACTTGAAAAATGCTACAAGAATCTTGGTTCAGATTACCAATCTTCAGTCTATTGAAAAAATGAAAAACAAAGTCAAAGACACTGATGTTTATATCAAACCAGACATTCGTGATTTTGGAGTTATTTCGTTTGACAGAGGAGAAGAAATTATTAGAAAAGGAGAAGAAGCTGCTTTTGCCGTTTACGAAAAAATCAAATCATTAACCGACGAAAACAACTTTTATAAAAAACCAAAACTTAAAGTTGCAACCGATACGCTTGAAATTCAAAACATAAATACAGACAGGTTAGAAAATTATACCAAAGAATATATTCGCGGTAAGCTGCGTTTCAAACCAGGAAGCACTATAACTTATGACGGACTAAAGGCTGGTATTAATAATTTGAATGCTACACAAAACTTTAGCACGATCTCATATTGTCTTCAGCCAAATGGAGAAAAAGATGATCTTGATTTGGTTTTAAAGGAAAATCCAACGCAGACGTTTTTAAAACTTGGACTTCATTACGACGGACTTTACAAAAGTGCTATTTTATTAAACCTTACCCATAAAAAGACATTTTTAAAAAATGATGTTACATCTCTAGATATCATTCTTGGGGATAATTTTAGATACGACTTTAACTATTATGTAGAAAACGGATTTAATATCAGTTTTGGTTTCCGCTCTAGACTAAATCAGTTTAATCGAAATGTAACGACAAGTTTGAGCAGTGTTCTTAATGAAGATCAAAATGTAAATCTTATCAATGTTGATTTTATGGATGTTAGCAATCAGGCTTATTTCCAGACTATTTTCGTACAGAAGTTTTTAATGGGCGGAGGTTTAGAATATAAATACTTGAAAATTAATTCGCCAACACTTGCCAATGAAAACAACATAATTGATAAGAGCAGTTATTTAAGCGCCTTTGCCTATTTAAAATACGATTCGCTCGATGAAAAATATTATCCAAGTTCTGGTGTTTATTTTTCTACCGATGTGCAGACTTACATGGCATCTTCAGATTATACCAATACTTTTAAACCCTTTTCGATTGCAAAAGCAGAAGCTTCTTATGTAGGCACTTTATTTAGGAAAGCCACTTTTAAGATTGATGCTGATGCTGGTTTTACTTTTGGAAACAGCAGTGTTCCTTTTTTCGACTTTATTTTGGGAGGTTATGGTTATAGCAAAATCAACAACTTCAATTATTTTTATGGCTACGACTTTTTAAGTATTGCTGGCGATAGTTATATCAAAACTGGAATTACGCTTGATTACGAAATTCTTAGAAAGAACCATATTAATTTATCTGCCAATTTTGCAAATCTTGGAGATGATATTTTCTCAACCGTCGACTGGATTTCTATGCCAAAATATACAGGTTATGCAATTGGTTATGGTTTAGAAACCATTATTGGCCCTATAGAAATCAAACAATCTTGGTCTCCAGAAACGTCAAAAAGCTTTACCTGGTTTAGCATCGGGTTTTTGTTTTAGTATTATAATCGAGCATACTTCAACAAAATCAAGCTATTTTTTTGCTTTGTAAAAATTAAATCAAAAAAATCAGAACATTTTTTAGTTATAAATAATATAATTTTTATTTTTACTTCGAAAAAATTACGACATTTGTTATAATGAAAACAAAATGGACAGGTTTATTAGAGTATCTTCAATTCCTCATCAAGAGAAATCCTGAGTAAGCTATCGAATTGAGATAATTTAGATCATTCAAAAGATGATTAGATTATCTGTTCACACAATTCTAATTTTCGAATTATCTAATTGAAAAAGCTATGCCATTATATCATAAACTCGGAGACTTTCCGCAAAAGCGACACACCCAATTTGAAAAACCAAACGGCGGTTTTTACTACGAACAATTGTTTGGAACAGAGGGTTTTCATGGACATTCATCATTGTCGTATCACGTGCACAGACCTACACAGGTTAAAGAAATTTTAAACTCTTATTCGGTTGAACCAAAAATTGCAATCGGAAAAAACATAAAATCACTTCTTTTTAAAGGTTTTGAATTAAAACCTGAAAACGACTTTTTGGACAGCCGAAAAGCCATGCTTGTCAATAAAGACTGTATTATTGGTTTGGCTGCGCCGAAAGAATCACTTCGAAATTATTTCTACAAAAATGCCGATGCAGATGAAATGCTTTTCATTCACAGAGGAAAAGGAAAATTAAGAACCATGTTAGGAAACATTCCTTTTGAATATGGTGATTATTTAATTATCCCACGCGGCATTATTTATCAAATTGATTTCGAAACAGAAGACAATAGACTTTTTTATGTAGAATCATATTCTCCTTTTTACACTCCAAAACGTTATAAAAACCAATCGGGTCAGCATTTAGAGCATTCGCCATTTTGCGAGCGCGATTTTATTTTACCAAACGAATTGGAAACACACGACGAAAAAGGCGATTTTTTAATTAAAATCAAAAAAGAAGGAATGCTTCACGAAGTGGTTTATGCCACACATCCATTTGACGTTGTGGGCTGGGATGGTTACAACTTCCCATACGGATTTTCAATTCATAATTTCGAACCTATAACGGGGCGCGTTCACCAACCGCCACCGGTACATCAAACTTTTGAAACGGCAACTTTTGTCGTTTGTTCATTCTGCCCAAGACTTTACGATTATCATCCGAAAGCCATTCCGGCGCCATACAATCACAGCAATATAGATTCTGACGAAGTCCTATATTATGTAGATGGCGATTTTATGAGCCGTAATAATATTGAGCAAGGTCATATCACTTTACACCCAAAAGGAATTCCGCACGGACCAGCGCCTGGCGCAATGGAACGCAGCATCGGTCACAAAGAAACTCAGGAATTAGCTGTTATGGTGGATACTTTCCGTCCATTAATGGTTACTGAAGAAGCTATGGGATTGGATGATGGTCAGTACTATAAATCTTGGACTGAGTAATAATTAGTTAATGTGGCAATTTGTCAATTAGATAATGCTCTTAAAACGCATAAATGAAATAATTAAAATAATTATTGTAATTTTAAACCTACAAATAATTGTCTAATTATCACATTTTCTAATTATCAAATTAAACAAATGACTTTTAACGAAAAATATAAAGACAACGCTCTTTTAATTAAAACTTTCAATTTTGCTCTAAACATTATTGAATACACTAACGAACTTCAAGAACAAAAAAAGTTTGTTATAGCCAATCAATTATTAAAAAGTGGAACTTCAATTGGAGCCAATTCAAGAGAATCACAAAACGCCGAAAGTAAAGCTGATTTTATTCATAAGTTAAAAATCGCAATAAAAGAAGCAGACGAAACTGAATATTGGCTGTTTTTGTGTGACGCGCATAAAGGTTATCCAAATTGTAAAGAACTGATAAGTCAGTTATCAGAAATTTTAAAAATTTTAAATAAAATAATATCAACATCTAAGAGGAATTAGAAAATTAGAAAATGTATCAATTAGAAAATTACTTTAATTAATCTCATTTTAAAATTATCTCATTTTCTCATTATCAAATTATCTAATTATGAGTAAGGAAGTAAAATCAGTAGAATACGGATTAGAGAAAATATTTGAAGGAGCACAAGATTTCCTTCCATTATTAGGAACAGATTATGTAGAATTTTATGTCGGAAATGCAAAACAAGCTGCACATTATTATAAATCTGCATTTGGATATCAGTCATTGGCTTATGCCGGATTGGAAACTGGAGTGAGAGACAGAGCTTCTTACGTTTTGAAACAAGACAAAATCAGAATTGTTTTGACAACGCCTTTAACAGCAGATTCTCCAATCAATGAACATTTGAAGAAACATGGCGACGGAGTAAAAGTTGCGGCTCTTTGGGTTGAAGATGCTACAAAATCTTACGAAGAAACGATGAAACGTGGCGCGCGTTCTTTTATGGAACCAACTGTTGAAGAAGATGAATTTGGTCAAGTAGTTCGTTCTGGAATTTATACTTACGGAGAAACAGTTCATATTTTCGTAGAAAGAAAAAACTATAATGGCGTTTTCTTGCCAGGTTATAAAGAATGGAAATCAGATTTCAACCCGGAACCAACAGGATTAAAATACATTGATCACATGGTTGGAAATGTAGGTTGGAACGAAATGAATACTTGGGTAAAATTCTACGAAGAAGTTATGGGATTTGTGAATTTCCTTTCTTTTGACGACAAACAAATTACTACCGAATATTCTGCGTTGATGAGTAAAGTAATGTCAAATGGAAACGGAAGAATTAAATTTCCAATCAACGAACCGGCAGAAGGAAAGAAAAAATCTCAGATTGAAGAATATTTAGATTTCTACGGCGGACCTGGAATTCAGCATATTGCAATTGCCACAGACGACATTATTAAAACCGTATCACAGCTAAGAGCGCGTGGCGTTGAATTTTTATCGGCTCCTCCTCATGCCTATTATGAAGCAATTCCAGAAAGATTGGGTGTTCATATGGACATGATGAAAGAAGATCTGAACGAAATCGAAAAATTAGCAATCATGGTCGATGCTGACGAAGATGGGTATTTATTACAGATTTTTACAAAGCCTGTTCAAGACAGACCGACGCTTTTCTTCGAAATTATTCAAAGAATGGGTGCAAAAGGATTTGGCGCAGGTAACTTTAAAGCCCTTTTTGAATCGATTGAAAGAGAGCAAGAATTGAGAGGAACGCTATAAAATGTTAATTTTCATATAGAAAACCGCATAATTCTCCAAAAAACGATGCTTTTTTTGCAAATGTTATGTTAAACTTGACTTTTGCTATTTGATTTTTGAACTTTCTATCTATCTTTGCACTCGCAAATCAGGAAGGGGTGGTTTCCTTCCGAATTGATATAAATTTCATAATTTATAGTTTTTTGGTTAGTTAATAGCATAAAAACTCAGTCATCCTTGACTGAGTTTTTTTGTTTTGGCACATTTGGAATAGAATTTGCATTTGTCTATCTTTATAATGAAATGTAAAGAATGTACTATGAAAAAGATCATCCTCGCTATATTTGCACTAACAATCCTCTCATTCGCGCCTCAGAAAGAAGATGCTTTCGATACTGGAGAATATTTTAAATTTAGGATACATTACGGAATTGTAAATGCTGGCTACGCAACTCTTGAAGTAAAAGATGCTACAGTAAACAATAAAAAAGTATTTCACTCTGTCGGGAAAGGATACACCACCGGAATGTCCAAATTTTTCTTTAAAGTAGAAGATTTGTATGAAAGTTATTTTGATAAAGAAACTGGAAAACCATATCGCTATGTTAGAAAAATCGACGAAGGCGGTTACACCAAAAATCAAGAAGGATTTTTTAATCAAAATGAAAATAGAGTTTTAGTAAAAGATTATAAACGCAAATCTGAAAAAACGATTATTGTAACAGAAAACGTACAAGATATTGTGTCTGCATTTTACTTTTTGAGAAACCATCCAAATATCGATAAACTTAAATCTGGTGAAGCCATTACAATCGATATGTTTTTTGATGAGGAAATCACAAAATTTAAGTTAAAATTTGTAGGCCGTCAAGATATTACGACTAAATTTGGAACCGTTTCTACAATGGTTTTTAAACCACTAGTGCAAACAGGCAGAGTATTTAAAGAAAAAGAGAGCTTAACACTCTGGATAACAGATGATGTAAACAAAGTTCCTATTCGAATAAAAGCAGATTTAGCTGTAGGATCTCTTAAAGCTGATCTCGAGGAATATAAAGGATTGCAAAGTCCACTTAAAGTTAAAAAATAATGAACCCTACAGATAATTCTGAAGCAATTTTAAAAGAACTTGATCTTAAATTTCAAGGCATAAATCAAAAAACTGATGTTCAATTAGAAGGATTGCTTTGGGGTAAACCTATCACGTACTGGGATTACATTCAAACGGACGCACTTTTGAATTTGCAAATTCAGCGTACTACACTTCCTGACGAAATGGTTTTTATCATGTATCATCAGGTAAACGAATTACTTTTCAAAATGATTCTGTGGGAAATAGACCAGATTGCTGAAACAGAAAATATTCAAGTTGATTTTTTCAGCGAAAGATTATCAAGAATTACCAGATATTTTGACATGCTTACCAATTCCTTCAGCATCATGGAAAACGGAATGGATGTAGATCAATATATGAAATTTAGAAATACGCTTACTCCTGCAAGTGGCTTTCAAAGCGCTCAATATAGAATGATCGAATTTGCTTCGACGGATGTCATCAATTTAACAGACCGCAGATACAAAGCAAACTTTGACGAAAACACCGATTTAGAAACCAGCTTTGAGCATTTGTATTGGCAGGCTGCTGGAAAAGATTATCAAACAGGTAAAAAATCATATTTGCTTAATGAATTTGAAAAAAAATACAAAGAGCAATTTTTAAGACAGATGGCGTCTTTTAAAACAAAAAACCTTTGGCAAAAATTCATCCAGCTGCCTATTGAAGATCAACAAAATGAAGCTTTGATCGATGCCATGCGTCATTACGACAAAACGGTAAATATCACTTGGGTAATGCAGCACCTTAATACCGCTAGAAAATATATTTTAGAAAGCGGAAAAGGCAATGGCGAAGCTACAGGAGGAAGTGACTGGCAAAAATATATGCACCCAAAATACCAAAGACGCATCTTTTTTCCTAAATTGTGGACCGAAGAAGAATTGTCCAATTGGGGAAATGAAAACGAAGTTTAATTTCTCTACAAAAAAATTTAAAGTTTGAAAAAAGCAGTCGTAATTTTAATTGTCTTGTTTTCTATTTTTTCTTGTAAAAAAGCAGAAGAAAAAGTAGAAACCAAAATTACTAAACCAGCAACCAAAAAAATAGAATTCGGTTTTAATTACGCAGACTTTAATGTTGTTAATGATACTATTTCAAAAGGAGATTCTTTTGGCTCAATTCTTCAAAGTCAAAATATTGGAGATAAAAAAGTACACGATATTGTGGAGCAGGTAAAAGATTCTTTCAATGTGAGAAGCATTCGTTACGGCAAACCTTTTACTTTACTTCGTTCTAAAAACAAAACGAATAATCTTCAAGTTTTTATTTATCAGCCAGATGCTTTAAGCTATTATGTTCTAGATTTAAGAGACAGCATTGCAAAAGCATACAAAAAAATAAAACCCGTTACTTTTAAAAGAAAAATGATTGGCGGCGTTCTTAAAAGTTCTTTATCTGAAACTTTAGGAAACGAAAGTGTTGAAACTGCTTTGGCAAGCCGAATTACAAAAGTATTTTCTTGGTCTATTGACTTCTTCAAACTTAAAAAAGGAGATCGTTATGGACTAATTTTTACCGAACGTTTCATTAACGGAAAAACGTATGACGGAGTTGAAGATCTTGAAGCGGCATTTTTTGAATATAAAGGTAAAATTATTTATGCTTTTCCATTTGAAAAAGATACTACTTCTGGAAAGATTGAATATTATGATGATGAAGGAAAAACTCTTAAAAACTTCTTCTTAAAAACTCCGATTAAATTCAGCCGAATCACTTCTAGATTCACGATGAACAGATACCATCCGGTGCAACATACTTGGAAAGCGCACAAAGGAACTGATTATGCTGCTCCGACAGGAACACCGATTTCGACGACTGCTTCTGGAGTTGTTGAAGCTACAGGATATACTGCAGGAAACGGAAACTTTGTAAAAGTAAAACACAACGGAACCTACTCTACCCAATATTTACACATGTCCAAAATTTTGGTTCGCCGCGGACAGCGTGTTACGCAAGGTCAAACCATTGGTTTGGTTGGAAGCACAGGTTTAGCATCTGGGCCTCACGTTTGTTACCGTTTCTGGAAAAATGGAATCCAAGTAGATGCACTTCGATTGAATCTTCCAACTGGAGAGTCTTTAACAGGAAGCGACAGAACTCGTTTCATGAACCAGATTGAACCTCTGAAAAGAGAATTGGACAGTATTGGAAATCTGTAATTAACTTGTCCAGAAAAAAAATTTAACACATAGAAATATAGATTTTTCTTTCTGGGAAAGGGAATTGAAAGAAACTAGTTTCTAACACATAGTCCCGAAGCTTCGGGATGAATTGATGCAAGTGAAACACCTTTGACGACAAAGCAAACTATGTAACTATTTGTTAAAAATAATTATAGTCAACTGATTAAATTAACTACATTTTTTTTAGAAATCTTTTGAAATCAAAAATCATGAAAAAGGAACGCCTGAGAACCATTTACCATGAAACTTTTTCTGGTTTAAAATTATTTTACAGAGACACGAATCTTTCTGAAAGCCTAATTTCAAATTATAAAATCGGACAGATCATTCAAGAAAAAGGTTTTACTGATATGAGTTCGATTGGAGGGGGACTTTCAGGCAATTTTAGATATTTGATTGCTAGTGCAAATGCAAAAGATTTATCAAAATTCAATCCTGCTTCTGCACAAAACGGACATTTTCTTTTAGACTCGATTTCTTATTTCAAAGTATTGGACATTCAAAAAATTGGAGATAAAACCCAAGTTTTTCTTTTGAATATTCCAGACAATTCGATTTCACTTTTTAAAAATTCGTCTTCAAACTTAGAGGAAGAAATTATAGAAAAGTCTCAAAAACGCTTTCGCGAAAAAATCGATGCCGACTTAATTCCACAATTGCAAACTGAAGAATGGAAAGAAAGAACCAGACTTCCTCTCGGAATGGATGAAAGCGGAACGTTATTTTTTGATGATTCTAAAATTAAAACCGAATCGGCAAAAAGAATTGATGTGGATGTGACAAAGAAAGTTATAGAAATTAATCAGAAGCCTTGGTGGAAGATTTGGTAATACTAAATTAATGAAACAATTTTTACTAATTATCCTTTCGACAATCGTAATTGGATGTTCTAAACCCAAAGCCTTTCTTCTAAATGAGATTGGACAAAATAGATATTACGTTTCAGAATTTATAAATACCGCTTTCGAAGAAAATCAATTAGAAAATGCTCCTTTAATTGTAATAGACGGAATACCATTTAGATACAATAAAAACAAAGATACTATTATCTTGCCTATTAAAAAATCTGACATTACGAGTTTAAATTTTTTAAATCAAAATAGCAGTCGGATAATTTATAATGAAAAAGAGAACGACGGGGCAGTTATTATATCCACAAAAAATCAAACTCAGAATCCATAAAACGTTTTCGTAACTAATTGTTATATAATCGCAAACCGCTACCCTTTTAAAAGTTATTTCAGTATTTTTGTGTTTCAAAGAACAAACTCAATTATAGATAAAAATGGCTTTAAACACAACAAACCCAACTGGGACTGAAGCGTGGAAAAATCTACAAAACCACTATAACGCAATTCACGAAACCACCATACAAGAATTGTTTCAACAAGATAGTGCGCGTGCTGAAAAATTCAATTTGCAATGGAATGACTTTTTAGTAGATTATTCAAAAAATAATATCAGTCAGGAAACTGTTTCTCTTTTATTAGAATTAGCAAACTCAATCGGACTGAAAGATGCGATTGCGCAATATTTCGGAGGAGAATTAATCAATCAGACAGAAAATCGTGCTGTTTTACATACGGCCTTGCGTGCTCCAGAATCGGCAGTGATTAAAGTTGATGGAGAAAATGTAATTCCAGAAGTATTTGAAGTAAAAAATAAAATCAAAAACTTTACAGAAGAAGTAATCTCTGGACAAAGAAAAGGATACACTGGGAAAGCTTTTACCGATGTCGTAAATATTGGAATTGGTGGTTCTGACCTTGGACCTGTTATGGCTGTTGAGGCTTTACAGTTTTACAAAAACCATTTAAATCTTCATTTCGTTTCAAACGTTGATGGCGATCACGTAAATGAAGTAATCAAAAAATTAAATCCAGAAACAACTTTATTTTTAATTGTTTCTAAGACTTTCACGACTCAAGAAACGCTTTCAAATTCAGAAACTATCAAAGAATGGTTTTTGAAATCGGCAACTCAAGAAGATATTGCGAAACACTTTGTGGCGGTTTCTACCAACATTCAAAAAGTAACAGAATTCGGAATCAATCCAGACAACATTTTCCCGATGTGGGATTGGGTTGGAGGAAGATTTTCTCTGTGGAGTGCAGTTGGTTTGAGCATCGCTTTGGCTATTGGTTTTGACAATTACAACCAGTTATTAGTTGGAGCAAACGAAATGGATGAGCATTTCAAAGCGGCAGAATTTGACGAAAATATTCCGGTTATTTTGGCTTTGTTAAGTGTTTGGTATAACAACTTTTATGGTGCAGAAAGTGAAGCTTTAATTCCGTACACACAATATTTATCAAAATTAGCTCCTTACTTGCAGCAAGCAACGATGGAAAGTAATGGAAAAAGTGTTGGACGCGACGGAAAACCTGTTAACTATCAAACTGGAACAATTATTTGGGGAGAACCAGGAACAAATTCACAACATGCATTCTTCCAATTAATTCACCAAGGAACAAAAAGAATTCCGACAGATTTTATCGGATTTGTAAAACCTCTTTATGGCAATGAAGATCACCATGATAAATTGATGTCGAACTTTTTTGCTCAAACGGAGGCGTTAATGAATGGAAAAACAGAAGCACAAGTTCAAGCCGAATTTGACAAGCAAGGGCTTTCAGCTGACAAAGCATCTTACTTAAGACCTTTCAAAGTTTTTACAGGAAATAAACCAACCAATACAATTTTAATCCAGAAACTTACTCCGAAAAGTTTAGGCTCTTTAATTGCACTTTACGAACATAAAATTTTCGTTCAAGGCGTTATTTGGAATATTTTCAGTTTTGATCAATGGGGAGTTGAGTTAGGAAAACAGTTAGCAAATTCTATCTTAGAAGAGATCAATTCTAAGACTGTTAAGAATCATGATAGCTCAACGTCGTTTTTGTTAAATCACTTTTTAAAAAAATAAATAAAAATATTTACTTAACAATAGTCTATAATTTTTGAAACGTCCTAATTTCCAGTAAAATTAGGACGTTTTTTATTTAATATATCTACAAAACAAAGGAATTACCTTTCAATTGCAAATTTCAACTTATAGCATAAAGCAAATAATTACATTTTTAACAAAAATGCTTTACAGAAATTCAACAAATCAATATTTTTTCTAACAAAAAGAGAAAAATTCATTTTAATGCGCAGCACAAAAAGCAAAACTTACTTTTCTTAACATTTCGATAACATTATCTGAGTTATTTGTTATAATTTTGCCAAAAACAATAAACTCAATAACAAAATGAAGAAAATGAAAAATTGGTTACTGACCGGACTATTTTTTATGATAGTTTCAACCGTATTTTCTCAAGGAAAAGTTACTGGTACAATTACCGACGGAACAGGTGGGTTACCAGGAGCAAATGTAGTGATCAAAGGATCTACTACAGCAACTTCAACAGATTTCGATGGTAAATTTACTCTTACTTCACCATCAAGCACAGGAGAGATTGTAATCTCTTTTTTAGGTTATGACAACCTAACTTTAAAATTTAATGTAGCAAATGGTGCAACTACAAACTTAGGAACAATCACTTTAGCCTCAAATTCTAACGAATTGAGCGAGATTGTTGTTAAAAGTACAGTAGTAGATATCGCTAAAGACAGAAAAACTCCGGTTGCTGTTTCTACGATTAAAGCTGCTGAAATTCAGGAAAAACTTGGAACACAAGAATTTCCAGAGATTTTAAGAAATACACCTTCTGTGTATGTTACTAAATCAGGTGGTGGTTTTGGAGATGCTAGAATTAACATTCGTGGTTTCAACCAAAACAACATCGCAGTAATGATTAACGGTATGCCAGTTAACGACATGGAAAATGGTTCTGTTTACTGGAGTAACTGGGCAGGTTTATCAGATGTAACATCTGCTATGCAGGTTCAAAGAGGTTTAGGTTCTTCTAAATTAGCTACACCATCTGTAGGGGGAACAATTAACATTGTAACTAAATCTTCAGACAAAAAAGAAGGAGGATCATTCTCTTCTGGATTTGGTAATGCAAGAAACTTTAAAATTCAAGGTTCTTACAATACTGGAAAATTAGAAAACGGACTTTCTGCTTCTGTTTTATTATCTCAAACAATGGGAGACGGATACGTAAATGGTACTGCTTTTGAAGGTTCAAACTACTACATTGCTTTAGGATATACTACTAAAAATGACAAACACGATTTTCAACTTACTGTAACTGGTGCTCCACAATGGCACAACCAAAGATCTACAGCATCGACAATCGCTACTTACCAAAAATATGGTTCACTTACAGATCCAAACATCAGATATAATGCTGACGCAGGATACTTAAATGGAGAAGAATATAACATCAGAAAGAACTACTACCATAAACCAGTAGCTTCTCTTAACTGGGATTATAAAATCAACGAAACTACTAAACTTTCTTCTGTTCTTTACGCTTCTATGGGTCGTGGAGCTGGTGCTAGCGCAACAGGAGGTGTAGGTGGAAATGTTTACAACAGTACTGTATTCTTATTACCTGACGGATCTGTTGATTACAACAAAATCCAAGCATGGAACAATGGTACTGGAAGTGTTTTCTTCAATGGAGCAAACAGAACTAGAACACAAATTGGCGGTGTTTACCAAAACAGTTCTTCAACTGGTAGAACTGGAGCAGGAAATGCAGCAGATCCTTATGTTTACAATACTACATCAGGTATTACACAAACTTCATCTATTAACTCTCATGACTGGTTTGGAGCGTTAATTAACTTAAACAAAAAATTATCTAATACTTTAACATTAGATTTTGGTATCGATGCAAGAACTTACACTGGATACCACTTTACAGTAGTTAATGACAGATTAGGTGGTGATGAGTTTTTTGACAACACTGTTGCAAGCTTAAAACCTGCTGGAAGACACCTTACTTCAACTTACGCTACAAACGTACAATGGAATGTTTTTGATAACAGACAATACGATAAAATCTCATTTAACAGTACTGGAAAAGTAAGATGGTACGGAGCATTTACTCAATTAGAGTACTCTAAAGACAACTTAACTGCATTTATACAAGGAGCAATTTCTCAACAAGGTTTTAAAAGAGAAGATGATTTCGTTTACTTACCAACAGATCCATTGACATCTACAGATTACGAAAACATCTTAGGTGGTAACGTTAAAGGAGGAGCTAACTACAACATTAACGAAAAACACAATGTTTACGTAAATGCTGGATACTACTCAAGACAACCATTCTTCAACTCAGTTTATCCAAACAACAGATCTACTGTAAACCCTAACCTTACAAACGAGAAAATTACTGGATTTGAGGCTGGATACGGTTTCCGTTCTAGATTCTTTAATGCTACTGTAAACCTTTACAACACAACTTGGAACGACAGATACTTAAGAGGTAATGCTCTTCCAGCTAGTGCAACGGTTGCAGCAAATACAACTTATACAGAGTACGTAGGACTTAATGAGGTTCACTCAGGAGTTGAATTAGAAGTTTCTTCTAACATTACTGATAAATTTAAAGTTAACGGTATGTTCTCTTACGGTATTTGGGAATACAAAGGAAACGCAACTGTTAACGCTTACTACCAAGCAGATAATACACCTGTAGCAGGATACACTGCAACACCTGTATACATGGATAAAGTAAAAGTTGGTGACGCTGCTCAATTAACAGCTTCTTTAGGTGCTTCTTACGAAGTTCTTACAAGAGTAACAGTTGACGCTAACTACAACTTCAATGATAAATTATACGCTGGATTAAGCCCAACTAACTTTGCAGATCCAAACAACAAAGGTGCTTTAGAATTACCTTCTTACGGATTATTTGATGCTGGTTTCTCTTACAAAATGTTAGTAGGTAAAAACAAAGACAAATCTGTTAACTTCAGATTAAACATCAACAACTTATTTGATAAAATTTACATTGCTGAGTCAAGAACAAACATTTTTGCTGATGACAACGTAAGTTCAACAAATGCAGCTTTAGGAACTTATGCTTCTAACAACAGATTGTATCAAGGTGTAGCTGATGCTAACCAGGTATTCTTTGGTTTCGGAAGAACATGGAACTTTAGCTTACGTTACGATTTCTAAGAATTTAGAATCTAAATAAATAATAAAACGGCATTGACTTTTAAGTTTAATGCCGTTTTTTTATAGCCTTTTTTGTTATATTTGTTTTAAACAAAAAACACAGTTTATGTATAATTTTCTACAAAAATTTCACTCTGGCTGGGCATACTTAGCATTGCTTCTTTTACTTGTCGCAGTGGTTAATGCTATCATCGGAGTAACTTCAAAAAAAGAATTTACTGGTAAAGATCGTAAAATTGCTTTATTTGCTTTAATCGGTACTCACACTCAATTATTGATTGGTTTAATCTTATATTTTGTTTCTCCATTAGGAAAAGATTCTTTTGGACAAATGTCAAATGCAGCACTTAGATTAACTTCATTAGAGCACCCGCTAATCAATCTTATTGCCATCATTTTAATAACTATCGGATGGTCTAAACATAAAAAATTAATCAATAGTGAAGCTAAATTCAAGACCTTTGCTATCTTTTACGGATTAGGATTATTACTTATTTTGAGTAGAATTCCTTGGAACCTTTGGTTCTAAAAAATACCAATTAAAGCCCTTCCTACAGGGCTTTTTTTATCTCGGCATATTATTTGTACAAACTCCCCCCAAGTCTGAAAAAAAATAACCCATGAGAAATAAAAAAATTATTTTATTCGCCACAATTGCATTCACCTTAATTAGCGGCTTTACGTATGTCATAAGCCAAACCAAACCTACAACAGAACCTAAAATTATTCAAGATACTGTTAAAAATGTAAAACCACTTATTGTTCCGCTACCGGATTCTGTTTTTACAGACAAAGGTTTAAAACTTAGACCATACAAGAAAAACGCTCACGCCTCCTACTATGCTGATCGTTTTAATGGAAAAAGAACCGCTAATGGAGGCAGGTTCAACAACAACAATTATACTGCAGCTCACAAAAAACTTCCGTTCGGAACTAGAGTGAAAGTAACAAATGAAGCCAATGGCAAATTCGTTATAGTAAAAATTACAGACCGCGGTCCTTTTGTAAAAACCCGCGAAATCGATTTGTCTAAAAGAGCTTTTATGGATATTACGAAACACAAAGGTGCTGGTGCCATGAAGGTCACTATTGAGACTATATTAGAATAGAAAAATCCCGTCCCGAAGTTTCGGGACGGGATTTTCATTTAAACTAATTTTCGCAGCGTCATTGCCACTCCACTATGAAGTCCTTCGTGGTAATTATTAAAATCTAAAGCGCCCTGGATATTTTTAAGTGTAAATCCGACGCTTGTAGTGTATTCATGGTAATCTACAAAAAGTCCGCTTTCAAAATCATTTTTTGTTTTTTCTAAAGTTGTAAAAAGCAATGTTCTAATCTCATCAACCTCAGCTTGAGAAACATCTCCTTCTGGTTTGGTTCCTTTTTTATATTTGGCAATAAAATCTTCAGAAACCAACGTTGGAAGGCCAGACAATTTATAAACTAAAACTTGTTGTGTAGAAATGCAATGGCCGATATTCCAAATAATATTGTTGTTAAAGCCATCTGGAATTTTGTTTAATTGTTCTAACGAATGACCATCTAAGATCTTCAAAAGAATTTCTCTGATTGTTTTTTGTACATCAAAAACTGAACTCATAATTTTATTTTTTTTTCTAAAATTAGTCATTTTTAAGTTTCAAATGGATTTTCTTTGCATTCTAACAAATCATAAAATAATGAACAAAATATATTACTTAGCATCATGTGATACTTGTCGCAAAATCATTAAAAGTCTGCCTGAAAATAATCTTGTTTTTCAAGACATTAGACAAGAACCAATTACCGAAGAACAACTGGAAGAAATGTATAAACTTTCTGGAAGTTATGAAGCGTTATTCAGCAAGAAAGCGCAATTGTACAAATCAATGGGATTAAAAGACAAATCTTTAACAGAAGCTGATTTTAAAAAATACATTTTAGAACATTATACCTTCTTAAGCCGTCCCGTTTTTATTATTGACGGAAAAATTTACATCGGCAATAGCCAAAAAAATGTAGCCGAAGTTATCAATGCTTTAACGTGAGAATAACCGCAGATTTCGATCTACAAAACTGATTCACAATTTACAACACAAGGCATCAAACTTTTAATTATCTTTGCGCCTTTATACTCAATTATATGATACAATCTATGACAGGGTTTGGCAAAGCTTCTTTGCAATTGCCTACAAAGAAAATTACCGTTGAAGTAAAATCCCTAAACAGTAAAGGTTTAGATTTGAATGTAAGAATGCCATCGCTTTACCGCGAAATGGAACTTGGATTACGAACTCAGATTTCGACTAAATTAGAAAGAGGAAAAATTGATTTTGCCATCTATGTTGAAAGCACTGCAGAACAAACTTCAACTAAAGTAAACGTACCTGTTGTAAAAAATTATATTGCACAGCTAAAAGAGGTAAACCCTGATGCCGATGAAACTGAATTAATGAAAATGGCGGTTCGTATGCCAGATACATTAAAAACAGAACGTGAAGAAATTGACGAAAATGACTGGGAGCAAATTCAGGTTATTATTGATGAAGCACTTCAAAATATTTTGAATTTCCGTAAAGATGAAGGTGTTTCTCTTGAAAAAGAATTCAACTTACGAATTGGAAATATCCGCCAGTACATGAACGATACTTTGGCACTTGATCCAGAACGCGTTCAGGCTATAAAAGATCGTCTGCAAACTGCAATTTCAGAATTACAGGTTAATGTAGATGAAAATCGCTTCGAGCAAGAATTAATCTACTATTTAGAAAAACTAGATATCACAGAAGAAAAAGTTCGTTTAGGAAACCATTTGGATTACTTTTTAGAAACTTTGAATGGAAACGAAGCTAACGGAAGAAAACTGGGTTTTATCACTCAGGAAATGGGACGTGAAATAAACACAATGGGTTCTAAATCGAATCATGCGCAAATGCAGAAATTGGTCGTGATGATGAAGGATGAATTGGAAAAGATTAAAGAGCAAGTATTAAATGTTTTGTAATAGCTGTAAGCAATAAGCTTTAGGCTATAGGCAAATTAAAGACTTCAAATAAAAGCTTAAGGCATATTGCTTAAAGCTTAAAGCATAAAATTAATGAACAAAGGAAAATTAATTGTTTTTTCGGCACCGTCTGGATCGGGAAAAACAACTATCGTAAAACATTTATTAGGTCAAGAAGATTTAAATCTTGAATTTTCGATTTCGGCAGCATCACGTGCGCCACGTGGTGAAGAAGTTCACGGAAAAGATTATTATTTCATTTCGTTGGAAGAATTCAAAAAGCACATTAAAGCGGAGGATTTCTTGGAATGGGAAGAAGTTTACCGTGATAACTTCTACGGAACTTTAAAATCTGAGATTGAAAGAATTTGGGCTTTAGGAAAAAATGTCATTTTTGATATTGACGTGGTTGGCGGTCTTCGCATTAAACATAAATTTCCAGAAGAAACTCTAGCAGTTTTCGTGAAACCACCAAGTGTTGACGAATTAAAACGCCGATTAAAACAACGTTCTACAGAAAGCGAAGACAAAATCAATATGCGTATCGCAAAAGCATCTGTAGAATTGGCGACTGCGCCTCAGTTTGATGTAATTATCAAAAATTATGATTTAGAAGTTGCTTTGGAAGAAGCACATCAACTAGTAAAAGATTTCGTAAGTAAATAATTTTTATTCCACAGAGCATCACAAAGAAAATACACAAAGATTCGCAAAGTTTAAAAAGCTTTGCGAATCTTTGTGCTATCTTAGCGACTCTCTGCGAAACTCTAGAAAATGAAAATAGGTCTTTATTTCGGAACTTATAACCCTATACACGTTGGTCATTTAATCATTGCCAATCACATGGCAGAATATGCCGATTTAGATCAGATTTGGATGGTGGTTACGCCTCACAATCCGTTAAAGAAAAAATCAACTTTATTAGACGATCAGCAGCGCTTGCAAATGGTTTTTCTGGCAACAGAAGATTATCCGAAAATAAAACCGTCTGATATTGAGTTTAAACTACCTCAGCCGAGTTATACCGTTATCACACTCGCTCATTTGCAAGAGAAATATCCAAGCCATGAGTTTTCATTAATAATGGGCGAAGACAATCTGAAAACACTTCATAAATGGAAAAACTATGAAGTGATTCTAGAAAATCATGATATTTATGTTTATCCTAGAATTTCTGATGAACCTGAAAATGTGGAATTAAAATCGCATCCAAAAATTCATGTTATTGATGCGCCGATTGTTGAAATCTCTTCAACTTTTATCAGAAACAACATTAAAGAAGGGAAAAATATTCAGCCATTGCTTCCTCCGAAGGTTTGGGAATATATTGATCATAATAATTTTTATAAGAAGTAAAAATTGAATTGCCTCCAGTTTTAAGTGGAGGTAATTTATTACAACTATACACCCAGTCTTGTCATTCCGAGAAACGAGGAATCTTCGCAAGAAGCTCTACAAAGATTGGACATTCGTTGCGGAGTTACTTACGAAGATTCCTCGTTTCTCGGAATGACAAACTGAATGGAAAAAACAAATCATAAAAAAGCCTGAATTCTAAATTCAGGCTTTTTGCTATAAATTAAGCTTCGATGCTTACTTCACTTTTTACTCTCGTTCTAATTTCGCTCAGTGACTGATCAACCAAAAGTTTTCCATCTTTGAAAACTTCCTTCAATTCACCTTGTTTTTCTTCTTCCCAAGAAACATTATCTGTTAAATGATACTTCCCGTCAATTAAATCAATTTTCATCAATCCTTTAGCCGATTTTTTAGTTCCGTCATCTGTAATTGGATCCTTGAAGATGGCTCTTCCTTCTCCGTTTACTTCTCCGTAAGTTGCTTTCATCGCAAATCCGAAAGTATCTCTGGTATTGTATTGATACGTGAAAGACCCAATTCCTAAAACAACATTTGTAGAAGCGAAACCTTTTTCTTTTAATCTTTCACAGATTTGAGTTGCTCTCGCTACGGTAATGCTATCTCCGTAAATGGCACCAATTTGAGGAACCAATTCTTTGAAACCTTTATCATTTGTAGTCCCACCAAAAACATCCCAAAGTAATTCGATAACACCTTTTCTCTCCTGTTCTGTTTTTCCATCTGGATTACCGCAGATAATTAAAATCGGATCACCGCTATCAGGACGAATTACCACTTTACCTTCTCTTGAAACGATTTGTTCTTTTAATCTTGGAAGATAATCGGTTAACACTTTCCATAAATCCCAAGTGTCAGAAACGATTGAAACGATTCCTTTTGGATACACTTCTGTAATTAATCTTTTAAAAGTTTCATACTCGCCTTCTGTTGTTCCCATACACATCACAGAATGTTCTGTTGCTGCTACAGAACCTGCCACCAATTCCTGATCTGAATTGGCATTGTAATATTCTTCTAAGAAATCAATTGCAGGAATCGTATCAGATCCTGTAAAACTCAATAAATGTCCGGCTGCTGAAGTCAGTGCTGCTTCGATGCCGCCCATTCCTCTCATTGAGAAATCGTGTGCTTGCCAGTCTACAAATTCTGGAACAGAAGAAGTTTCTGCCGCATATTTATCTAATACTTTTCTGTATTCTTTTGCAATGGTTGCTGAGTTACAAGGCAGCCAGATTACTGCAGAAAGTAAGGTTTCGAAATAATTTGTCAGCCAGAAAAATTCTGGAATCGTATTGTACATCGTAAACATTGGAACTCTCAACGGAACGCTCGCACCTTCTGGTAAAGCTTTAAAAACCATCGGAATATATCCTAAATCATGTAAATCCTCGATGTGCTTGATTCCAACCAGATTTTCGCCTAAATAATTGTTGATTCTGCGAGAATATTTTTTAATTACTTCTTCTTTTGGTTTCTTGAAGAATTCCTCTTCGAAGTCATGAATGATATATTTTTTGATGAAATACTGCAATCCGAAAAAGATTACTTCATCAACTTCTTCTATACGAGATTTTCGGGGTGTCCAGTTAGAATATACTAATGTTGTTCCGTCTGGGTATTGTCTTCTGTGGTCAACTTTGTAACCGTCAGTTAATAGTAGTGGGTTCATATTATTTATAATTTTTACGCTTTAAAAATACTATTTAAAATCAATATATTCTGCTGGAACTTCATCGGTCAACCAAACATTGTTTTCAGATAAATAAAATTTAAATCCGTCTCTGTGCATGGTTCCGCTTCTAACGGTTAAAATCTGTGACACTCCTCTTCTGCTTCCTACTTTTGTCGCCGTTTCTTTGTCTTTGCTTAAATGTACATGTTGACGGCTCATTTTTTTCAAACCTTCTTTACGAATGTTTTCCATAAATTTTCCAACCGTTCCATGATACAAATATTCCGAAGGTTCTGTTTCTTCCAGATTTAATTCAACCGAAATCGAATGTCCCTGACTTGCGCGGATTTTAGTTTTATCTTCGTTAAAAGCAAAACGCTTTTTATCATTATTTTCTACAACGTAATCTAGAAGCTCTGCATCGAGACGTTCTCCTTTTTTATTACATTTTATAATTAATTCCTCGACATCTGCCCATCCATATTCGTCTAATTTTAAGCCGATAGTTCCAGGTGAATGTCTAAGCACCAGACTTAAAAATTTGCTGATGCTTTTTGCTATTTTTTCATTCATTTTTTTTAATTTTTATTTATGGGATTTAAAAATCATACACCACAACTTTTATATCCTGACCTGACAGCGTTTTAAGAATAATTGGTTCAATCATTTCCCATTTTCCGCCTGCTAATCCACATCCAATTCTAGGCATATGAATTGACGCATTATTTGTTTTTGCAAAATCAGAGACTATTTTTAATCCTTCTTCAATAGCATGGTATCGAATTGGAGCTCCACCGTTTTCATCTTTATTGATTTTATGCTGGCCAATTAAATTCGCCACCCATAAATCTTCTTCAACCTGAACAAACTGCACTTTTCCTAATTCAAAATCATTTTTAGATTTAAACCATTCACGATATTGTTTTTCTGGCGCTTTCCATCTTTTTGAAATTGCCATTACAAATCCTTTTCCCCATGCGCCAATATCATTGCAAACGTGAACGATTATTTTATTTTCTGATCCTTCAGGAGATGTTGCATCGCCTTTTAGATATTGAATGTCTTTCATTTTTATAATTTATTTTAATCAAACGTTCCTACGAAACGTAAATTCAATTAATCTATTTTTTTTTCTACCGACCAGATGTTCCTAGCGGAACAACTCTTGGTTGGATAACAAGTTTTCCTCAATTCATCTCTAACTTCCATCAAAGCAAAACCTAAAAGATTCAATCCTTTCCAAGCTTCTGGCTTTAAAACATCTTTGTGATCTTCTGCCATTCCGATTCCCCAAATTGGGTCGACTGGACTTGCTTCGACAATAACTCGTTCTTTCGTGTTTAATAAGAACGTTTTCAGATCAGCATTTTGACTGAATTTGTGATAGTTCCCTTGTTTTACTATTTCGTATCGGTTTTCTAACCAAACCGTGTCAACATAATTTTTGACTTCTCTACCTAGTTTTTTGGCTTCTGCTGGAGAATCGGCTTCAAGGATCTTTTCTAAAATTTCCTGACCGTTGAATAATTCCGCTTTCTTAGCCATCATCCAATGTTCGGCAGTTTTATAAGTTACTTTACCTACTTTAAAAGAACTTAACCACCATTGGCTGAAACAGGTTTTGAGAATTTTTCCGTCTTTACTCGGTTGGTGTCCCCAGAAAAATAAAAACTTACTTTCTGGAGCTATGGTATTTATATTGTATTTCATTTTTCTATTTTATTGAAACAAAGAAGTTATGTTTTTGAAATCTTTTGAATAGGGTGAAAATGATCCGTAGATTTCATTGAATTCCGTTGTAAGACTTTCAAACTCATAATCCTGCTCCAGCTGATCCATACAAGTTACAACCAAATTTCGTGTTGCCATTGGGCTGTAAGCAGCATCGAGTTTTAGAGCATAATTAAGAAGTTCGTAATTCAAACTTCCAAAACGTAAATGCTTTTGGTATTCGTTAAAAACACAAGTTTCTTCTTCATTGTTTTTTAATTTTATTTCTCCTTCGTTGGCCATCCAGCCGTGTCCGTGGCGGGTTGAATAACTTCGGGTTACGTAATAAACGGCCACATCTTCAATCTTTAGTTTATTACAAATTTCAATTGCATTTTTAGAAGTGGTATTGGCATACGTTACATTCGGAAAAACGCCGTGATCCATGTCGAGCAGAATTCCTTGACTGCCTTCAAAAATGAGATTTTCGTATTTTAAAAGGAACGTGTAATCGGCGATATTCCATTGTATTTTATCGATTGCTTCTAAGTATTTTTCTACTTCTTCGTCAATTTCACTTTCGTTTAAAAAACCATAATAATAGGCAATTTGGTTTAGTTTTTCTAAAAGCATTTCGCGAGGTGCAATCAAATCGATGGCAAACAATTTATACGGACCTTCATTTCTTTTCATGGTTGAACCGATTCCTTTTCCGCAAGTTCCGTTTTCAATGTTTCGCATATTTCCTCTGTTGTGCCAAACATCAAAAGGAGTTGTGACTTTTGCTAAAGGATGAATGTATAAATCCAGATTAGCACTTTTTTCTTTTAATTCTTCTCTTTCATTATAAAGAAAAAGCGGATGAATCGTACAATGCTCGCTATAATAAGACGGAAGTCCGCGAAGTGCACCGCTTGCAAAACTCGAATGCACATGTTTTCTGTCGCCAATCATAACAGTATGCGCAGCCTGCTGTCCTCCTGAAAAGCGAATAACTATAGATTCAGGGTTTTGTTTTGCCAGAAAATCTGTTGTTATGCCTTTTCCTTCATCTCCAAATCCTAAACCTATAACTATTTTCGCTGTTTTCATTTTGTTGTTATTAATTGAAACACATAGAATCATAGACTTTTGAAACTTAAAAAAGGCGTTTCACTTGCTTCAATTCATCCCGTCCCGAAGTCTCGGGATCGGGACTATGTGTTAGAAACTAGTTTCTTTCCCTATTCTTTCAAAAACAAAAGAAAAAATCTATCCCGAAGCTTCGGGACTATGTGTTTAAAAAAAATTAAAGCATTTCTATATTATCTAAACTGCTATCAGTTGTATCAGAAACTGGTATTGTTCCTAAACCAGAACTTTTATGTTTATCGCAGATGATTTTTTTGATTACGTTTGGAATTTCTCTATGATCTTCGATAGATAAACAGTTTTGTCCTAGCAATTCTTTCCATTCTACATCAGCATTGATTGCCTGACCAGAATGCAAAACACTGATATGATAAACATCGTATCTTTTTTGTGCTTCTGCCAATAATTCAAGATGTGTATAAGTCTGTTGTCCTTGACCCATAATTTCTTTAATTGCTGAAGCCGGAAGCGTTTTTAATCCTGGTTCATCACCAACGGTAAACAACAATCCTTTTTGTCCTCTTTTTTCGAATGCATCTGTTTTGGTATGAAAAGCTGCAAAATACCATGCTAAAAGATAACTTTCGCCAGCATTTCCTCCGCCTCCACCTTCAATGTAGGTTCTTGTCAACCACATATCCAATTCTTCGTCACCAGATTCAAATTGTCCCACTTGAAGCGGATATCTATCGCATTCGTGATCGCCGATTCCTAAGAATAAAAGTGCTGGATCTGGAACGCCGCCTTGAATAATTCCTCCCATTAATTTTGGAAGTCCATCTTTTATCAATTCGTGCGGAATATGTCCCATACTTCCTGTAACGTCCAATCCTAAAATAATTGGAACAGTGTTTGGATGAACATCTGAATCTCTCGCTTCTCTAAAAATCACGCCATTTGGATTCATAGATTCGTGAGCCATTCGTAATGCATTCTGTGTAAAAATCTCGCTAGCTGATTTTTTCCCGTAACCTGCTGCTTCTGCTCTGCTCAAACGAGCGCTTATATCGTATCTTGTACCTCCCATGATTAATATTTTTTACCAAATAAATATTCAAATCTCTTTTTTGTAACCTCAAACTGGATATTTAAATTTCTAATCGTCAGCGAAAGTTCCATGTCCTTTTGAACAAACGCTTCCGGCTGAAAATCGGCAAAAGTCAAACTGTTTTTATCCAGTGGACTAATATCTATCAATCCTTCTTGTTCTCTTTCGAGTCTTTTGATTTTTAATTCGATGTCTTCGACTCTTCTTCTGTAAATTAATTCAGAATCTTCACCAATTGTTTTGGCTCTGTCTTCTCTAATTTGATCATTGTTTCTTCTTAAAGACTCAATAAATCTTGGTTTTAAATCGTCGCTCATAATATTTTGGTTTGTTTTAGTTTCAAGTTTTTTTTTGTTTCAGGTTTCAAGTTATTGGCGAGAACTTGAAACATGGAACTTGAAACAGTTAATAGATTTTTTTTAAGGTTTGCAAAACAACTTGAAACCTGAAACTTGAAACTTTTTTAAACTAAAGTATCAAGTCCAATAACTTGAACACTTTCACCTTCAAAATCTTTGAAAGAGTTGGTTGTAAAAATGCCATCAAAACAATTTAAAACTTCAAAACCTTTATTGAAAATTCCGTGGCTTACTGCTAAGTATAATTTCCCAGCGTTTTTCTTTTTTAGTTCTTCAGCCAATCCTACGAAAGTTCCTCCTCCGTCGCAGATATCATCAACAATCAGACAATCCATTCCTTGCAGATCATCATTGTAAACTTTAAAACCAGATAATTTTCCCGTTTTTACATCACGGCTTTTACTGCATTCTACAACCTCAACACCTCCTAAAAACTCAGATACTTTGTATATTTTCTTTAATGCGCCACCGTCTGGAGAGATCAGTTTTACGTTTTCGCCGATTCTATTTAAAACTTCTTTAATAAAAGTATAGTTCGGAATTACAGTACTGTTATTCAACAAGGCTGGAGTTACTTCTGAGTGCGCATCAAAAACAAAAACTTTGTTCAATTGCATTGCATTAATTATATCAGCATATACTTTTACAGATAAAGGTTCGCCAGGAATCATAACGCGATCTTGTCTTGCCGCTGGAAAATACGGAATGAAAAGATCGATGATTTTAACATCCATTCTTCTTAGCGCATCAACTGTAACGCACAATAAACCTAAATCGTTGAATGAATTTAATCGGTGTGTGATAGTGACTTTTCTATTAGGATCAAAATCTGGAGCAATTTTGATATGTGGTTCTCCTCCAGAGAAAGTAAAACTTTGAAATTTGATTTCTTCCTGATTTTGAAATGGAGCGAATTTTGGGTCAAGATTTAGTATCATAGTTTTTTTAGTTTGCGTTAATTATACGCAAATGTAGAATTTAATTTTGAATAAACAATTTATTTTGTGTAAAAATTACGCAAACTTTATTTCGAAGTGAAAGCCTTTATCAATTAATTCATTGTATTTCAACTTATTGAACTTAAATAATTTTGCAGGTCTTCCGCTTCTAATGGGAGAAAAATTATCCGTTTCTTCTAAAAAACCGTAACTCAATATTTTTTTTCTGAAGTTTCTTCGATCGATTTCTTTTTCTAAAATGGTACAATAGAGGTTTTCGAGGTCTGAGAATAAGAATTCCTCGGGAAGTAAATCAAAACCAATTGGTTCGTAAGTCAGTTTGGCTTTTAGCCGTTCTATTCCTTTCTTTAAAATCAAATTATGATCGAATGCCAAAGATGGAATTTCATTTATTTTAAACCATTGTACTCTTTCGGCATCTGTATCAGCTTTAATTTCCAAATTTGAAGCATCGACTAAAGCATAATAGGCAACCGAAATAACACGATTTCTGGAATCTCTGTGAATATCATCTCCAAAAGTGTACAATTGCTCCATAAAAGTAAGCTGCACACTAGTTTCTTCATGCAATTCACGAATCACAGCATCGCTCAAAGACTCATCATTCTGAACCAGACCGCCAGGTAGCGCCCAGTATTTGTCTGCAGAACCAAACTTTTGCTCAATCAATAAAACATACAAACCATTGTTTTTATAACCAAAAACAATTGCATCTACCGCTATTCTAATATTTTGAAAATTTTCCATAATCCTAAATCATATCAAACAAATATAACGAATAGAGTCAATTTTATAATCTAATGCACAAGCAATAAATTATAAAATTGACTCTCAATAAATATTTCTTATTTCTATTTCTTTAGTTTATCGTAACCGTTCTCTTATGAGTCGAACCACAATCAGAACCACCTTTTTTTACAGTTACTTCGGCTACGGCTTCGTAAGTTCCCGCTGCACTATAAGTATGAGTAACCGTAGCACCTGTTCCAGTAGTTCCGTCACCAAATGTCCATTTTACAGCACTTAGTGTTCCTGTCCCCGAATATTCAATAGAGTAATTCATTAACTTTGGATTTGCCGTGTCAGTAGAGTTATGTATTTTAACGTAAGCTGATTCTGCGATGCAATCTAAAGCATCTTCAGTGTAATTTTTAGAGCAGGAGATTACTGCAAAAAACAGCATTGAGAACAGTAAAATTGTCGTAATCTTTTTCATATTTAGAAATTCAGTGGGTGTATATTACTAAAGATAATCTTTAAAAAATAGAAACAACAAAAACACAAAGAATATTCTTGTTATTTAACATCCGTTTAATGGGCAAATAATAGCTTTATAATCTATTTCCAAAAAACAATTTTAATTCTTTAGAAATAGTGTCAAAAAATGAATTTGTATTGTTATTCTTCGCCGTTAACAAATACACAAATTCTTCAGGCACATGAAAGCTATTCCACAGCAATTGCAATTTGTCTTCTTTAATCAGATTTCGAGCATTACAATTCCACGTTATCGCAACCCCTTCATTTTTAGAAAGCAACCTCAACATTTCAGATTCTGATGGAATGATATAATTAGGCACCATAGAAGGTCGTTTTTTATTAAAAGCATACAGCCAAAACAATTTTATATGCGGAATTCGCGCATCGTGACTGTACCATTTCTGCTCGTTAAGCCATTGTTCGATTTCGGTATAATTGTCTGCTTTTAATTTCTGACGGAATTCGGTTATGTCTAAACTTGTTGGAGCAACCATTATCAATTTGATCTTTCCAACAATTTCATATTTGGTATCAAAGGTTTCGTAACCTTTTGTAACGATCGCAAAATCCAATTTCTTTGAATCAACCAAATCGAAAAGCGTATCATTTTCTGCAAAAGTAAAATCGATCAATTCGAACTTAGATATTAAAAGATTGCCGATACAGCTAAAAAGGTGTTGCGAAATACCAACGGAAATAAGACGATCTGCATCTTCTGCTTTTGTTCGAAAGCTAGTTTCCACATTTTCAAGCCTTTCTAATGCATCAATTATTAAATTATTCAGTAACTTAGCATATTCGGTCGGCTCAACTCCTTTTGATTTCCGATTAAATAATTTATTCCCCACGTGTGCTTCAAGCATTGAAATCTGCTGACTAACCGCTGGCTGACTCATAAATAATTCCTTTGCAGCTACCGAAAAATTACCGTTTTTGTAAACTGCTTTAAAAGTTCTGTACCATTCTAGATTTACCATGATATAAATATATTTATAACAAACATAGTTTATTTTATTTTTACTGATATCACATTAGGCGTAAATTTGTTCAAAATTTAATATTTATGAAGAAAATAGCACTATTCGCAATAACTGCATTTACAGCTGTAAGCATTTCAGCTGAGGCGCAAAAATCAAACAAGAAAAGTATGAAAAAGGTATTATTTGTTGTTACCAGCAATGACAAACTGGGCAATACAGGAGAAAAAACAGGATTTTGGTCAGAAGAATTTGCTGCGCCATATTATGAATTATTAGATCAAGGTGTTGAAATTACGATTGCATCTCCGCTTGGAGGTCAACCGCCGATTGATCCAAAAAGTGCCGATCCAGCTTCGGCAACAGAAGACACCAAACGTTTTGACGCTGATAAGGTTTTACAAGAAAAATTAAAAAACACTTTGAAGCTTTCTACTGTTAACCAAAAAGATTACGACGCTGTTTTTTATCCAGGAGGCCACGGTCCGCTGTGGGATTTGGTTGAAGACAGAAGTTCGATCGCTTTAATTGAATCTTTCTATAAAAACAATAAGCCTGTAGCATTTGTTTGTCACGCGCCTGCCGTTTTGAAAAACGTAAAAGTAAATGGTGAATATTTAGTAAAAGGCAAAAAAATAACTGGTTTTACCAATGAGGAAGAAGAAGCTGTTGGCTTGACGAAAGTTGTTCCGTTTTTATTGGAAGACGCTCTTGCTTCAAACGGAGGAATTTTTTCTAAAGGACCAAACTGGCAACCGTACGCAGTTGCAGACGGACTTTTAATTACAGGTCAAAATCCAGCTTCATCTAAATTGGTAGCGGGGAAATTGCTTCATGAATTGAAATAAGAGATTCTAAGATTCTGAGTTACTGAGATTCTAAGTTTTTTACTTAGATTTAGTAGTTTAGGATTTTAGAAACTCAGCAATTTAAAAAAATTAACTAATCACGATGTTAAGTACCTGAGAGTCTACGTTCCAACAAAAACTTAGAATCTTAGCGACTTAGCATCTCAGCAACTTTAAGAAAAAATGCTCAACTTCGAATTATACAATCCGACAAACTTAGTTTTCGGGAAAGGACAAATCGCAAAACTTTCAACTTTAGTTCCAAAAGACTCAAAAGTGCTTTTGGCGTACGGTGGTGGAAGTATCTTTAAAAACGGAATTTACGATCAGGTAATCAACAATTTGAAAGGTTTTGAAATTGTGGAATTTGGCGGAATCGAGCCAAACCCAAGATTCGAAACTTTGATGAAAGCTGTTGATGTAATCAAAGCAGAAAAAATCGATTTTATTTTGGCTGTTGGCGGAGGATCTGTAATTGACGGTGTGAAATTTATTTCGGCTGCTGTAAACTTTGAAGGAAATCCGTTAGACATTCTTCAAAAAAGAATTCTAATTAAAGAAAACGCACTACCATTTGGAACTGTTTTGACTCTTCCAGCGACGGGAAGCGAAATGAATTCTGGATATGTGGTAACGATTGAGGCAACTCAAGAAAAATTATCTTCTGGCGGAAGTGCTTTGTTTCCTCAATTTTCAATTTGTGACCCTACAGTGATTTCGTCTTTACCAAAAAGACAAATTGAAAATGGTGTTGTAGACGCGTACACACACGTTATGGAACAATATTTAACGTATCCGACTGATGCTTTTCTTCAAGACAGAATTGCAGAAGGAATTTTACAGACTTTAATTGAAGTTGGTCCAGGCATTGTAGAAAATCCAAACGATTACACTTTGGCTTCCAATTTTATGTGGAGCTGTACAATGGCTTTAAACGGATTGATTCAGAAAGGTGTTCCAAGCGATTGGGCAACGCACATGATTGGTCACGAATTAACAGCACTTTATGAAATTGATCACGCGAGAACTTTGGCGATTATTGGTCCAAGTCTGTACAACGTAATGTTCGAAACTAAAAAAGCAAAACTGGCTCAATACGGAAGAAGAATCTTCAATTTAACTGGTTCTGACGAAGAAGTTGCAAAAGAAGCAATCAATAAAACCGTAGAATTCTTCCATAAAATGGGAATGGACACTAAACTTTCTCAATACACAGAAAATTATTCTAACACTGCCGATTTCATCGTAAATCGTTTTGAAGAGAGAGGCTGGAAAGGTTTAGGAGAAAAGCAATTGGTAACTTTAGATAAAGTAAGATCTATTGTGGAACTTTCTTACTAGTCGCAGTGTTCAGTCTCAGTATCCAGTGGCAGCTTACAGTTTAAGACATCACTAAAACTGAGACTACGACTTTCTTACTAGTCTCAGTATTCAGTGCCAGTTTGCAGTTTTGCAATTACTGGAAACTGCGACCGCGACTGAAAACTAAAAATAAAAAAGGCGTTCTTAACAAGTTTAGGAACGCCTTTTCAAAATACTAAAACAAAACTAACTAACTCAATTTTTTTTAAATTCATTAAAATTCTAATTTATAAAATGTTATAACGCAAGCCAGATGCATTTATTGTTTGGACGACTGAAAAAAAAATATTTTATTCTTAAACTTCTTGAAAGTCATTGTAATTAAAGTCAGATTTCAAAATTTCTTAAATCAGATTTTGCTTTATTAGCACATTATTAAGTACTTTTGTTTTAAATTATTAAAATAATGAGCGAAAATTTAAAATTTGCAGTGATTGGTGGAGGAAGCTGGGCAACGGCAATTGCGAAAATGTTATGTGTAAATCTTTCTGAAATTTCGTGGTACATGCGCAATGATGCTGCTATCGAGCATATCGAGAAATACAAACACAATCCGAACTACTTGAGTTCTGTTGAATTTGATACCAAAAAACTGAAATTAACCAACAATATAAATGAAGCGATAGAATATGCAGATTATATCATTTTTGCCATTCCATCTGCTTTCTTAGATGCCGAGTTAAAAAACATGACGGTTTCTTTGGCAGATAAAATTATTTTTTCTGCAATTAAAGGAATTGTTCCTGAAACGAGTCTAATTGTCGGCGAACATTTCCACATTCAATACGATATTCCATACTATAATATTGGAGTTATTACAGGTCCTTGCCACGCAGAGGAAGTAGCTTTAGAAAGACTTTCTTACTTGACAATTGCCTGCGGTGATCCTGATAAAGCATGTATTGTAGCAAAATCGCTTTCTGGAAATTATATCAAAGCCAAAATCTCAGACGATATTATCGGAACTGAATATGCAGCAATGCTGAAAAACATCTACTCTATCGCTGCCGGAATTGCACACGGTTTAGGTTATGGAGATAACTTCCAGTCGGTTTTAATGAGTAATGCTATTCGCGAAATGAAGAAATTCATTCGAAAAGTGCATAAAATGAAACGTAACATTAATGATTCTGCTTATTTAGGTGATTTATTGGTTACAGGATACTCCGTTTTCTCTAGAAATAGAATGTTCGGAAATATGATCGGAAAAGGTTACACCGTAAAAAGTGCCATGATGGAAATGAGCATGGTTGCCGAAGGATATTACGCCACAAAAAGTGCTTACAAACTAAATCAAGGCTACGGTGCCAAAACGCCAATTATCGACGCTGTTTACGCTGTTTTATATGATGGAAAAGATGCTAAAACGGTTTTCAAGAAACTTACTGAATCTTTGGATTAATTAGTGGTCAGTGGTCAGGTTTTTAGTGATCAGTTTTAGTGCTCAGTCGCAGTATTCAGTAAGTGAATTTTGAAATCGAACATATAAAAAAGCAAAAAGTCCGAAAAAATAATTTTTCGGACTTTTTTGTTTAATTGAACTGATCACTCAAAGCTGATCACTGAATACTAAAACTGATCACTAAAAACCTGACCACTAAAACCCTGACCACTGACCACTTACTTCACCATCACCCCTTCAACAAACAAAATCGGCACTTCTTCCGTTTTGTTTTCGTCAAGCGAATTGGCTTTAAAAATGAATTTCTTATCGTATAAAGTATTTCCGATGAAGAAAGTTACCATAAACTCGTTATTAAGCGCTAAAAGGCTTTTTTCTACTAATTCTATCTTCACAACAGAAACAGAAGGAACCTCAACAAAAGCATGACGCAAAATAGACGTTTTTTTCATCTCGCCGTCAATTGTTCCGAAAGCTTTTGAAACCACCATTACGCTGTCTAAGTTAAAGTCACTATCGTTGACCAAATAAGCATACCACACTTTTTCCATAAAATCGTCGCTCCATTCCTGCACTGCAGCTAGAAACACGTTTTCTACTTCTGGAATTATTATATCTTTTTTCATATTAGTCAAAAGTTTAAAAGTCGAAAGTCATAAAGCCGAAAATCAAAAGCCTTATTTGGACTTTCAACTTTCGACTTTATGACTTTATGACTTAAATTATATATTTGCTTTAAACTGCTCTAAGAAACGAACATCATTTTCGTAGAACATACGGATATCTCCAATTTGGTATAAAAGCATTGCAATACGCTCTACTCCCATTCCGAAAGCAAATCCGTTGTATTCATCTGGGTTGATATCACAGTTTTTCAAAACGTTTGGATCTACCATTCCGCAACCTCCAATTTCTAACCAGCCAGTTCCTTTTGTAATTCTGTAATCGGTTTCTGTTTTTAATCCCCAGTAGATATCAATCTCAGCACTTGGCTCTGTAAATGGGAAATAAGACGGACGAAGACGAATCTTAGATTTTCCGAACATTTCTTTAGTGAAATAAAGTAATGTTTGTTTCAAATCTGCGAAAGAAACATCTTTATCAATGTACAATCCTTCCACTTGATGGAAAATACAATGCGAACGGGATGAAATCGCTTCGTTACGGAAAACACGTCCCGGTGAAATCGTACGAATTGGCGGTTTATGATTTTCCATATAACGCACCTGAACCGATGATGTATGTGTACGCAATAACACATCTGGATTGGTTTGAATGAAAAACGTATCCTGCATATCACGCGCTGGGTGATATTCAGGCAAGTTCAATGCCGTAAAGTTATGCCAGTCGTCTTCAATTTCTGGACCTTCAGAAACGTTGAATCCGATATTAGCAAAAATATCTATAATCTGATTTTTAACGATAGAAATTGGGTGGCGAGAGCCAATAATTACTGGTTCTGCCGCACGCGTTAAATCTCCAAAAATACCTTTTGATTCTTCTTTACTTTCAAGTTCTTCCTGAATAACTCTTACTTTTTCTTCAGCAACAGCTTTTAAAGTATTTATAACTTGTCCAAAGTCCTTTTTTTGGTCGTTTGGAATATTTTTAAATTCAGTAAAAAGTTCTTTCAACAAACCTTTACTACCTAAATATTTAATACGAAATTGTTCTAAAGATTCTTTGTTTTTTTCATTAAAGGCTTTGGCTTCCTCTATATGTTGTTTTATCTTATCTATCATTTTCATTCAGTTCTAAGAATACAAATTTAAGTATTTTGTTTAAAGTTTAATGTCAAAAGTTCAAAGTTTCCTTCAGAACTGTAAAACAGAATCTTTATGCCAGCGTACAACTCCGTAAATCTGTAAAAATTATTTGTATCTAAATCTTTGTACAACTATTTTATAAGACTTAGTTTTTCTTCTATTTTTTTAATCTTTTCATGCCAATAATCTAAACCTTCCTGATTTAGAACTGCTTCTTTTTTGTAATTAGACGAAACCCTTCCTAATTCGTACCAGTTTTTATTGGCATCTCGTTCTATTTCTTTTTTAGTTTCAGGCTCAACTCTATTGCGCCAAAATTCCATATTCTTAAAATACGTTTTTTTTATCTCTTCGAAATATTCAATTAGTTTTTCTTTCGAATTCGGAATATAACCTGGACCACCGCAACCACAGGAATGAAAAGTAATGCCAACGGAATATAAACTTTTCAGATGTTCCCATTTCTTCAAATCGTCTTTTTTCGGCGATTCAAAATCCAGTCCCATATTAGCCATTAATTCTCCACATTCAGGGCATTTGGCTTCAAAAACCGATTTTTCTCCTTTTTTTATATCTCCCATCAATCTTCTTTTAAATGTCTTTCGACAATTAAAACAAGCATAATGAGGTTTATAAGCTGTCATTGCGTATCTGCACATAATTTTTCAAGTTTTTAGTCGCGGTTTTCAGTCTCAGTACTGCAAACTGCGACTGCGACTGAAAACTAAAAAAACTACTCAATAAGTTTTCGTTCTAAAAAATAATTTACAATCGCTTCTTTCATTAAAACCGACTGTTCACCTGCCTTTAACGGAGGCAATTGCTCTTTTATTTTATAATGTGGCCAACCTTCTTCGTCGAAATATTCGAATTCATAAAATCCGTATGGTTCCAATAATCGACAGATTGCAATGTGCATTAAGTTCAGTTTTTCATCTTTCTTGTATTCGCGGTGCACTTTTCCGTATTCCTGAACTCCGATTAGGTAAATTATAGAATCCAAATCTAAATCTTCGCCTTGCGAAAATTGATTGGAAAGTATATCAACGAGCTTTTCCCATCGCTCTTTTAATTGTGTATCTCTAGACATTTTTTAGAATTGTGAATTATGAATTGTGAATTATAAATTTCAAAACATAAATTTTTAGTTTGCAAAGATACACACTTCAAATTCAATGCTCATAAAAATATTAAACACCTACAATATAAACCTTTGTCACTTTGTTACTTTGAGCCTTTGCCACTTTGAAACCTTTGCCCCTCAAAAAAAAATCTATCTTTGCGCCTCATTAAACAATAAACCAAAACATGAGTTTTTTTGATATTATCGTTGGTGCACTTTTGTGTTACAGTTTATACAAAGGCATTAAAAACGGACTTTTTGTAGAAGTTGCTTCTTTCATTTCTTTACTTTTAGGGATTTATCTTGCGATTAAATTTTCTTCTTTAATGACGGGAATGATTTCAAAACATGTTTCTTGGAATCCGAGTAATATTCAGATCACGGCTTTTATCTTAACTTTTATTCTCGTTGTAATTGGCGTTTATTTCTTAGCCAAAATCTTAACCGGAATTGCAGATTTAGCTATGTTAGGCTGGATGAATAAATTAGGCGGTGGATTTTTCAGGATTTTAAAAACCATTCTGATTCTGAGTATTTTTATTGCTTTGTTCGAAAAAATCAATTTCAACAATACTTTTGCTAAACAAGAAACTTTAGATAAATCTATTTTTTACAATCCGGTGAAAAAAGTGGCTGCTTTTGTCTATCCTTCAATTGAAAAATGGTACGAAAGTTTTAAAAAAGAAACTTCTGAAAAAGCAGAGGAAAAAGAAACTTCTGAAAAAGAATAATGCAAATAATAAACCCGACAGGTTTTTAAAACCTGTCGGGTTTTGTGTATTGTTTGTCAAGCTGAGCGAAGTCGAAGCTACGTCCCAATTGGAGCGTCCTTCGACTACGCTCAGGATGACATTCGTTTTCAAAAAAAACAATTTCAATTAAATAAAAAGCCTCAGGGGGGCGAAATATTTATAGATATCATTTCCGCATATACAGAATAGCTCCAGCGGAGCGACATATAAATTTATAATCTAATATGTCGCTCCGCTGGAGCTATTCTACCTTGAACGTTTATTATTTTCTATAAATATTTCGCTCCTCCGGAGCTTATTATAAAAACGAATATTGTTATTAAAAATTAACCTCTTTCTTCTCTCCTTTTTTCAAAACAATTTCCTGTTTTTCATCACCGAAGATCAAAATCGTTTTTCCTCCATTTTTAGAAGAAACAATTACTTTTTGTGGTTTTTTATTGCTCCAATTCATCTCGATTTCGAAACCGCCACGAGCACAAATTCCTTTTACAGAACCTTCTTCCCAAGCGTCTGGCAAAGCAGGAAGCAATCTAATTTCGTTTTCATCCGACTGAACCAACATTTCTGCAACGGCTGCTGCACCGCCAAAATTTCCATCAATTTGAAATGGCGGATGTGCGTCGAATAAATTCGGATAAGTTCCTCCTCCTCTTCTTGGTGTTGCCGTTTTTTTTCCGTCTGGATCAACGTAACGCAATAATTCGCGGTACATTTTATAAGCACGATTTCCATCCCAAAGTCTAGCCCAAAGATTGATTCTCCAACCTTTTGACCAGCCTGTAGTTTCATCTCCTTTTATTTCTAAAGTTTTCTTAGAAGCTTCGGCCAAATCTGGCGTTTTCATAGGCGTAATATGATCGCCAGGGAAAAGTCCGAACAAATGTGATTGATGACGGTGTTTTGGGTCATTGTCTTCCCAATCAAAATACCATTCCTGAAGATTTCCTTTTTTGCCAATTTGATACGGATGAAGTTTTGCCAGTGCTTTTTCTAATTTGTCTCTAAAAGCAGCATCGGTACTTAATACTTTTGAAGCTTTTATCGTTTTATCAAAACATTCGCGAATCATCGCTAAATCGGCAGTTCCGCCGTAGAATGTTGCTCCTACAAATCCGTCAGCCAGTTTATATTGGTTTTCTGGCGAGGTTGATGGCGAGGTAATTAGATTTCCGTTTTTATCGGTGACTAGCCAACCCAAGCAAAACTCGGCTGCGCCTTTCATTAACGGATAACCTTCTTTTTTCAAATAATTCTGATCTTTCGTAAAAGTATAATGTTCCCAAATATGTGTGCTTAACCACGCTTGTGCCATTGGCCAACATGCCCACATTGGATCTTCTTTTCCGAATTGCCCAACAGGATTTGTCATGGCCCAAATATCTGAATTGTGCGCCGCCGCCCAGCCTTCATTCACTCCATAAAAAGTCTTTGCCGTAACTTTTCCGGTTACCGAAAGATTTTTTATAAAACTTAAAAGCGAATAATGCATTTCTGAAAGATTGGTGTTTTCTGCCAGCCAATAATTTTCTTCCAGATTAATATTCATCGTATAATTACTGCTCCAAGGCGGACTCAAATGCGGATTCCAAAGTCCTTGCAAATTGGCAGGTACTCCAAGCGTTCTCGAAGAACTGATTAATAAATATCTTCCGAAATTGAAATACAGAATTTCCAGATTTTTATCTTCCTTTCCGTCTGCGTAGCGCAGTAAACGCTCATCTGTTGGTAAATCTGGAGCGGTTGTTTTTCCTAGATTTAAGTCAACACGATTGAAGAATTTGTGATAATCAGCGATGTGATTTTCTTTTAATTTATCGAATGGTTTTGCATAAGCTTTATTTAGATTTTGTGCCGCAATGGCTACATCGTCTACACCTTCGGATGCTGGATTTTTATCAAATCCGTTAAAACTGGTTGCAACCGAAACATAAATATAAACTTCAGAGGCATTTTTTATGGTTAGGGCCGATCTTGAACTTGTAAGTTGTCCGTCTGTTTTTTTGACTTGAAGTAAAGTGGTGAATCTTGTTCCTCTTTCTTGAATCTGCAAATATTTTTCTGGGACTTTATATCCCGCATTTTCATGAATTGGCGCTGTTCCGTTCATCATCAAAATATTGTTTCGAACTGCAACTTCCGATTTTAACAAACTGCTTAAGCTAATATCAAAATTTAAAGCACCTTTCTCGCTACTCGTCAATTTAACCACCATAATTTGATCTGGAGCCGAAACAAAATATTCGCGTGTATATTTTACGCCGTCCATTTCATAAGTCACTTTTGATGTTGCGTTGGCAAGATCAAGTTCTCTATAATAATTGGTTGCTTTTCCTTTCTCTGAATTATTGATTACCAATGTTCCCAAAGGCGCATACGATTCAGAGTTTTTTCCTTGAACTTTTTTGTTGAGTTCTTCCGCTAGTTTATAGTTTTCATTTTTTAATGCTTCGCGAATTGCCGGAATATTTTTGTATGCTTCCGGACTCATACTCACATTTACAGGTTCGCCCGACCAAAGCGTAATATCATTCAAATAAATTTTCTCTGAATTCACTCCGCCAAAAACCGTCGCACCCATTTTTCCATTTCCTAAAACCAAACTTTCCTCAAAAAATTCTGCGGGCTGTTTGTACCATAAAACATTTTTGGATTGTGCGGAAATGTTTTTGGCGTAAAATGTGAGAAGTAAGATGAAAAATGTTTTTTTGATGAAGGTTGTTGGATTCATAGGCTTGTTGTTTTGTTTAGATGCTCTTTTACATCTAATATTTCTGTAATCTTGTCATTCCGACGAAGGAGGAATCTTCGCAAGAAACTCCGCAAAGTAAGGTCTCTATCTTTGTCGAGCTGCTAACGAAGATTCCTCCTTCGTCGGAATGACAAAACTATCTATTAAACTACCGACCAAATGTTCCTAACGGAACATTTTCGCGACTTCTTTAACCAACGGATTTCATCCGTTGCTACCGACCAGATGTTCCTAACGGAACATTTTTGTATTAGTTGAAAAGCTTTTTACTAATTACTTTTTACTATTCACTAATTACTATTTACTCACACTATATTTCTCGTTTGCTGTAATCATTTCCCAATTGTCGGTTCTGAATGGCGATGCAGGGAATTTTTCTTTGTTGAAAAGATTGATTGCCGTATCGTCGTCTGCCCAGCCGTAACGCACAGCAACTGGATTTTGAACCTGATCGCTCGAAACGATTACTTTGTAGTCTTTAATTATCGCTTTCGCGGAATGAAAAACTTTGTCTGCACCTGCGATTTCGAAACCTTTTAATTCATCGTTATTTGGCGTTGATAGTCCGCTGCCAATGTTGTCGAAGGTAAGGATAATTTGATTTCCTTTTATTTCTTGAGATTTATAAGTTGGTCCGCTGTAAATTTGCTTTTTACCGTAGATATCGTTCATCGCGATGGCTGCCAAACGCAAACCAATGTCCTGTTTATTGGTTGGATGAATGTCTTTTGCGTTTCCGATATCAGTTGTAACGGCCATTCCGGTGTTTGGCAGTTTTAAAGTTTCAGATTGTGCTTCGCGAAGTTCTGCCCAACGACTTCCTTTTTGGCTGTTGCCGCCAAATTCGTCGAAAGTCGATAATTGCACAAAATAGAATGGAAAATTGCCTTGTTTGAATTTGGTTCTCCAATCGTTGATCATTAACGGAAATGATTGTTTATATTGTTTTGCTCTCCAAACATTCGCTTCGCCTTGATACCACAAAACGCCTTGCATCGCGTATGGAACCAACGGATTTACCATTGCATTGTACAATAACGACGGATAACTGTTTGGTGAAACTTCGATTCTTACTTTGATCACATTGAATTTCCAAAGTCCTTCAAGTGGCAGATTTGAATCTTTAAAATCGATTTTTAAATCTTCTGGATCGCCGTAGATTCCGCCACCGCCGCTGTAATCTGTAATTCTTACGGCGATTACGTTTGTTCCTTCTTTTAAAATATTTGCCGGAATTTCATAAATTCTTTTCTTGTCCCAAAGATTATTGGTTCCGACTTCAACTCCGTTTACGTAAGTTTTGTCTTCATCGTCCACTTTTGCCAAATGTAAAACGGCTTGTTTTTTGGCTTGTTCAGCTGTTAAGACAATCGTTTTTCGCATCCAGACAATTCCGTCGATATTTCCAATTTGCTGATTTTCCCAAAGTGAGGGCACTTTTATTTCTGGCCAGTTTTTGTCGTTGAAATTTTGATTTTTAAATTGATCTTCATTTTCCATAGAAACCTCAAATCCCTGTACTTTTTTCAAATTGTCTAAAACCGATTTTTTATACGTTTCGAAAATGGCATTGATATCAACCGCTTTTACATTGGAAATCATTGATTTGAATTCATCACTTTTTTCGAAAGCTTCACGGCTTGTCCAAGTTTCTACATTGGTTCCACCCCAAGAAGTATTGATGATTCCGATTGGGATTTTTAATTCTGAATATAATTCTCTAGCAAAATAATAGCCTACTGCGGTGAAGTTGCCTACATTTTGTTTGTTGGCTACTTCCCATTTTCCTTGTTTTAAATCCTCTTTCGGATTCCCGCTTAAATCTTGAGCCACACCAAAATGACGAATCATTGGATAATCTGCACTGCTGATTTCTTTTTCGGAATTCATAGTTTTATAAACCTGAAATTCCATATTCGATTGTCCGCTGCAAATCCACACTTCTCCAACCAAAACATTTTTGATTGTGATTTTATTTTTTCCGATAATGATTAATTCGAATGGCCCTCCTGCTTTTTCTGAAGCTAAATTTACAGTCCATTTTCCGTTTGTATCGGCTGTTGTTTTCTTGATTTGTTTGTTGAAATGAATTTCTACAGTTTCATTGGCATCTGCAAAACCCCAAATCGGAATTTGTTTATCTCTTTGCAGCACCATTCCGTCAGAGAAAATTAAAGGCATTCTGACATTAGCGCTAGCTATCACACTAATTATCAATAAAATAAAAACTATTAACTTTTTCATTTTCTAATTTTTATATTTTTTAACCATATAAGTGATATAAGATATTTTAAGTTTTTATTTAACCTTGCGCTTAAATTTACTTATATCACTTATATGGTTTAATTACATTTTTTACTTTAATCCGTCAATTAATGCGTTTAAAGCTTGTGTGTCAAAGACGGTATTATTGCTTCTATTTATAATTCCGAAACCGTTGTTTCCTAAGCTTCCTTCATCCCAATAAAAAGGCAATAAACCGTTTGCTTTTGCTGTTTTTACTACTGTTTTTAAATAATAAGCTCTTGAATTTAAATGTAATGTCAGTGCGTCTCCCATTAAAGTTGTTCTTCGGATTGCTCCAAACTCTCCTAAAAGAACTGGAATTCCTTTATCAACAAACTGCGTTTTCATCAATTTGAAATTCTTTTCTAAATCGGATTCTTCGCCCCAAGTTGCATTTCGTTCTGTATCGGTTGCAGAGTGAAAACTAGTTCCCCAATAATAGAACATTTTGCCCCAGGATTCGTCTTTGGTTAAACCAGCGAAATTCCACGGAGAATAGTAATGCACTTCAACCATCATTCTACCCGTAACTTTATCTACAGGCAATGTAGTCATTAATTTGTTTGTTTTTTCAATATCTGTTGTTGGCCCTTGCACTACCAAAACACGAGTTGCATTTTTTCCCCCTGTCGAACGAACAGCATCAATAAACGTTTGGTGATAAGAAGTTAAAACTGCCATTTGTATTGCATCTTCAACTGCTGGTTCGTTGGCGCTTGCAAAAAGCAAATGTTCGTCGAAACCTCTTAAATGTGTTGCGATTTGTTCCCAAAAAGCTTTTTGCTTAGCGTTGTTTTCTACTTTTTTGGCTTCGGTAATATTATTTTCTAACCAACCGCCGTCCCAATGAATATTGACCACAACATACATATCGTTGTCTACACAATATTGCACAACTTCTTTCACACGGTTTAACCAATCTAATTTGATTTTAGCTGTTGCAGCATTTTCTAAATTCTGATTCCAAGAACACGGAATTCTGATCGCATTAAATCCGTTTGCTTTTACAGCATCAATTAACGCTTTTGTCACTTTCGGATTTCCCCAAGCGGTTTCGCCACCCGTTGCTTCCAAAGTATTTCCGATATTCCATCCCAACTTAATCTTTGACGCTAATTCAACAGCTGAACTTCCCATTCCAGAAGCATCTGCCGCAATTGGGTTGGTATTATAACTTGGATATAAACTTGTCGCTACCGCAGCCGCTTGAGAAACTGCAATTTTCGCTGATGGCACTTCGCTTCCCGCTAAAGTAATCTCTGCATTTCGTACCGAGCTTGTTGTGTTTTCTAAAGCAGTAATTTTTACCACCGTACTTCCAGAAGGTCCAGTCGTCTGACTTAATTTGATCCAGCTTACGGGATTTGTCAAAGTCCAAGCAACCCCATTAGAATTGATGGTTATGTCAATTGTATTTTCTTTGCTTTCAAAATCAACTTTGTCTTTGTTAGCACCCAGCATTTTTATGTTTACCGGAGTATTGTCTTCTTTCTCAGAACTGCAAGCTAAAACTCCTAAAAAGGCAAAACATAAAATAAAACTCAAGAGATAATCTGTGATTGATTTTTTCATTTGGTTTGGTTTAAGTTTACAAATAACCTTTAAAAAAAAATAACCATATAAGTACTTTAAGTTCATTTAAACTTTACTCTCAGCGTCTTTGCGAGATTATTTAAAGTTTGATTAAATGAACTTAAAGTACTTATATGGTTAAAAAAGACTACTTAATTGTTACTGAAATTTCTTTTTTGATGTCTCTAGAAGAAGTTCCTACTCTCAAAGTATATTTCCCTGGCTCAACTGTCCATTTTTTTGAAGCAACATCATAATAGGCTAGTTCTTTTACAGGAACTTTGATGGTTACTTTTTCTGAACCTCCAGCTTTTACAGCCACTTTTTTGAAACCTTTTAATTCTTGCGCAGCGCGAGTAATTTTAGAATCCGATTTTGAAGTGTATAACTGAACGACTTCTTTTCCGTCTGCTTTTCCTGTATTTTTAACTTCAACAGAAACTTCAATTACATCTGTTTGAGCATATGAATCTTTGTTTGCTTTAGCGTTATCAACTGCAAAAGTGGTGTATGATAATCCGTAACCGAAAGGATATAACGGCATAACGTTTTTAGTATCAAACCAACGATAACCAATCAAAATTCCTTCAGCATAATTTACCGCTTTGTCTCCAGGGAAACTGTTTGTAGCGTGTGCAGGAGAATCTTTCAGCTGTTTTGGCATTGTCCAAGGCAGTTTTCCTGACGGATTTACTTTTCCTAAAATCACATCTGCCAGAGCATTTCCACCTTCTGAACCGTTAAACCAGCTCCAAACTAAAGCAGATGATTTTTGGCTTACTTCGTTAATATCAAACGGAGCTCCAGCAATCATTACCACAATTGTTTTTGGATTTGCAGCCACAACTTGTCTGATTAATTCTTCTTGTCCGAATGGCAAATGTAGATCTCTACGGTCTGAAGCTTCTGTTTCGTAATCACGGTTTGAACCCGCAAAAATGATCGCAACATCAGAGTTTTTAGCCGCTTCTACCGCTTCTTTCACTTTTGCATCATCTAATTTGTCAATTGTAACAGGTCCGTTAGCCGTAATATTCCCTAAGTTTCCTTTGTTTTTCTCGTCGTAACGCTCTAAATATCCTTCCGCATAATTAATTTTAATTGAAGAAGGCAATCTATTTTTAAGACCTTCAAGAGGCGTAACTTCTCTTTTGGTTTTTACTCCGGCTCCGAATCCGCCCAAAGCGTTTTTCTTTGTTGCGTTGTTTCCAATTACCGCGATAGATTTTACTCCGTTTAATTTTAGCGGAAGCGCATTATTTTCATTTTTCAATAAAACAATAGCTTCTGCAGCAATATTGTATGCGTCTTTGTAATGAGCTTCTGTTGCGATGCTTCCTTTGGCACGTGTTCCGCCTCCCATTGCCTTAATATGGAATAAACCGCGCAAAATACGTTTTACGTGAAGATCAATTTCTTTTTCTGAAACTTCTCCCGATTTTACTGCCGCGATTAACTTATCTGCTAAGAAAAATTCATTGAAAGGTTTTGGAGTTCCCATTTCGATATCCAATCCGCTTTTTAAAGCTTTTGCTGTAGAATGTACCGCCGCCCAGTCTGAAACTACGATACCTTTAAATCCCCATTCGTCACGAAGGATTTTGTTCAGCATATAATCGTTTTCACATAAATATTCACCTCTAAATTTATTGTAAGCGCCCATGATACTGTACGCTTTTGCTTCTTTTACAGTCGCTTCAAAAGCTGGAAGATAAATTTCGCGAAGTGTACGCTCGTCAATCTGCACATCTACAAAATCACGATTGGTTTCCTGATTGTTTGCCGCATAGTGTTTTACACACGCCATTACATCTTTTTCCTGTAAACCAACAACCAAAGGCACCGCAATTTTTTTATTCAAAAACGGATCTTCTGACATGTATTCGTAAGTTCTTCCTCCAAGCGGCGTTCTCACCATATTGATCGCTGGCGAAAGTAACATGTCTTTATCTCTTGCACGTAATTCTTCTCCTAAACTGGTTCCGAAAGTATGTGCCATTTCAACATTAAAAGTTGCTGCTAAGGCACCGCCCGCAGGATAATAGGTCGCAAAATCGTTGGTCAAACCGGCTGGCGCCCAATTGTCTCTTGAGATTTCTTCACGAACTCCCAACGGACCGTCGGCCATTTTTAATTCTGGAATTCCCAAACGTTTTACCCCGGCATTGGCAAACATACTGTTCCCGTGAAGCATTCCGATTTTCTCTTCTAATGTCATTTGCGAAATCAGTTTGTCGATTTCTGCATCGTGCTCTGTTCCAATTTCTTTTCCAACGTATTCTTCGGTCTCCGCCGAATTTGAAGCTGTAGTCTGTGCATCATTTTTACAAGAAGTAAATAATGCCAAAACAACCGCTGACAACATGATCATTTTATTTTTCATAGATAGTTAGATGTTTTTGAATTTAAAGATTGATTCCTCACACATTTCTGTAAATTCAGTTAATAATATATTGTTTGTGGTTTTAGTTATTGTTTAACCCGTTCTGTAAAATTATTTTAACACATAGAAACATAGCTTTTAGAAACTTAAAAAAGGCGTTTCACTTAGAATAATACACATAGACTATGTGTTAAAGCTTGCTTTTTCTGTAATCTTAATCTAAAGCAAAAAAAATCTATGGTCTATGTGTTAGAATTAATGTTGCGGTTTTTTGTGGTCTATTGTTTAATTAAATTCAGCATTACAACATCATTTTCATTGATTTTGAATTCTCTGCTGAAAGTTCCTTTTCCGTCAATTGTAATTTTTTCTGTCGAAATTGGCGCTCCGTTATTTTTCTCTTTTATTGAATTTACCTGCTCGCGTGTTAACTGACTCGGTTTTTTCATCGCAAGATAATCCGCGTAAGCGTCGTTTACTTTATAACCAACTTTATAGATTTCTAAAACATATTTTCCTTTCTGCATTCCGTCTACTTCAATTTTGACTTTTCCTTTTTCTTTTGATGGAAGATCTTTAATGTAATACGTCTGATTCAGCTCTTTATCACCCGGATGCGTATTGGTAAAATCCCATAATAAAACCTGAACATCGCCTTTTGCATTTTTAGAAGCCCAAGAAGCTTTATCTGCATTTTGAAGTTCAGTTTCTCCCAATTTATTCATTAAAAAATAAGAGAAATAAGCCGGTTTTTTAATTCCCTGCGTATTCATTAATCCGAAACCGCCGTGAAAAGGCGTAAATCTTGGACCTGCTTCTTCAAAAATATCAGTGAAAACCCAATATGACATGGAGTTTGCTGCGTTACCCACTTGTTTTAATTTTTGCAAAATATACGCTGCCGAATGATAACTGTCGTGAATTGGGTCTGCAGGCGTGTAAGATGCACTCCATTCTGTATAATGCAGTTCCAAATTCGGTTTAGCCGATTCTGTAATCTGTTTACGTGAGTTTAGAACATCGCCGCTTACACATGACTCCTCTTTATTTAAGATGGTTCCAGAAGTTCCAAATTCGTCCAGATATCCGTGTTTCACACCGTAAGTATGTGTTGAGATAAAATCGATCGGAACATTATTTTTTTCACAGAAAGCAATTGTTTCAGGAACCCACGCTGCTCCGGCAGTTGCAGGACCGCCCACTTTGTAAGCTGGATTTACTGCTTTTACACCGCGAACTGCGTAATCGTATAATTTATAATATTCGTCTTGTGTGCTGCTCCAAAATCCAGGTGAAAGATTGGGCTCGTTCCACACTTCAAAATACCATGTTTTTACTTCATCGTCTCCGTAACGTTCTTTAAAATGTGCGGTCAGATTTCGAATCAAATCTTCCCATTTTTTATAATCTTTTGGAGGCGTTACATTCCCTTTCCACCAAAAAATGGTTTCTTTTCCGCTTGCCAAAGCATTCGGCATAAAACCTAGTTCGACAAAAGGCTTCATTTTCAGGCTCACAATAAAGTCGAACAAAACATCTACATATTGGTAATTGTATTCTGGATTTCCTTTTTCGTCTTCACGGTAAATCGCCATATCATCTGTCAACAAACCATGAAAGCGGATGTATTTAAAATCGCATTCTTTTTTTACCATTGCCAATTGCTGCTGCCAATCGGCACGAAGTCCTTCGTTTGCTCTTCCCGCACCGATGCATTCTTTAAACATCGTGTTTAGTTTGCCAGCCGTTTTATTGAAATCTACTTTTATGGTTCGGTCTTGCGCGAAAGAATTAATTGAAGAAATTAAAACTGTTGCTAGTATTAATAGTTTTTTCATCTAAAATGTTTTTCTTTTATTATCCTAACAGGTTTCCAAAACCTGTTAGGTATCTTTTGCGGTTCTATATATTTTTCACACTATAATTAAAATTAAATACCTAACAGGTTTTGGAAACCTGTTAGGATAACCTAAAATTAATAATTACAATTTCTTGAATCTCACTGCTCCACCGCCAGCTCCGCCTAAATTCAATTTTAGAGAATCTGTGGATTTTACTGTTTTCTTAGAAATTGCCACTGCTTCTGGATTGTGTTTTTGATCTGTTCCTTCTGCATCCACATAAATCTGAGCTTCGTAAGTTGCATTTGGATCTAAGAATGACAATGAAACATTTACGTTTCTTGGATTTTCATTCGTTAAAGTTCCTAAATACCAATCTGCGCTGTTTCTGTCTTTTCTAGCTGTTGTGATGTATTCACCAATTTTTCCTTCTAAGATTTTGGTGTCTTCCCAATCTGTTGGAACGTCTTTTAAGAATTGTAAAGCTGGTTTTCCTTCGTAGTTTTCAGGAAGATCGGCTAGCATTTGAATTGGCGAATAAATCGTAACGTACAATGCCAATTGCTGACCCACTGTTCCTTGAATTCTTTTTCCAGGATAACCTTGCTTTACCTCAACATCAAAAATTCCAGGCGTGAAATCCATTGGTCCAGAAAGCAATCTTGTAAACGGAATAATGCTTAAGTGGTTTGGCGGATTTCCTTCGCTCCAAGCGTTGTATTCTTGTCCACGCGCTGCTTCTCTCGAAACCATGTTTGGATATGTTCTTCTTTCTCCAGTATCTTTAATCGATTCGTGGTATAAAACCGCTAAATCGTACTGCGCTGCTTTCTCTAAAATGTATCTGAAATAGTTCACTCCAAATTGTCCGAAGTGCATTTGTTTCATGTTTAATTTAGAACCTACATGACCGATTTTTACGGTATGAATTCCTAGTTTTTTGTATAAAGCAAAACCTTCGTCAACTTCTTTTAAATAGTTAATTAAATTTGAACCCGTTTCGTGGTATCCAATTAATTCAATATTCTTTTTCTTTCCGTATTCCACTACTTTTTCTAAGTCGAAATTATCAGCACTTTTCGTGAAGCTGAACATGTGCATACGGTTTTCGTACCAGCCCGGAGTCCAGCCTTTATTCCATCCTTCGATTAATAAATGGTTGAAACCTTCTTTTGCTGTGAAATCAATATAAGTTTCTGCATTTTTAGTTGTTGCACCTTGTTTGTCGCTTTCCCAGAAAGTATATTTTCCGATGTGCATTCCCCACCAGATTCCTAAATATTTGTAAGGTTTGAAATAGCTGTTGGTGTTCTTTAATTTGTTTGGTTCATTCAAGTTTAAAACCAAATAAGAAGTAATCAATTCTCCTGGATTTTCTCCAATTTGAATCGTTCTCCACGAAGAAGTAAACGTATCCTTCACACGAACTTTTACGCCGTCAGGCCAAGGCACTAGATCCGATTTTAATTCGGTTCCTTTATTATTTACCAAAGTCATACTGGCAAAATCGATCAAGTTTGCTTCGTGAAAACTTAAAGCTAATCCGCTTTTGCTTTCGATTGTTAAAGGAGTTAAAACGGTGTCCAACGTACTTACTGGAGCATCTTTAAACAAATATTCGTCGCGGTTTTCTCTGTTTGCAGGAATCCACCACGCTTTTCCATCTTCTTTTAAATTGAAAGTCGTTTTTTCATCCATGATGAAAATACTGTCTTTTACATTTTGTTTTGGATAAACATATCTAAAAGCTACTCCGTCGTCAAAAGCACGAAACTGAATTTGTAATTTTCTTTTGTTTCCAGTTTTTTGTTGTAAATCGACTACTAACTGATTGTAATTGTTTCTAATGTTTTTCTTTTCTCCCCAAACTTGTTCCCAAGTTTCATCAAACGTTGAAGTTTTTGCTCCTTTGATTTCGAAGTTTGTGCTTAAGTCTTCATTTCCCTTCAATACAAATCCCATTTCAGATGGAGAAATCACTTCGGTTTTTCCGTGAGAAACAGCATATTTGGGAGCGTTTTTCACCAATTCAAATTTGATTTTGTTTTTTCCGTTTGGCGATGCCAGTTCATAAGCATTCTTAGTTTTCTGACTGTAGCCCACTGCAACTGAAAATAGTACGGCTGGGAGAATTAGATAGTTTTTCATGTTTTTTGGTATTATGTTTTTTTTGCCACGAATTACACGAATTTCCACGAATTAAATTTGTGATAATTTGTGTAATTTGTGGTTGCATTTTTTTTAACACATAGAATCATAGCTTATTGGAGTCTTTAAAAAAGGCGTTTCACTTACTTCAATTCACATAGTATTCTATGTGTTAGAAACTAGTTTCTTTCCCCAGTTCTTTTATTCACAAACAAAAACCTATGTTTCTATGTGTTTAAATTTTTATTTTTTTGCCACTGATTTAAAGGATTAGAGATGATTTTTTTTCTCTTTTTTACGTTTATTTTTTCACGCAGATTTTACAGATTTTATTTTAATCTTTTCTAATCCTTTAATCTGTGGCTATATTTTTTTGCCACGAATTACACAAATTATCACAAATCCTATTCGTGTTAATTCGTGCAATTTGTGTTTGACTTTTTATTTTGCCCACACTGTTTTGAAAGTGGTTTTTCCGTTTAATGGATTTGCGGCTACATCAAAATTATTTCCGTTTTTGGTCACTTTTATTTCTTGTAGCGCCTCTCCATTTGGTAAATAAACTTTGGCTGAAGCCGAAGCGGTTTTATCGCTTGCAAAAACTTTTAAAGTCAACTTACTCCAATCCATATCTTTTGTAGACTGAGCCAAACCGATGTGCGGAATTGCAGTTCCATCTTTTACTAAAACAATAATCGGAATTTCGCCAGCTTTGATTTTATGCCAGCCAGACTGATATACTTTTTTAGTTTGATAATCAATCCAAGTTCCTTCTGGAAGGTAAACGTCTCTTTCTTCAACTTCTTCAAAAAGTGGCGCAACGAGCATGCTTGATCCAAATAAATATTGATTGTCAACCAACCAAGCTCCCGGATCGTTTGGATATTCTACAAATAAAGCACGCATCATCGGCAATCCTTTTTCTGAACTTTCTTTCGCTTGAGCGTAGATATATGGCATTAATTCGTAACGCATATTATCTGCTTTTCTAAATCCTTCCAAGAAATCTTTGCTGTACAACCACGGCTCGCGAGGCGGTTCTCCGTGGCTTCTTACGTGAGAAGTTAACATTCCGAATGGCGTCCATCTTCTGTAGATATTCTCAGGAGATTTTGTTGCGAAACCTCCAACATCGTGACTCCAGAAACTGAATCCGCTAAGACCTAATGAAAGTCCGCCGCGTAATTCTGCCGACATTGCTCCGTTGGTAGTTTCAGAATCTCCTCCCCAATGCAAAGGATAACGTTGAGATCCTGCCCAAGTGCTTCTCGCCCAGATTAAAGTATAACCTTTTTCTTTCTGAGTGATTTCAGCAACGGCTTTGTTATATCGTAACGGATATAAATTGTGCTCATAGAAACCTGTTCTTCCTGAATGGTAAATTCCGTCTGGCGGTGCTGCTTCTCCAAAATCTACTTTGAAAACTGCAACTCCTTCGTCAAATAACTTTTTCAATTTTCCTTGGTACCAAGAAATCGTTTCTGGATTTGAGAAATCTAAAACGGCATCTTCGTACGGAAGATTTCCTTTTCTGTCTCTTACAGCTAAGTTTTTATCCATAATTTCTGGGAACAAAGTGTTCTTTGGAGTAAAATAGGGCAATTGCCAAAGACAAACTTGGAAACCATCTTTCTTTAAATCAGACATCATTTTTGTCGCGTCTGGGAAACGAGATTTTGCAAACTCGTAGTTGTTTCTCCAATCTACATCAAACCAGCCTGTATCAAAGTGAATTACATCTGTTGGGATTTTGTATTTACGCAAATCTCTAGCAACGTCGCGTCCTTCTTTTTCTGAGAAATACGTAATACGGCTCATCCAGAAACCAAATGACCAAAGTGGCGGCATGGCAGCTTTTCCAGTCAAATTAGTGTATTGATCTAAAATGTCTTTTGGTTCTCCAATGAAGAAAAACAAATCGGCTTCGTCATCTCCAATGTACATTTCGTTGGCGCTTGAAAAATACTTTCCGAAGTCCACTGTAATTGGTGTTGAATGATGCATGAAAACTCCGTAACCACGGCTACTCATGTAAAACGGAATCGGTTTGTACATCGTTTCATTTTGGATTCCGTTAGCATCATCTGCCCATAAAACCACTTTTTGACCGCGTTTGTTGAACTGTGTGAATGATTCTCCACAGCCAAATATTTTTTCGTCTGGTTCTAAACTGAACGCAGCGCCCATACTTCTCGAATAATCGCTGTTTCTGCGAACATAAGAAAACGGAAGCGTTGGTGTATACGTATTTTTAAAATCTGTATCGTGAAGTGTGCTAGTCAGCAGTTTTCCTTTTTCATCGTAGATTTTTACGTGCCACGGTTTTGTCAAAATTTCAACTCTTCCATGTTTGCTTATGTAACTGTGACCGCCTTCGATTTTAGCATATTTCCATAATTCTGGATGATTCGGAGCAACGCCGTCAACCAACATTAAAGATGCTGCCTGTGGATGAAATTGTGGCCCTGAAGTCGTTTTGATACGAACTGTTCGATCTGAAACAAACTGAATTTCGAATGGCAAAACTGGAGATTCTGCGTATTCTGTTGTTGGAAATTCGTTTGCTTTTTCCACATCCGGTTTCATCATCATGTTGTTGAAAGCCTGACGTGTTTTGTAATTGTAGCGCAGATATTTAATTGTTCCTTTTCCCGTTGCAGGATCAAAAGAAGCTAGTTCGTCTGCGAAATAAAAAGTGTTCAGATAGTTCTGAAAATCTTTACTGATATCGATTGGTGCGTTCAGCACATCTGCATTTTGGATTTGTGCTGAAGCATTTGGCGTCAGAACAAATCCAAGCATAAAAGCTGAAAACAATGTGGTTAGTTGTGAGTTTTTCATTAGTTAATTTTTATATTTTGATTTAGCTTTTAAGCTAACCTTGTGATTATCTTAAATCTTTTTTAAACACATAGAATCATAGTTCATCGGAGTCTATAAAAAAGGCGTTTCACTTGTTTTAATTCACATAGCTATGTGTTAGAAACTAGTTTCTTTTTAGCTTCCTTTTTACAATTAAAAATCTATGTTTCTATGTGTTTAAAATTTAACGAATTATACCAATTATTCTGTTGTAATTATGATTGTTGATGATTTCAATCCGTTTGCACTTGCGGTCAATTCCAATCTTCCAGATTTATCTCCCGATTGTACAATTACCAAACATTTTCCCGCCAAAGCGGTATGTTTAGTTCCTTTGTACGGTTCGTGACTTACTGGATCTCCGCTACAAACGCCTACGATTTTTCCGTTTCCTTTTAATGAAAAGTTGATTTCGTTATTAGCATTTGGTGCAATTGTTCCGTTGGCATCCAAAATATCAACTGTTACAAATGACAGATCGTTTTTGTCTGCTTTGATTGTACTTCTGTCAGCCGTTAATTTTAATTGCGACGGATTTCCAGCGGTTTTAATTTCGTTTTCTAAAACCACTTTTCCGCCTTTGCGAGAAACTGCCTTTAAATTCCCCGCTTCAAAAGGAATTCTCCACATGACATGTAAATCGTCTCCTTGTTTACTTCTTTTTCCAACTGATTTTCCGTTTACGAAAAGTTCAACTTCATCAGCATTATTATAATATGCCCAAACATCGACCGTTTGTCCTGCTTTCCAGTTCCAATGTGGAAAAATGTGCAAAACATCTTTACTCGTCCATTCACTTTGGTACATATAATATACGTCTTTCGGGAAACCGGCTAAATCGACAATTCCGAAATACGAACTTACCGATGGCCATTCGTAAGGAGTTGGTTCTCCGATGTAATCGAAACCTGTCCAAACGTACATTCCAGCCAAGAAATCGTGTTTTTTGATGATTTTCCAAGTTGCTTCATGCGTAGATCCCCAAGGCGTCTGCACCTGATCGTAAGCTGAAACAGTATTTCCTGGATTTCCTCCATCAAATTTTTTATCCCAACTAACTGGCCATTTTTTGATCGTGTCTGAAACAGCATCATAATACCCTCTTGTCTGCAAACCAGAAGTCGTTTCTGTCGCGATGAAAGGGGTTTTTGGGAAATTTTTTAAATGATGTTCGAAAGTCTGATGCGCATAATTGTATCCAATTAAATCTAAAACTCCAGATCCAGCAAGTGGATTAATCGAAACATCTTTTTTCTCGAATTGCAACGTCACCGCATCAATATTCATATTTACTGGCGGATTCATTCCAGCTGTAAGCGGACGTGTTTTATCGTATTGACGTGTGATTGTCGCTAATTCTTTTGCTATTTCAACACCTTTTTCGCTCCATTGTTCTGGAATTTCGTTTCCGATACTCCACATAAAAATACTAGCATGATTTCGGTCTCGTAACAACTGATCGATTAAATCTTGTTTGTGCCATTTGTCCCAATCGTTTGCGTAATCGTATTTGGTTTTATTTTGTTTCCACATGTCAAAAGCTTCATCCATGACAATGAAACCCATTTTATCGCAAAGCTGTAAAAGTTCTGGAGCGGGAGGATTATGAGAAGTTCTGATTCCGTTTACACCCATTTCTTTCAAAATTTCTAATTGTCGTTCGATGGCACGCGTGTTGATTGCAGAACCTAACGGACCTAAATCGTGGTGCATGCAAACTCCTTTTATTTTGACTTGTTTTCCATTCAAAATAAAACCTTTGTTTAAATCGAATTTAAAATCTCTGATTCCGAAAGTGGTTTTGTATTGGTCAATGATTTTATCATCAAGCGAAATTTCGGTAACGGCCGTGTACAATTCTGGATTTTCATCTGACCATAATGCAGGGTTTTCAACCTCAGCCGATTGGTTTAGAGTTTGATTTCCATTTGCATTGATGGTTATATCTTGAGTAACCGATGTTACTTTTTTGTCTTCTTTAAAAATAGTTGTCGTTACAGTTGCTTTTTTACCTTCTTTGTATTGATTTTTAATGGTAGTTTCAATACTAACCGAAGCTTTTTCAGCCGTAACTTTTGGAGTTGTAATGTAGGTTCCCCATTGTCCAACGTGAAGTTTATCTGTGGTTTCGATCCATACATTTCTAAAAATTCCTGAACCCGAATACCAGCGTGAATTTGGTTGTTTTGAATTGTCAACCTTAACAATTATTTCGTTGTTTTTGTCTCCGTAGTTTAAGTATCGAGAAATTTCATATTGAAAACCAATGTATCCGTTCGGACGTTTTCCTAAATAATGTCCGTTTACCCAAACTTCGCTGTTTCTGTAAACGCCATCAAAAGTGAGTGAAGTGATTTTTGTACTGTCTTCTGCAGCAACTTTAAATGTTTTTTTGTACCAGCCTAAACCTCCGTTACGCGATCCTCCGCCATAACCGCCCGGACTTTTTTCATCAAAATTTCCTTCAATGCTCCAATCGTGAGGAACGTCTAAAGTTCTCCATTTTGTTGCAGTTCCGATGGTATCTTTATCAACAATACTATCATTCAGATGAAAGCTCCAATCTGCATTAAAAGAAACTTTTCGGTTTACAAATGCATCTTCTTTTTTAGCGCAAGAATTCAAGAAAAGAACTCCGGCTGCAATTGCCCATAAACGTATGTTTTTTATGTTTTTTATATGCATGGGTACTTTTTTGTTTTTGGAAATTTGAAGATAGAAATAAAAAACGATTTGATTTATTTCTTCCTAAAATAATTTAAGTCTCAGTCTTAAAGGACATTATAAAATGTTTTCAGGACTGAGACTTCAAAACTAACTAACTTAAGATTTTGGAACTAAGTGATAGATTAAATAATCTCCATCTGCTCTAATTGCAATAAAGCATAAGCTTGTATCTGTAAGCTCAACGATTTTTACATTTGTAAAACTAAATGAAGGGCTAAAATAACTTGGCTCATTCGGATGTAACATTTCTGTTCCTGAGTTAAAAGCAATTCTGTCATTTGTTTCACCATTTGTCAAACTAAAATTAAAAGTTCCTTTTTTTGTTGTTTTTTGAGTACTTCCTAAAGTTGGATTTGTTTGTGTAACCGATACATTGTAACCTCCGTTAAGGTCAAATGTAATTTCTCCCCAATCTTTATTTTCTAAACCAGCCCAAGAAATATCTGTTAGATTTGGCCACCATCCTGGACCGCTAACTTCTCTATTAACATAACTTGGCGTGTTACCAATAAATTCTAATGGAGCAGTCATGTATAATACCCATGTTTTTCCTTCTTGACCATTTGTCAATTTATTCCATCTTGGGTCACTAAAGAAAGTGTCATCATTTTCAGGAACATCAATAGTAACTGGAGCTGCTTCAACAGAACCGCCTCTTACAAATGCTGTGTAAAAAATGGTGTATTTTCCAGCAAAAGGAAAAGTTATTTTATCATCACTTTTATTAGAATGACCTAATTCGTTTCCATTAGCATCTACATATTTCCAAAATGGAATTACAGTTGAGTCATCATTTTTTAAGATAACTTCATTTTTATTTGTTGTATTTTGAGTTACAGAAAATTTAATTGTTTCTGGTGTCAAGGTAACTGATGGAAGGCTTTCGCGATCGTCAATTGCTTCACATGAAAATAACAGCGAACCAATTGTAACAGCTGCTATTAAAATATATAATATACGTTTCATAGTCATTTTGTTTTGAATTAATTCCAACCCGGATTTTGAGTTATTGTGTTATTTGAAAGAATGATCTGCGATTGAGGCAGTGGGAACCAACCTTGAGTTTCTGTTCTAAAAGTAACTGCGAACTGAGAATCTCCTGTATTGTTGTCAATAGCCGCTTTCATTGCAGGCATTCCTTGTCTGATTAAGTCAAAGTAACGTAATCCTTCCAATGCCAATTCTAAACGACGTTCTTCCATAATAACCGCTTTAGTTACAGGAATTCTGTGTGTTGTACTTTTAAAAGCACGGTCGCGCACTCTGTCTAAATTTGCTTGTGCCAATGCTCCGTTGGTATCTAAGTTCAACTCTGCAGCCATTAATAAAACATCTGCAAAACGGATAATTGCATAATCTTGGTAGTTATCAATTTGGAAATTTCCACCATTAGCTTCTACAACAGCTGTTCCTGCTGCATTAGTAATTGGGCAATATTTTTTCCAAGAATATCCAGTATATTGACGTTGTTCTCTTGCTTGTGCGTCAAAGTTTAAGTTTTCACCTGCATAATCAATAAAAGAAGCTACTTTTCTAGTGTCTGTACCTTCATAAGCTGCAACTAATTTAGGATTCACAGTTGCTCCTCCCCATCCTGTAGCATATCTTCCGATTGAACCTCCACGTGGTGCGATGTTTACCTGAAAACGGTTTCCTTCGTGAAGATCCCAGTTTCCTTTTCCTGATCCGTTAAAACGAACCGCCCAAACCATTTCTGTATTGTCTTCTCCAGCAAAATTTTCGAAAGAAGCCGCCAACCAAAGATTAGCAAAATCTGAAACTAAATTATGTCCGCTGTTATTAACTGCATCATTAATGTAAGTTGTTACTTCAGCTTTAGAAACAACACCAGCTAAATCTGCTTTGCTGTAAGTTCCAGTATAGAATAAAAACGTTCTAGCCAAATAAGCTTCTGCAGCCCATTTTGTGATACGTCCGTAATTTGCATTTCCTGCTTGAGAATAGTTTTCAGGTCCTAAGTTATCTGCAGCAAATTTTAAATCGTTTGCAATTAAAGCATAAGTCACTTCTGGTGCTTGTCTTGGCAATTCAAATTCACTTGTCGTTATCGTATGATCTAAAGGAATAATATCCCCAAACATTTTGGCAGCTTGAAAGTGAAAGTGTGCTCTCAAGAAACGAGCTTCTGCTTCGTAACGTGTTTTTAAAGCTGTATCAGATCCCCAATTTACTTTGTCTAAGTTTTCCAATAAAACATTCGCTCTGTAAATTCCAAGATAAGAGTTTGTCCATGTTAGGGCATTCATATCTTTATCTGTAGTATATTGAAAGCGGTCCCACTGTAAATCTACCGTTGGATCTGCAATTCCAAATCCGCCAAAACAGTTGTCAGATGCTTGCTCACTCACGATCAATTGAGTACCGTAAGCTTCTCTTTGCAATACGTCATAAACTGCCACTAAACCTTCAAAAGCATCAGATGGAGTTTTGTAAAAATTCTCTGTTACTTTATCTGTATATGGTTCGTTTTCTAAAAAATCCTCCGAACAAGAACCTAAAACAAGTAAGCTTGAAAGGGCAAATAATTTTATATATGTTTTCATGATTTTCAAATTTTAAAAGTTAACATTCAGACCCATCAAATAAGTTCTTGGCTGAGGATAATACCCAACATCAATACCTTTAGCCCAAGACTGATTTACGTTTCCGAAACCAATTTCCGGATCCATTCCTTTGTATTTAGTGAATGTGTAAATGTTATTTCCTGCAACATACAATCTGAATTTAGAGAAGAAACTCAATTTTGTTGTCAACTTCGTTAAATCACATCCAATTGTAGCGTTTTTGATTCTGAAGAAATCTGAATCCTGAATGTACAAATCAGAGAATTTAGTATAGTTTCCATTATCATCTGTTCCGTAAGTCACTCTTGGAATTCTGTTAGAAGTTCCTTCAGTTGTCCATCTGTTCAACACCTCAGTAGTGTTGTTAGTGTAAGCACGCGTATAATCGTGAACTCCAAAAACGTTTTGTCCACCAGCGATACCATACGTATTAATAGATAAATCAAAAGCTTTGTATGATAATTCTAAGTTAACACCGTAGTTAATATCTGGATTTGGGTCACCAACTTGTGTTTTATCGTTCGCATCGATTTTTCCATCTTTATTTAAATCTACGAAACGAACATCTCCTGGCTGTGCATTTGGCTGAACACCTGCTGCAACCTCAGTAGCATTTTGGAAAATTCCGTCTGTTTTTAATCCGTAGAAATAACCCATTGGTTTTCCAACCTCAACACGGTTCATTTCGTCTAAACCTTGAAACAATACATTTGATTCTCCGTGAATGATTCCTTCGTTGTTTGCAATTCTCAACACTTCATTTTGGTTACGAGAAAGGTTAGCATTTACTGCAAAATTCCAGTCTTTTCCAAAACGTGTGCGGTAAGATAAACCAATTTCAAAACCTTTGTTGCTTACGTCACCACCATTAATGTAAGGCGCAGTTGCTCCAGCATAAGTTGGGATAGATGCTAATACTAACCAATCTTTAGTTTTCTTGTCATAGTAATCAAAAGTCAAAGTGAAATTAGTAAACAATGTAGCATCAAAACCTAAATCTAACTGTTCAGAAGTTTCCCACTTTAAGTTACGGTTTGCCAATTGATCTGGGCTTGAACCTACTAAAAGAGTTTCGTCACCAGTTCCGAAGTGATATGTTTTATCTGCAGAATTTACAGTTGACATATAAGCAAATCTTCTAGCAAATTGGTCGTTACCATTTTGTCCCCAGCTTGCTCTTAATTTGAACGTATTTAAAACTTTGTTTTCTTTAAAGAAAGCTTCTTTATCTAAATTCCACCCCGCAGAGAACGATGGGAAAATAGCGTATTTATTATCTGGACCAAATTCTGATGAACCGTCACGACGGACTGTTGCAGAGAATAAGTATTTATTGTTGTAATCGTACAATAAACGTCCGAAGTAAGATTGAATCGCGTAGTCTTTACGGTTACCTTTTACCACATTTGATGTCGGATCTTTTGCATTGTCTAAATAAGCGTGTTCGAAATCATCAAAAATCAAGTTTCTTCCTTGACCTTCCATGTAGTCAGAAGTATTCTTTTTAGCAGAAGTACCCACTAATACATCAAAATTATGAGCATCAGCAAGGTTGAATTTGTATTGAAGTGTGTTTTCGAAAATCCATCCTAAAGATTTTGTACCGCTTTGCGTTACGCTCGAAACCGTGTTATTGTCATTTGAAGAAAGAGAATAAACTGGTCTGAAAGAACGGTAGTTACTGTCTGTCATATCAACACCATAACTTGTTCTGAAAGTAAAGTTTTTGGCAAATTTCAATTCAGCAAAAATATTACCTACATAACGATTTGTTTTAGTCTGATTGAAATTGTTGTAATATAAAGATCCAACTGGGTTGCTAATATCTTGAGAAATAATAGAACGGGCAAAATCTCCATTTTCGTCATACGGCTGATCAATCGGGGCAGCGTTTAAGAAACTTCTAATCGCATTACTGTAGATACCGTCATCAGCAACACCGCTAGATTTGATGTTTGATAATGTGAAGTTCTCTCCAATTTTCAAATATCCCTTAATCACTTCAGAAGTAGAGTTTACTGTAAAAGTAACACGGTCATATTGAGATTGATTGGTAGATCCACCGATCATACCTTCTTGTCCATAGTAAGATAAACCTGTTGCAATTGTAGATTTTTCGTCACCACCCGTAATCAAAAGCGAATGATTTTGTTTCATTGCACCTTCGTTGAACAAATCTTTTTGCCAATCGTGGTCAGGAAATCCTGCAATTTGCTCTTTTGTATATAATGGAGCATAGCCAGAATTTACACGAGCTTCGTTCATGATTGTTGTATACTCTTGCGTATTCATCAAATCCAGTTTTTTAGCAATCTGCTGAAAACCTGTATAAGAACTGAAAGACACATTCATTTTACCGTCTTTTCCTTTTTTGGTTGTAACCAAAATAACTCCGTTTGCCGCTCTTGCTCCGTAGATAGAAGCTGCAGAAGCATCTTTCAAAACGTCAACCCTTTCAATAACAGACGGATCAAGATATCCAATTCCGTTATCTACTACAACACCATCAACCACATAAAGAGGATCACTGTTTCCTGCTGTACCTGCTCCACGAATATTTACCACCATATTCGCACCCGGCTGTCCAGAAGATGAAGTTACAGAAACCCCTGAAGCCTGTCCTTGTAAAGCATTTACAACATCAAGAGAAGCAACTTGCTGAATGTCTTTTCCAGACACCAAAGAAGTCGCAGCTGTATTTACTTTCTTCTTTTGAGTACCGTAACCGATTACAACAATTTCTTTAAGTTCTGCAGTTTCTGGGTTTAAAACCACATTCACTGTTTTTTGAGTTCCAACCGTAATATTCTGTGATTTGAAACCCACAAAAGTGATTACTAAAACATCTCCTGTTTTAGCCTCAACTTTATATTTTCCATCAAAATCGGTAACAGTACTCGATTTTGTTCCCTGTACTTGTACAGTTGCTCCTGGAACCCCAAATCCGTCTTCGGAAGAGGTGATTGTCCCACTTACAGTTTTAGATTCTTGAGCAAATCCAAACTGCATCATAAATACGCTAAGCAGAACCGCCATAAAATATGGAAGCTTTGTTGTTTTAATACAATTTTTGCTTTTCATAATAAGAATTGATTAAGTTTAAGTTATAGTTAGTGTTTTTTACCCTAGGAGAAATCCGGAAAAACTTCCCAAGCAGGTCATGTCAAAAAAGAGGGCCTGAATCTCTTTTCCAACATTTAGTACTTGCAGACTATAAACTTCAAAACCGATTCTTTGAGCAGAATTTGATGATGGTAATCTCATCAAAAAGCGATTTAAATCAATTTCTAAAAAAAACATTTGTGGTAAGTTTAAGTTAAGTGTAGTTTTGTTCTTTTTTTGCTTATGGTCAATTTGAATTTATCTTATGGTAAATTTGACTACAAGTGTAAAACAAATTTTCTATATTAACAAAATATTAGGGTTATTTTTTTTTGATTCTGATTAATTCTGATTCATTTTTATTAATGCTGTAATATTTAAAGAAGAATTCAAATAAAAAATATTGAAAAATCAACGTTTTATAAAATTGACAATCAGTCGTTTAAGAATTCGTTTAAAAAGAGGCCTTTTTTAGTACATTTTTAAACAGCTGATTATCAAAAATTTGTTTCGTTAAAAAAAATATAAGGCTTTCAAAAAGGTTAATAATGATTTTATTTATTTAATTTGTCAAAATTTATCTCATATATGGTGGAAAATGTAGAAGACCAAACTGCTCTAAAAAATGACAACAGCGCGATGAACGCCATCACGATTGACTGCGTTATTTTTGGTTTTGATAAGGGCAGTCTTGAAGTACTTTTGGTACAGCATGCCGAAGGTATCAGTAAAGGAAAATGGGGACTTCCAGGTGGGTGGATTTATAAAAAAGAAAGTACCGACAACGCCGCTCATCGTTTATTGAATGAGCTTACCGGCCTTGACAATATTTATCTGGAACAGCTGAAAGCATTTGGAGATCCTGATCGTTTTCCGCTGCGACGTGTTATCACAATCGGATATTATGCGTTGGTAAAAAGAGAAGATTATAACATCAAAGCAGGTTTTACAGCCTCAGATGCGAAATGGTATAAAATCAATGAAATCCCGGATTTGATTTACGATCATAATGAAATTCTAGATTACAGTATAAAACATCTTCGAAACAAAGTTCGCCAGACACCGATTGGTTTTAACTTATTGCCAGAAAAATTTACTTTATTACAATTAATGCATTTGTATGGAGAAATTTTAGGAATTGAAATGGACAAACCAAACTTTAGAAGAAAAATTCTTCACATGAAACTTCTGGTTGCATTAGACGAAAAACAGCAAGATGTATCGCACAGAGCGGCTCAATTGTACAAGTTTGATCCAGAAATCTATGAAAAACTAACTGAAAAAGGATTCAATTTTGAATTCTGATTTTCAATACAAATTAATAATACGACAACAATAAATTGACAGAAATAACTACTAATCATCAAAAACCAGCTGTAGACGGAATCACAATTGACTGTGTTTTCTTCGGATTTAACAAAGAAAGCCTAGAAGTTCTCTTAGTTCAGCACGCTCAAGGCGAAAGTAAAGGCAAATGGGGACTACTTGGCGGATGGCTTCAAATTGATGAAAGTGCCGATCACGCTGCACAGCGCATTTTGCAAGAACTCACGGGCCTTCAAGATATTTATTTGGAACAGCTGAAGGCATTTACAAATCCGCAGCGTGTTCTAGAAAGACGTGTTGTGACTATTGGTTATTATACTTTAGTCAATAGGGAAGATTATAATATCAAAGCCAGTTTGCGGGTTATAGAAGCAAAATGGTACAAAATAAAAGACATTCCTGAACTGATTTTTGACCATAACGAAATTCTAGATTTCAGTTTATTGCAACTTCGAAATAGAGTTCGCCAGGCACCAATTGGATTTAACCTTCTTCCGGAAAAATTTACTCTTTTGCAATTAATGCATTTGTACGAAGAAATTTTAGGAATCGAATTGGACAAGTCGAATTTCAGGAGAAAAGTGCTTCACATGAAACTGCTCACTGCATTGGACGAAAAGCAAAAAGACGTTTCGCACAGAGCGGCCAAACTTTACAAATTTGACCCTGAAATGTATAAGAAATTAACAGAAAAAGGATTCAATTTTGAATTTTAATGCCATTTTTAATTCTTTACCCTTAACTATCCTACAACTAGATTCCAGAATCCAAAACTTTGCGCTATCTTTGCGCCTTAATAACAGCTTTAAAGCAATTGCTTTAGACTGTTTTATACCCAAAAAAATACTTAAACTCGTTATAGAGAACTGATATTACAAATGAAGAAGATACGTAACTTTTGCATTATTGCACACATTGACCACGGTAAAAGTACATTGGCGGACAGATTACTAGGCGCAACACAAACCGTTACAGCTCGTGAAGAAAAAGCGCAATTGCTTGACAACATGGACTTAGAGCGCGAGCGTGGAATCACCATTAAGAGTCACGCCATTCAAATGGAATACACTTACAAAGGTGAAGAATATATTCTGAATTTGATTGACACTCCAGGCCACGTAGATTTTTCATACGAAGTTTCGAGATCTATCGCTGCCTGCGAAGGTGCTTTATTGATTGTTGATGCTGCACAAAGTATTCAGGCACAAACGATTTCGAACTTATATTTAGCTCTTGAAAACGACTTGGAAATTATTCCAGTTTTAAACAAAGTCGATTTGCCAAGTGCTAATCCAGAAGAAGTTAGTGATGATATTATCGATTTATTAGGATGTAAATTAGAAGATATTATTCATGCTTCTGGAAAAACTGGTTTTGGTGTTGAAAATATTTTGGCTGCCATTATCGAAAAAATTCCTGCTCCAAAAGGAAATCCTGAAGAGCCATTACAAGCTTTGATTTTTGACTCAGTTTACAATCCATTCCGTGGAATCGAGGTAATCTTTAGAGTGGTAAACGGTGAAATCAAAAAAGGCCAGAAAATTAAATTCATGGCGACTGATAACGAATATTTTGCAGACGAAATTGGAACTTTAAAATTAAATCAAGTTCCGAAAAATGTAGTTTCTGCAGGAGACGTTGGTTATTTGATTTCTGGAATTAAAGAAGCACGTGAAGTAAAAGTTGGAGATACGATTACAGACGCAAAAGTACCGACAACGAATATGATTACTGGTTTTGAGGACGTAAAACCAATGGTATTCGCTGGAATTTATCCAGTTGATACTGAAGATTACGAAGACTTACGTTCGTCAATGGAAAAATTACAGTTGAATGATGCGTCATTGGTATTTTCTCCAGAAAGTTCTGCTGCTTTAGGTTTTGGTTTCCGTTGCGGATTCTTAGGAATGCTTCACATGGAAATTATCCAAGAACGTTTAGAGCGCGAGTTCGATATGACTGTAATTACAACAGTTCCTAACGTTTCGTATTTGGCTTACACAAAAAAACATCCAGAAACGGCATTAGTAGTAAACAACCCTTCAGATTTACCAGAGCCTTCAAAACTAGACAGAGTTGAAGAGCCTTTTATTAAAGCGACTATCATTACAAAAGCTGATTTCGTTGGAAACGTAATGAGTTTATGTATTGAAAAACGTGGTTTAATTACCAACCAAACGTACTTAACAACTGAAAGAGTTGAGTTGAATTTTGACATGCCTTTGGCGGAAATTGTATTCGATTTCTACGATCGTTTGAAAACCGTTTCTAAAGGTTACGCTTCTTTCGATTACTCTCCAATCGGAATGAGAACTTCCAAATTAGTAAAATTAGATGTTCTTTTGAATGCTCAAACTGTTGATGCACTTTCTGCATTAATTCACGAAGACAACGCATACAATATCGGTAAAAAAATGACTGAGAAATTGCGTGAACTTATCCCAAGACAACAATTTGATATTCCGATTCAGGCTGCAATTGGAGCTAAGATTATCGCTCGTGAAACGATTAAAGCACTTCGTAAAGACGTTACCGCAAAATGTTACGGTGGAGATATTTCGCGTAAGCGTAAACTCCTTGAAAAACAGAAAAAAGGTAAAAAACGTATGCGTCAAGTAGGAAACGTTGAGATCCCGCAAGAAGCATTTATGGCTGTTTTGAAATTGAATGACTAAGTTTTTTTTAGAGAATAGAAGAAAGAAACAAGAATATATACTGGACCCGATGACTTACGTTGTCGGGTTTTTTGTTTATTTTTGAAACTATTATAAAATCAAATGATAATAAACGATTTAGATATAAAATTGCAAGAAGGTAAAGCCGAGTTTGTTGGAAACACAATAAACCTTGGGTACTATGAAGCGTTTGACTCTTTAGACTTACATGACAATGTTAATGAATTAAATTTTATCAGTTGTATTTTTAATGGAGATTTCGAAATTGAAGAAATTAAAAAAAAATCATTAAAATTATCTTTTAAGGAATGTACCTTTAATGGAGATATCACAATGAGAGAATTAGATATTGATTCTTTAGATTTTATAAATACAAAAAAAATCAATAATATTTATATTCATGGTTCTTTTAATCGACTGAGATTTAACAATAAAGATATTCCATTGTTTGGTAATATAGACATTATTGCGACTATTTTAAAAGAATTAAACTTAGACAATCTTTTTCTTAAAACAGGTACGTTAGATTTAATTATTAATAATTTTTTAGTTACAAATAAAGAAGAATCAGAATTCAAAAAATTTTACTCAACGTTTAAAAATTCTAAAATAGAAAAGTGGGAAAGCACTAATTCATTTTTTGGTTATTTTGCTAATTTCAAAGAAATAGAAATTTTTAATGAGTTAAATTTTGAAAATTGCGAATTCAATAAATCATATTTCTCATTTGCAGATTTTGGAAAAACAACAACTTTTAACGATTGTAAATTTCATTCATATGCAGGATTCGACGAGTGCAAAAATTTAAAAAATACAATTTTACAGTTTTCAGGTTGCCTATTTACCAGTTTTCCACATTTCAATAATACTGAATTAAAACATTTAGATTTAACACATTGTACTTTTGAAAGAAAGACTTCATTTGATTCACTAAAAGTTAATTCTTTGAAAATAAATCAAGTCACTTTTCTTCAAGGAGCATATTTTGACGACATCGAAATAATAAAAATTGAAAATTGTGATAGAAAAACAATTAGGATAATTAAACAAGAACTTCAAAAAGCTGAAAATCGAATAGATTTTAATCGTTTTAGAACTTACGAATTAGCTGCCCATTATAAAGAGTTAAATTGGAAATGGAATTCAGGATTTATTGATAAATCGATATTATTTTTAAACAAAATTTCGACTAATTATGGAAATAGCTGGAGAAAAGGATTGCGATTTACATTAGTTTCGGGATTAATTTTTTATTCCATATTTTTTGTTGTTGAAAATTATGATCATAAAATAGAGATTTTAGATTGGGAAAATTTCAATCGTTTTTCATCAGGTATATTCAGGTTTTTCCTCGTTACGGATTTTTTTAATCCTTTAGCAAATGATAGAACTTACCTAACTAATCCTCTTAGCTGGTTAGTCTTTATTTTTGGAAAAATATTTATAGCATTTGGCATTTATGAAATGATACAATCATTTAGAAAATTTAAAGCCTAACAATAAACATTTTCAAAGAATATAGACTAAACCCGATGACGCAAGTTGTCGGGTTTTTTGTTAATCCTCGTTCAAAATTAAAAAGACAAAACTTACAAATTTATCAGAATATTAACTTGATGAATTCAATATTAACGCGATTGCTCTAGATTTTTGGCTCTATTAGGATTGCGAAGTACTTTTAATCTTACAAACAATTTAAAACATGTAAGATTATGAAAACCAAATTATCAGTTATTTTAGCACTTTTTACTTTTTGTTTCGCAAACGCCCAAGAAGACCAAGCTGAAGCTGAAATGAATTCTGCAAAAGGTGTAACTTTCCAACAAGGAGATATGTTTCTTGAAGGTTCGATCAAAATTAGTACAGGCGGCGAAAATGATTATTATGGGTTTAGCCCAAAATTTGGCTACTTGCTAAATGATAAATTTGCAGTTGGTGCAAAACTAGATTATTCTAGCAATAAAGAAGAAGCGACAGGTATTAAAACCGATGTATTTGGAGCCGGAGCTTTTGCACGTTACTACTTTTTGGAATTAGACAAAAAACGTTTAAAAACTTATGCTGAAGCTGGCTTAGGTTTTGGAAGAAACAAAACCGAAACACCTTTAGCAGGAAGTGATACTGACAACAGTTTAACGGCAGATATTAGTGTAGGGTTAAACT
>Ga0209281_1000150_pt1 | contig 167280 bp, 138 predicted proteins | sample MedtruBG_FD_187514 | JGI IMG/M metagenome (GOLD analysis project Ga0209281, IMG submission 187514) | Root nodule microbial communities of legume samples collected from California, USA - Medicago truncatula BG (SPAdes) (version 2) | ecosystem: Host-associated > Plants > Roots > Nodule | place... | reverse complement strand
ACTTTTGGAGCATCAGGAAATGCAGAAACATTATTTAAACAATTTGGATTTACTGTAGAAAATGTAGTAGCTAAAGCTGTTAAAGTTGTAGCTAAATAATCTAAACAAAAATAATAAATATAGCAAAACGGATAAAAAACAAATATATAAATTAAGAAAAAGTGTGTGAAATAAAAAATATAAGTTTAATATTAATTTCAAATAAGTAAATTTAACATATTGCAATAAATTGAACAAGGTAAATAATACTTTAAATGAAATTAGAAGTATTTACTGATCAAAATATTGCAATATGTCCAAAATATAAAGAATATGAAAGGTAGGGTTAAGATGATTATAAAAAAAGTTACGGATAGTGATTTTAAAAAATATGGACAAGTTTTGAAAAAATATGATTGTTCTGAAATAATTGAAAAGATGAAAAGTAATACACCACTTCCAAGTGATGTAATATATGAACCATCTATAAAAGAACTTGAAGATTTAAAAATTGCTGAAGAGCTTCAAAAAAGAGAATTTGGAGAATTACCAATTCAAATAGGATATTGTAATGGTAATAATTATATATTAAATGCAGTTGAATATCATCGTTCATCTGAAATAAATATAGCTGTAACTGATCTTATTTTACTTATAGGATGTCAGCAAGATATTGAAGACGATTTCTCGTATGATACTTCAAAGATAGAAGCTTTCATGGTTCCAGCTGGAACTATAATAGAAGTGTATGCAACTACTCTTCATTATGCACCTTGTAATGCAAATGAAGATGGGTTTAAATGTGTTGTTGTGCTGCCAAGAGATACTAACTTACCTTTAGAAAATAGTGTAGAAAAAACTGGTGAAGATGCATTATTATTTGCTAGAAATAAATGGCTAATTGGTCATAAGGATACTGATTTAGGTGAACAAGGAGCATTTATTGGGTTAGTTGGAGAGAATGTATCAATAAAATAAGAAATAACTTATAAAATTCAAATAAAACGAAAATTTACTCATAAAAATTCTTGAATATAAACTTAACTAATCATATTGAAGAATTTGAATTATAAAAAAGCAAAAATAAAAATGTGTGAAAAGTTAACTAATAAAAAAATATGTATAAATAAATAATAATAAATGGAGGAATTTAAAATGAATAATGTACCACAATTAAAATTAGGAATAGTAGCAGTAAGCAGAGATTGTTTCCCAATGGAATTATCAGCTAATAGAAGAAAGGCTGTAGTAGAAGCATTTAATGGAGAAATTTTTGAATGTTTAACAACTGTTGAAAATGAAAAACATATGGAAAAAGCATTAGCAGAAGTTAAGGAAGCAGGAGTAAATGCATTAGTAGTATTCCTTGGAAACTTTGGACCTGAAACTTCAGAAACTTTACTTGCTAAGAAATTTGATGGCCCTGTAATGTTTGTTGCAGCAGCTGAAGAAGCAGGTGACAACTTAATTAATGGACGTGGAGATGCATATTGCGGAATGCTTAATGCAAGCTACAATTTAGCTCTTAGAAATATAAAGGCATATATTCCTGAATATCCAGTAGGAACAGCTTCAGAAGTTGCAGATATGATTGGTGAATTTGCACCAGTTGCTACTGCATTACTTGGATTAAATAACTTAAAGATTATTTCTTTTGGACCAAGACCTCAAGACTTCTTAGCTTGTAATGCACCTATTAAACAATTATATAACTTAGGTGTTGAAATAGAAGAAAACTCAGAACTTGATTTATATGCTGCATTTAATGATCATGCAAATGATCCAAGAATTCCAGACGTAATTGCAAGCATGGAAAAAGAATTAGGTGAAGGAAATAAAATGCCTGGTATTCTACCAAAACTTGCTCAATATGAAATTACATTATTAGATTGGATGGAAGAACATAAGGGTTCAAAAGAATATGTTGTATTTGCAAATAAATGCTGGCCATCATTCCAAACACAATTTGGATTTGTACCTTGTTATGTAAATAGCCGTTTATCAGTAATGGGAATTCCTGTAGCATGTGAAGTTGATATATATGGTGCATTAAGTGAATACATTGGAACTTGCATAAGCCAAGATGTTGTTACTTTACTTGATATTAATAATTCAGTACCTGCTGATATGTATGAATCAGAAATCAAGGGTAAATTTGATTACACATTAAAAGATACATTTATGGCATTCCACTGTGGAAATACAGCTGCTTGTAAATTAACATGTGGCACTATGAAAAATCAAATGATTATGGCAAGAGCTTTAGAACCAAACCAAGAACCAAATATAACTAGAGGAACACTAGAAGGAGATATAGTACCAGGAAATATTACATTCTTTAGATTACAAAGCAATGCAGATGCAGAATTAACAGCATATGTTGCAGAAGGAGAAGTTTTACCAGTTGAAACTCGTTCATTTGGAGCTATTGGTGTATTTGCAATACCAGAAATGGGAAGATTCTACCGTCATGTATTAATAGAAAAGAGATATCCACATCATGGAGCAGTTGCATTTGGACACTTTGGGAAGGCTATTTACAACTTATTTAGATATTTAGGTGTTAAGGAATTAGGTTTCAACCAACCTAAGGGTATGCTTTATAAAACAGAAAATCCTTTCCAATAATAAGTTATAAAAATAAATATTTAAGGTGCTGTTTAGGTATTTTGATATCAATTATTAAAATAAATAAATAAATAAGTACTTGACAAAGACTGCTTTATTAAAATATAATCTTAATAGATAAAGCAACGGAGCATTTATTGAAGTAGATGTCCGTTGCTTTTATTTATTTATTTTGACTGATATATCAGTGGGATTTCAATGAAAGGAGAGATTAATCTGTGCCAAGTTGAGAAATCATATGCAAAGGAAATTTATAAACAAATTAAATTAGATATTTTAAATTTAAAAATAAAGGATGGAGATTTTCTTACCTTAGCTGAATTATCAGATAAATATAATGTAAGTAAAACTCCTGTGAGAGATGCCTTAGGAGCATTAGAAATCCAAGGATATCTTAAATCTTTGCCAAGAAAAGGCTATTTAGTAAAGCCTGTAACTCAGAAAAGCATAAGAGAATCTTTTCAAATGAGATTAATTTTTGAAAAAGCAGCAGTAAATTTTATTATTAAAGCAGCTAGTGATTCAGAATTACAAGACATATTGGAATTAGCTATGAAATTTCCTGAAGGTTCAAAAAATAGTAAAATAGTTGAATTTAATGAGTTAAACAATATGTTTCATATGTCAATCATAAGAGCAACTCATAATTCATTGCTAATTGAAATGAGTGAAGGAATTATGGAAAATCTTTCACGAATACTTATGATAGATTGTAATCAATTGGAGTTTGCTAATGAAAAAGAAGAACATATAAGCATAGCTAAATCGCTGGTTGAAAGAGATGTCAAAAAGACTGAAGAATTAATAACAGAACATATTTTAGATTTACAAGCAAGAGTTTATTCTAATGAAAGAACTATGATATAAATGATAAAGCTTTTTATTAAAATAAAAATTCTTTATTATTATATTAAATTTAAGAATAAAAATTTTAAAATATTCTAAAAATACATATTAGAATAAGTTTTGATGCTTAGAAATGAAAATCATTCTACAAAATTATAATAATAGAATTTGTAAATTAAAATTATTTAAGGGGGAATAACAAATGAATAAAAAATCGTTAGTAGGAATTTTACTAGCATCAGTAATGTCAATAGGAATAATGTCAGGGTGCACCGCACCGAAAAATGATGCTGCAAAGAGCAGTGATACAAATAAAAAATACATAATTGCATGTGATTCAAAATATGCGCCATTTTCTTTTGAGGAAAATAGCAAATATAAAGGAATCGATGTAGAAATTCTAGAAGCAATTGCTAAAGAAGAAAAATTTGAATATGAATTAAAACCGATGGATTTTAAGGGGATAATTCCAGGGCTTACATCTAATCAATTGGATGGTGCTATAGCTGGAATGAGTATTACAGATGAAAGAAAACAATCTTTAGATTTTTCAGAAGGATATTTTGTATCAGGATTATCAATGGTTGTTAATAAAACTAACACATCAATTAATGCTGAAGGTGATTTAAAAGGAAAAAGTGCTTCAATTAAAAATGGAACAGCAGGAGCTAAATTTGCAGAAGATAATCAAGGTAAATATGAATTAAAAGTAAATTATTTTGATGATTCTCCATCAATGTTTCAAGCTGTTGAAAATGGAAATGCTGATTTCTTATTAGAAGATTATCCTGTTATAGCTTATAAAATAAAGGTTGATTCAGGATCAAAATTAAAAATTGCTGGTGAAAAATTAACAAATGTTGATTATGGATTTGCAGTTAAAAAAGGTGCAAATGCAGACTTATTAAAGAAATTTAATGAAGGACTTAAGAAAATAAAAGACAATGGAGAATATGATAAGATAATTGGTCAATATATTGCAAAATAAAGCTATTTTATAAGGCAGACATAATTATATATGTTCCAATTAACAAACTACTTATTTGCTATAAATAGTTTTAATATAGCAAATTAATTAGGACTTATATAAATTAAGTAAAATAAGTGGATTCCAAAGTAAGCTTTGAATTTCATTTTAAATAAAAAGCTATGAGTTTAGGAAAAGATAATTTCTAATTTGTAGCTTTTTATTGTATAATTATTACATTTGAAATTAAATGTTGGAATATCTCACTTAGGAATATGAAATGTTAAAAATGAAGGAAGAAACATATTTTACTTCATAATTAGAAATGTATATTTATATTGGAAATGAATTTGGAAATACTAATATGTTATAGAAAATGAGGCTATTAAAAGGAAAAAGTTTTCATTGAAGGAATAATTAAAGTGGCACAAATCTCAGCTTTGTTGACAGTTTTTGAATTAAACTATATAATAAGTTTCATATGGAAGCTAAAAAATCAATGAAAATTTATTGCATATAGAATTTAAATTAATTAGTATGGAATGATTTTAGATTTTGGTTTAATTTAATAGATTGCAAAGGGGCAGTAAAAATGAATAAAAGATCATTAGTAAGTATTTTATTAGCATCAGTAGTGTCAGTAGGATTATTAGTAGGTTGTGGTACATCGAATAGTGACACAAAAGCAGATGGAGGAAATAAAAAATATATAATTGCATGTGATTCAAAGTTTGCACCATTTTCTTTTGAGGAAAATAACAAATATAAAGGAATTGATGTAGAAATTCTAGATGCAATTGCTAAAGAAGAAAAATTTGAATATGAATTAAAGCCAATGGACTTTAAGGGAATAATTCCAGGGGTTACATCTAATCAATTAGATGGAGCTATATCTGCTATGACTATAACTGATGAAAGAAAAGAATCATTAGATTTTTCAGAAGGATATTTTGAATCGGGATTATCAATAGTTGTGAATAAAAATAATACTTCAATTAATGGATTAAATGATTTAAATGGAAAAAGTGTTTCAATAAAGAATGGTACAGCAGGAGCTAAATTTGCAGAAGATAATAAAGATAAATATGGATTAAAATTAAATTACTTTGATGATTCTCCATCAATGTTCCAAGCTGTTGAAAATGGAAATGCTGATTTCTTATTAGAAGATTATCCAGTTATTGCATATAAGATTAAAGTAGATAGTGGTGCAAAATTAAAAATTGTTGGTGAAAAATTAGATACTGTTAATTATGGATTTGCAGTAAAGAAAGGCCAAAATCCAGAGTTGTTAAAGAAATTTAATGAAGGTCTTAAGAAATTAAAAGACAATGGAAAATATAAAGAAATAGTCGATCAATACATAGCAAAGTAGTAAGGAGAATGGAAAATGGAAATCTTAGGATTACTAAAAGATAGCTTCCCTAGCTTACTTAGTGGGCTTGGGGTAACAATAGAAATTGCAGTAATATCATTGATATTAGCAGTAATACTCGGAATTATTTTAGGTATATTTAGCATAAGTACATCTAAAATATTAAAAGGTATAGCTACAGGATACATTTATATAGTTCGTGGAACTCCGCTTATGATTCAAGCGTTGTTCTTGTTCTTTGGAGTTGGACAAGCATTTAATATAAGATTTGACCCAATGGTTGCGGCTGTAATAACTCTTACAATAAATGCGTCAGCTTATATGGCTGAAATATTTAGAGGTGGAATCCAAGCCATAGATAATGGTCAAATGGAAGCAGCAAGGAGTTTAGGACTTAGTTATTCAAAAACTATGAGAAAAGTTATTTTGCCACAAGCAGTTAAAATTATGATTCCATCTATATTAAATCAATTTATAGTTACACTAAAGGATACTTCAATTTTATCAGTTATAAGTATAAGAGAACTTACGGCAACTGGACAAATTATAATTGCTAGAAATTACAAGGCACTTCAAATGTATGCAATTGTAGCTTGTATGTATTTTATATTAATTACAGTATTAACTTTGGTATCAAGTTATATAGAAAGGAAAATCAGTTATGGTAATAAGCGCTAAGAATCTAAAAAAACGTTACGGACATTTAGAAGTTCTTAAAGATATATCAGTAGATGTAGCTGAAAGGGAAGTTCTTTGTATTATAGGTCCTTCAGGTTCAGGAAAGAGTACTTTCTTAAGATGTTTAAATGGTTTAGAACAAATTCAAGCTGGTAGTATTACAATACTAGGGCAAGAGCTTGTAGATAATAAAAATATTAATAAGCTAAGAGAAGAAATAGGCATGGTATTTCAATCATTTAACTTATTTCCGCATTTATCAGTACTTGAAAATATGTTGCTTGCACCTTTAGAATTGAAAAAAATGAGCAAAGCAGAAGCTACTGAAAAAGCTCTTAATTTACTAGATAAAGTTGGATTAAAAGATAAAAAGGATGTTTACCCAGATACATTATCGGGTGGGCAAAAACAAAGAGTTGCGATTGCTAGAGCACTTGAAATGAACCCTAAGATAATGCTGTTTGATGAACCAACATCAGCTTTAGATCCAGAAATGGTTGGAGAAGTTCTTAAGGTTATGAAGGACTTAGCTCAAGAAGGTATGACTATGATTGTTGTAACTCATGAAATGAACTTTGCTAGGGATGTATCTGATAGAGTTATATTTATGGATCAAGGATATATAGTGGAAGAAGGTCCTCCGGAAGAAATATTCACAGCACCTACAAGTGATAGGTGTAAAGAATTTTTAGATAAAGTTATTAATAATTAAATAATTATTAATGAATAAAATAATTATTTAATTAAAAGTAAAAATTCAAGTTGTTTTTACTTTATAATAAAGCTATAGATATGCTAGGTAAGAGAGTTGAAATTTAATTAATTCTTTTACCTAGCTTTTTTATATTTTAAAGATTATATTTATTTTGCATTTAATATTAAAAATATTTAGAACAACTGCAGTTAAGATTAGTTTTCAGTCAGTTATTAAAATTTCTTTTCATGATTTTAATAAGTTAGAATAAGTACTTAAATAAGAGTTAATAAAAAATGATAAAATACTAAGTTAATTTATAGAAGTTAATTTAAATTATCAATAAAAAGCCCATATTCATATAATAAATTGAATCAATAGATATTTATAGGAAGTTATATGAGTGAACAGTGTACAAAAAGTAATAATTTTATTAAAAGGATAATGAAAACAGGAAAATTAATTGAATTTAATGAAGCCTCAAAAATAGTTTTAATAAGTGACGTTCACAGAGGAAATGGAGGATATGCTGATTCTTTAAGACAAAATAGAAATATTTATAAAGCTGCCCTTGGATTTTATTGTGAAAATGGATATACTTTAATTGAACTAGGTGATGGAGATGAATTATGGAAAAATAAAGATTGCTTAGATATAGCTTATAATTATAAAGATATTTTTGCTATATTAAATAAATTTTATGAGGAAGATAGATTATGTTTAGTTTTTGGGAATCATGATATTGTTAAATCAAATCCAGAATTTATAAGAGTACAAGAAAAACTTTTTGAAGATATAGGCTATGATTTTGGGCGTGAAATGCTCAATCTTTATCGTAGTGTAGTGTTTTATGAAGGAGCTATACTTAGATATACTCCTTTGAATAAAGATATAATTGCTTTTCATGGACATCAAGTTGATTTAATTAATTGTGATTTGTGGAAGGGCAGTAGATTCTTAGTTAGATATGTTTGGCGTTTTATGGAGGGGGTTGCTGGATTTAAATCACCTACAAGTCCTGCAAGTAACTATAATAAAGGAAATAAGATCGATAAGGTGTTAGAAAAATTAGCAAGGAAAGAAGGGAAAATGATTATTTGTGGACATACACATAATGATATATTTCCAGAGCCTGATGAAGGGCTCTATTTTAATGATGGATGCTGTGTATTTCCATCAGCAGTAACTTGCATTGAAATAACAAATGGAGAAATTTCTTTAGTAAAATGGCAAATAGAAGTTGGAAATCAAGAAATTTTGTATATTAATAAAAGTACAACTGGAGGTCCAGAAAAAATAGAACAATATTTAGAGTTTGCTAGAAAACTTTAGTAAGGAGGAAAAGATGAATAAACTAAGTGGTAAAGTTGCACTTATAACAGGGGCTTCAAAAGGCATTGGAAGAGCTATAGCTATAGAGTTTACAATGCAGGGAGCAAGTGTAGTAATAAATTATTCAACAGATGATGAGGGGGCAAAGGAAACCTTAGAAGAAGTTGAAAACGCAAATGGATATGGAATTATAATAAAAGGTGATATATCCTCTTTTCAAAACTGCAAAATAATAGTTGAAGAAGTTCTACAGGTTATGGGTAAAATAGATATTCTGGTAAATAATGCGGGCATAAGCCAAATAGGATTATTTATGGATGCTACAGAAGATGAAATTGAAAAAATTATAAGTACTAATCTTTTAGGGGCAATGTATTTAACAAATCAAGTGCTTAAAGATATGATTTCAAGAAAAAGTGGAAATATAATAAACATTTCTTCTATGTGGGGAGACGTTGGAGCATCTTGTGAAGTATTATATTCAGCTGCAAAAGGAGGTTTAAATTCTTTTACAAAAGCGCTTGCAAAGGAAGTAGCGCCTTCAAATATAAGGGTAAATGCCATTTCACCAGGAGTAATAAATACAAAAATGAATTCATTTTTAGGTGAAGAAGAAAAAAAAGCCCTAGAAGAAGAAATTCCTCTAGGGAGATTTGGTGAACCAAGTGAAATAGGGAAAATTGCAGTGTTTTTATGCAGTGAAGCTTCTTCATATATAACAGGACAAATTATACGTGCAGATGGTGGATTTATTTAACTTCACTTCACTTATATAATCTATAGCTGATACATTATTAAAGACAGCTATATGTGGAGAATTTATTTAGCACGATTTTGTATGTAAAACTATAATTCATCTTCAGGGGATACTATTTTTTCAAGATAGAAGAAAAATTCTACACCACCATCTATATTTTGAAAGTTAAATTCACTATCATGAAGTTTTAAAATATTTTTAACTATTGATAATCCAATACCAGTGCTATTTTTTTGAGTTCTTTCTCTAGATTTATCTAATCTATAGAATTTATCAAAAAGTTTACCTATTTCTTCTTCTGGAATAGTCACTCCCATATTTTGAACTGATATTTTAAATTTATCTAATCCTTCTTCAATAGTTACATTGATATCTTTCTTTGGAGGGGTATATTTAATTGCGTTAGTTATAAGATTAGTTAAGACTTGCTCCATTTGGAATGGATCGGCATAAACATAGCTATAAGGAGTAGAAGAATTAAAATTAACATTAAATTTATTTTCTTCAAAGTCAGGTTTATGCTTTTTCAATACTTTTGTAATTAATCTATTTATATTGAAAGCCTCTGGATTTGGTTTAGTTGTTCCAGATTCAAGCTTTGAAAGCTCTAACATGTTAGAAACTAAAACGCTCATTTTTTTAGATTCATCAATTATTGTTTCTAAATACATTTGAGCATCTTCACCAGAAACAATACCATCTTTAAGACCTTCTGCATATCCCTCTATTATACCTATTGGAGTCTTAAGCTCATGGCTTACATTAGCTGTAAATTCTTTTCTCATATTATCTAATTGTCTTTCTTTTTCAATATCATTTTCTAACTTTTTATTCTTTGATTGCAGATCTATAAGTGCAGAATGAAGATTTTTTGATAAAAAGTTTAAGGATTTAGCAAGACTTCCTATTTCATCTTCTCTATTAGTTTGGCAAATAACAGAAAAATCCATGTTTGACATTTTATTTGCAACATGAGTTAAAGTTACAAGAGGTTTAGAAATTAAATTTGAATAAATTAAAGCAAGTATTATAGAAATAGTTATTAATCCCCAAAATAAATATATAAAAAATTCACTCATAACTTCAGCAGCTTCTTTTATAGGTTGAATAGAAGAAATACAAAAAATAAGACTGTCATTTTTACTATTTAAGGATAAGGGGCTTACTACTCCAATTTTTTTTAATCCGCTACTTTTATTCTCGAAAATTTTATATCTAGTGTGAGAATATGTAATAACCTGATTTATTAACTCTCTATCATTAATTAGTTCTTCACCAAAAGCAGTTAAGGTTTCAAAGCTTTCTTTATCATCACCAATATTATTAGAATGATATTTAACAACATCTCCAGCAGAAGAAGTAATAATAACTTGAGCATTATTGTCATTTTCAAATTTTTGAAGAGCTTTAATTAAGTCTGAAGTATTATCAATATGAAGAGAATATAAATCATGAAATTTATTAACCTCTTGTACTAAGGACATTCTCTTTTTATAAGAATAAAAATCTTCAAAGAAAAAGGCTTGTGCAAAGTACGCTATAAGCATTAAACCAATAATTAGAGATAGCGTTATAGTAAATAATCTTTTTGATAAACTTTGATTCATTATTTTGCCTCAAATTTATAGCCACTACCCCTAACAGTAACTATATAATTAGCTTTGTCTAATAATTTTTCTCTAAGCCTTTTAACATTTGTATCTACAGTACGAATATCTCCATAATAATCAAGTCCCCATACATTGTCTAAAATATTATCTCTTGTTAATGCAATATTTTCATTAGTAATTAAATATATTAAAAGCTCATATTCCTTTGGCGATAAGATTATTTCATTTCCATCAATTTTAACTTCATGAGAAAGTTTATTTATTGTAAGTCCATTAAAATCTTGAGAGCTTGAATCTAAGTCTTCTCTTGTTCTTTTTAAAAGAGCTTTAACTTTAGCAATTAAAACCTTAGGACTGAATGGTTTTGTTACATAATCATCAGCGCCATAATCGTAACCTTGAAGTTTGTCTTCTTCCTCTCCTTTAGCAGTAAGTAGAACTACAGGTACAGTTGAAACTTCTCTTAATTTTTCAAGCATAGTCAATCCATCCATAACAGGCATCATTATATCTAAAAGCACCAAATCGATTTTCTGAGTGCTAAATATAAATAAGCCCTCTTCACCATTTGAAGCTTCAAAAACATTGAAATCTTCCCTCATTAAGTAATCCCTAAGTAAAAATCTAATTCGAAGTTCATCTTCAACAATTAAAATAGATTTTCTCATTATTATGTCATCTCCTTTATCTAATTAAATTATATAAGGCACAACTTTAATTTGTCGTTTGATTTTAGACATATTAAAAAGTAATAATAAATATTTTAGTATTTTATATGATTAAGTGCCTAAAAAAAATCTTGTAATATATTAATAGTTACATATAATTAATAATACACTATAAATAAGTCAAATAGATTACAATTCCATATTTAATCTGCTTTGAGATTATTTATTTGTTATAATAAAATTATACTATCATATTAAATAAGATAACATATAAATTATAATTAAAATTTTACATTATTAAATTCAAAAATCAATTTTAGAAATTTTGAATGAAACTATGCAGTATTAAAATAAACTTATAGATGTTGTAATTTGAATTCTTTACCTAAATTAAGTAACAATAAGTAGTTTTAATCCAAATTGCTTTTTTGTAACACATAATAATGTATATTTATTTTAGAAATTGTTATTTTAAACTATAAAGAATGCGCTTCTTACGGTATAATAGTATACACATAATATTTACAATTAGGAGATTAATGAATGATAAAATTAAATTTTGATGTTAAAAGACATACTTTAGCAAATGGGCTGGAAGTAATAACTATAAATAAAGATACTCAAATTGCATCTATAAATATAGGTATCAAGGTTGGAGCATTATATGAGAATATGGAACAAAAAGGTATAAGTCATTTTATTGAACATACATTATTTAAAGGAACTACATCTAGAAGTGATGAAGAACTTAATGAAGATTTGGAATCTTTAGGTGGAGAATATAATGCTTATACAGATTATGATGCAACTGTGTATACAATTAGTTGTTTGATGGAAGAATTTAAAAATGCAGTAGAACTTTTAGGTGATATGATTATAAATCCAGCTTTTGATCAAGGGGAAATTGAAAAAGAAAGAGGCGTAATTTTATCAGAAATACGAATGAGTAAAGATGATATAGAGGATTTTAGCTTCAAAAATGTAAATAAAATTGCATTTACCAATAGTCCACTTAAATATGAAGTGACAGGGCTTGAAGAAAATGTTTCAAAATTCACTAGGGAAGAAATATCATCTTATTATAATAAGTATTATACACCTCAAAATTCTCTTATTACTATGGTATCATCCTTAAGTCATGATGAAGCAATAAAATTAGTAGAGGAACATTTTAAGGAGTGGAAAGGCGAAAAAGCTAACCCTATAGAGATTATAAAGGAAAAAAATAATGAAACAATAGAAATAAGTTATAAAAAAGATATTGAACAAAGCACTATAGTATATTTATTTACCTTTAATGATTTAGAAAAATCTGATGAACTTCCTTTAAGAATATTAAATCATAGGCTTGGAGAAAGCTCAAATTCATTGCTTTTTAGAGAAGTTAGAGAAAATAGGGGATTAGCTTACGATATTTACACTCATCTTGAAATAACAAGCAGTATAAAAACTCTTTATATATATACTGCAGTTGGAGAAGAAAATGTTGATGAAACTAAGGATGCAATAGATGAAATTTTGAAAAATTTGGTTGATGGAACTATTAAAATTGTAGATAAAGATTTAAATATAATGAAGAAGGTCCATAAGACAGCAGTAATATCAACTTTAGAGGATTCTTCAGAATTATGTAATTATATGCTTCATCAAGCTTTAGAAGATGAAGATATATTTGAATTTGTTAAGGACATGGACAGGTTAAATAATTTAGATACACTAAAAATAAATCAAGTTGGGAAGAAGGTTTTAAAAAGCCCAACTATTCATATATTAAAATCTAATTAAGAATAGATTCATTAAAAATAATTTTAAACATGGAACATATATAAGGTGCAATTAGAAATCTACATTGAATAAAGCATATTATTCTATTAGATATGTGTTGCATTAAAAAATAAGCTATTTAATTAAAATGTAGAAATTTTAATTAGAATCTATATAAGGCACAATCAAAAAAATAACAAGTCAGCATGTTAGTCTATTTTGCGTCATAGACTTGTTATTTTATTTCAAGTGCGTAAATATAATTTATAAGTAAAGGTGAAAATTGAAAATATGGCAAAAATAACAAAAATAGAAGTTCAAAAGAAAAATAAAGAAAGAGTGAATTTATTTTTAGATGAGGAATATGCATTTTCTCTTTCAATAGAGTTGGTTTATAAAGAAGGACTTAAAAAAAATGATGAAGTAGATTCTAAAAAGCTTGAAATTTTAGCAGATAAAGAAAGCTCAATAAGGTGTAAAAATTCTGCTTTAAGAATTATTGAAAAAAGCCATAAAACTGAAAAAGAAGTTATAGAAAAACTTAAATTAAAAGGATATGAAGATAATTCTATAAATAAGAGTATTGAATTTCTCAAAGAATATAATTTTATAAATGATTTAAATTACACAAAAGCTTTTATAAATGATAAATTAAATTCAGTAGGAAGTCAGAAGATTAAGTATACTTTACTTCAGAAAGGTATATCCAAGGAACTTATAGAGGAGCATTTATCTAATTCAAATAAGGAAAATGAAAAAAATGTTGCATTTAATTTAGCAAAGAAGAAAGTTGACCTTTTAAGAAAGAAGGAAAATGATAATTATAAAATTTCAGGTAAATTATATAGATATTTAATTTCTAAAGGGTATGAGTATGATATTACAAATGAAGTTGTTAAGGAAGTTATGTCATTAGATGACTTTGAATAGTTTGATGTTAAATAAAAATTTGAGTTAAGCATTGTAGTTATTTTAAATTTAACAACTTTAAAGGTATTATGTTAAATAAAAAATATTGAATTACATAAATTTAATAAATTTGGTATAATAGAATGTAAAGTATGGGGGAAATTTATGAGGGAGAGAAATTTATTATTAGTAATTTCTGCTGGGTTTATTACAGGATGTATTCAAATAAGTATAATTATTGGGCTATTAGTAATTCCAAAGATAATATTTAATTCTACAGAAGTTAATTCATTTTGGGAAAATGGAATTAGAAAAGAAGCTGTAGGTATAAATGATGGACAAAATGAAAAAGGTGATGATGATTCTTTTTTTAAGAAGAGGCAGGGGGATAAAAATGACTCTTCTAATGAAGTTATTATTTACAATGGAATTACTATAGATGAAGGAATAAAATCTAACGAAAGTATCAATAGCAAAGCAATCCAATTAACTAAAAATGCTAAGAGTGACAGGGAAAAAGCTAAAATATTATATACTTGGATTGGAAGCAATATAAAATATGACGATGATAAAGCGAAAAAAGTTCTAAATGGGAAAGATGCACGTGATATGCCTGAAAGTGGAGCTATATGTGCTTTTGAAAATAAATCAGGTATATGTTTTGATAAAGCATGTCTTTATGTAGCCATGTCAAGGGCAGTCGCTCTTAAGGTAAGGTTAATAGGTGGACAAATATTAGATGAAAATGGACAGTATTTAGGCCATGCATGGAATCAAGCTTATATAAAGGAAGAAAACAAATGGATAAATGTAGATTCAACATTTTATGAAGGTGGAAATTATTATTTTGATTCTGAATTTTTTGATGACCACAAGGCAGAAGATATTGCTGGAGAATGGTGAAAGTTGGATGTTGAGAATTGATAGGTTATATTTGATAATTAAGGAAAAAACCCATAGCTTCAAAAAACATAAAATCTAAGAAAGCTATAGGATTTCAACTTTAATTTTAAATTGTACAATGCACATTGTTAATTTGCCTTTTTATGAAGCTTAGAAATAATAAGATTTATAGCTTTTTCACAGTCAGTATCGTTAGGATCTATTGACCAAGCTAGATTAAAAAGACGTAAAGCAGTATTGAAACATTCCTTCATAACATAACAATAACCAAGGTTAAAGAAATATTTACTTTCATGTTTAAGAGAAATTGCTTTATTAAGCATTATTATTGCATCATCAAAATTTTTTAGTTTAATAAAGCAAACACCACAATTATAATAGGAGCAAGCTTCATTTAGCTTTTGAGATGCAGATTTTTTATAGCAGTCTATAGCTCTTTTATAATCTTGTATATTATAAAATTTATTTCCTTCAATAAAATAATTCATAGATGCCCTCCAAAAAATAAAATTGTAAATAGTATCTTAGATACCTTATAATTATAGACAGCAAGTTAAATTACTATACATACGAATATACAGAATTATTTATTAATAATTTAAAATGAGAAGAAGAAAATATTTGTGAAAAAAACAGAGTAGGTGAATAGAAAAATATGATAAATTATAAAATTGGATTAGACATAGGATCAACAACAGTGAAATTAGCGGTTCTTGGAAATGAGAACAGCTTAATATATAGCAAATATCAAAGACATTTTTCAGATATAAGAAGTACAATTATAGATTTAATAAAAGAATGTTATGAAATACTAGGGGATATTGACTGCCGGATTAATATAACTGGTTCTGGTGGATTATCAGTATCTAAATGGCTTAACATTGGTTTTGTACAAGAAGTAATTGCATGCTCTAAAACTGTTGAAACCTTGATTCCGCAAACTGATGTTGTAATAGAGCTTGGAGGAGAAGATGCTAAAATAACATATTTTAAAGGTGGACTAGAGCAAAGAATGAATGGAAGCTGTGCTGGTGGTACTGGAGCTTTCATAGATCAAATGGCAATATTATTAAATACGGATGCATTGGGACTTAATGAATATGCAAAAGAATATAAGGTATTATATCCTATAGCATCAAGATGTGGAGTTTTTGCTAAAACAGATGTACAACCATTAATAAATGAAGGTGCTGAAAAGAGTGATATAGCAGCTTCTATTCTTCAGGCAGTTGTAAATCAAACTATAGGCGGACTTGCATGTGGTAAACCTATAAAAGGAAATGTAGCGTTTCTTGGTGGACCATTATTTTTCTTATCAGAACTTAGACAAAGATTTATTGAAACATTAAATTTAACAGAAGAACAAGTAATAGCACCAGAAAATTCTCAACTTTTTGTTGCTATAGGAGCTGCACTTTTATCAAAAAAGGAAAAAGTGACATCTCTTAATAAGATAGTAGGTAAGATTTCAGATATTACTAATATAAAAGAAGATACAGAACCTAGACTTGAACCATTGTTTAAAGATGATGAAGATTATAAAAAGTTTAAAGATAGACATAATAAAAATATATTGAAAAGAGCAGAACTTGATAATTATAAAGGAAGAGCATATTTAGGAATAGATGCGGGATCAACAACAACTAAGGTTGCACTTATAAGTGAAAATTCTGAGCTTTTATATTCTTATTATGGAAGTAATGAAGGAAATCCATTAGATAAAGTTATAGAAATTATGAAGGATTTATACGGAAAACTTCCTGAGTCTGTAGAAATAGTAAATTCTACAGTTACGGGTTATGGAGAAGCTTTGATTAAAGCTGCTTTACATATAGATATTGGAGAAATCGAAACAATTGCACACTATAAAGCAGCAGATTTCTTTTTACCAGGCGTAGACTTCATTTTAGATATAGGTGGACAAGATATGAAGTGCCTAAAAATAAAGAATGGAGCAATAGACAGCATACTTTTAAATGAAGCTTGTTCATCAGGCTGCGGATCATTTATTGAAAGTTTTGCTAAATCATTAGGTATGAAGATTGAAGATTTTGCAAAAGAAGCATTGTTTTCAAAAGCGCCAGTAGATCTCGGATCAAGATGTACTGTATTTATGAATTCTAGAGTTAAGCAATCACAAAAGGAAGGTGCAGAAATAGCAGATATATCTGCAGGACTTTCATATTCTGTTATAAAAAATGCTCTTTTTAAAGTAATAAAATTAAGAGATGAAAAAGACATTGGAGAAAAAGTAATAGTACAAGGTGGAACTTTCTACAATGAAGCTGTGCTTAGAAGTTTTGAGCTTATTTCAGGGAGGGAAACTGTTAGACCAGATATATCAGGATTAATGGGCGCATTTGGATGTGCAATTATTGCAAAGGAAAGATATTTAGAAGGTGAAAAGTCTACTTTATTACCAAGACATAGAATAGATGAATTTAAAATGACATCTTCTTTTAGACGTTGTGGTAAGTGTGGAAACAATTGTCTTTTAACTGTAAATAAGTTTCCTACTGAGGAGGAATTTATTTCAGGGAATAGATGTGAAAGAGGTCTCGGAATAGAAAGACCTAAAGAAGATAAGCTGCCAAACTTATTTGATTATAAATATAAGAGAACTTTTAATTATAAACCGCTTAAAAAAGAAGACGCAAAACGAGGCGTAATAGGAATTCCAAGAGTTCTTAATATGTATGAGAATTATCCGTTTTGGTTTACATTATTAACAAGCTTAGGTTTTAGTGTTAAATTATCTAAACATTCAAGTAAGAAAATATATGAACTTGGTATAGAAACTATTCCATCAGAATCAGCATGTTATCCAGCAAAGCTTGCTCATGGACATATAATTGATTTAATAAATAGTGGAGTTAAGAATATTTTTTACCCTTGTGTGTCTTATGAAAAAACTGAATTTAAAGATGCTCAAAATAATTATAATTGCCCTATGGTAACTTCTTATCCAGAAGCTATTAAAAATAATATGGATGAATTAAAATTAAATAATGTTAATTTTATGGAGCCATTTTTATCTTTAGATAATGAAAAGGAACTTGCTAAAAGAATAGCAGATGAGTTTAAGATGTTTAATGTTACTTTAGAAGAAGTAAAAGTAGCAGTTAATAAAGCAAGTATAGAAAGAGATGTTTTCAAAAAGGATATACAAAAAAAAGGGGAAGAAGTTTTAGAATATTTAAGAAAAAACAATAAGAAGGGAATTGTGCTTGGTGGAAGACCTTATCATATTGATCCCGAAATAAATCATGGTATTCCAGATATTATAAGTTCTTTTGATATGGCAGTACTCACAGAAGATAGTGTATCTCATTTAGGAGTATTAAAAGACAAGCTAAGAGTTGTAGACCAATGGATGTATCATTCAAGACTATATAGAGCAGCAGCTTTAGTAGCAGAGGAACCTTGCGTAGATATGATTCAATTAAATTCTTTTGGATGTGGATTAGATGCTGTTACTACAGATCAAGTTTCAGAAATTATATCATCAAAGGGTAAAATTTATACAGTTCTTAAAATAGATGAAGGCAATAATTTAGGAGCAGCTAAAATAAGAATAAGATCATTAAAAGCTGCTATGGATGAAAGAGAAAGAAAAAATTATAAACCTATTATAGAAAAGATTGTATATAAAAATCCAGTATTTACGGCTGAAATGAGAAAGACACATACAATTTTATGTCCTCAAATGTCTCCAATACATTTTGATTTAATAGAAACAGCAGTAAGAGAAGCAGGATATAATGTAGAAGTTTTACCATCTATGGATATGAAAGCAGTTGATGAAGGATTAAAATATGTTAATAACGATGCTTGTTATCCTTCAATAATAGTAATTGGTCAAATGATTGAAGCATTAAAGTCAGGAAAATATGATGTGAATAATACTTCAGTTATAATTTCTCAAACAGGCGGAGGATGTAGAGCAACTAACTACATTGGATTCTTGAAGATGGCATTAAAACATGCAGGCTTTGAACAGGTACCGGTTATATCCTTAAATGCAGTAGGACTTGAGGAGCAACCAGGCTTTAAGGTTACACCAAAACTTCTTCATAGATCAATTATGGCATTAGTTTATGGTGATTTATTTATGAGGGTTTTATATAGGACAAGACCTTATGAAAAAGTAAAAGGATCAGCAGATGAACTTTATAAAAAGTGGAATGAAAAAGCTAGATTAAATTTAATGAATGGAAGCAAAAGAGAATTTAATAAAAATATAAAAGAAATAGTTGATGATTTCGATAGTTTGCAATTATTAAATGTAAGAAAACCTAAAGTTGGTGTTGTTGGAGAGATTTTAGTTAAATTCCATCCAACAGCTAATAATGATATTGTAGGAATTTTAGAAAGCGAAGGAGCAGAAGCAGTAGTTCCAGATCTTTTAGATTTCTTCTTCTATTCAGCTTTAGATGCTGATTTTAAAGCTAAATTCCTTGCAGGAAGCAAGCTATCAAAGAATTTATGTAATATAGCAATTATGTACATGGAAACTTATAGAAAAACTATGAAGAAGTCTTTAGAAAAGAGTAATAGATTTTCTAGTCCTAAACATATAAGAGAACTTGCAGATATGGCATCACCTATATTATCTCTTGGAAATCAAACAGGAGAAGGATGGTTTTTAACAGCTGAAATGATTGAGCTTATAGAAAGTGGTGCAACTAATATAGCATGTCTTCAACCTTTTGCATGTTTACCTAATCATGTTACAGGAAAAGGTATGATTAAAGCTTTAAAGGAAAGATATCCAAAATCAAATATAGTGGCTATAGATTATGATCCAGGAGCATCAAATGTAAATCAATTAAATAGAATTAAGCTTATGTTATCTGTTGCATTTAAGAATTTGGAGGAAAAACCTACAATTCATAAAAAACATCAAGAAAGTACAGGAAAACAACCATTTGAAAATGAAGTAAGCTTAACATTAGAAGATAATATTTAAACTATATACATTGCAATTACAAATTTACATAGAACGAAGTACGCAAGTACAAATTTTATGAAACAATTATTTTGCAGCATATATATAATAATTTAAGATAGCTCCATCTGAGTTAGATGGAGCTATTCTAATTTATATTGTAAAGAAAATCACGGCTTTTTCAGATTGGAAAGTTACTAAAATTAATGTTTAGAGAATTGACAATAAATAATATATAATTGATAGTAAATGAAAAAATAATAACTTTTCAAAAAATATATAAGTTAAAAACAAATATTAGAGTTTCATCCTAAATTGTCAAATGTCAATTGAAGCGCACTTATTCAGCACTTTTCGCTGAGTTTGGCTTTTTAGGAATATACTATTTGGAGGAAATAAATGCAGAGAAAAAATAATCAACAAGCAAGCAAAACCAAGAAATCTAAAATATTAGTATTTTTTGTGGAATTAATATACATAGTTGTTTTTTTAGCAATAACAACACCTCTTGTTTTATGGTATGGGCCATATGAAAGCACTAGAAAAGTACTTATATCAACAATATTAGGAACTAGACATGCGTATATAATAACTGATTATATATCTCAAGAAACTATAAATAAAATTTTAGGGATAAATAATCAAGGGCAAGAAGAATCTAAAGAGGAAGTTGTAGAAGAGGTTGCCACAGATCTTAATAAGATAAATGTTAAATATACAAGTGGAAATGATATAAGCAGATATGATATTCATACAGAAAGATATAATGGATATGTTCTAGAAATAAAGAACCCGCTAGGAATAAAAGCTGCAATGACTAAATATGTAGGTAAAATGGGACAAAAAACAAGTGAAATGGCTGAAGATCATAATGCTATTGCTGCTATTAATGGTGGTTCTTTTGTGGATCAGTCTTCAGATGGAACACTTTATGCAGGAACAGGAGCAGAACCAGGTGGGTTTGTAATTTCACAGGGAAAGGTTATATATCCTAAAACAAATGTAAAGAAGAAAAATATTGAAAATGTCATTGCATTCACTAAAAAAGGACAACTTATAGTGGGAGATCATACTCTTGAGGAATTGCAAAAATTAGAGGTGCAAGAAGCAATGTGCTTTAGAAGACCTAACATTATTATTAATGGAAGGGCACAGGTAAAAGATAAAACAACAGATGGATTTAATCCTAGAACTGCAGTTGGGCAAAAGGAAGACGGAACAGTAATATTTTTAGTTATTGATGGTAGAAAGATTACATCGCCTGGAGCAAGTTTATATGATGTAGAGCAAATAATGTTTGAAAGAGGAGCTATTAATGCAGGTGCTTTAGACGGTGGATATTCATCAACAATGTATTATAAAGGTGAAGTAATAAATTCACCAAATGCTTGGGATGGGGAAAGATCTGTTGCCACAGCTTTTTATGTTGAGTAGATAATTAAATTCTTCATAATAATTAGATTGTTACGAATATTTTAGGGAAAAAATAAAACAGTGGGAATAAGTAGTTGAGAAAATTTAACTATTTAATTACGTAAAGTATATAGTAGCTAAAGGTATTTTAGTAAGAGAGGATTAAGTAATGAAAAACTTTATAAGAATATTAGCATGTACACTTATAGCATTGGCAATTCAGCAAAGTATATTTTTATATGTAGAAAATGTTTATTTAGCTTTAGATGTAAAGATAGAAGCTGAAAAGGTTGAAGAAAAAGAAGTTCCTAAAAAGAAAAATCCAAATGAAATTAATATAAAGGATGGACTTGGAGATGTTTCATTATCAGCAGATGGCAGGTTTGTTGCATATATGGAGGATAATAAACTTAAAGTATTAGATAGTGATGATGGAAGTGAAAAGGTATTTACAAGTGAAAGTAATGGAGAAGTAGTATTTTATAAGTGGTTAACAAATGAAAATAGCATAATTGTTATTCAAAAGGTACAAAAAAATGGAGATTCATATTTTGAACCAGTATCATTTAATGCTAAAAAAGGAGAAACAAGACAGCTTGCAGATTTTAATTTAAAAGAGGTTAGGATTAATATAGAAAATAAAACTGATAAAATTGATAACGTGGTATTTTCAAATGCTACTCACAGTCTTTATATAAAGATTTTGAAGAAAAATGGGAAAAGTGATCTGTATTATGCAAATGTAATGAATCAATTAGCAGAAGTTAGATCTAATAAGAATATAGGAAATATAGTAGTTCCAACTACGAACACAAATGCTGTAATGGAAATGGGTGACGGTGCAACTATATTAAATAGTGCAGGAAATATAGAAATACCTAATGTTGAAGTTACAAAAGTATTAGGAGTAGATATTAATGATAATGTATATTTTGGCGAACAAGTAAATGATAAAATTAGTAAAATATATTATACTGTTTTAAACGATAAAAAACTTCAATGGCATACTTTAACGTTACAAAAACCAGTTGATAAGGCAGATATACTGATTGATTACTTAGGAAAGATTTATGTTAATAACAAGGTTGAAAGCAATGCTTTAGAGCTTGTTAGTAAAAAGACAGTTAAATATGAGGGACAACTAATTCAAACATACTCTAAAGGAGTTATTTCTAGAAGTGGGAATAAGTTAATAAAAAATGAAATAGAAGAACCTAAAAAAGCTATTAATTAGAAATCTCAATAAAATTTACATAAATTTAATATATTAATTTTAAATTTATGTAAATTTGAGTTATAATACTAATATATGAATATTCCACTAAAAAGTATAATATTAAGTGGGTATAAATAGCATAAAATTTAATAGTATAGAAACTTTAATATGTAACAGGATTATTGTAATCGTTCTTATGAAAATTTATACTTTGGACTAAGTAGAGGAGGGAGAGGACTAGAGTTGTTTGTTTAGTCTAAGTCTAAAAATTAATAAATCAATCACCAAATTACAAGAGGATAAGAGAGGAATGAAGAAGATAATGAAGAGAATTGTAAACATTATCATTATGACAGTAATAATTATAGGGAGTTCTGTATTACCAGCAATATTAAAAATGAATGTTATGACTACAGTGATAGTAGCAATAATAGCAGCTATAGTGGCAGGGATATATATTATAGCTACTTCAAGCCATGATAAGTTAGATATTCAAAAACAAAATGATAATAAACAAAACATCAATGAAGTAACAGTTATTCCAATAATAGAAAAAGAAATTCCTATAAATAGAGATAATATTATTACTCAGGAGAAAAAAGATGCAATACAAAAGTTATCATTGTTCCAAGAAGAAACTGTGGAAAAATTAAATGATGTTATTAATGAAATGGCTAGAAATATTAATGAAATGAATGATATTTTTAGAGAAATAACAAGTACATCTGGAGCCGCTGATGGAGATGCTATAAAACTTGCAGAAGCATTAGCTAAAACAATGTATCTTACAAGTGTAGGAAATGAAAGTATGGAAAATATGGATACTTCCATGAAAAAAGTTTATAATGCTAATCAATTATTAGATGAATCTGTACAAGTTGCTAATAATTCTACAAAGGAAGCAATAGATATAATTCATCTTATAGGAAATATAGCTAATCAAACTAACTTATTAGCATTAAATGCAGCTATAGAAGCTGCAAGAGCTGGAGAAGCAGGAAAGGGATTTTCAGTGGTTGCATCAGAAATTAGAAAATTAGCAGATGATGTAAAAACAGCAGTAAATAGTGTTGATGGAATAATAAATGATATAACAGTTGCAATAAATAAAACAACTGATAATGCAAGGGACGGTGGACAACTTATACAAGAAAGTATAAATATAGTGAATACAGCAGAAGATATTTTCAAACAAATTGTAGAAGAAGTAAATGAAATCGATATACATGCAAGTATTGTATCAGAATTAAATGGTAAATGTGAAATTGCTAGAACTAGAGCAATAGATGTATCAGACACACAAGCTAAAGCAATCAATACATTATTGAACTCTTCTAAGGAATTGATTGAAGCTGCCAAATCAATAAGGAATAAAATATAGAAAATTGACATAATTTACTTGTAATGTGTATAATAATTATGGGAAAGGAGTTGGAATTTATGAGTAAAGATAAAAAGAATAAATTAATTAATGCTGGTAGAATATTAGGAACTATAGCAGTTGTAGGTGGGTTTTTAGCTATAGGTAAAAAAATTAAGAATAATAGAGTGCAAAAGCGTCTAGAAAATGAAGAATATTCTACAGGCAATACTAGATTTTTTGGAACATTATATTTAGAGGATGAAAAAGAAACGAGACCAGTTGATTTTCAAGACTTTAAAGACGTTCCAGTATATACAGGACAAAAAATAGAAATAAGAGATACAGATAAAAATCATAAAAATAAGTTATCATGGATAGAAATAAATGATAATAATAAAAAACTTTTAATTTGTGATAGGAATATATTAAAAGAAGTGACTTGGAATGAATTAAATGAACAAAATTTAATTTTTGGTAAAGTAGTAATAATAGATGAGAAAAAATATATATTAAGACTTTTAACAGGAAGTAATGAAAAACAAGAGGGAAAAATAAATGAATGGGATAAATATGTAGTTAATGTAGATAATATTGTAGGACTTCCAGTAAGTGCTGATTATGAAACAGACTATAACTTAAAAGATGATGAAGATAATGATAATTTGTGGCATTGGTATAATTTTGCCAGCTATACACAAAGTGAATGTTCAAAAGGTAAAAAATTATGTGTAACAAGAGGATTTTCTTTTGTAGAAGATTCTAATGAATCTGATAAGGATTTAAAATATGAAACTGTGGGATATAGACCAGTTTTAGAATTGCTTGAATAATAATATTAAAGATATTTAAAGGTATATAGGTACTTAAATAAGTAGTTATATGCCTTTGATTTTTGTTTGAGAAAATTATAGGATTTTTACCCCTAAAAGATTTATAAATAGTAATAAGGAATTTATAATACAATTAGAAATAGGATGCAGATATTTTCATTAAAAAGTATTTATACATAATTCCGTTATATAACTAATAATTTTTTACAATAGCATATAATTGCAGTATAATTTATGTTATAGAATGATTGAAATTAAAAATAAGTTATAATAAAATATTTTAAAATTTAAAATTAATGAGGGTGTGAGAATATATTTATGAGATTTAATAAAACTTTTGAAATAGATAAAGTAAGTGAATCAATTGGGAATATTAATTTTAGAGAAGCCGTTAGAGGAATTATAATTAAGGACAATAAGATTTTAATGGTACATTCTAAAAATAGAGATTATAAATTTCCTGGTGGAGGTATGAAAAAAGGTGAAAGATATACAGAGGCTTTAAAACGAGAAGTCGAAGAAGAAACTGGGTATGTTTGTAGTAAAATAAATGAACAAGTTGGAATTATAACTGAAAAGAGTAACGATAGGTATTTTAATGATAAAATTTTTAAGATGATATCGTATTATTATTTTGCAGAAGTTTATAATAAAAGAAAATCTCAAAAATTAGATCCTTATGAGGCAAAGTTAGGTTTTAAGCCAGAATGGGTTGATATAGATTATGCTATAAATAATAATGATAAAATAATTAATTTAGGAATTGAACCAATTGCTAATTGGATTTCTCGAGAAACTTATGTACTAAAAGAGATTAGAAAATATATAAAAGAACGATAAATTGAAGTATATTAATTAGTATCAGTTTAATTACTTTGGATATGAGCCACTATTATGAGATGACATAGTGATAAATAAGAATTTCGATGATATAAAAATAAAGAATGTAAAATTGAAATTAAGAATAAGGGATTTTATCAAAAAATAAACAAAACAACATATATATAATAAATGTATAATGAAAATATTTTCATGAGATACAATTAATAATTAAAAAATGTGTTTCATATTTTAAGTGGTGCATGTATTAATAATTTAGATTAAGAGAGAAGGTATTTGCGTATGAAGAAATTTATTAAAAATTTATTGGTAGGATTAATTATAATATTAACCATTGTTGGACAACCTGTATTTGCGACTAATATTGATTTTAATACATACGTATATAATCATTTAGAAAATTGGGATACAGAGTTTGACATTTCTTATTATAATTCTGATGTGTTAGAAAAATTACAAGATATTTCTAAAAAAGATGATTATTTAGCTAGATCAATAAGCCGTTTGGTTTATGAAAGGGTTGGAAATAGAGCAACTATAAAAGTTACTTATAAAACAACTAAGGAGCAAGAAGAATATATAAATTCAGAATTGACCAGAATAGTTAATTCTATAAGTTCACCAAACATGAGTGAACTTGAGAAAATTAAAGCTATAAATAAATATTTAATTGATAGATACGATTATGATAAGAGTCTTAAATCTAATAATGTATATTCTGCATTAACAACAGGGAAAACAATATGCCAAGGCTATGCAATGACTGCGTATAAGATGCTTAATTTAGTTGGAATAGAAAATAGAATTATAATTGGAGACTTAGATGGAGTTGCTCATGGATGGAATTTAGTTAAATTAAATGGGAAGTGGTACCATTTAGATATTACAAATAATGATGCTGTAGGAAAAAATAAATTTTTTCTTAAAAATGATAAAACTTTAAAAAGCTTTGATTTTAATTGGGAAGCGAAGGATTATCCAGCATGCGATGAAAACTATGAAGATATATTATCAGTTAGTAGCCAATATGGACAATCATCTTTAGGTTATAAGTCAGATGTTGATGGCAAATGGTTTTTTAAGACTGATTCTTGGTATTTTATAAAAAATACAGGTAGTTATGCTACAGGTTGGAATATAATTGATAATAAATGGTATTACTTAGGAAGTAGTGGAGCAATGCAAACAGGATGGATAAATTATGATCAAAAATGGTATTATTGTTATTATGGTAGTGGATTTATGGCAGTTAATACTACTATAGATAGATATAAAATTGATTCAAGTGGAACTTGGATAGAATAAGAATATAAACAACATTAATTTTTTAGTTATTTGTCTTTTAGTATTTAGAGTTATAGGTGATTTTGCTCAACTATAACTCTTTATTTATGAAAAATATTGATTTAAATGGTTTTTATTTTATATATTTTATTTGAAATATAATTCTAACTTATATCAAAAGGTTAGAATGCGAAAGATATATTACTCCAGCATCTTGAAAATTGATTATAAGTAGATAATTAAAAGCTGTAAACATGTTAAAGTCTCTATTTAGCTAATTGAACAAATTTTTTCTTGCCAAGCTTTATTATATCTCCATTTCTAATAGGCGTATTATCAAAATCAGTTACTTTTCGTTTGTTTATTTGAACTCCGCCTTGATTTACCAGCCTTCTAAATTCATTATTAGATGCGACAAAACTAGCTTTTACCAGAAAACTTCCTATTTCTTTTAGAAAACTACATTCAGAAGGAATAATGATTTGAGGAATTAAATCAGGTAAGTTACCTTCTCTAAATACAGTTTCAAAGTAATTAATTGCTGATTTAGTTTCTTCTTCAGTATGATATAAGTTTGTAATAATTCTTGCCAATTCAAATTTAATATCTCTTGGGTTTTTGCCATTGTTTAATTCTTTTTGAAATTCCGTAATTTTGTCAGGGTGTTCATCTGTGGCTAATTCAAAGTATTTTATAATAAGATTATCTGGAATTTCCATTACCTTTTTGAACATTATTTCTGGTGATTCTTGAATACCAATATAATTGCCTAAACTTTTACTCATTTTTTCTATTCCATCTAAGCCTTCTAAGATAGGCATAAATATTGCTATTTGTTCTTCCATGCCAATACTTTTCTGAAGTGTTCTTCCCATAAGAATGTTGAAAGTCTGATCAGTTCCACCAAGTTCTATATCAGCCTTTAATGCTATTGAATCATAACCTTGCATTAGTGGGTAAAAAAATTCGTGAATACCAATAGGAGTATTATTGTTATAACGATTTTTAAAATCATCTCTCTCTAACATTCTTGCAACAGTAGTAGTTGCAGCCAGTCTAAGTATTTCTTGAAAATTTAGTTTTGATAACCATTCACTATTAAACTTTATTTCAGTTTTATCCTTATCTAATATTTTTAGAATTTGTTTTTGGTATGTTAAAGCATTTTCCATGACCTGTTCATTTGAAAGGGGTTTTCTAGTCTTTGATTTTCCTGTTGGATCACCAATTTTTCCAGTAAAGTCACCAATTACTATAACTGCCTTATGACCCAAATCCTGCATTTGTTTAATTTTTCGGAGTACAACAGCATGACCTAAATGAATATCTGGAGCACTTGGATCTAAGCCTAATTTAATAATTAAAGGTTTATTTTCTTTTCCAGATTTTATGAGTTTTTCTTTCAATTCCTCCATACTGATAATATCAGCTACACCTTTTCTTATGATTTTAATTTGTTCTTCAATGTTCTTTTTCATCTTTTTAACTCCTTACATTTAAATTTTTAATATAAGCAAGTTCTATAAGATTCAATAGGCAATAAAAATATCTTGTTTATTCTTAGATAATGGATTAGTAATAAGTATTATAATTTAAAGGCAACAAAAAAACTCTTGCCCTCTATAATTATAAAGGACAAGAGCTTAACTCTCGTGTTACCACCTTAATTTATTAACCGCTCACACGATTAACCTCTTCAAGTACGCCAAAAATTGGTTATACTTTAGCACTATAACGGGTGCAGGGGTCCGTCATCACCTACTTAAGATACACATATTCAAGACATAAAAAGTTAATATACTAGTTTTTATTCTTAAATATATCTAAATATTTTTCAGTTTGAAGCTCTAAGATGTATTCAAAATTAGTTTCCATGCACCTCTCATCAACCGGTAACTTTCTGTTTGGATTATCCAACTTTTACTTATTCTTTTCATTGCTTTTACTATCAAATCCCATACTCCAAAATATAGTAAACTATAATCTTTGTTATGCGATATATATTAAATTATTACAATTATATTGAAAAAATTTACTTTTGTCAAGGCAAGTTTTCATTATGCAGTTTATAGGAAAGTCTTTAAAATATAGTTGAAAAGGCAATTCCAAAAATATAATAAAAAATAAGTAAAAACAAGGTTTTATTTTTATTAGTTTGTAAGTTAAAACAATCGAGAGAATTGTATTTTAACTTATATTAAATGAGTTCCTTAAGTTAGAATAACCAGATAGAAGATTTTAAGTTTCATTTGTCCTACTTATCTAATTAAGAATTTTCTTGTTCCTTCATATAATCTTCATACCAATTACTAAATAGAACTTTACAAGCAGCAGCAACTGGTACTGCAAGAAGCATACCTAACAATCCACCTACATTACCACCAATTAAAATTGCCATCATTGTAAATACTGCATGTAAGCCAACGCTTTCGCCAACAATTTTAGGTGCTAAAAGATTGTTATCAATTTGCTGCACAATTAGCATTGAAATAATAGCATAAAGTACTTTAATTGGACGACCGCTGAGTAGTCCCATAATTGCAGCGAGGATAGTACCGACAACTGGCCCTACATAAGGAATCATATTACATATACCTGCAATGATACCAATGACAAGAGCATAATCTATTCCAACAATTGCAAGAGCGATTGCAGATAAAACGCCAACAAAAAATGCTTCTAATAATTGTCCTCGAAGATATTTTGCGAAAACTTCATGAATAATTTTGAAAACATAAGAAAATTTAACGCCAGCATTACTTTTTCTAAAGATTAAGTAATAAAGTTTATTCAATAAGCCTAAAAAATATTCAGAATCCTTTAAAAGGTAAATACTTATTACAAGTGCGATAAAAAATGTTGCAATACTACTACCAATAGACATTACATAAGATGTCATATTTCCAAGGTTATTTTCAATATATTGCTGTAAATAAATAACTCCATTTATAACATAAGGCTTAATAGTATCAACTAAAGAACTATTTAAACTGTCTAAAGTTTGCTTTATATAATCTGTTGAAAATGAAGTATTACTTAAATATGTAGAAATGGTTTGAGTCATATTTGTTATAGTTGTATTTTTTGATAATTGACCACCAATCATAAAATAGATTCCACAAATCAAACCTAAAAAAATACCTATGATTAAGATGTATGAAAATATAATAGCTAAAATACGTCTTGCTGATGCATTTTGAAGCTTGTATATCCTATTTTGTTTTAGAAAATTTTCTATGGTTCGAGTAATAGGGTATAAAAGATAAGCAATTACAATCCCTATAAGTAATGGTTTAATTAAATTGGTTAAATAATCCAAAATATTAAAGGCATCTGTTAATAAAGTACCTATATTACGAATTATTAAAAATGCCATATATATTATGACTGTTGTAATGGTTATGTAGATTGAGTACTTTAATAACTTTTTATCAAATTCAATTTTCATATAGTATTATTTATCTCCTTAAAAATTATTTATTTTATAGTTATAATTTAGTAGTCATGTTAATTTTATATATAATAATTAATATTATATATAAGTTCTAATTAAAATTCTACAATTTAATTAGAAAATTAAATTATGGTTATATAGTATTAACTATTTTAATATATTTAAAATAGTTAATACTATAAAGGACCGTGATTAAAACATGGGAGGAAGTTTTGAGTATCAATATAACAATGATTTAACTTATGACGATTTATATGATAAATGCAGTAAGTTTAAAGATGAATACGAATTTGGAGTGAAAGTTGACGAATTTGATAATTTTGCTAAAAATAATAATAATATAATATATTCTAAGGAAGAAATAGAAAATATTTTAAAAAAATGTATAGAAAACATGGTCATAGAAATAGAAAATGTAATAGATAAAAAATTTGAGCAATATAATTTTATAGCAACCTACAACAGATACATTGATGAGTGGAATGAAGTATTATGCAGCATTGAGGTTAATAGAAAGCTAGTAGAAATAAAGCTTACCAATGACTATGTATGTGATGATGCAAATAGTATAAGTTCAGTTTACATTACCTTATATAATGATGGAAAAGGAATTTTTACAGAATGTATAGAGCGTATTAATCAAGAATATGAATTTATAGGTTCATCTTATGCTTATGTACCTGTAAGTGAAAGTGAATTATGTTTTAAAGAATTGGACAAGAATAAATTCATAGAAAGCATAATTTCTGAAATAAATAAAATAATATAAGTTTTTTATAGAATAAGTAGATTAATACAAAAAATACCTGTTTTAAAACAAGTAACAATAGAAAAAGTGTTAGAAGAATAATATAAAATTTAAATCCTAACACCTTTTGAACGAACACTTTTCGCATAATATAATTAAACTTGGTTTTATATTGGGGTTAAGAAAATAAATTGGGTTTCACTAGAGATTATAAACTTAGTTTTTTTGAATCTAAGAACATAAAAAATTCATAATAACTTATAGAGATATATGATGTAAATTACAATGATACCTTAAAACATCAAAAGATTCATACAAATTTAGGATTCTAAAATATATGTTCTGATAAATAAACTATATATATGTTTTTAATGTAGTAAATTAATTAGAACGTATATTAAAGTGGTACAATTGATAATTTCTTTGAAAAACATTTCTTAAATAAGTTGTCAATTTCAACTGGCAAACTGTCTTTCATGTATTTTACGCTGATTTCAGGTAATGCTAATTTAAAATTATCTTTTTCATTTATAACAACAACTTCAGTTAAACTGTTGTAAAAATATTTGTCAATTAAATGAGCAAGAGATAATATTACAGAAAGTCTTTTGCAAATCATAATATCATCTTTAGATAATAAATCTCTATACTCATCAACTAATTTATAATCAAATTTACCACTTAAGGCAACTGTATATCCAACCATTAGTAGTTCTTTATGGGTAAGGCCTGCAATAAGTGAATTTATTATAATATAAAATCCATGTTTAGATGCAGATTTTACAGAAATACTCACACCTACATCATGTAATTTTGCAGAAATACTGAGTAGCTTATTTTCTAAATTCAAATATTTTGAAGTAAGATCTTCTAAATATTCAAAAAGCACATGAGATAAATCGCGAATTTTTTCAGCATGAATAATATTTAAATCATTAGTAGTTAAAATATTATCTAAAGAAAAATCTAAAATATCCTTATTATCAAATTCATTTCCTAAGAGTTTTTCATATAAAACACCTTCACGAATACCATATTGACTAATTTTAAGTATTGGACAATTACAGTAATTCATAAGCATTACCAAGGCAGAAAAAGGGGCGGTAAATATATCGGCTCTTTCACTCGGAAGCCCCTTTAATTTAGATTTTTGGTTAACATTAAGATTAAGTACATAATCATGTATAGTTTTAACTTCATCAGAGGCTATTGTATAATTATGAAGCAAATCTAGAGGATAATTTATAAATTTTTTATGAATCTTACCTATTGAACGAGCGGTGCCGCCAATACCTATTAGAGGTAAATTTTTACCATTCTTTAACCAAATTAATTTATCAAACTCATTGAAAATAAATTTTTTAAATTCTGAAAGTACATTATTATTTGGCGGGTTATCAAAGGAAAAAAGTTTAGTTAGAGGAATTGAACCAATTGGAAGGCTTATTCCATTAACAATTTTTTTCTCTTTTACTAAAGTAATTTCCATACTAGATCCACCAATATCAATTAAAAGAGCATCTGTAATATTCATAGTAGATTTAATTGATAAATATCCGTAAGCAGATTCTTCAAGTCCGCTTAAGATTCTAATATGAAGATTTAGCTTTTCTTTTACTAAAGATACAATTTCAGATCTATTTTTTGCGCGTCTAATCGCTTCGGTGGCTACTACAATTATTTCTTCTACATTATTTTTTTCACAAAGAATTTTGAAGAATTCTAAAGTAATTAATAATTTATCAATTCCTTCATTTGTTAAATTGTCAGCTTCATTAATAAATTGACCAAGTCTTGTCATTCTTTTTTCTTCATCAATTATTTTAAAAGAGTTATTTATATATATTTCATATACTAAAACCCTCATGGAATTAGAACCAATATCAATTACTGCAATATTTTTCATTTTTCTCCCCCTTTTGATTACATAATCTGTCAAAAAAAGTTAACTTATAAATAATAATATGTTAACATAGAATTAACAAAAGTATTAGATTATATTAGTATACATTTAAATATATTACAGTATTCATTAAGTATTTTAAATACTATAATTACAAATAATAAAATTAAATTAAAAAATTTTAATTTATTGGGTGAGGAGAATAATTATGAATCAAACGTATACATATGATAATTATAAAAATTTTTTTAATAGAGAACTTAGTTGGCTTGAATTCAATCAAAGGGTTTTAGATGAAGCTAAAGATAATACAAATCCTCTTTTAGAGCGACTCAAATTTTTAGCTATATCGAGTTCTAATTTGGACGAATTTTTTATGGTGAGAGTTGGTTCTTTATATAGTCAAATTCAAGCAGGGTTTGAAGAACGAGAAGTTTCAGGATTAACACCTAATGAACAGGTTGATAAAATATTACATAAAGTTAGAAAGATGGTGAAAGATCAGTATAAAACTTATGATCATCTATATGATCATTTAGGCGCTGAAAATATACGGATTTTTACATATGATATGCTAAGTGGAAAGCAATTAGATTTTGTAAATGATTATTATAAAAATATTCTTTATCCAGTACTCACACCTATGGTAATAGATTCTGGAAGACCTTTTCCACTATTATTAAATAAGACATTAAATATAGGGGTAGTATTAAAAGCAAATAAAAGTGAACAAGAAATATTTGCTACGATTCAAGTACCATCAGTATTAGAAAGATTAGTTCCTATCCCTGGAGGAGAAGGCGAAAATTTTGTATTATTAGAAGATATAATAAAAAATCATTTAAGTGAATTATTTGGATTTAAGGTATTAACAACTGCATGTTATAGAATAACAAAAAATGCGGACTTAAGTTTAAATGAAGAAGGTGCAGAAGATTTACTTGAAACTATAGAAGAATCTCTTAAGCAAAGAAGATGGGGACTTGCTGTAAGATTAGAAATTGAAGACACTCATGACAATAGAATTATAAATATATTACAGCAAGAATTTGAAATATCAGATAATCAAATATTTTCAATAAAGGGACCAATTGATTTAACAGTCATTACTAAATTATATAGTATAAAGGGCTTTAATGAACTTAAGTTTGAACCAATAAAGAGTTTACCTATTAAAGAATTGCATGAATGTGGTAATATGTTTCAAGCAATAAGTAAAAGAGATATTTTTCTTCATCATCCATATGAAAGTTTTTCTTCAGTAGTTAAGCTTGTTGAAACAGCAGCAGACGATGAAAAGGTATTAGCTATAAAACAAACCTTATATAGAGTAAGTGGTAATTCACCTGTAATTGCAGCGCTTTCAAAAGCTGCAGAAAATGGAAAGCAAGTAACAGTATTAGTTGAGCTTAAGGCTAGATTTGATGAAGAAAATAATATTCACTGGGCAAGACAGCTTGAAAAAGCAGGATGTCATGTTATATATGGAGTAATAGGGCTTAAAACACATTCTAAAATATTACTAATAGTTAGACAAGAAAAGAAAGGTATAAAAAGATATGTTCATTTAGGAACTGGAAATTATAATGATGTAACTGCTAAATTTTATACAGATATAGGCATTCTTACTTCAAAACCAGAATATGGGGAAGATGCATCTGTTATATTTAATATGCTTTCAGGATATTTTAAACCAGAAAACATGAGTAAAATAACTATTGCACCATATGGACTTAGAAAAAAATTAGAATATTTAGTGGAAAGGGAAACAGAACATGCAAAGCATGGTAAACCAGCTAAAATAATTGCTAAAATGAATTCCTTAATTGATAAAAAGCTTATGATTGCTTTATATAAGGCTTCACAAGCAGGGGTTAAAGTAGAACTTATAGTTAGAGGGGTTTGTTCATTAAGGCCTGGAGTAAAAGGGTTAAGTGATAATATAAAAGTCAAAAGTATAGTTGGAAGATATTTGGAACATAGCAGAATATATTATTTTCATAATGAAGGTAAGGAAGACATTTATATATCAAGTGCTGATTGGATGTATAGGAATTTAGATAAAAGAGTTGAAACCATGACAATAATTGAAGAGCCAATAATAAAAAAGGAACTTAAAGAAATGTTAGAACTTTATTTGAAAGATAATGTTAAAAGTAGAAATTTACTTCCAGATGGCTCTTATACAAAGCTAGAAGCAGAAGGAAGAACAATAAATGCACAAGAAGATATGCTAGAACTTTGTAAGAAGTTTAATAATAAGTCTTATTAAATTAATGTACTTTTAATTTAATAAGGGTATAAAAATAGAGAATAGAGAGCTCTATTTTTATTTTATTGAAAGCATAGTAATTTTATTATTGTATATTAATTGATAATTATTTATTTAAGTATTAAATTTATAAATAAAAATACTCAAGAATAAAAAGAATAAATCGATAATAAATTAGAATATTATTATTTTAAACAAAAGATGACTTACATTAAATGTTCTAGGAGATGAGAAAAATGAAAAGTAATAAATTTAGAATTTTAACTTTAGCTGTAGTTGCAGTTTTAGCACAAAGCACTTGTGTTTATGCAGCTAGTGATGATGATGATTATACTAAGGACGAATTAAATAACTTGGAACCAGGGTTTGAATGGAAGGATATTGATAAAAGTAACTATAAGGTTAACTCATATATCAATAGTTATTCTAGCTCAATAACCCCAAAGGAAGCAGCAGAGAATGAGGATAGCACTGATAGTACTTCAACCACAACTAATACTGCTAGTAATGCTACAGATTTAACAGGGGCTAAAAATGTTATTGTAAGTACTCAGCCAAGCACAGGAAATAAGGGAGACTATTGGGGGAAAATTTCTGGTGGAAAATGGATGCTTATTGAACAAGGAGTTCCAGTAACAGGTTGGAAAATGATAAAAGGAAAGTGGTATTATATGGATTTAGAGGGTATAATGCAAACTGGTTGGTTAAGTTATGGAGAAAATTGGTACTATTTAAATTCTAATGGAGCTATGGCATCTAACACATATGTTGATGGATATTATGTTGATTGGAATGGAGTTATGCAATAAACTTTTTTGCAAACATACTCAAAATTTAAAAAAATAATTACACATTAGTAACAAAAAGCTATCTTAAATAATAAGTATTTGAGATAGCTTTTCTTATTTATAAAATTTTCATTAAATAATCTAAGTATTGAAGTTCATTTTTTAATATACCGATCAATTTATTTGTTTTTTTATCATATAATGTCATTAAATTTATAAAGGTTTTTTTATATAAATAGAGAATTATGTAATAAGAAATCATATATTGAATTTATTTACAAAATTAATACATATTGAGGACAAAGTTATAACTTTAACTTTAAAGATTAACAAATTAGTATGTGATTTAAAAATAATGGGATCATATAAAGCATATATGGAGCAAAATGATTGTTTCATAAAATTTGTATTATTAAGTTTAATTTTATATTAAGTAATTGCAACATATGTAGAAATTAAATTAGAAGGTAATTAAAAGGGGATAATTAATTTGAGGAAAAATAGATTGAAAATGAAGAAAAGATTAAGGATTTGTTTTAGTATTATATTTTTATTAGTCGGATTATTAATTATATTTTTATGGGAACATAATAAAAATATACCCATTATTATTGGATTTTCAGCTCAATTAACTGGTAGTCAAGCTGAATTAGGGGTTCAAGAAAGAAACGGGGCACAATTAGCTGTAGATAAAATTAATGAATCAGGAGGAATTGGTGGGCGTAAGATTTCTCTGATTGTTAATGATGATCGAGGAATGGCTAAGACAGCTGAAGTTGGAGATAAAGAATTAATTGAAAAGGGCGTAGTTGCTATTATTGGACATGCAACTACTGCACAAACATTGGAAGGTCTTAAAGAAACAAATCTTGCGAATATAATAATGATTGGTGCAACTGTATCTACACCTGAATTAAGTGGAATAGATGATTATTTTTTTAGAGTTCATCCTTCATTTAAAAATAGTGCTCAAACTCTTGCTAAGCATATTTATGATCGCAATAGAATAAGCCGTATGGTTATTATTTATGATGAAGATAATACATCCTATTCTAAGACTTATAGTAAAGTATTTTCGGATAAATTTAAGGAATTAGGTGGGAATATAACAGATGAAATCATGTTTTCATCTGCAACTCAACCGGATTTTTATCCTATATTATCTAAATTACAGGAAAGCAAACCAGAAGGATTGCTTATTGTGGCATCAGATGTTGATACTGCCCTTATTGCTCAAAGAGCTAAATTTATAGATAAACAAATTAGGCTGTTTACTTCAGCTTGGGCTCAAACAGAAACACTTATAAGTAACGGTGGTCAAGCTGTTGAAGGAATGGAAATAGAACAAGCCTATAATATAACCAATCAATCAGAAAATTTTATTGATTTTAAATCTAAGTATAAATCCAGATTTGGGAATGAGGCTTCATTTGGTTCAGCTTATAGCTATGAAGCGACATTAATTCTTGCTGAAGCTTTAAAGAAAACAAATGGTAATAAAGAAGGATTAAAGCAATCATTGTTACAAATTCATGATTTCAATGTCTTAATAGATAAAATATCTATAGACAAGTTTGGAGATGTAGAAAGACCTTATTATATAACTACAATTAATGAAGGGAAATTTAATATGGTTGACGAATTTACTTCAGCTAATTCTGGAGGTAACTAAATGATAAAAAAAATTAAAGAGTCTCCTTATCTACGTCAATTATTCTTACATATACTATTATTTCGTTTGTTTATTCCGTTAATGCTGATTGTGTTAATTGCAGCATTGGGAGTTGGTTATTTGAGTGAACAGAATTTAGAAAATCATCAAAGTCAAGTGGTACAATCAATATCACATATAGTTAATTATCATGTTGATCATGGGAAAAGCATATTAGAAGCTATAGCTAAAGTAGCTGAAAAGACAGATAAAGCAGATTTATCTGTTTTTATGAAAAGTTCATGGGAATCTTATGGATACTTTGAAACTATATATTATTTGAATAAAGATAATAAGATAATTTTTATGACACCTTATATTCCACGTTATGAAGGCATAGATATGTCTAATGTATCTAATTTTGAAGAAGATGGAAATCAATGGAATATTCATATTTCAAAGCCATTCATTTCATTACGTACAGGCTATCCAACAGTATATTTAATTAGGCCTGTATTAAATGGAGGTTATGTAATAGGCGAATTGAATTTAGCCGTGTTTCAAGAAGAAATTAATGCTGCTATAGATAAAGCAGGGAAAGATTTTACCTTCATTATGGATCAATCTGGAACACTTTTAGCTCATCCTTCTTTAGATTTGGTTAAACAGCAGACAAATATGAGTAATTTAGGAATATTTAAAAATGTACTTCAAGGTAAAACTACTGGTATATATTCCTATAATGGTAATACAGTTATTGGTAGTGCTGTACAACTAATAGAAACTAACTGGATTGTTGTAGACCAAGTTTCAATATATGGATTTATAAATCAATATATATTTATATTAGCAATGTTATTAATAGCATCATTAGCTATATTTGCAACGTTAGTATTAAGTATTGGAAAACAACTTCATCGATATGTTATAACTCCAATAGAACAATTAACTAAGAAAACAAATTCATTAACAATTGGAGATTTTAGTAAAGCAGATTTTTCAACTTCTATTCCAACTACTTTTGCAGAATTAGATAAACTTTTTGTAGATTTTAAATTTATGATGAGTAATCTACAAGCAAGAGAAGTAGCACTTCGGGAAAGTGAAAATCGATATCGTGGTTTATCAAATAGGATGCCAATAGGTCTTTTTCGAGCAACCTTAAAAGGTGAAATATTAGGAATTAATCCAATGTTTGAGTCTATATTTGGATATCCTAATCGTGAAGATATTTTAAACAATAACATTAAGGATTTTATTTATCCATTTTTAATAGATAATGAACAAGAACAATATTGTATAGAAAAAATAAGAGCTTTAAATAATTTTGAAATAAGGATAAGGCGTTATGATGGAAAAATTATATGGATACAAGTTGAGAGCCATATTGTTTATAACATGAAAGCGGAAGCAGAATTTTTTGAGGGCTGCATACAAGATATTACTGAACGTAAACAGACAGAAGCTAAAATTAAAGAACAACAAGAACTTCTTTTTAAATCAGAAAAAGAAAAACGAGAAGCCCTTGAAAAAACACTTATTATGAAAGATGAGTTTATATCTCTAGTTAGCCATGAATTTAAAACTCCTTTAAATGTTATTTATTCAGCTATTCAGTTAATAGAGTGTGTATATTTTGATAAAGTACCAGAACGTGTACAAGAACTTATTGGAAGCATAAAGCAAAACACATTTAGACAGCTACGACTTTCAAATAATTTATTAGATTTTACAAAGATGAATTTAGGTCAATTTAAATTAAATATGAAAAACTTTGATATAGTGTTTCTATCTAGGGCTATAACGGAATCAGTAGAAGTGTATGCAAGCCAAAAGGATATAGAAATATCATTTAAATCAAATATAGAAAGTAAAAATATTAGTATGGATGAGGAAAAATTTGAGAGAATACTATTAAATATTCTCTCAAATGCTATGAAATTTACAGAGAGTGGAGGTAAGATTGTTGTTACAGTTGATGAAAATATAAATTTGGATGTAATCCAGATCAAAGTAACAGATACTGGAATAGGTATTCCAAAAGATAAACAGGAGCTAATATTTGAGCGTTTTGGGCAAGTTGATAATAATTTATCTAGACAAGCTGAAGGAAGTGGAATTGGTTTATCACTTGTAAAATTATTAGTGAGTATTTTAGATGGAACAATAGAAGTAGAAAGTGAATTAGGTGTAGGAAGTATTTTTATAATAACTCTACCTATAAAAGAAGAAGAAATGGATGATAAGCCCCAATATCGTTTAGATACTCAGAATGAATTAGTAAGTAGAATTAAAGTTGAATTTTCTGATATTTATTTATGATTATGACATAATAAATATGGATTGCAAACGTAAATGAGAAAATAAAAAAACTTATGCTATTTAAAAATTTTTTAGCATAAGTTTTTTATTTAGATTATTTCATGGCATTCAAATTCAAAGTCATTGATCAGATTATAAAAAAGCTGAAACTAGGTGCAATTTTATGAAATAAATATAGATTTATAAGTATTTAAACGTAAAGAAACTTTATTTAAATGCATATGTTGTAATTTCAATTCTTAAACAAAATTAAGTAACCATAATTAATTTTAATGCAGATTACTTTTTGCACACATATAACTGTATTAGTATAATTTATATAAATTTTGATTAATATCTCTAAATTCTCTTGGAGTAAAGTTAAATTTAGATTTAAATAATTTATTAAAATAGGATACATTATTAAAACCAACTTCAAAAGATATATCCATTATAGATTTATCTGTTGTTTCTAGAAGTTTAGATGCAATTTCAAGACGGTAATTATTAATGTATTCAATACATGTCATACCTATATATTTCTTAAAAAATCTCATAAAATGATATTCGCTGAAATTACAAATAGAGCACATATCTTTTATTGAAATATAGTGCATATAATTTTCTTTAATATAATTTAATATGATCTTCATTTTATTAGTTACATCACTTGATAGAGGGGTAGCTTTATTTTTTACTATTAAATCATATTTATAAAGAAGTACAAAAAAGTGATATAATAAAGATTTTAATTCAATTTCAAAAGCAATTTCTTTAGAATTATAGCAATTAAAAATTTTTGTGATTGTATCATATAGTTCATTATAACCTTTGGAATTTTTCTTAATTAATATAGGTAATTGATGTTCATTATTTAGTATTGGAGCAAAATATTTAATTAGACAACCATCTATAACAGCACTGTTTAACATGTTTAAATTAAATACCATAGTGTGCCAATGCATATTTTTATTGTTAAGCTGATGTATTGAATGAAGAGAAAATGGTTTTACTAAGATTAAGTCACCTGTTTCTAATTTATAGGGGATTAAATCTATTTTATATTCACCTATGCCATCATTTACTACTGTAAATTCTATTTCTTCATGCCAATGTATTGGTATTGTATAATATATTTCGGAAAATCCACAAGAATAGGTGGTAAATGGCAAAATAAAATCACCATGAACAGCATTTTCTTTTAGATCTTTTAATTCTAAGTTATTCATATAATCCTCCGTGGTAGCAGTATTGTTTTATTATTGATGTATATTTTGCAAGAAATTTCAATAATATAACTATATAATAACATTATAATGATATTAAAAAAATATTTGCAAGCATTTTTTTAATTCATAGTGATATTTTTAGGCTCAGTTATATTTATATCCGAATACCCCTTCGGCTGAGCTTAAAAACACACTCTAATAAAAATTACAAAACATAAAAAGGGTTGTTTATATGTATGTGCACCTTAACTGAAAAATAGGAAGTATTTAAGAATGTACTGAGTGTAAATAAAATCATTTTACATATATATAGCCAATATTATTGAAGAAAGTACAAGTATAACCAAGAAATTATTATGTGCAATTAAAATCATTTTTGTATACGATTAAGATAGTGTAAAGGAATCTATGAAAAAATAGAAGTGAAAATTTCGCTACATTAAATTAAGAAAAAATGGAGGAGAAAGTTATGAAAAAATATGAACAAGAAAGTCAATTTGGTAAATTATTAAATTATGAAGTTGAAGAAAATATTGTCAATGTTAAATTTGAACAAGAAAATGTATTTGTAAAAATAATTAATTCTTACATAATTAATTTTTTTGCGCCTTTACATAGAAAGGAAAGAAATTCTAAAGCAGTTGAAAATTTAAAAGATAGTCATTGTGATTTTGAAGTTGAAAATATAGAAAATGGAATTCAAATATCAACGGAAAAATTATTAGTTAAGATATATGATGAATTTAAAGTTGATATTTATGATAAAAAAGGAGCTATATTATGTCAAGATTATAGAGGAGAAAAAGAACACTTCATAAGAAGAAGTGCAGATTTTAAACTTGCAGAGGCAGAAGGCCATGATTTAAAAGAAGACTTTGAGGAAAAAATATATGTTTCTAAGAAAATGGAAAAAGATATGTATTTTTATGGACTTGGAGAGAAAACAGGTCATTTAAACAAAAAGGGTTATCACTATGTAAATTGGAATACAGATGATCCAAAACCTCATGGAGAAACTTTTGACAGGCTTTATAAATCAATACCATTTTTAATTTGTCTTAATAAAGAAAAATCTTTTGGTATATTTTTTGATAATCATTTTGAAACTCATTTTGATATGGGAAGAGATAATTCTAAGTATTACTATTTTTCAGGAGCAGATGGTAATTTAGATTATTACTTTATTTATGGACCATCAGTTAAAAAAGTAGTTGAAGGATATACTAAAATCACAGGAACAATGCCCCTTCCACAAATGTGGACACTTGGATATCAACAATGTAGATGGTCATATGATACTAAAGAAAGACTTATGGAAGTTGCAAATAACTTTAGAGAAAAAGAAATTCCTTGCGATACCTTGTATTTAGATATTGATTATATGGATGGATATAGAGTATTTACTTGGAATAATGAAAGATTTGAAAATCCAAAAGCTATGATAAAAAAGTTAAATAGTATGGGATTTAAATTGGTAACTATAATAGATCCAGGTGTTAAAGTGGACAAATGCTATAAAATTTATGATGAAGGTCTTAAAAATGGATATTTTGCAACTGACAATCAAGGAATAGTTTATAGAAATGAAGTTTGGCCAGGAGATTCTGTTTATCCAGATTTCTTAAATTCAAACACAAGAAAATGGTGGGGGGAAAATCAAAAAATAATGACAGATACTGGTGTTAGTGGTATTTGGAATGATATGAATGAGCCAGCAAGCTTTAATGGACCACTTCCGGATGATGTTATGTTTGATAATGATGGAATTTTAGTTGCACATAAGGAAGCACATAATGTTTATGGACATATGATGGCTAAAGCTACTTATGAAGGGCTAAAGAAAGAAACTGGAAAGAGACCATTTATAGTAACTAGAGCTTGTTATGCTGGAACTCAAAAATATTCAACTATATGGACTGGAGATAATCAAAGTACATGGGAACATTTAAGAATGTCACTTCCAATGCTTATGAATCTTGGACTTAGTGGAATGAGCTTTTGTGGAACTGATGTAGGTGGGTTTGGACATGACTGCAGTGCAGAATTATTAAGCAGATGGGTGCAAGTTGGAACCTTTACGCCTTTATTTAGAAATCATTCTTCTATGGGAACTAGAGATCAAGAACCTTGGGCTTTTGATGAAAATACAGAAAATATTAATAGAAAATATATAAAATTACGTTATAAGTTACTTCCATATATTTATGATACTATGTGGAATTGCAGCAAGAGTGGGGCTCCACTTATAAGACCATTATTATTTAATTATCAAGATGATAAAAATACTTATGAAATCAATGATGAATTCCTTTGTGGAGATAATATATTAGTTGCACCAGTTGTAGAGCAAGGTGCAAAAGCAAGAATGGTATACCTTCCAGGAGGAGAAACTTGGATAGATTATTGGACAAAAGAAGAATATAAAGGTGGACAAAATATAATTAAAGAAACTCCATTAGACATATGTCCAATATTTATTAAGGGTGGTAGTATAATTCCAATAGCTGAAGAACAAAATTATATTGGTGAAAAGCAAACTGAGACATTAAAATTGGAAGTTTATTTATGCAAAGAAAATACAGAAACAAGATATCACCATTATATTGATGATGGAGAAAGCTTTAAATATCAAGCTGGAGAATTTAATGATTACAATATAAAGGTAACAAATAATGAAAAGGTTGAAGTAAAAATTAAAGGAATAGATCATAATTATGAAGATAAATATGCGCATATTGAATTAACTATCCATAATTTAAATGGAAAAATTTTAAGTGTAAATGGTCAAAATGTGGAAATTGCAGATGGAAAAGCTATTATTCTTAACCCAGTAAAATAGAAATACTCAAAGATGTTAAAGAGGTAATATAAATATCCATACTAAAATTAAAATGCTATGGTAAAATAGTGTTAGATGTGTATCTAGCACTATTTTATGCATTAGAATAAAAAATATATTATTGACTTAGAGTTAACTTTAAGGTGTGAAATTAAATATGAAAATATTTATTGCAAAAATAAATTGGAATATTTCATAATTTAAAGTTAAAAAACAAAATATAGTATATAGCGTATATATTCGAAAATGAATACTGCATGTAATGATATACTGTAATAAATTAATTATGAAATTTTATCAAAGAAGAAATTTACTCAAATTATAAAAGAAATATAGTATAGATAATTAATAAAATAATATTATTGAATACACTAATATTAAAAGGAGTGCAGTTTTATGGAAAATTTTCTTTATTCAATACCAACAAAGGTTTACTTTGGAAAAGGTGAAATTAAAAATCTTGCCAATATAATTAAAGAATATGGGAATAAAGTGCTAATAACTTACGGTGGAGGAAGTATTAAAAAAACTGGTCTATATGATGAAGTGGCTAAAATTTTAAAGGATAATCAAATATCTTATGTTGAGATTTCAAGAGTAGAACCAAATCCTAAAATTGAAACTGTTAGAAAAGGAATTCAAATTTGTAGAGATAATAATGTAGAGGTAGTATTAGCAGTAGGCGGAGGCAGTTCAATAGATTGTGCAAAAGTTATTGCCGCAGGAGTAAAATATGATGGTGATTCATGGGATTTAGTAACTAATCCAGAAAAAATACAAGAAGTATTACCTATAGTTACAATATTAACATTATCAGCTACTGGTTCAGAAATGAACAAAAATGCAGTAATTTCTGATATGACTACTAATCAAAAAATAGGTACAGCTCATGAAAACATGAAGCCAAAAGCTTCAATTTTAGATCCAGAGTATACATATTCAGTACCTAAAAATCAAACAGCAGCAGGAACTGCGGATATTATGAGTCATATTTTTGAAAACTATTTTAATCATACAGAAGGTGTAGATATTCAAGATAGTACAGCAGAAGGACTGCTTAGAGCTTGTATCAAATATGGACCAATAGCAATAGAAGAACCTACTAATTATGATGCAAGAGCAAACTTAATGTGGGCATCAAGCTGGGCTATTAATGGATTAATATCTTATGGAAGAAGTGCACCATGGGTTGTACATCCAATGGAACATGAATTAAGTGCATTTTATGATATAACACATGGCGTAGGACTTGCAATACTTACACCACATTGGATGAGATATTCTTTAGATGATACTACTGTTAATAAATTTGCTCAATATGGAGTAAATGTTTGGGGTGTAGATAAAAACTTAGATAAATTTGAAATTGCTAATATAGCTATAGACAAGACGGAAGAATTTTTTAAGAAGTTAGAAATTCCAAGCACTTTAAGAGAAGTTGGAATTGAAAAAGAAAAATTAGAAATAATGGCTAAGAAAGCTATGAATCCATATTTTAAGTATGCCTTTAAACCACTTGAAGAAAATAATATTATCAATATTTTTAAGGCAGCCTTTTAACTTTATTTGTATTGATAATTAAGTTGTAATGTTAATTAATTAAATTCTTTAAAGAGTTAAGGAATAAAGTCAATATAAATTTAATAAATTAAAGATAAATTGCCTTTCTTGTTAAATTGTAAAAAACAATTTAGCAAGAAAGGTAATTTATTGTCGAGAATGGAATGTGGATTATTCAAGAGGTATGTCGTTAAATAGCGAAAGCTTGCCGCAAAATGCAAATTTACCATTTGTTTTGTATAATGAGCATAAAGAATGATACTTGGAGCTATAGTTATTTACTACTAAAAAATAAAATGTTAAAGTAATATTGTAAGCTAGATATGAAAAAAACATAGAAAAAATTAAACTACATCAGATAAAAATAAATAAAACTACTAAGGTTTAAAATGGTTATATTAAATACTTAGGGAAAACATAAATAAAAAGTTCCACTAATTGTTCACGTTAACAGATTGATATTAAATAGTATATGTAATTAAACATATATTATTAAATAAATTAATTAAACAAAATAAAAGGGGGAAACATTATGAAAAATATTAAAAAATTATGTCTAATGGCAGCATTAGGAGTAATGGTTGCAGGAGGAAGTTTATTACAAAGTGCACCTGCTTATGCAGCTACTACTATAAATGTTAGTGCTACAGGAACTTCTTTAGAATCTGCTTTGAAGTCAGCTAAATCTGGAGATATTATTAATATCATTGGAACTGTAAAGTCAGGTGCAGTAACTGTGCCAAAAGAAGTAACAATAACAGGAAAAGCAGGAAAAGGGAAAATAGATTTTTCTTCAACTTCTGGTTCTGCAAGAGGATTAACAATTAATACTGATGGCTCTACTATTACTGATTTAGAAATTTACAACGCTGCAGATAATGGAATCTATATGGAAGGTAAGAAAAATAAACTTACAAACTTAAAGGTTCACAATAACCATGATGCAGGTGTTCAATTATCAAATGGAGCAGCTGATAATACTTTAACTAACGTTTACTCTTATAGTAATGCAGATGCAAAAGGAGAAAATGCTGATGGGTTTGCAATTAAATTACACTCAGGTACAGGGAATACATTAACAGATTGTACAGCAGAAGGAAATTCAGATGATGGGTATGATTTATATGCTGCTCATGGAGCTGTAAAATTTACAAGATGTAAGGCTATTAAAAATGGAAATTGTGGTGGAATAAAAGGTGATGGAAATGGATTTAAAGTTGGAGGAATAGATAACAAAACTCCAGGTCAACCTGCACATGCAGATGCATTAAATCATGAACTTATTGATTGTACAGCATCAGGAAATACAAATGCTGGATTTGATAGAAATAATCAAACTGGTATTGTTAAAATGACAGGATGTATTAGTGAAAATAATGCTCAAGGTAATTTTAATTTCCCAGATAAAGGTACACCATCTGCTATAGGGCATGAAATTAAATTTGGTACTGCTATAATTGATAGATGCACATCTCAAGGAGTAGGAGCAAACAAAAATAATCTTTCAGGAGCTAAAGTAACAAATAGTCCAACTGTAAAATAGTAGAGGTTTATAATATTACATTAAATGAACTGTACAAAATAGAAATTGGATTTCTATTTTACACAGTTCATTTGTATATATATATAAGTTCCAACAAATAAAATACATACACTTAGTTACTATACACAGTTTTAATGTAGCAAATTAATTAGAACCTATATATTATATTAAGTTGAAATATAAATTATTAATTATTTAAAGAGTTAAGTAATAAATTCAACATAAATTTAATAAATTAAAAACAAACTACCTTTTTGTTAAATTATAGAAAGCAATTTAGCAAGAAAGGTGATTTGTTGTCGAGAATAAAGCGGATTATTCAAGATATATGTCGTGAAATAGTTAGAGTTTGTCGCAAAAATGCAAAATTACTGTTTTGTTTTGTACAATAAGTATAAAAAAGAATACTTGGAGCTATAACTATTTACTGCTGAAAAATAAGATGTTAAAGTAATATTGTAAGGTGGTTGTGAAAAAAGAAAAGCATAAAAACAACTAATACTTAAAGGTTTAAATAATTACATTAAATGCTTAGTAAAGCATAAAAAATTCCGCTAATTGTTCACGTTAACAAGTTGCTATTAAAAGATATATGTAATTAAACACATATTATTTAATAAATTAATTAAACAAAATAAAAGGAGGACACACATTATGAAAAATATCAGAAAATTATGTCTAATTGCAGCACTAGGAGTAATGGTTACAGGAGGAAGTTTATTACCAAGCACAGCAGCTTATGCAGCTACTACAATAAATGTTAGTGCAACAGGAACTTCACTAGAAGCCGCTGCAAAAGCAGCTAAATTAGGAGATACTATTGATATTAGTGGAACTGTAAAATCTGGTACAATAACTGTTCCAACTGGAGTAACAATAACTAGTAAATCTAAAACTGGTAAAGTTGATTTTTCTCCAACTGGAATTACTGGAAAAGGATTCGTACTTAATGGTAGTGAATCTACTATTTCAGATTTAGAAATTTATAATGCGGGAGATAATGGAGTATTTATAGGAGGAACAGACATAAAATCTACAAAAGCAGGAGTAAATAATACTCTTACAAACTTAAACATTCATAATAATAATGATGCTGGTGTACAATTGTCAAATGGAGCAGCTAATAATACGTTAACTAATGTTTACTCTCATGACAATTGTGATCAATTTGGTAAAACTGATCCAAAAAAACGTGGTGAAAACGCTGATGGATTTGCAATTAAACTAGGTTCAGGTGAAGGAAATAAATTAATTAAATGTATAGCTACAGGAAATGCAGATGATGGATATGACTTATATGCTGCTCATGGAGCTGTATATTTTGACCATTGCCAAGCTATAAACAATGGATCTTTCAAGACAGCAAAAGAAACTATATATGGTGATGGAAATGGATTTAAATGTGGAGGAATAGATAACAAAACTGATCCTAAACATCCAGTACCAGTAGCAGAAGAGCATAAACTTGTTGGTTGTACAGCAACTGGAAACTTAGGAGCTGGATTTGATAGAAATAATCAAACTGGTGTTGTTACAATGACAGGTTGTACTGCTACAGACAATAAATTAGGCAACTATAACTGGCCAGATAAAGGTACACCATCTGCTATAGGGCATGAAATTCAATTTGGTACAGCTATAATTGATAGTTGTACATCTACAGGTGGAGGGAAAAACAATCTTTCAGGAGCTAAAGTGACAAATAGTCCAACTGTAAAATAGTATAGATTTTGAAAAGTATACTATTGAGTTAATAATTAAACATAATAATCTTTTTTTATAATATAACAAGGTGAGGAAATATGAATATAGTAATCATATTTCCTTATTAAGTATTTGATATAAACTATATTAGGCTTGGAAATATATTCAATAACAGAAAGCTAAGGTACTATTTTGTATAAGTGCTATATTAAGAAATCTACAGTAGTATTTTTTAATAGCTCAAACAGAAGAGTACTTTTTTCGATCAATTATTGCATAAGTTGGTTATATAGGGTCGTATATGATAAAAAGTAAAAATAGTGATTTTTCAATAATTTTCCTCATAAAATATGATAATTCAAACATAAATAGTTAAATTCAAGTATTTAATACATTTATGACCATGTTTAGTCAGTTTACGATAAAGGTCTAAAATTATTAGTATAAATAATGGTAATATAAATATAAAGTTATGTTTTTAAGGAGGAAAGTAAATGAGAAAGAAAAAAATAAGCTTAATTGCTACGTTATGTTTTGTAACAACATTTGCAGGTTCAATTTCACTTACTAGTGCAACTGTAAATGCAGCAACTACAACTAGCGCTGCAATAACCACTAAAGAGGAAACTTATGATTGGAATAAAGTCAAGACTGGAGCTGGAGGAGGTTTTATTCCAGCAGTTATATTTAATCAAGGAGAAAAGGACTTAATTTATACACGAACTGATATGGGAGGGGTTTACAGATGGAATCCTTCAAGTAAAACATGGAAAGCTCTTACAGATTGGATAAGTCATGATGATTGGAATCTTCTGGGATGTGAAAGCTTAGCAGCAGACCCTGTAGAAACTAATAGAGTATATTTAGCAGCAGGTACTTACACAAATGATTGGACAGATGATAATGGTGCTATTCTTCGTTCAACTGATAAAGGGGACACTTGGGAAAGAATTGATTTACCGTTTAAGATAGGAGGAAATATGCCAGGACGTTCAATGGGAGAACGTTTGGTTATCGATCCTAATGATAACAAGGTACTTTATTTAGGTACTCATAATGGAAATGGATTATGGAAAAGTACAGATTATGGAACTACTTGGGCTAAGGTAGATAGCTTTACAGCAGTTGGTGATTATGCAGATCCATATTTTAAAGATGAAATTGGAGTAGTATGGGTAGCTTTTGATCCTACTACAGGAAGTAAAGGAAATGCATCTCAAACTATATACGCAGGAGTAGCAGATACTAAGCAAAGTATATATAAGAGTACGGATGGTGGTGCTACATGGTCAGCTGTTGAAGGTCAGCCTACTTTAGCTAATCAATCAAGCTGGGTAACATCAGGTACAGATTCAACTCCAAAGGCATTTTTACCACATCATGGAGTATTATCTTCTGATGGATATTTATATGTTAGTTATAGTAATACTTGTGGACCATATGATGGAGCTAAAGGTGATGTATGGAAATATAACACAAAAACAGGAGAATGGAAGAATATAAGTCCTGTTAAACCTAGCAGTTCAGACAACTTCTCGGGTTATGCAGGGCTAGCAGTTGATCCTGAAAATCCAAAAGTTATAATGGTAACAAATTTGAATTGGTGGCCAGATGTTCAAATGTATAGAAGTACAGATGGAGGGGAAAATTGGATGCCAATTTGGTCTTGGGGAAATTATCCTGAACGTAAATTAAATTATACACAAGATATATCAAAAGCACCTTGGCTTGATTGGGGGGAATATAAGAGTATACCAGAAGTGACACCAAAGCTTGGTTGGATGGTAGGTGGAATTTCAATTGATCCATTTAATTCTGACCGTATGATGTATGGAACTGGTGCAACACTTTATGGTACAGATAATTTAACTAATTGGGATAAGGGTAAGAAGATAGATATTTCAGTAAAAGCTGATGGAATAGAAGAGGCTTCAGTAAGTTCAGTAATCAGCCCATCAACAGGTCCAAATTTAATAAGTGGAATGGGAGATATTTGCGGATTCAGCCATGATGATTTAACCAAGGCGCCAAGTAAGATGATGACTACTCCTAATTTCAATACTACAAGTATAGATTATGCAGAACTTAAACCAAATTTCATAGTTCGTTCAGGTAATGTATCAAAGGATAAGAAGAAAGACGTAAGAAGTTGTGGCTTCTCATATGATGGAGGAAAGAATTGGTTTGCAGGAACTGATATAAGCAATTTGGGTACAGATTGTGGTGGAACAGTTGCAGCAGCAGCAGATGCAACTGTAGTTGTATGGAGCCCAACTTCTGGAAGTGTTAGTTATTCTAAGAATAATGGAAGCGCATGGACATCATGTACTGGAATTCCAAACGGAGCTAAGGTATCTTCTGATCGTGTAAATCCAAAGGTATTTTATGGCTTTTCAAATGGAAAATTTTACAGAAGTAATGATGGAGGCGCAACATTTAAAGAGACAAATGCAAGTGGACTTCCTACGACTGGAACAGATAAGTTTAAAGCGGTTCCAGGCAAAGAAGGTGAAATATGGTTAACTAGTGGAAGCAAAAAAGAAGGAATATATGGAATGTGGCATTCTAAAGATTATGGTGAAACATTCACAAAGATTGAAGGTATACAAGAAGCTGATACAATTGGATATGGTAAGGCAGCAAATGGATCAGATTATGTATCAATATATACAAATGCCAAAATAGATAATGTTCGAGGATTCTTCCGCTCAAATGATGAAGGTAAAACATGGACAAGAATCAATGATGATAAACATCAATATGGATCTGCTAATGCAGATATTAGCGGAGATTCTAGAATTTACGGAAGAGTATATATAGCTACTAATGGACTTGGAGTTGTATATGGGGATGCGACATCAAAACAGAATCAACTAATGGGAGATGCAAATAATGATGGAAATGTGGATGTTTCAGATTATTTAGCAATACAAAAACATATAATGGATGAGTCAATTAAGATAAATATTAATAATTCTGACTTAAACAGTGATGGAAGAATTAATACTGCAGACCTTTTTGCTTTGAGAAAGATGTTTTAAAATGTATGTTTTTATGAAATATTAAAAGATATAAGAGATTCATACTAAATAATTATAAACTAAGTGTAATTTGTGGAAGAGAGTATAAGTTATATATCATATACCCTCTTCCTTTCAATTTAGTACAAGTAAACGTTTTTTAGAAATCTAACTAATTGTCAAGTAAAATGCATAAAGCATAATAATTTTATCTTAAATGAAAAAATTAAAGGAAAGAACAAATTATATGACATATAAAAGATATGATATGATATTTTAAGGAAAAAGAGTAAAAAAAGTGAGATAATGTATATACAATCATTATTCTGTAAAATAAATAAATATTTACTAATATATATAATTAATAAATATTTAACCAATTCTAGGAATAATGGAAATATATATCAAATGATGACTTATACCTTAGGAGGTGAGAATAAGGGGAATTTATTAAAGCTTTAAATTTTAACTATTTTACTATTTTATTTTAACAAAATTAGAAAGGATGATTTTAATGAAAAGACTAAAAATTTGTACTATTATGGCAGCAGTTGCAGTAGCTTCTAGTTTATATACTGCACCTACATTTGCAGCGGAGGCAAGTAATAATGTTAACCTAGACTTAGCAAGTGTGGAGAACAATGTATCTACAAATTCAGTAAAAGCAACTTTTAAAGTTACTAACAATGGAGATTCAGCAATTAATTTATCAGATGTAAAGCTAAGATATTATTATACTGCTGATAATAATAAAGAACAAGAATTCCATTGCTATAATGCAGATATACCAACACCATATAGAAGTGTTACAGCAAATGTAAACGGAAAATTTGTTACCATGGAAAAAGCTATGGAAGGTGCTGATACTTATCTTGAAATAGGATTTGATAGTAGTGCAGGAACTCTTGAAGCAGGTCAAACAGTAAGCGTTCAATCAAATTTTAATAAAAAAGATTGGTCAAATTATAATCAAGCTAATGATTACTCATTTGATAATGCTGATAAGACAGTAGTATTAGTTGGCGGAACAGTAGTAAAGGGAACTGTACCTAGTACAGAAGTAGTAGTAACTCCAGATGATCCAAGTAATCCAGATACTCCAGGTGTAAATAAGGATGCAAAGGTTGAAGTTAATGTATCTAATGGGACAAGCGATAATTCAGTAACTCCTAAATTTACAGTAACTAATACAAGTGGTGCTGATTTAGATCTAACAACATTGAAATTAAAGTATTACTATACAGCTGACGGAGATGAAGCACAAACATTCAATTGTTATTATGCAGGAACAGTAGGTGGCACTTATCAAAATCTTACTGGTAATGTAGTTGGGCAAATAAATAAATTAGATACAGCAACAAGTGATGCTGATTCTTATATTCAAGTAAGCTTTAATGGTGGAACTCTTGCAGCAGGACAATCAATGGAAGTCCAAGCCTCAGTAAATAAAGATGGATGGAAAAATTATAATCAATCAAATGACTATTCTTACAATGTTGGAAATAAAGTGACAGCAGCTGTAAATGATACGATTATATGGGGTACTGCTCCAATACAAGGTCCAGTTGTTCCAAGCTCTAAATTAAGTATTAATAGTGTAGATGTTGATAAAGCAAATTTATCAGACGTAGTAGTTGATATAGAATTAAATGGAAATGTTTTCGATGGAATTAAAGGATTAGTATCGGGAACAGATTATACAGTTGATGGAAGTAAAGTAACTATAAGCAAAAATTATCTTGCAACTTTACCAGCAGGAACTAAGAATCTTACATTTAACTTTAATCAAGGAAGTGCTCAAACTTTAAAAGTTAATGTTATTGATATTGCTAAGCCAGATGCAGTAATAACTCCAACTAGTGGAGATTACAATATAAAAAGCAAGGCAGATATAAAAATAGAAATAACATTAAACGGTAATACATTAACTGGTATTCAAGGTTTAAAAGAAGGTACAGACTATACTGTTAGCGGAAATACAGTAACATTAACACAAACATATTTAGATACGCTTCCAGTAGGACAAGCTACAAAGGTTGTATTTGAGTTTAGCAACGGAAAGACTCAAACATACACTGTCAATGTTATTGATGTAGCTAGAGAAGGACTAGTATTAACTCTTCCTGATGTTTCAGGTAAGGCTGGAGAAGTAATTACAATACCTTTAACTATTACAGGAATTACTGCTGATGGACTTAATGGATGTAATTTTAAGATAAAATATGATCCTGAACTATTTGAAAATGTAACTATAACACCAGGAGATATATTAGTAAATCCAAATAAAACTTTATTTAAAATAGTTGATAAGGGTACTGGTGTTATTAGTGTAATGTACGCTGATTCTACAGGTAAAGACGCTGAGGCTATAGTAAAAGATGGATTATTTATGAATATTAATCTTAAGATTAAAGATACTGTTAAAAATGCAACAAGTAAAATAGAAGTAACTAAACCAGGAACATTTGTTGATAAAGATTCAGATAAATATATAGTAAATTATAAAATTGGAACAATAACAATTGGTGGAGAGACGCCAATTGAATTAGATCCAACAATAAGCTCAGCTGCTGAAAAATTTGAAATAACAACACCTTTAGATATAAAAGTGGGAGTATTATTAAATGGCAAAGAATTGTCTCAAATATTAAATGGAGATAAAATTCTAGAAAAAGGCAAAGATTATACATTTGATGGAACAACTGTAACTTTAAGTAAGGATTATTTATTAACTTTACCAGAAGGAAATTCAGATCTTGTCTTCAAATTTAGTAATCAAAAAGAAGCAAAATTAACTGTTACTGTTACAAAAGCTGTTGCACCAACAGAGATGTCTGCAGGTATTGGACAAATAGATGCAAAACCTGGCGATACAATAACTCTTCCTATTAATTTAACTGGTGTACCAACATCTGGAATAGCAAACTTTGCTTATAGAATCAAATATGATCCAAGCCTAGTTGAAGTTCTTGGAGTAGAAGCAGGTAGTGCAATTACAAATCCAGAAGTGAATTTTATGTCTGATATATATCCAGATAAAAAGATAATATCAATATTATTCATAGATAATGCACTTAGTAATGAAGAAACAATAAAAACAGCTGGTGGATTAGCAAATATTAAATTAAAAATAAAAGATACTGCACCAAAAGGTATAATGCCAATTGAATTTAATAACGATGATCATTCATTCTATGATATTGATGGAAATGAAATAAAAATTGGATTTGCTAATGGAAGTATAAATGTTAAATAATAATTTTAATAAATTATTATGAAAAGCATCTGAATAACTTATACAATGTATGTTTATTTTATATTGAAGGAAAATTAATTTATTTAAGATGCTAATGAAAGAAAGAGTGTTGGCTAATCTTCGATATTGATTAAGAAGATTAGTCAACATAACTAAAAAAATTATCTAATAGGGGGAAGAATAATGATAAAAGCAAAATTAAAAATAATAGTTGCAACTATTATGTGTTCGGCAATGTGTTTTACATCAGTATTTAGTAGTGCGGCTATAGCAGCTACCACTGAAAAGGCAGCAACTACTGCTACAGTAGCTGATGAATACCAACAACGTTTTATAAGTTTATGGGGAAAAATTCATGATTCAGATAACGGTTACTTTAGAGATGTTACTGAGAATGGGAAAACATTAAAGGTACCATATCATTCAGTTGAAACAATGATGTGTGAAGCACCAGACTATGGACATGAAACAACTAGTGAAGCTTATAGTTACTATATGTGGCTTGAGGCTATGTATGGAAAATTTACAGGTAATTGGTCAGAATTTGAACAAGCATGGGACTCTGCAGATAAATATATTATACCAGGTAGTAAAGATCAACCAGGAATGAATTCATATAATCCTAACAGCCCAGCGACACTTGCAAATGAATATTTATCTACTAATAAATATCCAAGTAAATTGCAATTTGGAGCACCCGTTGGGAAGGATCCAATTAGTAACGAATTAAAGAATGCATATGGAACAAGTGAAATGTATGGAATGCATTGGCTTCTTGATGTTGATAACTGGTATGGTTATGGTAATCGTGGAGATGCAACTAGTACTGCACCATCATATATAAACACATTCCAAAGAGGAGCAGATGAATCGGTTTGGGAAACAGTACCTCAACCATCATATGAAATGTTTAAATGGGGAGGTAAAAATGGATTCTTAGATTTGTTTACTGGTGATAATAATTATTCAAAGCAATGGCGTTATACAGATGCACCAGATGCAGATGCACGTGCTATCCAAGCAACATATTGGGCTGATGAATGGGCAAAATCTCAAGGTAAAGATGTTAGCAAATATGTTGGTAAGGCATCTAAAATGGGTGATTATTTAAGATATGCAATGTATGATAAATACTTTAAACCTATGGGTGTAGGATCAGATAATCAATCAAATACAAGTCAAAGTTATTTGATGTCATGGTATTATGCTTGGGGTGGAAGTGCTAATAGTGATTGGTCTTGGAAAATTGGATCAAGTCATAATCACTTTGGATATCAAAATCCAATGGCAGCATGGATAATGGCGGAAGATAGTGATTTTAAGCCTAAATCAGCAAATGGTCAATCTGATTGGGATAAGAGTTTAGATCGTCAATTAGAATTCTATCAATGGTTACAATCTTCAGAGGGTGCTATAGCAGGTGGAGCAACAAATTCTCTAACTACAGAAAGTGGAAGTTATAGCAAATATCCAGCAGGAACACCAACATTCTATGGCATGGCTTATGATTATGCGCCTGTATATGTTGATCCACCAAGTAATAACTGGTTTGGTATGCAAGTTTGGTCAATGCAACGTGTTGCTGAATTATATTATAAGACAGGAGATAAGAGAGCACAAGCTGTACTTGATAAATGGGCAAAATGGATTCAAAGTGTAGTTAAAGTTAACAGCAATGGAACATATTCAATACCAAATACATTAAGTTGGTCAGGAAAGCCAGATACATGGAATGGAACTTCTACAGGAAATTCAGGACTTCATGTAAGTGTAAAAGATTATACAGTAGATGTTGGAATGTCATCATCATTAGCTAATACATTAATGTATTATGCTGCAGGAAAGCATAAACATTCGACTTATGATGAATCTTATACAAAATTAGCAAAAGGTATTTTAGATGGAATGTGGAAAAACTCTCAAGATGAGAAAGGCTTGTCAGTTAGCGAAGACAAAGACTTTAGCAGATTGTTTGAACAAGAAATATATATACCAGATGGATGGACTGGAAAAATGCCTAATGGAGATGAAATTAAATCAGGTGTGAAATTTATAGATATCCGTTCTAAATATAAACAAGATCCTGATTTTGCAAAGGTAGAAAAAGATTATAAAGCAGGAAAAAGTTCAGAATTTAAATATCATCGTTTCTGGCAAGAATCAGAAGCAGCTATAGCAAATGGTACTTACTCAATTTTATCAAAAGAATTACCAGCATTATCAGATGATGACGCAATTCTTCTTGGTGATGCAAATGGTGACGGTGAAGTTGATATTCAAGATTACATTACATTGCAAAAATATGTATTAGATCCAACTGTTTCAATAAAACTTAAAAATGTTGATTTAAATAAGGATGAGAGAGTTAATACAGCAGATTTATTTGCATTAAGAAAAATTGTACTTGGAAATGAATAAATTAATGAGAGATAAATAGGGGGAAAAATTAATGATAAGAAAAAGGATTGCATGCTTAATAGCTTTAGGAGCTATAGTAGTATCTTCATGTATACCAACAACTTTTGCCAGTGCTAGCACTGACAAAGTTAGCGTTGGTGATTTAATAAGAAATAATACTTTTGATAATGGAGTAGGCTTACCTTGGAACCAAGTTGAAACATATCCAGCTGATGCTGATTTTGATATTGAAGGCGGTTCGTATAATATAAAAGTTGTAACACCACCTGATGATAAGAAAGATAAAGAGAATAGATGGGCTGTTCAATTCCGTCATAGGGGGTTAACTCTTGAACAAGGGCATGAATATACTGTTTCATTTACAGTAACAGCTACAGCAGATTGCAAGCTATATCCTAAAATAGGTCAACAAGGAAAAGAATATAAAGAATATTGGAACTACAATCATAAACAATGGCAACCATTAAGCTTAAAAGCTAATGTTCCTACAACTGTTACTGAAACTTTTACAATGACTGATCCTACAGAAGCAGCATGTGAATTTGCATTCCATCTTGTAGGAGACTGTATAGCATCTAATCTTCCATATACAGTTTCTTTTGATAATATACATCTTAAAGATCCTCAATTTAAGGGATATGATGCAGATGTGCCAGAACCAACAAATGCTATTCGTGTTAATCAAGTAGGATACTTTAAAGATATTGAAAAGAAGGCTACTGTAGTTTCTAGTTCAACTACACCTATAGCATGGAAACTATTAGATAGTAGTAATACTGTTGTAAAGTCTGGAAAAACAACTGTATTTGGAAAAGATTCTGCATCAGGCGATAATGTTCATACAATTGATTTCTCAGATTACAAAACAGAAGGATCTGGCTATAAGTTAGAAGTTGATTCAGCAGATGTTTCACCTAAAAAAAGCATGACATTTAAGATTTCAAATGATTTATATACAAAAATGAAATCTGATGCTATAAAATATTTCTATCATAATAGAAGTGGTATTCCTATAACAATGCCTTATGCTGGATCTTCTGATTTAACTAGAGCAGCTGGACATACAAATGATCAGTGTACTATTGTTCCTAGTAGTAATTATAACGAAAGTGGTACTGTAGATGTATCAGGCGGATGGTATGATGCAGGAGATCATGGTAAATATGTAGTTAATGGTGGAATATCTACATGGACTATGATGAATCAATATGAACGTGTATTGCATAATCAAAAAGATGCTCTTTCAAAAGCTCCTTTTGCCGATAAAACAATGAATATTCCTGAAAGCGGAAATGGAATTCCTGATATTCTAGATGAAGCTGGTTATAATTTAAAAGCTTTATTAAAATTCCAAGTAAAGAGTGGTGATATGGCAGGAATGGTTCACCATAAAGCACATGATGAACGTTGGACAGCACTAGGAATAGCTCCAGCTGATGATAAGATGAAGCGTTTTATACAACCACCAAGTACAGCAGCTACATTAAATCTTGCAGCTATTGCAGCACAAGGTTCTCGTCTTTACAAAACTTATGATAGTACCTTTGCAAATCAATGTTTAAAGGCAGCTGAAACAGCATGGGATGCAGCAGTAGCTCATCCAAAAGTTTATGCACCAATGACAGGAAGTACTGGCGGTGGAGCTTACGGAGACGATAAGGTTACTGACGAATTCTATTGGGCAGCGTGCGAACTTTATGCTACAACTGGAGAAAGTAAATATTTAGATTATATTAAGAGTTCTGAATATTACTTAAAAATGCCTACAACATTAAACGGTGGAGAAGATCATGGATTATCAGGTGCTTTTGACTGGGGTAATGTAGAAGGATTAGGAACAATAACTTTATCACTTGTTCCTACGAAGTTAGATGCAACAGATGTACAAACTGCAAAAGCTAATATTACAGCAGCAGCAGATAAATTTGTAGCAAATGAAAATGCTGAAGGATATGGTACACCAATGCCACAAGGGCCTATTGTATCTTCATTTAATGGTAAATCAAAGACTCTAAATGGATATCCTTGGGGTTCAAACTCTTTTGTTGCTAATGAAGCTATTGTAATGTCATATGCTAATGACTTTAATAAAACTACTACTAGTAAATATCTAGATGGTGCAGCAAGAGCTATGGACTATTTATTAGGAAATAATGCTAATGTACAATCTTATGTTACAGGATACGGTAGTAACCCACTTGAAAATCCACATCATCGTTTCTGGTCATATCAAGCAGATAATGCATTCCCTAAAGCACCAGCAGGATGTATGTCAGGTGGTCCAAACTCTGGATTAGAAGATCCATGGGTTCAAGGATCTGGTTGGAAACAAGGTTCAAAACCAGCAGCTAAATGCTTTATGGATAATATAGAATCATGGTCTACAAATGAAATTACAATTAACTGGAATGCACCTTTTGCTTGGATTACTTCATATATGGATGATAATGGAGGCCTTGGAGGAGTTACACCTGGACCTGGTGAGGGTATAAAGGGTGATGTAAATAGTGATGGTGAAGTTGACACTATGGATTATATAGCATTACAAAAATATATAATGAATCCTATAGGTGAAGTTAATAAAAATGCAGATTTAAATGATGATGGTAAAATAAATACAGCAGATCTTTTTGCATTAAGAAAAATTATTACAAGTAATTAGAGGAAAGTGTTTCATTTTATAGTATAATTATTTTGTATTAATAGTAACAATATGTTTTAATTAATAATATTCATTATGATTCAAATAGTGATGGTGAATTTGATAGTATTGACTATATTGCATTACAAAAATATAGTCAATACTATAGATGATGAAATTAATAAAAATGCAGATTTAAATGATGATGGCAAGATAAATACAGCAGATATTGTGTATTGAAAAAATGTAACAAATAATTAAAATAAAATGTTTCATTTGCAGAGAAAGTATAGTATAATTAATTTGTGTTAACGATAACAGTATGTTTTAATTAATAATATTCATTATGATTTAAGTTAAAATGTTGGCACACCTAAAAATAACTTGGATTATTATGAATAAATTTTAAACTTATTAAGTATTAGGGGGATTTAACATGAAAATTACTAAAATCAAAAGCTTTTTAGCACTATCTCTTTCTGCAGTAGCAATGCTTGTTGCAGCTACTTCATCTACTATGTGTTGTACTCATTTTGAGGAACCTAAAATGCCAAAATCATTATACAAGGTTGATTAATTACAGATAATTGTAAACTTTGGTAGGAAAACTAAAATGTGCTTGATATATAATTTTAAGTTATGTATCAGGCGTATTTTTTTGTATTAATGTATATTGAAAAAATGAAAAATCTTAAAATAATAGAATATTGTCGTAAATGTTAATAAAAACAGAAAACATGAAATAGTGAGCAATCATGTATTATTTGGGATTTTTAGTGGATAAATGTAAAGATTAGTAGGATAATAGATATATTAAAATATAATTAAAGGAGAGGAGATGAAAAAGCTAATGAATAAAAAGAATATAGGTTTAATACTTTCTGTTTTATTAATTATAGGAATTTGCCAGCCATTAACTGCTAGTGCAAGTGTGAATGATAATAATTATAACTACGGAGAAGCACTTCAAAAATCAATACTTTTTTATGAATTTCAGCGTTCAGGTAAATTACCTGAGGATAAAAGAGATAATTGGAGAAGCGATTCAGGCATGGAGGATGGGAAGGATGTAGGTATAGATCTTACTGGAGGCTGGTATGATGCCGGAGACCATGTAAAATTTAACTTACCAATGTCTTATACTGCAACTATGCTATCATGGTCTTTGTATGAGGATAAAGAGAGTTATGAAAAAAGTGGACAATTAAAATATATCATGGATTCAATAAAATGGGCAAATGACTACTTTATAAAATGCCACCCAGAAAAAGATGTTTATTATTATCAAGTTGGTGATGGTGGACAAGATCATTCTTTTTGGGGACCTCCTGAAGTAATGCAAATGAAGAGACCTTCATATAAAGTAGATATAAAGAATCGAGGATCTACAGTTACAGCAGAAACAGCAGCATCACTTGCAGCAGCATCACTTGTTTTTAAAGAAGCTGATCCTGAATATTCAAAAACATGTTTAAGACATGCACAAGAATTATTTGAATTTGCAGATAAAACACAAAGTGATGCAGGCTATAAAGCAGCTTCAGGATTTTATAGTGCAAGTGGATTCTTTGATGAACTTTCATGGGCTGCAACTTGGCTTTATATGGCAACCGAAGATAAGAATTATTTAGATAAGGCAGAAAGTTATGTTCCTAAATGGAGTGTGGAACAGCAGACTTCTACGATATCGTATACATGGTGTCAGTGCTGGGATGATGTTCATTATGGAGCAGAATTATTATTAGCTAAACTAACTAATAAAGAACTATATAAAGAAAGTATAGAAAGGAATCTTGATTTTTGGACTACAGGGTATAATGGGAGACGTATAGCCTATACACCTAAGGGGTTAGCATGGTTAAGCTCTTGGGGTTCATTACGATATGCTACAACTACTGCATTTTTAGCAGGGGTATATTCAGATTGGTCAGGATGTACACCTTCAAAAGTATCAACATATAAAGAGTTTTTGGAGAGCCAGGTTAATTATGCACTTGGAAGTACAGGAAAAAGTTTTGAAGTTGGATTTGGCACAAATTCGCCTAAACATCCTCATCATAGAGGGGCGCAAAGCTCTTGGTCAGATAAAAAGGAAATTCCGAGTTATCATCGTCATGTTTTATATGGTGCTTTAGTTGGAGGGCCAGGCTCAAATGATTCTTATAAGGATGATGTTGAGGACTTTGTTAGTAATGAAGTAGCTTGTGATTATAATGCTGGATTTGTAGGAGCTTTAGCAAAGATGTACAAAAAATATGGAGGAGAACCAATAGAAAATTTTAAATCTATAGAAGAAAAGACCAATGATGAATTTTTTGTTGAAGCTGCAGTTAATGCTAAAGATTCTAATTTTATGGAAATAAAGGCATTAATAAATAACAAATCAGGCTGGCCAGCAAAAGTTGGAGATAAGCTTTCCTTTAAATATTTTGTAGATATTAGTGAAATTGTAAAAGCAGGTTATACTGCAAAAGATGTTACAGTTTCAACAAATTATAATCAAGGTGCCAAGGTATCAAATTTAATACCTTGGGATGAAGCAAAAAACATATATTATGTTAATGTTGATTTTTCAGGTACAAAAATATATCCTGGAGGACAACCTTACTTTAAAAAAGAGGTACAGTTTAGAATGGCATCACCACATCTTACTAGTTCTTGGGATAATTCAAATGATTTTTCATACAATGGGATTACAACTGTAGCAGGAGAAACACCAGTGCAAACTGATAAAATACCAGTATATGATGATGGTGTTTTAGTATATGGCAATACTCCACAAAAAAGTGTTGAACCATCAAAATTGGGTGATGTAAATAGTGATGGTGAAGTTGATAGTATGGATTATATAGCATTACAAAAATATATAATGAATCCTTCTGACATTATAGAATTAAAAAATTCAGATTTAAATGGTGATAATAGAGTAAACACTTCAGACCTTTTTCTGCTAAGGAAAATTATAATCAATTAAATAATTTTAATATAGGGGAGTAGATGAAAATGAAGAAAACAAAAAAAGGATTAGCACTTTTAATAGCGTGTGCAATAACAAGTGCATGTTTACCAATAATAGGAGCAAATGCAGAAGATTCAGTGACTACTGCAGCAGCAGTAGTTGCAGCTACGACTAGTAGTGGATTTGTAACTACTGATGGCAATAAATTTAAAGTAGATGGACATGATTTCTATTTTTCAGGACAAAATAACTACTATTTACCATATGCACCAGCATATATGGTAGATGATGTATTTGCTGATGCTGAAGCTATGGGATCAAAAGTTATGAGAACATGGGGATTCCTTGATGGAATATCTGCTTGTGATGTAATTTTACAATCTAACCTTGGTGTATATAGTGAAGAGGGATTTGTACATTTTGACTATGTTGTTAAAAAAGCTCAAGAAGCTGGAATAAAACTTGTAATTCCATTTGTAAACAACTGGACAGATTTTGGTGGGATGGATCAATATGTTAAATGGACTGGAGCATCTAAGCATGATGATTTCTATACAAATGAAGCATGTAAGACTGCTTATAAAAATTATATAAATCACTTCTTAAACAGAACTAACACATATACTGGAGTAAAATATAAAGATGATCCAACAATTATGACTTGGGAACTTGGAAATGAACCAAGATGTTCTACTGATACAACTGGAGTTACTCTTGTTAATTGGGCAAAAGAAATGAGCTCTTATATTAAGAGCATAGATTCAAAACATCTTGTTGCACTTGGAGATGAAGGTTTCTTTAAGAGAGATGGAGCAACTTATAATTGGGATTATAATTACACTGGTGGTGCAGGTGTTGATTGGGAGAGCTTAGTTGCTATACCTACAATCGATTATGGAACATATCATTTATATCCAGATGGATGGGGTAGAACTGTTGATTGGGGTACTAAATGGATTTCCGACCATATTAAAGCAGCAGATGTGGTAAATAAACCAGCTGTACTCGAAGAATATGGAATAAAGAATGATCAAGTAAATGTATATACAAAATGGGGAAATACCGTAATAGATAATGGTGGTGCAGGATTAATGCCTTGGATGTTATCAGGTATTGGATTTGATAACAAAACTTTATATCCAGACTACGATGGATTCCGTATATTATATCCTAGTGAAGTTGCTACTGTAATTGCAGCAAATGCAAAAACAATGAATGATAAATCTATAGGAAATAGTACTATTACGCTAGGGGATATAAATGGTGATAGTAAAATTGATATATTAGATTATACAGCATTGCAAAAATATATACTTAATGAATCTTATAGCATAAATAAACAAAATGCAGATATTAATAAAGATACAAAAATTAATACAGCAGATCTTTTTGCATTAAGAAAAATGATTTTAGAAATTTAGATTATAAATCTCTATAAATAATTTTGTGTATTCTGAATGAAATAAACGAGCATTTTTACGAAGAAAATCAGGATAAACAAAAATATACCAACAATTTTCTTAATAATATTCATTAAAAAATAGGATTTAAATAATGAAAAGATAGTAAGTACTACAAACATTTATTATATTAAAAAAACTATAAATAAATAATTTCAATATGAGGGAGTAGATAATAATTATGAAAAAAAGAAAAGTAGTAGCATTTTTATTGGCTCTGGCAGTAACAACTTCATTTGTGCCAATGATAAATGCACATGCAGAAGATACAGCTAAAATTAATGTGAGCATTGATACAAGTGCAGAAAATGCTAAAATTAGTCCATATATTTATGGAGCTAATTATGATTTCTCATCACCTACAAAACCAATTACAGCAGGAGCAACTGCTACTAGACTTGGTGGAAATAGGACAACTGGATATAATTGGGAAAATAATGCTTCAAATGCAGGAAGTGATTGGCTACACAGTAGTGATAATTATTTAGTTATGAATGCAGACGCGAGTCTTCAAAATGTACCAGGTAAGGCATATACAGATTTTCAGGATAAAGTAACAAGTCTTGGATCAACATATTCACTTGTTACACTACCAATGGCAGGATATGTTGCTAAAGATAAGAATGGAGCAGTTAGCGAAGCAGAAGCAGCACCTTCAGCAAGATGGAATAAGGTTCAAGCAACAAAAGGAAGTGCACTATCTTTAACACCAGATTTGACTGATAATTATGTTTATATGGATGAGTTTATGAATTTGTTAATATCTAAATATGGTAAAGCAAATACGAGCACTGGAATTAAAGGATATTCTCTTGATAATGAACCAGGCCTTTGGAGCAGTACTCATCCTAGAATCCATAAGGATAAAGTAACATGTTCAGAACTTATATCAAGAAGTACTGAATATTCAAAAATGGTAAAGAATATGGATTCAAATGCAGAAGTATTTGGACCAGCTTTATTTGGAATGGGTGCATATCTAAGTTTAGTAGATGCACCAGATTGGAGTTCTGTAAAAGGAAATTACAATTGGTATATAGATTATTATTTAAATCAAATGAAAGCAGCATCTGATACTGCAGGAAAAAGATTATTAGATGTATTCGATGTACATTACTATTCTGAAGCTACAGGTGGAGGTGTTAGAGTAACTGAACCTAATACTACTGCTGACTGCAATAAGGCTCGTATACAAGCACCAAGAACTTTATGGGATTCAACATATACTGAAACTAGCTGGATTGGACAATGGTGCAAAAGTCATCTTCCTGTGATTCCTAAGATTCAAAGTTCAATAGATACTTATTATCCAGGAACTAAACTTGGAATAACAGAGTATAATTTCGGTGGGAATAATCATATTTCAGGAGGAATTGCAGAAGCAGATACTCTAGGTATATTTGGTAAAAACAATGTATATTATGCATCAGTATGGCCATTTAGTGGGACAAGTGAGTATTTACAATCAGCATTTAATTTATATAGAAACTATGATGGGAAAAAGTCAACTTATGGAGATACAAAGGTTAAAGCCGAAACTTCAGATATTGAAAACTCATCTGTTTATGCATCAGTAGATAGCAAGGATCCTTCTAAATTACATGTAATAATGATTAATAAAAATTATGATAAACCTATGACAATGAACTTTAATATAGGTGGAAATAAAATTTATGGATCAGGAAAAGTGTGGGCTTTTGATGAAAGCAGTGCACAAATTACAGAAAAAACTCCTATAACAAATATTACAGATAACAAATTTGAATATACAGTTCCAAAATTAACAGTATGTCATATAGTATTGGATATTAAGCAAAATGCAGATACTGAATTTATAACTGGAGATGTAAATGGGGATAATACAGTTGATATAAGAGATTATACAGCTCTACAAAAATATATAACTGGAGAATCAATTAATATAAATAAGGAAAATGCAGATATAAATAAAGATACAAGAATTAATACAGCGGATCTTTTCGCATTAAAAAAGATAATCTTAGAGGTTTAAGGTATTATAAGACAAATAAAAAATGTAGCAAATTTCTTTGCTACATTTTTTATTTGTTTTTTATTATTAATTCCTGTTTAAAAATGCAATCATCAATTGCCGTATTAAAAAGAACATTATCATAACGTTTATTAATTATATCTTTTATATTATTTAAGCCAATACCTCTGCTTTCTCCTTTGGTGGAAAAGTTTTTTTCATAAAGTTTATGAATAGGAGGAGTTGAACTTAAACATGAATTAGATATGTTTAATATAATATCAGTATCAGTTTTTATCATAGCAAAATGAATAAATTTATTATCACATAAAATACTAGCTTCTATTGCATTATCAAGCAAAATACCAGTAATTCTACAAAGATCAATAGTACTCATGTTAATATGTTCTATATCATCTATTAGTTCTATGGAGACGTTTATTCCTTGTGAATGAGCAGTACTCAACTTTGAAGATAATAAGGCTTTTAAAGGGCTTATTTTAATATGAGATAATAAAGACAAGGATATATCTTTACTTATAATTATATTACTTTCAGGTAATAGTTCATTATAATAAAAATTTTTTAAGCCATTTATATCTTGTTTTTCAATGTATGTTTCTAAGGTTGAAAGTATATTTAAATAATCATGTCTAAAGCTTCTTAAATCTGAATACATATTTTCAATCATATTAGTATAATCCTTTAATTGTAAATATTCATTAGCTTTATGTTTATTTATTAAGATAGTAAAACTGTAATATAGCATAGCTACAACAAATATAAAGAATATAAGCAAGGTTATTGCATTATATAAAATCATAGAACTATCCCATGATATTACATAATCATATATAGCTGTTTCGTAAATTGCAAATATAATTAATATAATACTAAATAAAAATGTGATAGGAAGTTCCTGAGGAACTTTAAAATTAACATCAATTTTATTGAAAAAATTTAGTAAAATTAGTCTGATTAATTTACTGAGAATAAAAGTAATAGAAAAAAGAAAAATTTGAGATAGCAAATCTAATGAAGAGCTATTACTTATATCAAGATGAGTATATCCTAAAAAAGGTATAAATACTGCTCCTGTAATACTATCCGAAATACAGATTAATATCCATATAAAACCAGTGAGGGCAACAGAAATAAGAACTTTTTTATATATTATTAATAAATAGATAAAAAGAAATATAGGAATTAAAAATAAAATGTTGAGTTTATCAATAATCAATAAATAACTATGTAATATATATAATATTAATGAATATATAAATAATATCTTTTTATTTGGCTTCATAAAAAAAGTAAAATTTAGAACTGGAAGTAGTAACATAAGCACTGTAAATAATGGATAAATTATGTTAATTGCTAATGGAGACATTTTTTTAACAACCCCTTTAAGTATCGTAATGACACATAACACATTTCATCATTTATCATTTCTATAACCATATTACTTTTATCTATAGACTTAATCTTTTTAGTATTAACTAAATAGGATCTATGAGTTTTATAAAAATCAGAAGATACAGTTTTTTCAATATTTTTTAATGTTCCATAAAATTCTGATTGCCCATTACAAGTGTGAACAGAAATCTTATGCTCTTTGCCAGCAGTCTCAAAAAATAAAATATCTTCAAAATCTAATAAAACTACATTGTTACCAACCTCTATTGAAATTTTAGTATCTACTTTTGCTTTAGCAGCACTTAAAGTAGTATGTACAGCATTAAGACAATCTGCAACTTTAGTTTTTAATATATTAACATCGCCTTTAATTATATAATCAAGAGCTTGTACTTTATATTGAAAAGTAAGTAAGGTTAATTCTGCATGACCTGTTAAAAATATAATGTATCCGTTAGGATCATAAGTTCTTATTAATTTTGCTAATTCAAAACCATTAAGGTCACTATTTAAATCGACATCTAAAAAATATACAAAACTACTTGTACGATTATCAATATGTCTAATAACCTCATGTGGATTATCTGTAGAAAGTGCAATTTTACAATTGAATTTTTTTATTTCAGTAGCTAGAATAGCTTCAAGTTGTTTTCTTTGATTTATATCATCTTCACAAATTATAATATTGTTCATAATTCTTTCCTCTCCTTAAATGATAGTTAAACTAAAATATGTCCTATAATTATATCGTAAATTGGAACACGTGTCCATAATTAGATATTTTTATAGTTATTAGTTTTTTTGCCAAATAATCTATAAACTATAGGGGTAGTAATTAAAGATGCTTCTAAAATAGAATAGGTTATTAAATTAGTATATATATTAGTTTTAATTAATAAAATTGTAATATAAAAGATTGTAACAATTATAAGAGATTTTATTTTTAAATATCTCCTTATTTTTTTACTTACAAGAGGACGTTCTTCAGTATCTCCAGGTGCATATAAAAATACAAGGATTAAACTTATTATAAATATAATAGACTGTATTATTATATTTATAGAGAAACTTAAACTTAAGTAAACGTTACCTAAAAATAATATATAATTAACAATTATGCATTGTAAAGTTGAATTTGCATGAACTCCAGAAGCAGAAACTCTAAGAACTGCAAAAACTATAAATGCAATAAATGTATATTTTAATACTCCTAATAAATATGCAGTTGTAAGTAAAATAATTGATTTAGATATATCCATCATAATAACTTGCAGCCCGTAGTAAATTTTTTCTAGATCCGCTTCTGGTATGGGAGTATTATTTTTTATGAAATTTAAACATTTCTCACTTAACTTATTTGTAATAATCATAATTTATATAACAAATCCTTTCTAAAGTAATCTAATTTTGTAGAACATATATAGTATAAATCAAATATATATTTTATACTAGTATTATGAAAAAATGTTTTATGGAGGTATATTTGTATAATGGAGAGTATAAGTTCTTTTATTTGGGGTTTATTGATAAATTTATTTTTGTTCGTAATTCCAGTAATTCTTTATTTAAAGCTAAAGGATAAAGTAAATCCATTGGTTTATTTAAAAATCAAAGGTAATTCTAAACAAGGGATATTAATAGCAATTATAGTAAGTTCTATTTTTATAATACTACTTATTACAAAAAATGCAATTACTAACTTTAACTCATTCCATCTAAATTTAGGGATATTATGGGTAAATGCTTTACTTGTAGGATTTCTTGAGGAAATTCCATTTAGAGGATTTTTATTGCAGAAGCTATCAAATCATATGAAGTTTTGGAAAGCTAATTTATTAACTACAATCATATTTATTTTATCTCATATGCCCACCTGGATAAATTCTAATACAGATATTATAAGGTCTGCTATTAATATTTCTATGGTAAGCCTTGCACTTGGCTATTTATTTAAAGAATACAAATCTTTATGGATACCTATAATATGTCATTCAGTATTTAATTTGTGCATATGGATGGGATTATAGATACATAAACAAGAATAGATGATTAATAAGATGTAATATAATATATATCTTATTTAATCATCTATTTTTAATATTTGTATAAACTCACAAAATTATTATTACTAATCAAGATATTTCATAAAATACTAAATTTGGAGCTAAAAATATGAAAGTTGAGGTACATAGTATTTTAAGGATAAAAATTAAACATTAGCGATTTTCTGCTTGTATTAAGCAATAAAAGATTTATTATTGTAAATAAATAGAATAATTTGATTTATAAAGAAAATTATTCGTTAATGTTAATCAATGTACAGAGTTATTAAGAAGAAAGGTGGATGGAAATGAAATTTAAAGTAAATTTTTTAGCAGTCTTCATGAGTATGATAATTGCTTTAATGGCACCAACTATTGTATTTGCAGCAGAAAATGACAATAATGATGATTATCTTCATACTGATGGTAGTAAAATTTATGATTCATCAGGGAATGAAGTTAGGTTAACTGGTATTGCTTGGTTTGGAAATGAAACTCCCAATGGTTCTTATCATGGACTATGGGCAAATACATTAGATGATATTTTAGACAAAGTAGCGGACAATGGATTTAATACACTTAGAGTACCATTGTCAGTACAATTGGTAAATGAATGGAGGCAAGGAAACTATCCAATGCCAGATTCAATTAATGATTACGTTAATCCAGACTTAAAGAATAAAAATAGTTTAGAAATACTTGATAAATCTATATTAACTTGCAAGAAAAAAGGTATAAAAGTAATGCTTGATATGCATAGAGTTATAAATGGAAGTCAATCTAATCTATGGTACACTGATAAATATAGTGTGAAAGATTACGAAGAATGCTGGGAATGGCTTGCCAATCATTATAAAAATGATGATACTGTGATTGCTATGGATATCTTTAATGAGCCACATGGTAAAGCTTATAGACAAGAACAAGCTGCTAAATGGGATGATTCAACAGATGTAGATAATTGGAAGTATGAAGCAGAAAAAGTGGGAAAAGAAATTTTAGATATTAATCCTAATCTTTTAATTATGGTAGAGGGTATAGAGACATATCCTAAGGAAGGGTTTGATTATAGTACTAAGGCTATAGATAATTATTATGGAACTTGGTGGGGAGGAAATCTTAGAGGAGTTCAAGATCACCCAGTAAAGATTGAAAATCATCCAAATCAAGTGGTATATTCGCCACATGATTATGGCCCAGGGGTATCAATGCAGCCATGGTTTGAAAATGGCTTTACCAAAGAAAGCTTATTAAAAGAAGCTTGGGGACCTAATTGGTTTTACATTCAAGACAAAAATATAGCACCATTATTAGTAGGTGAATGGGGCGGAAATATGGATGGTTCAAATAATCAAAAGTGGATGCAAGCGTTAGCTGACTTTATTAAAGAAAAGAATATTAACCATACATTTTGGTGTTTGAATCCAAATTCAGGAGATACAGGTGGAATACTTGGATATGATTTTAAAACTGTAGATACTGCTAAAATGGCGCTTGTTAAGCCTACATTATGGCAAGAAAAGGAAAGTGGCAAAGGTATAGGTTTAGATCATAAAGTAAATTTAGGTAAGAATGGTACACATGTAGGAGGAAATACAGTAATAAATCCTGTGATTAATAAAGGTGATATAAATGACGATGGTAAAGTAGATGTTACAGATTATATATTATTGCAAAAATATATAATGGATACATCAAATAAAATAAATGCTAAAAATGCTGATATGAATGAAGATGGAAGAATTAATACTTCTGATCTTTTCAGCTTGAAAAAATCACTTTTAGAATAAAAAAGCTTCAATTATATAGTAGTTTAAAAAGTATCTCCTTTTGTGATAAAATTACAGGGAGATACTTTTAATATTTTAGGCTAAGTATATTAAGGAAAATTGCATATTTATTTGTTATTTTTTATGTATATAAAAAGGTTTAATTTATATTTGAAGGGAGTAAACGTATTGTGGAATTATTAAATTATGGTGACAAAGTAGCTGTTATTGCTTGCTCTAATGGATTAGATGAAAGTAACATAATAAAGATGAATGAATTAGAAACTACATTACATAATATTGGTCTTAAAACTGAATTTAGTAATAAAATTTATAGAAAAATTTCTATTTTTAATGGAACAGGTGAAGAGAGAGCAGAGGTTTTAATGAGATTTTTTAAGGATACTAGTATAAAAGCTATATTTGATGTGTCTGGCGGAGATTTAGCAAATGGAGTTTTAGATTATTTGGATTTTGAAATTATAAAAAATAATCCTAAACTTTTATTTGGATATAGTGATTTATCTGTAATTTTAAATTCTTTATATTCTAAAACAGGAATAAAAACTTATCTGTATCAAATACGAAATTTAATTGAAATTAATAAAAAAAGGCAAATTGAAGAATTTAAAAATACATTCATGAGTAGTGGAAAAGAACTTTTAACCTTTAATTATGAATGGATACAAGGAAATTCTATGGAAGGTATTGTAGTTGGAGGAAATTTACGCTGCTTTTTAAAGCTTGCAGGTACAGAATATATGCCAGATTTTACTGATAAAATTATATTCTTAGAAAGCTTAGGAGGAGATGTACCTAAGATAGTAACATATTTAACTAAATATAAACAAATGGGTGTATTAAAAAAAGTTAAGGGAATAATACTTGGAAGTTACACTGAAATGGAAAGAGAAAAGTATTTGCCAAACATAGTAGAAATAACAAAAGAAATTGTAAGTAATTCCAATATGCCAATTGTAAAAACAAATGAAATTGGTCATGGAAAAGATTCAAAATGTATAGTCATTGGGGAACGGATAAAATTTGTAAAATAAAAAGCCTTTGAAATCAGATAAATTGCAAGGTTAATAATAGAAATAAGCCCTAAATTTATCTGTTAAGCTATTATTAAGGTTAATGAAATAAAATAATATATGTTGAGAGGTATTATATAAGAATTAATAATCTTAACAGCTTATTTAATAATTTAATTAAAAAATATACATAAAATAATGGCTTATAGGGGGAATAAACATGAAAATTGTAAGAGATTTATCTATTAAAACAAAATTATTATCAGGGTTTATGTGTATTGCTTTATTAATTGCAGTAACAGGATTCTTTGGAAAGTTTGGAATGACAAATATTCAAGAAAATGCACAAAACATATATTCTAATAATCTGCAAAGTATTGATGTGATACATTTAATTAAAGAAAATCTACTAGATGAATTATCAATAGTTCAAGGTACAATTATAGAGGACAATACTGATAAAACAAAAGAGGCCATAAAAATGATTGAAGAAAGCCAATCTGCTACTGATAAATATATTGAATCGTTTGACAAAATAATTATATCAGATGATTCTAAAAAAACCTTTAATGATTTTACTTCTCTTTTAGAAAAATATAAAATTGAAAGAAATAGTGTTTTAGAATTACTGACTAATGGAAATTATAGCGAAGCAATTAATCAAAGAGTAAATATGTTTGAAGCTAGAGATGATATGTTTGAAAAGTTAAATGAGTTGATTGAAACAAATCACAGTTTAGCAAAAGAAGCAAATGAAAGTAATGCCGAAAATTATAAAATGACCACTAATATAATGCATGTAATTTTGGCAGTAGGTATTATTCTAGCAATTATTATTGGGTCAATTTTATCATTATACATATCAAAGACAGTAAAAAAGGTATTATTATTTGCAGAAGCTTTAGGAAATGGAGATTTAACATATTCTTTAGAAAGTAAAAGTAATGATGAATTAGGAAAACTCATTAAGGCATTAAATCATGCTAAGGAAAGAATGAGAGGAATAATTGAAAATATAATAGATCAAGCTCAAGGAGTAACAGCTTCTAGCGAAGAATTATCTGCTACTTTAGAAGAAATGGCAAGCAATTTTGAAAATATAGATAAAAATACCTCTGAAATAGTAAAAAATATAAATGCAATAAATGAAAGTACTCAAGAACTATCTTCAACTATGGAAGAAGTTAATTCAGGAATAACACAATTAGCTTCAAGTTCAACAGAAAGTAGTGAGCAGTCTATAGATATAAAAGAAAGAGCTACTGACATAAAAGAAAAAGGTTCTAATTCTAAAAGAACAGCTGATAGATTATATGAAGAAAAACAACATAATATAATTAAAGCCATTCAACAGGGAAAAGTAGTTAGTGAAATTGGTATAATTGCAAAATCTATAGCAGCAATAGCAGAACAAACAAATTTACTTGCCTTAAATGCTAATATTGAAGCGGCAAGAGCTGGTGAACAAGGAAAAGGCTTTGCAGTTGTAGCGAATGAAGTAAAGGTACTTGCTGAACAATCAGCAGATTATGTAAAAAGTATTCAAACTGTGGTTTCTAATGTTCAAGTTACTTTCGATAATTTATCCACTAATTCAAAGGATATACTTTATTATATTGACAATAGTGTAAAAAAAGATTACGACTTATTGATTGATACAGGGGATAAGTATGAAAAAGATGCAGCTTTTATTAGTGACTTATCACAAAATATGGCATCAATGACTGAAGAATTAAATGCTTCTACAGAAGAAATTTCAGCAGTGGTACAAACTATTGCAAATAATATGAAGGATACTAAAAGTAATTCAGAAGAGATTTTAATAGGAGTAGAAGAAACAAATAAAGCAATTGAGCAAGTTGCTGTAGTAGCTCAAAATCAAGCTGCAACTGCAGAAAAGTTAACTCAACTAGTTTTAAGTTTCAAAATATAAAGTGTTCTAAAAATTAAATTCAGTATATGAAAGAAAATAACAAGTGAAAGATTTTATATATATTTTGCGTCAGATGAGGATGTATGACATAAAATAGACTGCATACTGAGTTGTTATTCCTTTGAGTATTTATTGTTTACTTTAGAATAATTACAAGCTTTAGACTGTTTCAGAATGAAGATAGTATTTTCATTTTGAAACAGCCTATTTATGTAAAAAAAATTAGGTTTATAGTTTTAGCAATTAGTAGATTTTTTTATAAAGATCTTTAGGTTCTAGATTATTTTGAATTAGTTGAAAATATATCAACGAAAAATCTTGATTTTTAATTGATTTATTGGAAGAGTTCTTAATTTTACAAATAAAACTAAGAATAGCTATAAATAAAATTATTACTAATTGGAATTAGTAACATATGTTACATGAATTTGTTAACTACAAAGATATAATGTTATTGAAGTTAATAATAAGGAGAAATAAAGTATGATAAATATAGATAATTTTATGAGACAACATAAGGATATTATAGAAGAGTTAAATTACATTGAAAAAATAGTAAATAACAAAAATTACTTAAATCATTTAGATGATTTTGTTCCACATATAAATAATTTAGCAGGAAAGTTGAAAATTCATTTAAATTCTGAAGATAAGTTTTTATATCCTAATTTAATTGATGGGGAAGATATAGAACTAAAAAATATGGCAAATGATTATATTAATGAAATGGGAAACATTGCGGATATATTTACAAATTATAAAAATGAATTTAATACTAAAAGTAAAATCAATGAAAAGATAGATACATTTATAGCTAAAACAAAACCTATACTTAAAGAAATAAAAAATAGGATTTTAAAAGAAGAAAATGAATTATATAAACTAATTACTAAAAAGGGAATATAAAAATTAATTAAAACTTAAGGATTAAAAAATGGCTAGCAAATACTAATATTTTGCTGGCTATTTTAAAATATTAATAAATTCAATACATTTATCAGAGAGATATGTTCTAAAATCTAATTGAATTTTTATATCTTTTGTAAGAAGATATATTTTTTCATTGTCTGTTCAGCCTAGATACATTTTAGATAAAATATTATTAATTATATTAATAACTCTATAGAGTGCAATTATGTAGGAAGTTTATTCATCAAAGCTATACCTTCATTTGCAAGCTTGTTAAGCTGAAAAATCTATATACTAAGTATTTATTTCATGATTTTATTCATGGTTTAAAGTAATTTTAATGATGATATATACGATAAAATATACAAGGTATAATAAATTAGTAGAAGCAGATAATAAAAGGGAAGAGTTTTGTTAATATGATAAAGTAGATAATTAAAAATATTATTAAGATTAACCAGTATTTTTATTTTATGTAAAAGAAAGAATTCTTATATAAAACATAGAAGAGAAGGAGTCTTATAATGGAAGAGAAAAAAGTAATAATAAAAACAGGATGGAATTTAGATAATAGTTATGCTAAGTTGCCAAAATCATTTTTTACAATGCAGAGACCAACACCTGTAAGCTCGCCAAAATTGATTATTCTTAATCAGCCACTTGCAACATCATTGGGGCTCAATATTCAGGCAATGCAAAACAATGATGGAGTGTCAGTCTTTGCTGGCAACCAAATACCAGAAGGCGGGGTGCCACTTGCTCAAGCATACGCAGGACATCAATTTGGGTATTTTAATATGTTAGGGGATGGCCGAGCTTTGCTGCTTGGGGAGCAGATCACTCCAATCGGTGAGCGGGTTGATATTCAGCTAAAGGGATCAGGTAGAACTCCTTATTCTAGAGGCGGTGATGGCAGAGCAGCTGTTGGACCAATGTTACGTGAATATATTATCAGTGAAGCAATGCATGCACTTGGTATTCCTACGACTCGTAGCCTGGCAGTGGTGACAACTGGCGAGTCAATAATTCGTGAAGATCTCCTACCAGGTGCAATTCTTACACGTGTGGCTGCTAGTCACTTGCGTGTGGCTACATTTCAATACGCTGCAGAGTGGGGAACAGCTGAAGAAGTAAAATCCCTAGCTGATTATACATTGAAGAGACATTTTTTAGATGGTAATGATGAGCAAAATCCCTATCTATTTCTACTTAAGGAGGTAATTAGACGTCAAGCTGAGCTTATTGCTAAATGGCAGCTAGTTGGTTTTATTCATGGTGTAATGAATACTGATAACATGTCAATTAGTGGAGAAACAATTGACTATGGTCCTTGCGCATTCATGGATGCTTATGATCCAGCAACTGTATTTAGTTCTATTGACAGAGAAGGGCGTTATGGTTATGGAAATCAGCCATATATTGCTGGATGGAATCTAGCACGATTTGCAGAAACCCTATTGCCACTGCTCCATGATAATCAGGATGAGGCCGTAAAGCTAGCTCAAGATGCAGTTTTAAAATTTACTGAGCTGTATCACAAAAATTGGATGTCTGGAATGAGATTAAAGCTAGGAATCTTTAGCGAAGAGCAGCAAGATGAATCACTTTTTGACGGTTTATTAAGTATAATGCAGAAGTATGGTGCGGACTATACGAACACCTTCCGTGCATTAACATTTGATAAATTTTCTGATATGGATATGTTTCAGAGTGAGCCATTTACTCAGTGGTATAAGCTGTGGCAGGAAAGAATAGGTAGGCAAGAGCAAACAAAAGATTCATCTTATCAATTGATGAAAAATTCTAATCCAGCAGTAATTCCGCGTAATCATCGGGTAGAAGAAGCATTAGAAGCTGCAGAGAAAAAGGGAGATTATAGTATTATGGAACGACTTCTTGAAGTCCTTTCTAGCCCTTATGCTCATTCTATAGAACAAGATGAGTACTCTACATTACCTGTTAAATGCAACCAGACCTATCGAACTTTTTGTGGGACCTAGCATACAAGCATTAGATCAGTTAATTGATATAAAAATTTAAAATAATTGTTATATTAATTATTTTAAATTTGGGATGAGTGGAATGCTTAAATAATCATATATCGGTTTGTATATATATTCCAATAAATAAACTACATATACTTAGTTAATGTATAGAGGTCTTAATGTAGCCAATTAATTAGAACTTATATATAATAAAATCCAAAGTTTTAAATTTAAAACTTGGATTTTTTTTTATTTTTAGAATTATAATTTCTAAATTTTCATTGACATGCTAGAAATAAAATGTATACTAAAAATATATAAAGTATACTACTAGTGTATTTTATATATTGGAGGTGTATTAAAAATAGGTATTATAGAACGAAAAGAAAGAGAAAAATTAGCCCGTAAAAATGAAATAATAAATGCTGCTGAAAGAATTTTTTTCAAAAAAGGTTTTGAAAATTCTACAATGGATGATATTGCAAAAGAAGCTGAGTTTACCAAGAAAACTATATATTCATATTTTAAAAGCAAGGAAGAGTTATATTTTGAAATAATGTTATCAGCTTTTAATATATTAAATGAATTATTTGATAAGGTAATAACCGAAAATAGTAAAAGCAGTGAAATTGAAAAAATAAGAAAGTTTGGTAAGGTTCTTATTGAATTTAGTAAAAATTATCCTGGATATTTTAAGGCTATTTCAGATTATGAAAACAAAGAATTTGATTTCCAAATTGATGATGATAATTGTATAGTCAAAAAATGTTATATAGCTGGGCAGCATTCATTAGAAATTTTAAATGATTGCATTGTAAGTGGAATAAAAAAAGGTGAGTTAATAGATTATATAGATTCATATACAATTTGTCTTATGCTTTGGTCAAGTCTTACAGGTTATCTTGGATTAATAAATAAAAAAGAAAAATATATAAAAGCTTATTACAATAAAAATGCTGAGAATTTAATGGGAGATGGAATAGAAATTTTATTAAGAGCTATTAAGAAGTAAGGGGCAGTTTATATGATGAATATGAAAAAAATATTAGTTGTAGCGGTTTGTTTTGTAGTTTTAGCTACTATTATTGTTGGAGTGAAATATTTCATTTCTGTAAAGAATTATCAAAACGCAGTTAAAGAATTGAAAATTGGCAATATAGATTTATCAAAGGTATCTGATGGAAAATATACTGGTGATTGTGATGTTAATTATATTTATGCAAAAGTTATAGTTACAGTCAAAGACCATAAAATTGAAAATATAAATTTAGTGGAACATAAAAATGAGAAGGGAAAGCCTGCAGAAGTTATTCCAGAGGTGGTAGTTAATTCACAAAGTATTCAAGTAGATACAGTTTCAGGAGCAACCAACAGCAGTAAAGTAATTTTGAAAGCTATTGAAAGCGCATTGGCATCTGGGGCAGAAAAATAATGAGTTATATGAAATATGTCCTATTGTAATTTGGAACTATAATTTGTTATTAGGAGAAAAGAATAGAGATCAATTGATACTATATTTAGAATATTATCAATAAATCTCTACCTATAATTTTCATGAATATGTTGAACATTCATTGTAGAACAAGCTATATGTTGGGTAAGTGAACGCTAAGGGAAGTCTAATTAAACTTCAATAATGCTCACTTGCTCAATATTAGCACTATTTTTTATATACCCAAATTATTAAAGGAAATAGGAGCTTATTTATATAAATTATCATTATTTATATATGAAGTAAGAAAATGGAATATAATTAACTTAATAAAAGTTATTTATTTTCAACTATTTTTTTTATACAATCATTAAGCCAATCTATATAACTTTTTTCTCTCATAATAGCGCCATTTAAGATGATATAATCACCAAATTTAGGAGAGGAAACTTTAGATATATCATTTGTTTTTGAAAGTTTTTCCATAGAGTCTTCTAGATATTCAAGTCTTTCTGAATGCTTATTTAAAGCACTTTCAAATTGTTTTTGCAAAGTGTCAATATTCATTTCATCAGAGAAATAAGCTTTTAATCTAAAGACATCCTTTGGTGTTGGTTCTAAAGGATCATCTTTTACAAGCCATTTTTGTAAAGACTTTTTTCCTTTTTCAGTTATTGTATATAATTTCTTTTCTAATTTTTCACCTTGTATAATTGTTTCATATGAAATAAGATCTTCATCTGTCAGTTTTTTTAATTCGGGATATATTTGGCTATGTCTAGCATACCAAAATTCTACTAGCCCTTCATTAAATTTCTTTGTTATATCATATCCTGTTAATGGACTTCTATTAACAAGACCTAAGATTGCATATTTTAATGTTCTCATATATTATTAGCACCTCATTCTTCATATTGTTTTAGAATTTATAATAAAGTTAAATTTGTAATAAATTTTACAAAATGAAATTTGTAAACAGATCTAAAATATCAGAAATACACAATCTGCAAATCAAATTTTACTGTAAAACTATTTTAGCACAATTAAATATAAAGTAAAACAAAGTGTGAATAATAATACATGTCAATATTGACATGCTTAGTTTTATGGATATATAATGTATAAGAGTGATTATTTAGGAGTCATAACAATATGTTAAATGTTTAAAAAAATTTTTGTATTTAGGAGGATATGTATGAACAAGTATAAGAAATTATTTGAACCAATTATGATCGGTAAATGTGAAATAAAGAATCGTTTTGCATTAGCACCAATGGGTCCACTTGGATTAGGTGATAGTGAAGGTGGCTTTAATCAAAGAGGAATTGATTATTATACTGAAAGAGCAAAAGGTGGGACTGGTTTAATAATTACAGGAGTTACTTTTGTAGATAATGAAGTTGAAGAACATGGAATGCCGAATGTTCCATGCCCTACACATAATCCAGTTCAATTTGTTAGAACAGGAAGAGAAATGACAGAAAGAATACATGCCTATAATGCAAAAGTATTTTTACAAATGTCAGGTGGTTTTGGTAGAGTCACAATACCAACTAACCTTGGAGAATTTCCTCCGGTGGCACCATCGCCAATTAAACATAGATGGCTTGAAAAAATCTGTCGTGAACTTACAATAGATGAAATTAAATCTATTGTTAAAAAGTTTGGAGATGGAGCATATAATGCAAAAAGAGCAGGTTTTGATGGAGTACAAATTCATGCTGTTCATGAAGGGTATCTTATAGATCAATTTGCTATTTCATTATTTAATCACAGAACTGATGAATATGGTGGCAGTTTAGAAAATAGGCTTCGTTTTGCACGTGAAATAGTTGAAGAAATTAAAGATAGATGTGGAGAAGATTTCCCTGTAACTCTTAGATATTCACCAAAGAGTTTTATTAAAGATTTAAGAGATGGAGCACTTCCAGGTGAAGAATTCATTGAAAAAGGTAGAGATATTGAAGAAGGAATTGAAGCTGCTAAATTACTTATATCATATGGATATGATTCATTAGATACGGATGTTGGATCTTATGATGCATGGTGGTGGAGTCATCCTCCAATGTATCAAGAAAAGGGATTGTATAGACCATATGCTAAGTTAATGAAAGAAACTGTAGATGTACCAGTTATATGTGCAGGAAGAATGGACAATCCAGATATGGCACTTGAAGCTATAGAAAATGGAACATGTGATATTATAAGTTTGGGAAGACCACTTCTTGCTGATCCTGATTATGTAAATAAATTAAGAGCAAATAATTATAAATCAATTAGACCATGTATATCATGTCAAGAAGGATGTATGGGACGTATTCAACATTATTCAATGCTTAACTGTGCTGTGAATCCTCAAGCCTGTAAAGAAAAAGATAATGCACTTACACCTATATTAAAGAAGAAAAAAGTTCTAATAGTAGGTGGTGGAGTAGCTGGATGTGAAGCTGCAAGAGTTTTATCTCTTAGAGGTCATGAAGCAGTATTGTATGAAAAAAGTGATAGACTAGGAGGAAATCTTATTCCAGGAGGATCACCAGATTTTAAAGAAGATGATATTGCATTAGCTGATTGGTATGCAAATACATTAAAAGAATTAAAGGTTGAAGTATATTTAAATAGTAAAATAACAAAGGAACAAATATTAAATTATAATGCTGATAGCGTAATTATAGCTACAGGTTCAACTCCAAAGGTATTTTCACTTGGAGATGACAATAAGGTATTTGTAGCAACAGATGTTTTATTAGGTAAGAAAGATGTTGGAAATAGTACAGTTGTAGTAGGTGGAGGTTTAGTTGGATGCGAACTTGCACTTGATTTAGCTAAAAAAGGTAAAAAGGTTACTATAGTAGAAGCGTTACACAAAATTTTAGCATTAAATGGACCTTTATGTTCTGCTAACAGCGAAATGCTTGAGAAATTAATTCCATTTAATAATATTGATGTTAAGACAAATTCAAAGGTTAAAACATATAGAGATGGATTTTTAGAAATGGAAACAGAAAATGGAACAGAAAAGCTTCAATGTGATTCAGTAATACTTTCTGTAGGATATAAGGAAGAAGATTCTTTATATAAGGAATTAGAATTTGAAATTCCAGAAATTCATCTTTTAGGAGATGCACGTAAAGTATCTAATATTATGTATGGTATTTGGGATGCTTATGAAGTATCAAATCATATATAGTTATTGACAATGAAGTGAATTAATACTAATAAGGTGCCGTGTATTTTTATGCATGGCACTTTGCCAGTAATTTAGATGAAATATATATAAAGGGAGAAAATTAATTTATGAGTGATAAAGAAAATAGTTTGGAAATTGTAAATAACATGAGAAAAGCAAGCAAAGCAAGAGCAAAAGCTTCAAAAATTTTAGGTGAAGAAATTTTTATTCCAACTAGGGATGGGAAAACACGCTGCTTAATTTATAAATCTAAAAATAAGAAATCAATGTCACCTGTATTTTTTAATGTTCATGGTGGTGGCTTTGTAATGGGATTGCCAGAGGATGATGATAAGTTTTGTGATAAGGTTAGAAATGAATTAAATATTACTGTTATTTCAATTGACTATAGACTTGCACCTGAATATAAGTGTCCAACAGATAAAAATGATGTTTATGATGTTGTAAAGTATGTAAAGTTACATAGTGATGAATTTGGAGTTGATCCTAATAATATGGCAATTGGAGGTCATAGTGCTGGTGCTAATATTTCAACAGTAGTATGTATGATGGCAAAGGAAAAAAAAGAATTTTCATTTAAATGCCAAATATTAGATTATCCACCTCTTGATTTGGCAACACCAGCAACAGAAAAATTCTATATAGAAGGGGCAATACCACCTGAAATAGCTTTAATATTTGATAAGTGTTATAGAACAGAAGAAGATGCTAAAAAGACATATTGTTCTCCAGTATTTGCAACAGAGGAAGAACTTAAGAATCTGCCACCAGCAGTAGTTATAACTTGTGAAATAGATTCTCTTAGAAATGAAGGGGAAGATTATGCACAAAAACTCGTAAAATCAGGAGTTGAAACAAATGCAAAGAGATTTTATGGAGTAAGACATGGCTTTACAATTTCAGATTTTGATTTGCCAGAAAGTAAAGAAGCTCATAAGATGATGATTGATTCGATAAGAAAATATATATCTAATTAGTTTTTGAGAATTTTTAATTTTTTGTAAATTTATAAATTGTAATTAATCAATATCTATTATTATTATTGTTATTGTTATGTAATTAATTCAAATAAATTATATAAATAAAAGTTAATTTAAAAATATAGGTTAAGGGGATTTAAATAATGCGAAGTATAAAAACAAAATTATCTGTGTATTTTGGTGTATTAATAGTATGTGTATGTTTAGCTTTGGGAGCAATATCATATTATACATCTAATTACGCATTAGTAAATAATGCAAAGGAAATGCTAACGAATATTTCTTCGGAATCAGCAAGAGTAATTGAAAGTCGTATTAATGGCAGCTATGATATTTTAGAGACAATAAGTCAAAGAAATGAAATAAGAGAACCAAATGTTTCTATTCAAGATAAGGCTGAAATATTAAAAACAGAGGCAAAGAGGACTGGCTTTACAAGTATTGGTTTTGGAGATTTAAATGGTGATGCTTATACTATGGCACTTACCCATATTGTATTAAAGGATAGACCTTACTATCAAGAAGCTTTAAAAGGAAACAGAGTTGTTACAGATCCTATAATTAGCAAGGATGATGGAAAACTAATAATAAATATGGCAGTACCAATTAAAGATAAGGATGGAAAAGTTATTGGCGTATTAGTTGGAAGCAGGGATGCAGCTGAAATAAGTCAAATTATAAGTGATATAACTGTTGGAAAAACAGGGAAGAGTTTTATTATAAATAATGTAGGACTTACAGTTGCACATTATGATAAAGATGCAGTAATTAATGGAAATAATATGATTGAAGAAGCTAAAAAAGATTCATCACTTCAAGGGGTTGCAGATGTTGAAAAAGAAATGATAAAAGGAAATATTGGAACTGGAGAATATACATATAAGAACGTTTCAAGGTATATAGGATATGCACCAATAAAAAATACAAATTGGTATATAGGTATCATTGTTCCTAAAAGTGAGGTTTTATCACAATTAGATACTTTGAAAATATCAATTTTAATAGCATCTTTAGTTATTTTGTTTGCTGGATTAATATTAGTTTATATAGTAGCTAGATTGCTTTCAAGTGGAATTAGTAAAATCTCATCACATCTACAAGTTATTTCAAACGGAGATTTTACAAAAGAAGTTTCAAATAAAGAACTAAAATACAATGATGAAATTAGCGATGCATTTAAATCAATAAAAATAATGCAGGAATCAATTGTTGAAACAATTAGAGCAATAAAAGAAAATTCTAATAATATTGATTTAAAGGCTAACGATTTATCAAAGGTTGCTGAACAAATGACCTATACAGCTGAAAATGTGTCCACTGCAACTCATGAAACTGCAGTAGGTGTAAGTAGTCAAGCAACAAATCTAATGGAGATTACAAATATATTAGATTCCTTTGGAAATAAATTAGATGTGGTAGTTAAAGAAATAGAAACTATAAATTTTAAATCAAATGGAATTAATGAAATGGCTGGTAATAGTAATGAAAATATGAAACAGCTTATTGAATCTGTTAATCTTGTAGGTTCTTCATTTAAAGATTTTATTAAGAAAATTGAAAAGTTAAATATGAATATAACTCAAATATCTGAAATAACAACATTAATAAATGACATATCAGAACAAACAAATTTATTGGCGTTAAATGCAGCTATAGAAGCAGCAAGAGCTGGAGAATCAGGTAAAGGATTTGCGGTGGTTGCTGATGAAATCAGAACACTTGCAGAGCAATCTCAAGAATCTTCAAAAAATATAAATTTACTAATAAATGGTATATCAAATGAAGCTAATGAAATCATAGAAAATACAGATAGACTTAATAATGAATTGGATACTCAAGTTGGAGTTATAAATACAGCACTTAAATCTTATGAAAATATAATATCTGAAATTGATGATATTGTAATAAAAATCAAAACAGCAAATTCTGCTGTTACAGAAATAAATACAGAAAAGAATATGATTTCAGAAAAAATAGAGAATACTTCTGCTGTAGCAGAAGAGGTTTCAGCATCATCAGAAGAGATTGCAGCTTCAACTGAAGAAATGAAAACAGCTTCTTTAGAAGTTTCATCATCAGCAGAGATGTTAAATACTATGACACAAGAAATGATTGTACAGGTTGAAAAATTTAAGATATAGTTAAATTTCAAAATGAATCAAAGATAGCCCTATAAGGTGATTCAAAAGATTGATTTATAAAAGGAGCAAAACTTTACTTTAAGAGGCTATATAAAAATAGAAGTGAATTTTCTATTTTTATATAGCTTCTTTATTGTATATAATTTAATGAATCAGTTAATTGGTTAATAATACTATAAATCCGATGTAAAATTCAAAATGTACAATTGTATGAAGAAGTGATATGTGTAACTATGAATGAATATAAAATTCGGTTGGTTATATTAACCAATGAGACTTTTTATTGAATTTTATGACATAGTTTGTTAGAATGCGTATATATACATAAGTAAATTTTAAGTATATAAAAGACATATATCTTAATATGGAATTAAGCATCTCAAAATAAAATACTATGTATAATTATGTGAAATTTTAGGGGGCGATTAATTGGTTGATTTTGATTTAGAAATAAAAAAGGCACATTCAATTAATATGAAAGAAATAAAATTGAGCCAGTATATAATTGATGACAATATTAAGAAATCTATTATTTTATATAATACAGCCATAGGAGAGGTGAAGAAAGGTAACTTTGATTTAGTAATAAATGATTTGAAAAAAGCTTTATCCTATAATGAAGGTTTTACAGAAGCTATTAAACTTATGGGCTTATGTTATGTTAATATGAAAGAATATAAAAAAGCAGAAAAAACTTTTAAAAAACTCAATAAAGATATAATGTACAATGAATTAGCAAGTGAATATATGAAAAGTTTATCAATTAAAAAATCTATGTCTGAAAGTACAACGATCACAGAAGCCACTAAAAATATTTCTAATAATAAAAAGAAACAATCTAGTATAGTCAAACATTCAAAAGGAAATATTATTATAAGTTTATTAATTGTTATGATTGTTATAGCTGGAGTAAGCATAAACTATTTTTATCCAGAAACTATTCAAGGAGTTTTAACAAAATTTAAGACAAGTATTCAAGGTGTTCAAGAAAAATTTCAATCCAATAATAAAACATCTGATTTTAATGAAGAAACAGATATAAAATCAGATGAAGATGAGGTTTTGTTAGACAAAAATGCTACATTCAGTGGAGAACATGAAAATACGCAAAAGAATTTAGAGAATACTAAATTAGAGCTAGATAATTATAAAAATAATACTGCAAGTATGTTAAATGATGCTGAAAAATTTTTTTATGATGGAAATTATGAGAAAGCAGCTAGCATTTTAATAAGTATGAAAAGTAGGAGCTTTGATGATGAAACAAAAATGAAATTTGATAAGTTGTGGCAAAGTTTAAAACCCAATCCACTATGGATCATATATAATGATGGAAATAAACTGTATAAGCAAAAGAATTACGCAGAAGCACTTCCAAAATTAATAATAGCTTCAGAAATTGATCCTAAATTAGATATTATTCCATGGATTACTTTTCAAATAGGGATGTGTTATAAAGAAACAAATGATAATACCAATGCTCTTATATATTTTAATAAAGTAAAAGATAACTATCCAAAGTCTCAATATGCCTCAAATGCCCGAATGATGATAAGTCAAATTGGTAATTAGAATTATTATTCAACTACTAAAGCAAACAGATTTTGGACATAAGCCGCTTAGTGTTTTTTTGAACTACATGGGAAAGAGATGCAGCAAAAGGTATTATCTAAAAAAGTTTTGATTATTTTTAGATAATACTTTCTTTTATATTGAAATGTTTAAGTTGCTAGAAAACCGTTAATGTATAAAGTAAGATGTTTTTAGTGTGTTAACTACTAATATAATAAAATGAAATAAGTTATAGTATTGGGACATAGAATATTATATAATATTCATATAACATTAAAGGGGAAATCTTCATTTGCTTGTAAACGATATCTGAAGAAGAAATACTTGGAGGGATGCATAATGATTAAATTTTTAAAAGTAAGAAAGAAAAAAACATTTAAAAATATAAATGATAAGAAAAAAAACAATATTATATTTAAGTGTGAACGTATTATAAGAGGTTCAAAAATAAAAATTAGATTGATTATTTCTTATGGATTATTAGTTTTAATTCCATTATTAATCATAGGAGTTACATCAGTATTACAATCTAAAAGTGCAATGAACAATAAAATTTCAAATTTCTCGTCTCAAATTATGTCACAAATTGGAGTAAATATTTCAAATGAGATGAGCAATAATTCAAATTTGACAAAAACTATAATAACAGATCCTCAATTACAAGATTATTTGAATAATAAACAAACAACTGACTCTTTTTTAGATTTTTATAAAGTTAACAATTTAGCTAAGTCAATTATAAGTAAAGCAAGTACAAGAAACGATATTGCAAGTTTAGGTATTATAAGCACTGATAATACAAAGATAGGTAGTTTTTCAACTAAATTTTCGGAGGATATAAGAAAAAATATATCAGATTTGTCTGAAAAGGGAAAAGGAAAATTTATATGGACATTACAAAAAAATTCATCAGGATATAGTATATATACTTCTGCGCAAGTTAATTCTTTAGTTACTAGTAAGAACTTAGGGGTTGCATTTGAAGAATTGGATCCAAAAGTATTTGTTAATTTATTTAAAAATGTAAATTTAGGCACCAGCTCCGATATATTTATTGTAGATTCCAATGGGATTGTTATAGCATCTGCTGATGCAAGTTTAATTGGAACAGATTATAAAGATAAGAATATTATTGAAAAAGTTATAGATACAGAAAAAAAATTAGAAAATGTTGATGATTCATCAAAATCACAAAATCGATGTTTTTCAACAGTGAATGGTCAAGCACTAGTATCCTATGCTCCTTTAAATGGTTCAGATTGGTATGTAGTAGGAATTATTCCATATAGTTATTTAAATTCAGAATCAAATATTTTAAGAACTAATACCTTAATAATTGGGTTAATTTCATTTATAATTGCAATGATTGTTGCTTTAATAATATCAAGAAGCATTTCAAATCCTTTAGGGAATTTAGTTATACTTATGAAGAAGGCTAAAGAAGGAAACTTAGATTTACATATAGTAGATGATAGTAAAGATGAAATTAGTGAAGTGATAAGTGCATTTAATGATATGGTAAAAAAGATAAATACTTTAATTGTAGACGTTAAGAGTCTAGTTGAAAATGTATCTAATAATACAAAAATAATTACAGAAGTTTCAGAACATTCTTATGCATCTTCAGAGGAAATTGCAGCAACAATGAGTGAGATTACAAAAGGTGCTTCAGACCAAGCTATTAGTGCTAATGAAGGCATGGACTATATGAATAAATTGTCACATGAAATAAATATGGTAAGCAGTAAGACAGAAAATGTATCATCAGTATTAGAAAAAACAAAACAAATGAAACAAGATGCAATTATATCAGTTAAAACATTAAATAATAAAGCAGAAGAAACAAGTAAAGTTTCAGCTAAAATTGCGGAAGATGTGAATGTTTTAAATTTAAATATCAAGGATATAAAAGCAATTGTAGAATTGATTGTTGGTATAGCAGAGCAAACCAATTTATTATCATTAAATGCAGCAATTGAAGCTGCAAGAGCTGGTGAGTCAGGACGAGGTTTTGCTGTAGTTGCAGAAGAAGTGAGAAAATTAGCAGATAAATCAAAAGAATCATCTATTCAAATTAATAAAATTATTAATGATATTCAACATAAGACAGAAGTTGTAGTAAAAGAAGCAACTGGATCTAGTATTGTAGTAAGGCAACAGATGGATGCAGTTGAAAAGACAGATATTGCTTTTAAAACAATATTTGAAGGAATGGATCAAATAGAGGAACAATTGAAAGAAATGGTTGGGTCAATTAACGAAATAGTCAGTTCGAAAGATAAAACTAAAATATCAATGGAAAGTATTTCTTCTGTTTCAGAAGAAACAGCTGCAACAACAGAACAGGTATCAGATGCAACACAAGAACAAATTCAAGGAATTCAAAAGGTATCTGAATTTGCTCAAGAATTAAATGAAGTGGTTGAAAATTTAAATGGTGCAATATCTCAATTTAAAGTTAATTAATGTATATGAAATAAATAATAGATCAAAGATGCACATATATTTTGTGTAAGATAAGCATTTTGAATATTTATTTTTTAATAGACCTAATATGATAGGTATAATAGAAGCATGTGGTTAATAAAAAACTACATGCTTTTTTACGTATACGAGAAATTTATAGAAGTTTGAGAATGAAGAAAGGTATATAAAATAAAAACTGTGAAAATTAAGAAACAATATTAAATTAGAAATTGACAAGAAAATAAAACAGTGATATTATCTTTATAAATCCTATACGAATACTTTGAATTATTGTTGACTAGAAAACTAGAGGCATTAAATAAAATTTTTTAAATTTTATTTAATGCCTTTTTTTATTATGTTAATACCAAGTATTTGTATGAGAATGACAAGAATAGGGGGATTATAAAATGAAAAAATTAAAATTTATAGGACTTATAACAGGAGTTGTAATTACAGGTATGGTATCTGCTGGATGTGGATCAAATTCTAGTTCAAGTACAGCGAGTAATTCAAATGTCAAGAAAATTATAGTTGGAACAGGAAATTCGTATAAACCATACTGCTATTTAGATGAGAAGAATAATCCAGTTGGTTTTGACGTTGATCTGCTAAAAGAAGTTGATAAAAGACTTCCACAATATGAGTTTGAATATCAGACAAGCGAATTCAAGAATGTATTGATAAGTTTAGACGCAAAAAAGATAGATATAGCAGCTCATGAATATGAAAAGAATCCTGAAAGAGAAGAAAAATACCTTTATGGTAAAGAAGGATATGTAGATTATTCTTTAAGAATAGCTGTTAAAAAGGGAAGAACAGATATAAAAACTCTTGATGATTTAAAGGGGAAAAGCATAACTGTTAGCCAAGGAGGAAATAGTGCTTATATTATGGAGCAGTACAATAAAAACAATGGTAATGCTGTTAATTTAGTTTATGGAGCAAGCGATGATGCGGTACAGTATAATGACGTAGCTACTGGTAGAGTAGATGCAATTCTTTTGACTAAAAGTGATTTGATTTTAAGGAATAAAGCTTACGGAGATAAATTGGAATTTGCAAAAGATTCAAAAACAGTAAATGTGTCATATGCATATTTTATCTTTGATAAAAACAACACACAATTACAAGAAGATGTAGATGGTGCATTAAAATCAATGAAAGAAGATGGAACAATAACTAAGCTATCAAAAGAGATTTTAGGTGATGACTATACAAAGAATAAGTAAAAATTTATAAATGTTATTAGTTATGCACTATTAAAGACATAAAGGGGGATTCTAATGGGAACTTTGTTCGATTCTAAATTGATATTTGAATATCTGCCATCGATTTTAGCACGTATTCATATAACATTATTTATAGTATTATTGGCAACAATTGTAGGCGTACTGTTAGGGACTTTTATAGCTTTAGCTCGCATTTATAAGATTCCAGTTATTAATCAGTTAACTCTAATATATATATCATTTGTTAGAGGAACACCAATAATTGTTCAATTATTTATAGTTTATTATGGTTTCCCAGTTATTTTAATAGGCATAGGTATTAACATTAATAGATGGGATAAGTTAAATTTTGTATTAGTTACGTATGCTCTTAATTGTGCAGCATTTATGGCTGAAATAATACGGGCATCTATTATAAGTGTACCAATTGGGCAAACTGAAGCCGCGTATTCTATAGGTATGACAAGATGGCAGACATTTTATCGTGTAATAGCACCTCAAGCAATAGTTACTTCTTTACCAAGTCTAGGAACCAGTATAGTAGGACTTCTACAAGATACGTCTTTAGCTTTTACTCTTGGTATCATCGATATGATGGGACAAGCACAGGCTATTGGAGCTAGAACTTTACATACAATTGAAGGATATATAGGTGCTACAATAATTTTTATAGTTTTAAGTGTTTTATTAGAAGAAGTATTTTCTTTAATTGAAAAGAAGGTTACATTTGAAAAAATAGTTGGAGATGGTAGGTGAATTTATGAAATTTGATATAGCATTTATGTTTATTGCATTAGAAGCAGCGTTAAAATACACTCCAATTACATTAATTCTGGCTATTGTACCGCTAATTATCGGAATAATTTTAGGAACATTTATTGCAGTAGGGAGGTTATTTAAGATTAAAATATTAGGAAGATTATTCCAAGTTATTGTCGTAACTATTAAGGGAATACCATTAGTACTTCAAATTATAATTATTAATTTTGCAGTTATTCTACCTGTTGATTATTTTTCGGAAAAATTTAAATGGTCATTTGCATCAAAAGATATAGATAGAATTTATATAGTGCTAATAGCTTTATCGATATTTTCTATAGTGAATATATCAGAAGCGATACGTGGGGCGCTAACAGCAGTAGATAAGGGGCAGTATGAAGCTGGGTATTCAGTCGGTTTAACTAGAACACAAACATTGATGAGGATTATATTACCGCAGGCTTTTCCAGTAGCTGTACCAGTTTTATGCAATAACTTTATTAGTCTTATTAAAGGTTCATCATTAGCCTTTATACTTTCTGTTACAGATCTTATGAATGGAGCTTTAATTACGGCTACATCAAATTATAAATATTTAGAAACCTATGTAGCAGCAGCAATAGTTTATTGGATCATTTGTGCAACTATTGAGAAGGCTTCGTTTATTTTGGAAAGACGTTTTAATGTAAGTGTAAAGGGGAGAGTTATTTGATTGAAATAAAAGGAATTCATAAGAAATTTGGTAAAAATGAAGTTTTAAAAGGTATTGATATCAAAGTTAATAAAGGGGAGGTTGTTGTAATATTAGGTCCAAGTGGCTCTGGAAAGACTACTTTATTAAGATGTATAAATTTTCTTGAAAAAGCAGATGAAGGTCAGTTAGTAGTAGGCAGAAAAATTGTTAATTTTAAAAGTGCAAATACAAAAGATATATTAGAAATCAGAAGACAAACAGCTATGGTTTTTCAATGCTATAACCTTTTTAGCAATAAAACAGCACTTGAAAATGTAATGGAAGGATTAATTATTTCAAGGAATATACCTAAAAAAGAAGCCGAAGAAATAAGTAAAAAGACACTAGATAAGGTTGGATTAAGTAATAAATATAATTTTTATCCATCTCAGCTTTCAGGGGGACAACAGCAGCGGGTTGGAATAGCACGTGCTGTTGCTCTTAATCCAGAAGTAATTTTATTTGATGAACCAACTTCTGCTCTTGATCCAGAACTTGTAGGTGAAGTGCTTTCTGTAATGAAAACTGTAGCAAAAGAAGGAATTACTATGATTGTAGTTACTCATGAAATGTCTTTTGCATCAGATATAGCAAGCAGGGTAATTTTTATGGATGGAGGGGTGATAGTAGAAGAAGGTTCACCAAAGGATATATTTTCGAGTCCAAAGGAGGAGCGAACTAAGCAATTTTTAAAGAGAATACTTCCAGAATGGAACTATACAATTTAATCATATTCAAAAATAGTAAGTCAGAATGTATATGCACTAATTTAGGAGTGATAAAAATGGCTAAGATAATTGAAAGAAATAGAGAAGATAGAAAATATGCGGTTACTGGAGGTGGTGATTGTAGTCGTAATCTTTCAGAACGTTTTAAGAAAAGATGTTTGAAAAATGCAGAAAGAAGTTTTGCACAAACCACTCAATGCCAACAGATAAATAGCATTCAAGCATTTTTATCAATGGAGGATGCAGCCTTTGTAGTGCATTCACCTAATGGCTGTGTAGGATGTGTATCTTTTATGAATGATAATTTTAAGGTAGGTCAATACCATAGAGGAATTCAGAATATTAGAAATGCTAGATATATTGTCACTAGTTTAGATGAAAAAGATATTGTTTTTGGAGGTGAAGAAAAGCTAAAGAAAGCAGTTCTTGATTTAAATTCAAGATATAATCCTAATATAATATTCATATTTGCTTCATGTGCATCGGGAATAATTGGTGATGATATTGATTCAGTAGCAACAAATTTAGAAAACGAAATAGATTCTATTATAGTTCCAATACATTGTGAAGGTTTTAAGTCAAAAGTTCCTGCAACAGGCTTTGATACAGCGTTTAATTCAATAATAAAATATGTTTTAAAAAATGAAAATCCTGAAAAAGAAAAAGGTTTAATAAATGTTTTTGCAACTACATCTATAGGATATAAGGATCAGCTTGAAATAGAAAAATTATTAGACGTATTGGGACTACATGTAAATTATATTCCTTTTTACTCAAGTGTTGAAAAACTTAGAAAAATAGTAAAAGCAGAATATTCAGTAGCTATATGTCAAGTATTTGCAGATGAATTTATGGAATACTTAAAGAATGAATATGACATTCCTTATTCTATAACTGGTATGCCAATAGGTATAAGAAGCACTGATGAATGGTTTTTATCTGTAGCAAAATTAGTTGGGAAAGAAGACATTGCTCTCAAATATATAGAAGAGCAACATAAAAAAGTTCTTCCAGAAATCACTAAAATAAGAAAGCTTACTGAAGGTAAAAAGGTATTTATATGTGCAGGAACAGGAAGAGGGATTGCAGCAGCAAGTCTAATAGAAGACTTTGGAATGAAACTTGTTGGTATACAAACTCCTACCTATGAGGAAGCTCTTATAGAAAGTTTTGATGAATTAGAAAAAATTCATGGAGGAGATTTTATTATTGATATAGCTAATATGCAGCCTTTTGAGCAGGTTAATCTTGTTAATAAATTAAAACCTGACTTTTTCCTTGGAATGTCTAACTGGGTATCAAAACTTGGAATTCCATCAACGCACATTCTAGAGGCTAAGAGACCAACCTTTGGATACAATGGTCTTATATATTTAGGAAGAAAAATTGAAAATTCAATTGAAAATCCAAGCTTTAATGTTAAGCTTGCAGAACATAAAAAACTTCCATACAAAGAAGCTTGGTATGAAGAAAATGCATTTAAGTATTTGAAGGAAGGTGTGTAGACTAATGAAAAATTATGTAGAAAATCCAAGATCTTTATGTGCACTAAATGGTGCCATAGGTGTTTTTTCAGCATTAGGAAAAACAATACCTATTCTTCATGCAGGACCAGGATGCGGACTTCAGGCTTCAATAGGTGTGAAGTCAGGATATGTTGGCGGAGGAACTGGGTGTCCAAGTTCTAATATGTTTGAGAAAGAAGTTGTTTTTGGTGGTATTAATAGGCTTAGAGAAACAATAGAAGGAGCCTTAGAGGTAATGGAAGGAGATTTATATGCTGTCCTTACAGGCTGTACTTCAGGGATTATAGGCGATGATGTAGAAAATCTAGTAGAAGAATTTAAGAAAAAGGATATTCCAATAGCTTATATTGAAACATCTGGCTTTAAAGGTGATTCTTATTATGGATATGAAGTTTCTTTAACAGAAATAGTAAAGCAATTTACTAAGGTGAGTACTGAAAAAGAAGCTAAAACAGTAAATATTTTTGGCATAGTCCCAACACAGGATATAACCTGGAAAGGGAATCTTGAAGAAATCACAAGAATACTAAAAAAACTTGGATTAAAAGTAAATACATTTTTTACTGAAAATCAAGGTATAGAAAATATAAAAGCATCTTCAAAAGCAACATTAAATATAGTATTTTCTCCATGGCTTTTGAAGGAATTATCAGAGATTTATAAAGATAAGTTTGGTATAAATACATTTAGATATGAAGGGCTTCCAATTGGTCCTACGGCTACTTCAGATTTTGTAAGAAGATTAGCAAAACATATTTCAATAGATGATGAACTTATTGAAAGTGTAATTAAAGAGGAAGAGGACTATGTCTACAGTTATTATGAGTACATTAATGCAATGATAAAAACATATCGTTTTATAATTGTAGGTGACTCAAATACAGTGTTAGGGTTAAATAGATTTTTGGTTAACGATTATGGACAAATTCCTTTAATTTCAATAATTACAGATGATGTGCCAAAAGAAGATAAAGAAGAAATTAAAAATGAGTTAAACAATTTAGAATATGCAAGAAAACCTAAAATAATTTTTGAAAATGATAAATGGAGAATAAGTGAGATTATAAAAGATGCACAAGATGAAGCAACTTTGATTTTAGGAAGCAGCTTTGAAAGGGAAATAGGAAGTGAACTTGATATTGTTACAATTGTAGTTTCTAACCCGTCAACAGAAGCACTTATTCTTAATAAAGGTTATGCAGGATATAGAGGATGCTTAACATTCCTAGAAGATTTATATGATAATAATTAGTTTTAATAGAAAATAGTATGGATAAGTAAACTAGAATCCAGAATTATCAAGTGAAACTTGATTCAGGTGGGGGTTGATCTCCATCTGAATCTTAGTTGAACTTATTTAGGGTCGTGCCAATGTTATCTCCCACTTAAAGAAGTGCGAGTGTTACAGTGGCTAGACATCAGATAAATTGAAATTTAATGTGAAAGAGGGATAAATATGAGCGAAGTAATTGAAAAATCAATAAAATATGTAGAGGAATCAAAATTAGGATTATTAATAACAGTAGATGAAAATAAAGTGCCTTTTGTTAGAACTATTGGAGCATTTTCAAATGAAGGAGCAAGCATATATTTTGTAACAGGAAAAGAAGCTCAAAAAGTAAAGCATATAAATTTAAATTCAACAGTAACTTTTTACTTTGAAAAGGAAGGACAACCTTATGAAAGCTTTAAAAGTGTTTCAATAATTGGTGATGCATCAGAAGTAACTGAAAAAGATGAATTAGATAAAGCTATTGAAGCAATAAGTGTGCGTTATCCTGTAATAAAAGAAAAAGTAGCAAATGGAGAATTTGAAAAATCAGCAATTTATGTTGTTAAGGGAAAAGCTATAAAATTAGCTGATTATACACAGGAACCTAAAGAACAATTTGAAAATTTATAAATATACTTATTGAAATTATGAATGTATTAAGATCTTTTACACTTAAAAAAGTTGGAAACGTAACTAAGATTTTTGAATAGTTAAAAGATTTATTAATTTATAATGAAATATAACAATTAAAGTAGGAGGAATTATAAGTGGCTATAAATTTAAAAATATCTGCAGTAGGAACAAGAGAAGATCGGTTAGGTTCTATTACAGGATACAGTGGTGATCTTCATGACATTGTTGAAAAATCAAAATGTGGAACATTAAAAAACAAAGAGAGATGTTTTAGTCAATCAAGTACATGTAATGCGGGGTGTGCATTAGGTCAACTATCAGGTATAAAAGATGTAGCAATAATAAATCATGCACCATCAGGGTGTACAGCAATGGCATCTGGTGTTACCGTTAATAATGATCAGTTAGCAACAAAAAGAGGTATTGCAAATGCAACGGTATTTGTAGGAACCGATATGGATGAAAATGATACTGTATTTGGAGCTACAGGAAGTCTTAAGGAAATAATATTAGAAACTTATAATAGATATAAACCAAAAGCTATTTTTATAGGAACATCTTGTGTATCTGGAATTATTGGCGAAGATGTTGATAGTGTAATTGAGCAAGTTAAAAAAGAAATACCAGTGGAAGTTCCTATTGCAGCAGTTCATTGTGAAGGATTTAGATCAAGAATATGGGCAACAGGGTTTGATGCTTCAGATCATGCTGTACTTAGTAGTATAGTAAAACCACCAAAACAAAAAAATAACAAAATTAATTTCAAAAACTTTTATGAAAGTGCTAGAGAAGAAATAACTGAAATATTTTCCAATTTTGGAGTTGAACCATTTTTCTTTTATCAAAATGCAACTGTTGAAGAACTTTCACATTTATCAGAATCTCTTGCAACAGTAAGTATATGTGGAGTATTAGGAACTTATTTAGGAAATGGCTTAGAAGAAAAATATGGTGTTCCTTTTGTAAAAACAATAAATCCTTTAGGTGTTGCTGGTTTTGAGACATGGCTTAGAGGAATTGGTACTGCTATAGGAAAAGAGTCAGAAGTTGAAGCTTATATTGAAAAGGAAAGAGCAATATATTTACCTAAAATAGAAGAAGTTAAGAAACAACTTAAAGGATTAAGAGCTGTACTTGGAATGGGGCCAGGATATACATATGAAGTATCTCGTGTTCTTCAAGAACTAGGAATGGAGGTAGTATGGGCAGCATCATGGCATCATGATAAAAAACATGATGATGATAAACTTCCAGCACCACTTAAATATTTAGAAGAAAATTCGCCATACAACTTTAAAGTTAGTGTGGCTGATCAACAAAATTTTGAAATTCTAAATATTCTAAATCATTATAAACCCGATATATATTTTTCACGCCATCCAGGAACAACTGTATGGGCAATAAAACAAGGATCCGCTGCTTTATGCGTAAATGATGAATATATGATTTTTGGTTATAAGGGAACTCTTGATTTTGCATATACAGTGCTAGATACAATAAGAAATAGAAGTTTTGAGAAGAATTTAGCTGCTAGAGTTAAACTTCCTTATACAGAGTGGTGGTATAAACAAGAAAATTCAACATTCTTTAAAGGGGAGGCAAAATAAAATGGCAAAGATATTAGATCAACCAAGATATAAATGTGCACTTTCAGCTATGCAGACTATACAATCAATAGAAGGAGCTATACCTATTTTACATTCAGGTCCAGGATGTGGTGCCAAGCTTGGGAGCGGTGCAGGAAATTCAGGACATTTTTCACATAATATATTTCCTTGTACAAATATAAGTGAAAAAGAAGTTGTTTTTGGTGGTGAGAAAAGACTTGATGAAACTATCGAAAATGCACTCAAAGTTTTAGATGCTGAATTATATGTTGTATTAACAAGTTGTACATCAGAAATCATAGGTGATGATGCAGAAGAAGTTGTACGTTCATTCAAAGATGCAGGAAAGACTGTAATATATGCATCTACACCTGGATTTAAAGGGAATAACTATATTGGAAATGACTGGGTAATTGAATCGATTATTACGCAATATTTAAAACCAAGTGATAAAAAAACAAAAGGTCTTGTTAATATATGGGCAGGGGTTCCATTGCATGATCCATTTTGGCTAGGCAATTTACGAGAATTAGAAAAGCTTGTTGAAGACCTTGGTTTAATACCTAATACTATATTTGGACATGATAGAGGAATTAAAAATTTAAACAAAATACCAGAAGCAGAGTTTAATCTTTTAGTATCTCCATGGTTAGGGTTAGAAAATGTTAAGCTTTTAGAAAAGAAATTTGGGACGCCATATCTTCAATATCCTACTATTCCTATAGGCGCGAGTGAAACTAGCAAGTTTTTACGTACTGTTGGAGAATTTGCAGGTGTAGACAAAGAAAAGGTAGAAAAAATTATAAATAAGTATGAATCAGAATATTACTATTATATAGAACGTTTTGCAGATGTTTTCCTTGAAACTCGTGTAATGGCAAAGAGATTTGTGGTAGTTTCAGATTCACAATATTCTCTTGCCTTAACAAAATTCTTAGTAAATGATTTTGGACTTTTTCCAGCAAAACAATATATAACAGATGATGCTCCATTAAAATATAGAAAACAAATAGAAGAATATTTTAAAGAATTAAATTATGGAATAGAAGCAGAGGTAGAATTCTCAAGTGATGGATATAAGATACATGGAGAAATAAGAGATACTGACTATCACGGTTATCCATTAATATTAGGTAGCTCATGGGAAAAGAAAATTGCAAAAGAAACAAAGGCACATTATTTATCTATTTCATGGCCAATAAATGAAAGATTGGTTATAAATAGTTCATATGTAGGATATGCAGGAGGGCTTAAGCTTTTAGAAGATATATATTCTGTGGTTCTTACTAGATTTAATTAGTAAATATTTTAAAAATACTAAAATAATATATCTGACTGAATGACCAGAGGATATGCTTTTATATGATAAAAGTATATCCTTATTTGTTATTTTTTGAATGTGAAAAAGGAGGCAAAGATAATGAAAAAAGTAAAAAAAATACTGTCATTTGTAATTATAATGGCTGTATCAGTGACATTAATTGCTTGTGGTGGAAATAGTACAAAATCTCAAGTTGGTAGCAATGATTCTAAAACAGCTGAAAATAAAACAAATTCAGACAATATATTAAAGGTTCAGTCAGATGCTGAGGTTTCATCTATGGATCCACAAATAGCAACGGATGGTAGCTCATTTGAAGCTATATCAGCGATAACAGAAGGATTGTATTCTAAAGATTCTTCAGGAACTCCGATTCTAGCTATGGCAAAGGATGTAACAAAAAGTGAAGATGGATTAACATATACATTTATATTAAGAGATGCAAAATGGTCAAATGGTACTTCAGTAACAGCAAAAGATTTTGTGTTTGGATGGAAGCGTCTAGTTAATCCCAAAACAGCAAGTGAGTATTCATTCATTGCTGGAATTGCTGGTATAAAAAATGCAGACGCTATAGCAGCTGGTAAAATATCAGTAGATGAATTAGGAATTAAAGCTATAGATGATAAAACTTTAGAAGTAAAATTAGATAATCCAGTTCCATATTTTGAATCATTAATGTCATTCCCTTCATTCTCACCAGTAAATGAAGAGTTTTACAATAAATGTGGTGATAAATTTGCATCAACTGCTGATAATATTCTTTCTAATGGACCATTTAAAGTGTCATCATACCAACCAGCTGCTACAACAGTAACTTTAGAGAAGAATCCGGAGTATTGGGATGCTAGTTCTGTAAAGCTTGATGGAATAACATACCAAGTAATTAAAGAATCGCAACAAGCTATCCTTGCTTACAAAAATGGAGATGTAGATATAGCTAAGCTTTCAGGAGAACAAGTTGAACAATTTAAAAATGATTCTGAATTTGTTAATACTTTATCAGGTTTTTTATGGTATATTTCTCCTAATCAAAAGGTAAAAGGATTAGAGAATATAAATCTCCGTAAAGCACTTGCGCTTTCATATGATAAGTCTGCAATAGTTAATAATGTTTTAAAAGATGGGTCTATAGAAGCCAATTTTGCAATACCTAAATCATTGGCAATTGGACCAGACCGAAAAGATTATAGAGAAACAACGGATTCATATTTAAAAACGGATAAGTCTAAAGCACTAGAATACTGGCAAAAAGCAAAAGCAGAACTTGGTGTTGACACAGTAAAATATAAACTTTTGGTAGACGATACGGAATCTGCACAAAATGTAGCACAATTTATCCAAGCTGAAATACAAACAACACTTCCAGGAGTTAAAATTGAGCTAGAAGTAATGCCTAAAAAGAATAGAAGTAAAAAACTGTTAGATGGAGACTTTGAACTTGGATTAACTCGTTGGGGACCAGATTATACAGATCCTATGACATATTTAGATATGTGGGTTACTAATAATTCAAATAACTATGGTTTTTGGTCAAATTCTGAATATGATAAAATTATTGAATCATCTAAAAAAGGTAATATTGCATTAGATGCTAAAGCGAGATGGGAATCTTTAAAAAAGGCAGAAGGTATTGTGATGGATCAAGCTGTTATTTTCCCAATATATCAAAAAGGTGATGCTGTTTTGATAAAGAGTAATATAAAAGGCGTTGAGTTCAAAGTTGCTAGTTCTACAATATACAAGAACGTTACTAAAAATTAAAAAATAATTATCGTCAATTATTATATTACAGTGGTCTAAACTTAAAAACCACTGTAATACTTATTTGGAGGGGATTGCCTATGAAAAAATATGTGCTAAAAAGAATAATTATATCTATTTTAACATTGTTAGCAATTTTATTGATTCTATTTTTAATGTTAGAATTCATGCCAGGTTCGCCATTTAATGACGAAAAATTAACTCCAGATCAAGTTGCACTTTTAAATTCTAGATATGGATTAGATAAACCTATACTAGTACGATTTTTAAATTATATTAAGAATATGATTACGGGTGATTTTGGAGTTTCATACAATATATCAAAAGATACTCCTATTTCAACTTTACTCCAAACTCGTTTACTAATATCAATTCGAATTGGAGGTCAAGCTATTTTAATAGGTACAATAGTAGGATTAGTCTTAGGAATAATAGCAGCTTTAAAACACAACACTATATGGGACACTATGACAACTGTAATATCAGTTATAGGTGTAAGTTTACCTTCTTATGTATTTGCGTTAGTTTTAGCATATATATTAGCATTTAAATTGGCTTTGTTTCCACTTTTATATTCAACAAGTACGCCATTTCAATCATCGGTTTTGCCTACAATTGCATTGTGTATGTTTACTATTGCAACAATAGCTCGTTTTACAAGAACGGAAATGTTAGAGGTACTTGGTTCTGATTACATGCTTTTAGCTGAAAGTAAAGGTGTTTATGGAATGCATTTGATTATTAGACACCAACTTAGAAATGCCTTGATACCAATAATTACAGTTTTAGCACCATTAGTAGTAGGGCTTATGACTGGTAGCTTAGTTATAGAAAAGATTTTTTCAATACCAGGTATAGGTAGCCTTTTAGTTACTGCTATTCAGTCAAATGATTATAATGTAATTATTACATTATCTTTTATTTTTAGTGCTATGTATATAGGAATTATGTTGATTGTAGATATATTGTACGGGGTAATTGATCCAAGAATTAGGTTGGCAAAGGAGGATAATCATGAATAATTCGGTTTTAAAAAATTTAGAATTTTTACCAAATGATTTTCAATTAATTGATGAAAATATTTCGTCACATATAGATAAAAACTATGCAAGTCAGCCATATTGGAAGGATGTTTTAAATAGATTTATTCAAAATAAGGGTGCAATTTTTTCGTTAATATGTATTTTTTCTATTACAATAATGGCTATAATTAGTCCGAATATGAGTGGACATACATATGATTCACAAATTATTACACAGCAAAATCTTGCACCAAGAATTAAAGGTATAGAGAAAATTGGGATTTTTGATGGTTCAGAAAAAATGAGCACGTCGAAAGGAGCAACTAAAATCAATAAGTATGTTTCATCTGATGCTAAAAAAACAGGTCTTGAAAATGTATATTATTGGTTTGGAACAGATGTTTTAGGTAGAGATATATTTACTAGAACATGGTTTGGAACTAAGATTTCTCTTTATATTGCTTTAGTAGCGGTGGCAATTGATATGATATTTGGTTTAAGTTATGGACTCATTTCAGGATATTTTGGTGGAGCTATAGATAATGGAATGCAACGTTTTGTTGAAATACTAAATGGAATACCAAACTTAGTAATTGTAACACTTTTAATTTTAGTATTAAAACCTGGATTAGTTACAATAACTTTTTCACTTATGATAACAGGATGGATTGGTATGAGCCGTATTGCTAGGGCTCAAATTTTAAAATTAAAAGAACAAGAATTTGTACTTGCGTCAAGAACGTTAGGGGCAAAAAGTTTCTTTATAATATTTAAAGAAATTTTGCCCAATATTTTTGGACAAATCATTACAAATACTATGTTTTCAATTCCGAATGCAATATTTACTGAAGCTTTTTTAGCATTTATTGGACTTGGAGTTCCAGCACCAATGGCTTCGTTAGGTTCATTAATAAGTGAAGCATTTAAATCTTTGACAACTCATCCATATATGATAGTTCCGCCTATAGTGGTTTTAGGTATATTAATGTTAAGTTTTAATATGCTTGCAGATGGATTGCGTGATGCATTCGATCCTAAAATGAAAGAAATGTAGGAGGTACAAATATGATTAAAAGAGAAAAAGTATTATCAGTTAGAGATCTATCTATTTCTTTTAAAACATCAGCAGGAGAAGTAAATGCGATTCGTGGAGTAGAACTAGAATTATATAAAGGTGAAACCATTGCAATAGTAGGTGAAAGTGGAAGTGGTAAATCAGTTACGATGAAAGCTGTAATGGGAATATTAAATAGTAATTCTAAAGTGAATTCTGGAACTATTAATTTTACCTCCTATAAGAATAATGAAAAACATGAATTTGATATTTTAAAATTATCTAAAAAAGAATTAAGAAAAACAATTAATGGGAAGCGAATTGCAATGATATTCCAAGATCCAATGACCTCATTAAATCCTACAATGACAATTGGAGCACAAATCATGGAAGGAATGATATGGCATTATAAGATTTCTAAAAAAGAAGCATATGAAAAAGCAATGGAATTATTAAACCTTGTAGGAATTAATGAGGCAGAAAAACGTATGAAGAATTATCCACATCAACTTTCAGGTGGTATGAGACAAAGAGTTGTTATTGCAATAGCACTTGCTTGCAATCCAGAATTATTAATTTGTGATGAACCTACAACCGCATTAGATGTAACTATACAAGCTAAAATACTTGAATTAATTAAAGATATTCAAAAAAAATTTGGTATTTCCGTAATATATATAACTCATGATTTAGGCGTTGTTGCAAAGGTAGCTGATTATGTTGCTGTAATATATGCAGGAAAAATTGTTGAGAAGGGAACAATAAATGATATATTTTATGATCCTAAACATCCTTATACATGGGGGTTGTTATCAGCAATGCCTGATTTAGATACTAATGATGATAAACTCTATACAATTCCAGGAAGCCCACCAAACTTATTAAATAAAATTGAAGGCGATGCTTTTGCATGTCGTAATATTTATGCTTTGAACATTGATAAACGTATTGAACCACCTATGTTTAAGGTATCTAATACACATTATGCTGCAACTTGGTTACTTCATGAAAATGCACCTAAAATCGAAATGCCAATAGAGCTTAGAAATAGAATAGACAGAATGCTAAAGGAGGTGGATGAAGATGGAAAGCAAACAGCCCTTACTATTAATTAAAGATTTAAAGCAATATTTTAAAATAAGCAGAAAATACACAGTGAAAGCTGTAAATGGTGTGTCTTTTGAAATATATCCAGGAGAAACTTATGGGTTAGTAGGGGAATCTGGTAGTGGAAAGTCTACTATTGGTAGATCCATAATTCGTCTTTATAATCCGACAGATGGAAAAATTAATTTTGATGGTGTTGATATTTCAAGGAAAATGTCTCAAAAAGAAATAAAGTATCTTAGAGTAAATATGCAAATGATATTTCAAGACCCTATGGCATGTTTAAATCCACGAAAAAAAGTATTAGATATTATAGCACAAGGGTTAGATATTCATAAATTATATAAATCTAAGGAAGAACGAGAAGAAAAAGTATATAGAATTTTAGAAAAGGTTGGGCTATCTAAAGAACATGCAACTAGATATCCACATCAATTTTCTGGTGGGCAAAGGCAGCGTATTGGAATTGCACGTGCACTTATAATGAATCCAAAGTTAATTATTTCAGATGAAGCAATAAGCGCTTTAGATGTATCAATTCAAGCACAAGTTGTAAATTTAATGAAGGATATTCAAAAAGAAACTGAAACTGCATTTTTATTCATAGCCCATGATTTATCAATGGTAAAATATATATCTGACAGGATTGGAGTGCTACATTTAGGATATTTGCTTGAATCAGGAACAACAGAAGAAATCTTTTCAAATCCAATTCATCCATATACTAGATCATTATTATCAGCTATACCGCATCCAAATCCAAGAGTAGAAAAAGAAAGAATCGCAGAAACTTATGACTATGACAAAAGTGGAATAAACTATGAAAAAGGAATAAGAAAACACGTTGAAGGAAGTCATTATGTATTAGCAACTATGGAAGAATTTGAAAAATGGAAAAAATAGTTTGTATATCAATTAAAAATATTACTATTTTGTATAAAGAAAATTAGTGATATTAAAAAAGGAGGTAAGCATATGGAATTAGATAAAAAGATAGATAGTTTAAGTCGGGATATAATTGAATCAACACAAAAACTTCTTAAAATTAAAAGTGTTGAGGATAAACCACTTCCAGGAATGTCTTTTGGTGAAGGTGTGAACAATGCTCTTAAAGCTGCATTAGAGATTTCTAAGGAACTCGGGTTTAATACTGTAAATATTGATGGATATATTGGTTACGCTGAAGTAGGCGAAGGTGAGGATTACGTCGGAATTCTTGGTCACCTTGATGTGGTCCCAGAGGGAAATGGATGGAGATACCCTCCATATGCAGCAGAAATTCATGATGGGAAAATATATGCAAGAGGAGCTATTGATGATAAAGGACCAATAGTAGCTGCACTTTATGGTCTGAAGGCAATAAGGGAATCTAATCTTACACTTTCAAAAAGAGTTAGAATAATCTTTGGAACTAATGAAGAAAGTGGTTGTAAAGAGATAGAATATTATCTTAAGAAAGAGAAACCACCTGTGTCAGGTTTTACTCCAGATGCTGGATTTCCAATGATATTTGCAGAAAAAGGAAGAACTATATTTAAGTTAATTAAAGATTTGAAGGTGAAGCCTAATGATAATATTAAAATTAAATATATAAAAGGTGGTACAAAAGTAAATATGGTACCTGATTATGCAGAAGCTTACATTGAAACAAACCATACTGAAATTATTGAAGCTTCTTTGAAAGGTTATGCAGAAAAAAGCAACTATGATTTAAAAATAGAAATTAAAGATAGTGGAGCAATAATCAAATCTTATGGAGTAGCAGCCCATGGAGGAATGCCTAGTTTAGGGAAAAACGCAATAATGCAGCTTTTGAAATTTATAGAAACTCTTGATATAAAGCAATCTGATTTATTTGAAACTATAACATTTTTAAATGAGCATATTGGCTTAGAAACAGACGGAAAATCTTTTGGTGTTTCACTTAAGGATAAGGAGTTAGGAGAATTGACTTTTAATGTTGGAATAATTGAAGTAAATGAATATAAATTTACTCTTGTTTTAAATTTAAGATATCCTGTTACCTTTACTTTTGAAGATTTAAATGTACCATTAAATGAAAGAATTAAAGGTACTGGAATAAGAATAGAGGATATGGTAAATGCAAATCCACTTTTCTTTCCTTTAGATCATCCTCTAATAAGGACATTGCAAAAAGTTTATGTGGAGCAAACTGGATTGGATCCTACGCCCATTGCAATAGGAGGAGGAACTTATGCTAATACAATGCCTAATATAGTTGCTTTTGGACCTGGGTTACCTGGAAAACAAGTTCTTGCCCATCAAGTGGATGAATTCATTGAGGTGGAAGATTTAATTAAGGTTTCTAAAATATATGCTCATGCTATTTATGAATTAGCTAAATAATATATAATTGAAGCGACTTAAAAGTTGTATATACTAGAATTAGCTTCAAAATGTTATAAATCAAATATCTGAACAAACAAATTTACTTGCACTTAATGCCGCTATTGAAACAGCAAGAGCAGGGAAAGCAGGAAAATGATTTGTTGTAGTTGCAGATGAGGTAAGAAAGCTTGCGGAACAATCTCAACAGTCTACTGGACAAATACAAGATTTAATTCAAGCTATAAGCGGTGAAACTGCACATGTAATTAACACATCAGATCAAGTTAAAAACTATATGGTCGAACAAGTTGGAATTGTAAAGACACTATGAATTCTTTTAATGATATGCTAAATGCAGTTTCTATATATCACCTCTTGTACAAGATGCATATACGCCTATTGAAAAGACAATGTACGTAAAGGATACTGTATCAGAAAAGGTAGATAATGTAACTTCTGTATCAGAAGAAACTTCAGCATCTTCAGAAGAATTATTAGCAAGTTCTGAGGAAGTTTCATAGTTTGCTTCCAAGTTAAATGGCTTTGCAAAATAAATAAAGTAAGAAACAAATAAATTTAAATATTAAAGTGCATAACTTATATGGAAACTAGATCTATAGATAATAAATTAATTTTCTTATAAATTATATAAAATTTATTGACAAACGTTAAGAAAAGATATAATGTATAAAACAAAGTAAATTTATAAGAATAGTTTTGCGTATTAAATAATATTTAAGTAGATCTGACTGGAAAACCAGAGGGCGTACTTCTAACGTAATAGAAGCATGCCCTCTTTTTGTTTAGTAGTAAATATTGTTTATGTAACTTAATTGTTAATAAAAGGGAGGATGAGTTTGAGTGGAAGTGGTAAGACATAGAGAAGTATTAGATAATATAGCGTAATATATGCCAGCAAAGTCATTGCAACAAATTAAGAATGAATTAGGGTTGGATAAGATAATAAGATTAGAAGCCAATAAAATACAATGGGATGCTCACCAACTGTAAAAGTTGCAATACAAGAAAACTTTGAATATAGTATCCATTAGTTAATTTGATGAGAAAAGAGAGGAGTTAATATGATTACTATGAAGACAATATATAAATGAACCTGATATATTAAAATCTGCAGGAGAATATATTACTAAACTAGGAAAACATGCGTTAATTGTAGGTGGTTTATATTGGAGGACAAGCCACAACAGGAAATAGACAAACTTATTTCTTTCTTAAATGCATTGAATCTTCCTGTTACATTAGAACAACTAGGAATAAAGGAAGATGTAGATAATAATATTTCTAAAATTGCAAGTGGTGTTGAACTTCCTGCTGAAGCTTTAGAAAAGTTAAGTTTTAAAGTTAGTAGTGATAGACTGTTTAAATTATCAAATTCTCTTTTAAAAGTTTTTGATAATCATTAATTGAAGCTGCAATAAAAAAGGCAAATGAATTTGGTAAACATAGTCTTAATGTAATATAGAAAAGTTTTATCGTAAATCACACTAAACATATATGAAAAATAATTAATTTAGGGGGCTAAAAAAATGAAAATATTAAAAATTATTTCGACTGTAGGAATAGCACTGACGTTATTAGTAGGTTGTGGCAGCAATAGTACTTCAATAAAAACTGTTGATACATCAGCAAAAACTGCCGATGCTTCAACAAAAGAAGATCTAAGCAAGGTTAAACTTGTAATAGGAGAAACTGGATGGAAAACTAAGGAACTTGGATTTAAAGAAGCAGGTCTTGATAATACACCTTATAAAGTAGAATATGTAAATTTTCAAGGAGGAAATCTTCAATTAGAGGCTATGGTCGCAAGCCACTTAGATTTAGCACTTACAAGTGAAATTCCACCTATTTTTGCTTCACAAGCGCAAAATGGAGGAAATTTCAAAATAATTGGTATACAACAAGGAACAACACTTAATCAGGAATTAGTAATACCAAAAGATTCACCAATAAAAAGTGTTGCGGATTTAAAAGGAAAGCAAGTTGCTTATGTAGATAGTACAACTGCTCATTATTTCTTAATAAAAATGTTAGAAAAAGCTGGTTTGTCATGGAGTGATATTACACCAGTAAAATTATCTACATCAGATGGGTTAACAGCACTTGTAGGTGGAAAAGTTGATGCTTTAGCAAGTTATGGCAATGCAATTATTTCAGCAAAACAAAATGGAGCTACAACTCTTGCTAGTGCTAAAGATATTTTATCAGGAAATTTCCCTATTGAAGCAACACCAGATGCAATTGCAGATCCAGCTAAACATGCAGCAATTGTAGATTATCTTGAAAGATATAACAAATTTTATGAATGGAGCAGACAAAATGAAGATAAATGGGCTAAAATAACTGCTGATAATACTAAACAACCAGTAGAACAAGCTCTTGCAATCTTAAAAGAAGGAGAAGAACAAAGACCTAGTAAAATTATAGCAACTTCTAAAGAAGCTATTTCATCTGAACAAGATATTGCTGATACATTTACTAAAGTTGGAGTGCTAAAAGATAAGGTTGATGTTAGTTCGTTTTGGAGTAATTCTTTTGATGATGAAATAAAGAAATTTTCTAAATAGAATATTAATTGGAGATGATTAAGGTGAAGTTTAAGGAAGTGAATTATTGGACAAGCAAAATAGTCCCTTGGATAATACCTATTTTAATATTGCTGGCATGGATAGTATTTACAGAAATTGGAGATATTTCAACAAAAATATTTCCTAAACCAGGTAAAGTTTTAGAAAGTTTTATTAAGCTGGCAAAAGACGGGGAACTTTTAGATAATATTATAATAAGTGCTGAAAGAGCACTAAGTGGATTTATAGTTGGAGGAGGGATTGGATTTATTTTAGGCTTTATTAATGGATTATCAAGAAAGGCCGAAACTTTATTGGATTCTACAATTCAAATGATTAGAAACATTCCACATCTTGCCCTTATACCACTAGTAATTTTATGGTTTGGTATTGGACCACAAGCTAAATTACTGCTCATATCGTTAGGAGTATTTTTCCCAATTTATCTAAATACTTTTCATGGAATTCGTTCTATAGATACACAGCTTATAGAAATGGGAAAGGTTTATGGATTAAAAGGATTTCCTTTATTTAAGGAAGTGATTTTACCAGGAGCACTTCCATCTATTTTAGTTGGGGTAAAACAATCTTTGGGAATTATGTGGTTAACTTTAATAGTTGCTGAAACTGTAGCTGCAGATTCAGGTATTGGTTATATGGCTATGAATGCAAGGGAACTTATGCTTATGGACATAATTGTTTTAAGTATTATAGTGTATGCACTATTGGGTAAGCTTTCAGATGTTATTGCTAAATTATTAGAACATAGGCTACTAAGATGGCATCCTAATTTTAAAAAATAATAATAAAGGTGGGTAGATAATATGGGATCTAAAAAAAATGGTGTGCATCTTCATGTTGATAAACTTCAGAAAAAATTTGGAGAAGCAATAGTGTTAGATGACATTGAATTAACTATAAATCCAGGAGAATTTATTGCAATTGTAGGTAGAAGTGGATGTGGAAAAAGTACACTTTTAAGATTGATTTCAGGACTAGAAGAAGCTACCGAAGGTGGAGCTTACTTAGATGAAAACAAGATTCAGGGAATCAATTTAGATACAAGATTTATTTTTCAAGAGGCAAGGTTACTACTCTGGAGAACTATTATTGATAATGTAAGAATTGGTACAGAAAATAAAGATAAAGACCTTGCACTAAAAGCTTTAAAGGATGTTGGTCTTGAGGATAGGGCAAATGAGTGGCCGAGCGTATTATCGGGAGGGCAAAAACAAAGAGTTTCTTTAGCCAGAGCTCTTGCTGGTAATACAAAGTTATTGCTTTTAGATGAACCATTAGGAGCTTTAGATGCATTAACGAGAATGGAAATGCAACAATTAATTGAAAGCTTGTGGTTAGAAAAAGGTTTTAGTGTTATTTTAGTAACTCATGATGTAAGTGAAGCAGTTGCTTTAGCTGACAGAGTTATCCTAATTGAAAAAGGAAAAATAACTATGGATATTAAAATTACACTCGCGCGTCCAAGAGAAAGAAATAACGATTTTGTATATTTTGAAAGACGAATTCTAGATAGAGTTATGAATAAAGAAGCTGACACATCGCCTAAAGAAGAATATGCTATTTAATGATCTATCAGATGAAGGTAAAACGGAGGCCAAGTACGCTATATGAATTAATAAAGCTATTAAAAAAATAATTTTATGAAGTAGGAGGAAGATTTCTATGAGTTTAATACAAACACCACATGAATATGTAAATGAACCAAACATTATTAGTAAAGCAGGACATTATGTAAAAGGATTAGGAAAAAATGCACTTATAATAGGAGGGAAAACAGCATTAAGCATTACTCAAAATAATATTGTAGAAAGCTTTAAAGAAAATAATATTGAATTTTCTATAAAAGAATTTACAGGATATCCTACAAAAAAAATAATATCTGAATTTGCAGAGTTTGGAGAAGAGCAAAAAATTGATGTCGTTATTGGAGTTGGAGGAGGAAGAGTTTTAGATACAACAAAAGCAGTTGGAAACAAATTAAATATACCAATTGTTGCAATACCAACAATAGCAGCTACCTGCGCCTCTTGGGCGGCTGTATCTATCATATATGACGAAGAAGGAACACAAGTAGAATTTTTTGATAATCAGAAATCAGCAAACTTGATTTTAGCAGATGCAAAAATACTAGCTGAAGCACCAGATAGATATTTGAAAGCAGGTATCATAGATACTCTTGCAAAATGGTATGAATCAGAACCGAATTTAAAAAACAATAATGATAGTTTACAATTAAAAATTCAAACAGAAACAGCTAAATTAGGCTTTAATATTTTACTAGAAAAAAGTGCTAAATATTTTAGTTCTGAAAATAGGGGAAATAATTTAAATGATTTTAAACAAATAGTAGATTCAATTATTTTACTTGCAGGCTTAGTTAATAGTATAAAAAGCAATGAATTTTATGGAGGGTTAGCGCATCCATTTTATAATAGTACTACACAAATACCTGAAACAAGAAATAAACTTCATGGAGAAAAAGTAGCCTTTGGAATTCTTGCTCAACTTGTATTAGAAGAAAAACCAAGAGAAAAACTACTAGAAACGTTTAATTTATTTAAGGATTTTGGCGCACCAATAACTTTAAAGGAAATAGGAATTACAAATGAGATAGAGAAAAAAGTCAATTTTATAGCAGAGGATGTTTCAAAAGAGAGCGTTTTTTATAGAGGAGTGAATCATGAATTAACAAGTGATATTATTAAAAAAGCTATATTAGAAGCAGATAGTATTGGGAGAGAAATATCATAAAAAAGGAGTATATAAATATGTCAAATTTAAAATATAGAGAAGAACTTGATTCAATTGAAAGTTATAAACCAGCAAAGTCACGAGAATCTGTAATCCAAGAATTTGGATTAACTGAAATAATTAAACTTGCAGGTAATGAAAATAGACTTGGATCATCTAAGTTGGCTAAAGAAGCTGTTAAAAATTTTGTTGATGAACTTTCATTTTATCCAGACTTTGATGTAACACGTCTAAGGGAAAGATTATCTAAAGATTTAAAGGTTAAAGGAGATCAGCTCATTTTTGGAAATGGATCTTTTGAACTTTTATCCTTGATAGCTAGAGCATTCATAAGTAAAGGAGAAGAATCCATTATACCAGAAATCACATTTGGATGGTATCAATCAGTTACCCTTCAAATGGGCGGGAAAATTGAATGGATTTCACTTAAAGAACATAAGATAGACTTAGATGAAATCAAAGCAAGAATAAATAAAAATACTAGAGTAATATGGATTTGTAATCCTAATAATCCTATAGGGACTTTTAATGATGAAATTTCTTTGAAAAATTTTCTTAAAGATGTTCCAAGAGATGTAGTTGTAGTTTTAGATGAAGCATATTATGAATTTGCTGATGACAGTAGTTATCCAGATTCCATTAAGCTACTTGAAGAATATAAAAATATTATTATATTAAGAACATTTTCTAAGGTTTATGGTTTAGCATCTTTAAGGTTAGGATATGGTATTGCAGATTCAGAATTCATTAGTTATTTATATAAAGTTAAGGAGCCCATTAATGTAAATATGGTTGCCCAAGTGGCTGCATTAGCAAGTCTTGATGATCATGAATTTAAAAACAAAGTTTTAGATAATAATAAAAAAAGTAAGCAGCTATATTATGATGAATTAGATAAATCAAATTTAGAATATATTAAAACTCAAGGTAATTTTATAATGATTAATACAAAACTTAATGGAGATTTTGTTGCAGAAGAGTTTTTAAAGAGAGGTATAATTATAAGAAGCGGTGTGGAATTTAAAATGCCTGAATGGATAAGGGTTTCTATTGGTACATATGAGGAGAATGTTAAAGTATTAGAGGTATTAAAGGAAATAATATCATAATTATTTATGATTAATTTAAGGTATATAAATATAATCCTTCAGCACAATGAAAAGAGATAAATTTAAAGAAAAATAGGATCAATCACAGAATATGAGATGTATCTTTGGTCTATTATTTTCTTTTATGTGTCTAAAACACTATTAACGATAAAGCAAATAATAATTATTTGGAGGTAAAGTATTATGAAGTATAAAGCTGGACTTGATGTTGGTTCAACAACTGTAAAACTGGTGATAATTGATTCTGACAATAAAATTGTATTTTCAAGTTATGAACGCCATTTTGCTGATGTTAAAAATGCAACTTTAAAGGTATTAAAAGAAGCTATCAAAATTGTAGGAAAACAGAAAGAACTTATAATGAGGATAACTGGATCTGCTGGAATGGGGCTTGCCAAAGTTATGGATGTTCCTTTTATACAAGAGGTTATTTCGTGCACTGAAGCAGTCGAAAAGTTAATTCCAGAAACAGATGTGGTTATCGAACTAGGTGGAGAAGACTCAAAGATTACTTTTTTAAAGGGAAGCCTAGAGCAAAGAATGAATGGAACATGTGCTGGTGGAACGGGTGCATTTATAGACCAGATGGCATCTCTTTTAAATACAGATGCCCAGGGAATTAATGAAATGGCAAAAGCAGCTACTATAATTTATCCTATAGCATCACGCTGTGGAGTTTTTGCAAAATCAGATATTCAACCTCTTATTAATCAGGGAGCATCAAAAGGAGATATAGTAGCAAGTGTTATGCAGGCAGTTGTAAATCAGACCATTGCGAGCTTAGCAGCCGGAAGAAAGATTGAAGGGAAAATAGCTTTCTTAGGAGGACCACTATATTTCTTGAGTGAACTTAGAAAAAGTTTTATAGAAACTTTAAAAGTGAAAACAGAGGATGTAATTTTCCCAGATAATTCTTTATTATTTGTTGCTTTAGGTGCTGCATTATATCCTAAGCAAAATAAAATTATAACTTTAGAAAATGTTATACATAGTTTAGAGAAGGCTAGTAAAAATAATTTAGAAGTAGCAAGTTTCTTAGAACCCCTTTTTGAAAGTGAAGATGAACTAAAAGAATTTCGTGCACGTCATAGTAAAGCTTCAGTACCTACAAAAGCTTTAAGTGAACATAGTGGGGTTGCATATCTTGGTATAGATGCAGGTTCAACTACTTCAAAAATAGTACTTATAGACCAAGATGCAAATATTTTATTTAGTCATTATGGAAATAATAAAGGAGAGCCTTTAGATACAATAAAAGAGGCATTGATTGATTTATTTAAGAAGCTTCCTAAAGAAGTATATATAGGAAAAGCCACAGTAACAGGATATGGAGAAGAATTGCTAAAAAATGCATTAAAGATAGATATTGGGGTAGTTGAAACTATGGCTCATTATAAGGCTGCCGATCATTTTCAAGAGGGAGTAGACTTCATCCTGGACATTGGTGGACAAGATATGAAAGCCTTGACTATTGAAAATGGAACTTTATCCTCTATTCAACTAAATGAGGCATGTTCTTCTGGCTGTGGTTCTTTTATTGAAACTTTTGCGAAATCAATGAATTACAGTGTAGAGGATTTTGCAAAATCAGCGCTTACTTCAAAAAATCCAGCTGATTTAGGTTCAAAATGTACTGTATTTATGAATTCTAAAGTAAAACAGGTACAAAAGGAAGGTTTTAATGTTGGAGATATTTCAGCAGGTCTGGCTTATTCAGTTATAAAGAACTCTTTATATAAGGTGATAAAAATAAAGAGACCAGAAGAATTAGGTAAAAAAATAGTCTGCCAAGGGGGAACCTTTTATAATGAGGCAGTACTTAGAGCCTTTGAAAAAATCAGTGGTTTAGAAGTTGTTCGTCCATCTATTGCAGGTTTAATGGGAGCTTATGGAGCGGCTTTGATTGCTAAAGAAAATCATCAAATTGGAGAAAAATCAAGTTTGATTTCTTTAATAGATCTGGAACGATTTACAGTTGAAAAAGAATTTACTAGATGCAAAATTTGCGAAAATAAATGTATGTTAACTGTAACAACGTTCTCTGATGGCGGTAGTTTTATATCAGGTAATAGATGCGAGAGAGGTGCAAAAATTCAAATTAAAGAAGAGGATAAAAGGGTTAACTTAGTAGATTATAGATATAATAGATTATTTAAGTATAGCCCACTTGAAGTAACTGAAGCTCCTAGAGGAGTAATTGGAATTCCAAGAGCTTTAAATATATATGATAATTATCCTCTATGGTTTACCATATTTACTGATTTAGGATTCAGGATTGAACTTTCCCCTAGATCTACCAAGAAAATTTATGAAACTGGTATTGATACTATTCCAAGTGATACCGTGTGTTATCCAGCAAAAATATCACATGGACATGTGCAGACCTTAATTAATAAAGGAATAACAAAGATATTTTTCCCAACTGTAGTATATGAACGAATAGAGCATGAAAAAGCAGATAATCATTATAATTGTGCTGTAGTTCAAGGTTATCCTAATCTATTAAAGCATAATATAGATGAAGTAATTAAAGAGAAAATAACTTATTATACACCAGCCATCAATTTAGCTGATATAGATTCTGTAATTAAAAAGATTTTAGAAGAGTTTAGTGGTTATGAAATTACAGAAGAGGAAATGAAAAAAGCAGTTTATCATGGTTTTGAGGAGTTAATTGCTTTTAAAAATGATATAAAAGCGAAAGGTGAAGAGACCTTAAAGCTTATAGAAGAAAAAGGAGAGCATGGGATTGTATTAGCGGGGCGTCCATACCATTCTGATCCTGAAATTAATCATGGTATTTCAAAGGTTATAACGCAAGAAGGATTTCATGTTCTTACAGAAGACAGCATTTATCAGTTAGGAGATGTTGAAGATTTAAGATTAGTTAATCAATGGGAATATGGTTCACGTATTTTTGCAGCAGCAAAAGTTGTTGCAAAGTCTAAAAATATAGACTTTGTCCAGCTTAATTCTTTTGGATGCAGTTTAGACACCGTTGCTACAGATCAAATATCAGAAATTTTAGAGCAATATGGAAAAGTTTTAACTGTACTTAAAATTGATGAAGGTTCAAATTTAGGTACTGTGAAAATTCGTATAAGATCTCTTAAAGTGGCTATTAAAGATAAAGAAAAAGCAGGTTTTAAGCCATATAAGAGATTTGAAAATCCTAAATTTACAACTTTTACTAAGGAAATGAAAGAGGCTCATACAATACTGCTTCCTTCCATTGCACCTTTTAGACAAAATGGATTAGTGAATATTGCCCTTCGTGCATCAGGCTATAATGCTGTAATGCTTCCTTCAAAAAACTTGACAGCATTAGATAAAGGCTTGAGGTTTGTAAACAATGAATATTGCCATCCACCAATTGATTATGTTGGACAAATAGTAGAAGCCCTTGAAAGTGGAAAATATGATTTGGATAACACTACAATCATGATTTTAGATCCAGGAACAAACTGCAGTTGTAGAGGAGCAAATTTTACAACAGTGCTTCGTAAGGCAATTTATGATGCAGGATATCCAGATGTACCAGTTATTCCTATGCCTATAGAGTTTAAGGATTATGAGACAGACGAAACAAAATCTGGATTTGTTTTAACAGTGCCTCTCTTGAAAAGATTATCTCTTGCAAATTCATATGCTGATTTATTTGAAAAAGTTGTATATAGAACTAGACCATATGAGATTAAACCTGGTCAAATAGATACATTGCATCAAAAGTGGATAGAGAAAATCAAATCTAATATAGAAAATGCTTCCTTAAGTGATTTTAGGATTAACATGGAAAATATCATTAAAGAGTTTGATAATGTTCCTTTATTAGATATCCAAAAGCCTAAGGTTGGTCTTGTTGGAGATACTGAATTAACTATAAACTTTGCTGAAAGTGGAAGTTATAATATTGTAAGACTGCTAGAATCAGAAGGTGTTGAAGTTGTTGTTCCAGGAATAGGCTTTATGTCTACTTATTTAATAGGTGATTTAGGTAATCATATGAAAAAATTATCGGACAGATTTTATAATCAATGCGAAAAGCCTATGGATGAAGCTTTAAGAACTTCTAAAAGATTTAGAAAATTCTATTCTATTTTTGATATGAAGGCAAGTGCAAATCAAATAGCACCATTTGCAAATTATAAGGGTAAGTTTTGGTTTATGACTGGAGGTAAAATGATAGAGCTTTTAAAAGATAATGTTAATAATATTGTATTGTATCAAGCTTTCAACTGTGCTATTAATTATGTGTGCGGTGTAGGCCTTAACAAAGAAATAAAAAGACAATATCCAAAGGCTAATATAGTAAATATTGATTATGATCCAGGAATGTCAATGGTAAACCAGGTAAATCGTATTAAACTTATGATAAGCAATGCTGAAAAAGATTTAGAAAAAGAAGAAGTAATTTAGTAAATTTATTTCTGTAATATAAATTACAGTTAAAGTATAATATTAAATTTTTTGAATGTGCCTAAATACAAAAAGCCGGATCCTTTTATTCAGCTTATAGTAGATACAGTTACAGGTGACACAAGAAATTTTGAATTAATTAAAGATAGTTATCACTTATCTCCACATTTAAAAGCTCTATTTGGTAATATTACAGTTTTATTACCAAAGGGAGCTGATTAAGCTGTATGGAGTAAACCTAATGGCTGGGATAGATTTTAATGGAGAATATAAAAATGAACTATAGAATACAGAAAACGACAGAAAATATTAACTAAATTAAAACTATTTGTTTTTATAAAAATTAAGTTATTGAAATTTATAGAAAAAGGAGAGTGTAGTATATGTTATTACAAGAGAAATTTCAATTACTAAAAGATAATATAAAAAAAAGAGGAAGTGCAGCAATTGCTTTTTCAGGTGGAGTGGATAGTACTTTTTTAGTTAAAGTAGCACATGAGGTATTAGGAGATAAGGTTATAGCGGTTACAGCTACTTCATCAACTTATCCAGAAAGAGAGTTAAAAGAAGCAATTAAATATGCAAAGGATATTGGAGTAAAACACGTAATTATATCTTCAGAAGAGTTGAACATTGAAGGTTTTGCTAGTAATCCCAAAAATAGATGTTACTATTGTAAAAAAGAACTTTTTACAAAGATAAAGGCAGTAGCTAAAGAAAATGTTATTGAATATGTTTTTGATGGTTCAAACCTTGATGATAATGGGGATTATAGACCAGGAATGCAGGCAGCTAGGGAATTGGAAGTGATAAGCCCTCTTAAGGAAGCTAATCTTACTAAAGAGGATATAAGAGAGTTTTCAAAGGAATTAGGACTTCCAACTTGGAACAAGCCTTCTTTTGCATGTTTATCTTCAAGATTCGCTTATGGAAAGAAAATTACAATCCCAAAACTTAAAATGGTTGAGGAAGCAGAACAGTTTTTGCTTGATATGGGCTTAAGGCAAGTAAGAGTAAGACATCATGGAGAAATAGCTAGAATTGAAGTTTCTCCTGAGGAAAGAATTAAATTCTTTGATGTTCTTGTAATGGATAAGATAGGCGATAAGTTCAAAAAAATAGGATTTTCTTATGTTACATTGGATATATTGGGATACAGGACTGGTAGTATGAATGAAGTACTTACAGAGGAAGAAAAAGCAACCATTAAAATTTTGAAAAAAGATTAAAACAGTGTGTTAGAAAAGGTTATTTGTGGATGCAGATAAAATTTTAGCACCTCGTTGGGAAGCAGTATATAAAACTAAAGATAAGTTACTTTTGGGAGATATAGAATTAGAAGGTAGAGACTTAAGATAAAAAGAGATGAAAACCACGAAAATCTAAAAATGATTTTCGTGGTTTTTAGTTTAATGATAAATCAGTAAAGTAATTTTGAATAAGAAAAGCGTATACATATTGGATTAAATAGTTTTTATTAAAATCTATTCAAATAAATCTGTTGATAAATAGCGGAGTCCTGTGTCAGGTAAAATTGCAACAATTCTTTTGCCTTTGTTTTCAGGACGCTTTGCAATTTGTGTTGCACCGTAAATTGCAGCTCCTGATGATGTACCGATGAGTATACCTTCAGATCTTGCAACAGCTCTAGCTGTTTGGTATGCATCAATTGTTTCCACTTCTAACTTTTCATCATAAATATTTAAATCCATTGTTAGAGGAACTCTTTCCTTTGGTATTCCTGAGAATGGATGTGTACCAGTAATTTCCAATGGTTCGGGATTTGCTTCAGTTGATATAGAATTAGGACCAGGCTGAATAGCAACTACTTTTAAATTAGGATTTTTTGCTTTAAGATAGGCTCCCGTACCAGATACGGTACCGCCTGTACCAACGGTAGCAACAAGAATATCTATTTCACCATTTGTATCTTCCCAGATTTCAGGACCAGTTGTTAACTTATGAATTTCAGGATTTGCAGGATTTTCAATTTGGTTTATAAAAAATATATCTTTTTCTTTTGATAATACATGTTCTTTAAGTGCCTTTATCGCAGCAACAAAATCGCCACCTGTTTCTTGGAGTACGTTAGCAACTTCAGGTACTTCAGATAGTTTGATTGTTTCACCGCCAAAAGCATGTATAACTTTAAATCTCTCGACACTTACATTGTCTTGAATGTAGACTTTAAATTTATATCCTTTAGCAGCTGCAATAGCTGCTAATCCTATTCCAGTATTACCGCTAGTTGTTTCTACAATAGTATAGCCGGATTTTAATAATCCTCTCTTTTCAGCATCTGCTATCATTGATAATGCTATTCTGTCTTTTACACTTTGATTGGGATTATAATATTCAAGTTTTACAACAACTTCTGCGTGTAAATAATTTTCTCTATTATAATTTACCAGTTCCAATAAAGGTGTTCTTCCTACTAATTCCGTAATTGATTTGTTGATTTTTCCCATAATAACTTACCTCCTAATAATTAACTATTATTTTTTGATTGTCCCTTAAGTAATAAATGTTTTGTAAATTGAACAACTCCTTTGGGATAGATTTTTATGTTTAATGCTAAAAATTAGAGACCTGTTACGTTTTGTAACAAGCCTCTAGTTTTCTAGTTAGCATTGATTATAAAAAAAGTAATCCTGTGTGAATTGTATGATTTGATGATGAACAATATATTATATAAATGTAAATAGATTTTTTGAATTAGTTAGATGTCATTTTTTACAATAAATTTTTGCGTTGGGTTTTTACTTAGAGTTTCTCTGCCATGAGGTATGTTCCAAAGGCTTAGATCTGGACCTTTCGGTAATATTTTGTATTTATTTCCTTTAATAGTTGATAAATGATAGTGTTTTTTTATGCTAAAAAAATCTGTTGTATCTCCAAAGCCGGGAGTTTGATATAAGTCTCTTGTATATCCCCATAAATTCGGAAATTCAACTATTCTATTACGATTTACTCTAAACCCATTATAGTAAGCAGCATCAAACCTAGCTAATGTCACATATAGTCTTACGTCTGAATCAGTTATATAATCACCAAATAAATATCTTTTATTTTCCAATCGTTTCTCTAACTCATCTAAACGGTTAAATACTTCATCATAAGCTCTTTCATAAGCTTCTTGAGATTGAGCAAATCCTGCTTTATAAACACCGTTGTTTACTTCATGAAAAATAACATCATTTAGCTTATCAATATCGTTTCTGAGTTCTTCTGGATATAAATCAGGAGCATCTTTCTTATGAAATTTCTTCCAAACTGTTTCGAAATAATTGGTCAATTTAAAATAATCATTGTTTGCTACTTTTTTTGTAGTTATATCTACAACAGCTGGAACCGTAGGTCTGCCTTTATAGTTTGGATCTGCATTAAGATAAACTTCACTTATGTATTTAATTTGTAATACAGGATCTATACTATCCTTGTCCAGAGTGAAGGCCCAATCAGTACGAGGAATGTTAGGTCTGATTGGATCTGCAGTACCAACACTAATTACTTCCTCTAAACCAAGTAACCTTCTAACAATAATGGATCTATGAGCCCAAGAACATACAGGAGACCATAATATACGATATCTTCCAGCTTCAACTGGTAATTCTTCGGGAGCATCTCCAAAAGGAGTTTCAAACCTATTAGTCTGTCTATTAAATCCTCCTTTTTTATCTAATTCAGCCTCTTTAATTATCAATTCCATTTAACCCACTCCTTTAATTAAACATTTTAATTTTTAAATTTATTCTAATCCGATTTTTAATACTAAGTTACTCAATTACAGCATAAAAAATTAAATTAAACTATATCCCACTAATTCAATATGTTTAATTGTATTATAGATTAGGATATTCTACTTGTTTATCTTTGTCAATTCTTTTTTGAAAATTATACTAAGAATGTATAGTAATTTTTTTGATTGTGCTTTAGAATCTGTTTTAAATTATAATTAAAATAAAATATAAAAATTGACTATTTCTTCTTGACAAAATACAAAATAGCTTTCATTATGTATTCATAGTAGTTATATAGTATTAATAAGAATTTAAAAATTTAATTTATTTTTGAAGTAAATGCATATTTATAGAATAAAAATTAAGTGTTGAACTTATTTAGTTACACATTTCAATTCTTAGTTTAGTTTTAAAAATAAGTTAATAGTTTTCTTAGTAACTATATCTAAGTATGTAATGCAAGGAGGATTTTAAATGAGAATTAATAAAGAGAGAATTATTTCTGAATTCACCAAACTAGTATCTATAGACAGCAAGTCTTTTTACGAAAAAGATATGGGTATATATATTAAAGATCGCTTAGTTTCACTTGGTTTCTCTGTATTTGAAGATAATGCTGGAGAAATTTTAAACGGAAATTGTGGTAATATATACGGTTTTAAAGAAGGGGATACTTCATTAGATCCATTATTGTTTTGTGCACATATGGACACAGTTGAACCATCAGAGGGAAAAGAAGCTGTAATTGGTGAAGATGGCATAATTAGAAGTAATGGGAAGACTGTACTAGGAGCTGATGATTTTTCCGGAATAGCCGCAATATTAGAAGCTTTGCAGACAATAGAAGATCTAGGTATTTCACATCGTTCTATTGAAGTTCTATTTACAATTGCAGAAGAAGTATACTGCAAAGGGGTTAAGCAGTTTGATTTTTCTAAAATAAAATCAAAGGAAGCATATATTTTGGATTTGACAGGACCTGTTGGTTCAGCAGCTTTCAAAGCACCAACAATTTTGTCCTTTACTCTTACTATAAATGGAAAATCATCACATGCTGGTTTTGCACCTGAAAATGGAATTCATTCTATTTTAGTTGCTGCAAATGCCATTAACAGTCTCACTATGGGACGTATCGATGAAGAAACTACCCTTAATGTTGGACTTATAGAAGGAGGTATAGCAACCAACATAATCCCTAATCAATGTTTAGTTAAGGGGGAAATAAGAAGTTTTTCACATAAAAAAGCACTTGAATTATCAAAGAATATAGAGCAAAATTTTATTAATTCAGCTGCGAAAATTGGTGCAACAGTAGAATTTAATATTGAAATTCATTGTGAGGCATACGAAACACCTATTGATCATCCTGTTACTAAAAGGTTTCAAAGAATTTCTAATGAACAAAAGCTTTCGACAACTCTGGTAGAGACTTTTGGCGGAAGTGACAATAATATATTAGTAAAACAAGGAATTATGGGTATTGTTATAGCTAATGCTATGAATAAATGTCATTCCTGCGAAGAATATACTACTATAGAGGAATTGTGTAATATAGCAGAATTGACAACTTCACTAATGACTTCACAAGAGTAAAATTTATTACGTTTGATTATTGACAAAGTTATTTAAATATTATAATATTTAAATAATCAATTCGTACAAAACAAATCGGAATACTCGATTAGAGTGATGTTTTTATAAAGGTTGACCAGTAAACTGGAGACTAAGATTATCTTCTAAAATTTATAGAAGATGTGTTTAGTCTCCTTTTTTTTATAAAATTATACATAGTTTAATTGAATGAAAAAAATGTAGAAAAAATTGGAGGAGGAAAGTTCGTGGAATTAATTAGAGCTACGGAGAATTGGCAGAGAGCAGCAGCATATAATGTGCGAATAGAAGCTATGGTTAAGGGGTTTGGAATAAGATTAGATCAAGAAATTGATGATTATGATACAGAAAATATAAATTATATAGTTGCTCTTAATGGTAGATATCCAGTAGGAACATGTAGATTAAACTGGATAGATAAAAAAACAGGAAAAATTGAACGAGTATGTGTTCTTGAAGATTATAGGAAAAAAGGTATAGGAAAACAAGTTATATTAGAAGCTGAAAAGTGGATTAAGGAAAAAGGTGCAAACAAAATATTAATTTCAAGTCGAATAGAGGCTATAGGATTTTATGAAAAATTAGGTTACAAGGCAGACTGGTCTACAAGAGAAGAGAATGGTGTGTTTGAATGTGTAAATGTAGAAAAAATATTATAAAATAATTAAAATTTATGAAAAGGAAGGTTTTTATTATGAGTAAAAATGAACAAACAGTTTTAAATAATGAAGAAAAGAGAGAATCAAAAATAGCTACTTCAGAGTCTGCACATGAAATTAGCAAAGAAGGAGTTTTTGTAAGACAAAAGAATCACTTTGCAACACCTTTTGGAAGTGGAGAGAATGAACTTCCTGTTGAAGCAAATAGATATAGATTATTATGGGCAGGTATTTGTCCGTGGGCACATCGTCAAGTGATTGCACTTAACGTGCTAGGATTAACAGATGTAATTAGTATAGGTGAAGCTAGTCCAGTTAGGACTGAAAATGGCTGGGAATTTTCTTTAGATGAAGGAGGCGTAGATCCAGTACTTGGAATTCGCTATTTGCCAGAAATCTATGAAAGAACAGATCCTAATTATAATGGACGAGCTACAGTACCAACAGTAGTTGATGTAAAAACTGGTAAAGTTGTTAATAATGATTATTTTAAATTAAGTAACTACTGGGAAACAGCTTGGAAGCCATTCCACAAGACGGATGCTCCAGATTTATACCCTATAGAGTTAAGAGATGAAATTGATAAACTTAATGATACTATTTTTCATGAGGTAAATAACGGAGTTTATAAAGCAGGATTTTCACAATCACAAGAATCTTATGAAAAAGCATATGATATTTTATTTGCTAGATTAGATGATTTAGAAGAAAGATTATCAAAACAACGTTATTTATTTGGAGATAAAATAACGGATTCTGATATTCGTTTATATGTTACATTAGCTAGATTTGATATAGCATATTATCCAGTATTCCGTGTGAATAGAAATAGAATTATTGATTTTCCTAATTTATGGGCATATGCTAGAGATTTATATCAAACACCTGGGTTTGGAGATACTACTAATTTTGATGCAATCAAAAGAGGTTATCATTTAGGAAGTCATGCAGAAAATCCTTATCAAATTTTAGCAAAGGGACCTGACTTATCTATATGGAATACACCACATGGTAGAGAAAAACTAACAAAATAGACAGTGTAAAGTAAGCTATTAAAAATAAATGATGGAGGGATAAATTATGTCAGATAAAAATATAGTAAGACCACGTCCAAAGGAAACAGAAAATGAAATTGATGAAAGAGGAGCTTTTGTAAGGCAAAAGAATCATTTTGATAAGTCTTTTGGAGATGGAGAAAATGAAAATCCAGTTGAAGCTGATAGATATCGTTTGATTTGGGCAAAGGGATGTAATTGGTCGAATCGAGCTGCTATAGTAAGAGAATTATTAGGTATAGATGCTATAAGTGTTAACTTGGTAGGACGGGAAAAACGAGAAGTAGATTTAGGTTGGGAATTTGTATATGACGAAAATAATACAGATCCAGTTTTAGGAGTACAATTTTTAAGTGAGTTATATGCAAATGGAGATCCAGAGTATACAGGCAGATCAACAGTACCAGCACTAGTAGATATTAAGACAAAAAAAGTTGTTAATAATGACTATCATAGATTAACTAACTATTTTGAAGTGGATTTTGCACCTTTCCATAAAGAAGATGCACCAGATTTATATCCAGAAGATCTACGGAAGGATATAGATGAGTTTAATGAATGGTTATTTCATAATGTGAATAACGGAGTATATAAAGCTGCATTTGCACAATCGATTGAGGCTTATACAGAAGCATACGATAATTTTTATAAAGGACTAGACAAGTTAGAAGAACGTCTTGAAACTAATAGGTTTTTGTTTGGCGATTATGTAACAGATAGTGATGTACGTTTCTTTGTGACCTTAGCAAGATTTGATATAGCTTATTATAGAAGACTTGGACCAACACGAGGGCGTATTGTTGATTTTAAAAATATATGGGGGTACGCAAGAGATTTATATACTATTCCAGCTTTTAAAAATAATACATACTTAAGAGATTTAGCAGAAGCACATGGAGATACAAATACAATTTTTATTGATTATAATACACGTTTTTGGAATAAGATTGATTTTGATGGCCTTTGGGGACAACCACCTAACAGGGAAGCATTAAGCAAAGATTCAGAAAATAAATTTTTATTACACAAAGAGCAATAAAGCAAAAGAAAAGGGGTAATTTTAATGAAAAATAAAATAAATAAAAAATTAGGAATATTAGTAACTATTTTATTAACGGTAGCATTTGCAATTGTTGGTTGCGGTCAAAAGAGTGATACAAACTCTTCAAAAAGTAGTACTGAACAAGCAAAAAAGAAAATTATAGTAGCAACAGGTGGAATGCCAAAACCATTTTCTTTTGTTGATAGCAATAATAATGTAACTGGTTATGATATTGATGTAGTAAAAGCTGTTTTTGAAAAGCTACCTCAATATGAAGTTTCTTTTGAAAAGACAGAGTTTGCTTCAATATTTGCAGGTCTAGATTCAGGAAGATATCAAATAGGTGCAAACAATTTTGCAATGAATGAAAAGCGTAAAGAAAAGTATATTTATTCAGATGCAATTTTTAAAAATCAATATGTTATAGCTGTAGCAAGTTATAATAAAGATATTAATTCATTTAAGGATCTTTTAGGAAAGAAAACTGAAGTTACTTCTGGTACAAATTATGCAACTGCTCTTGAAAATTATAATAAGAATCATTCAGACAAGCCAGTAACTCTCAACTATACTGATGCAGATTTAATATCTATTTTGCAACGAGTAGAAAGTGGACAATTTGAATTTCAATTAATTGATGCAGCAATGCTTAAAGGGTATATTGAGGAGCATGGCTTAAAATTAAAAACTATACAATTAAGTAAAGAAGATTCAGATTTAATTGGTACTCCTTATAGCTATTTGCTAATAGGAAAAGGTGCAGATGGAGAAGCGCTTTCAAAAGATGTTAATAAAGCTTTATCAGAAGTAATTAGTGAGGGGAAAGTTAAAGCAATTAGTGAAAAATATTTTAAGGAAGATTTTACTCCAAAGTCAAATTAAGAAAGGGTGTAGCAAATGCCAAATATCTTTGATTTCAAACTTGTATTTACTCAAATTCCTGAATTACTAAAGTATTTGCCTATGACTTTGGAAATTACAATATTGTCAATGATTCTTGGATTGATAATAGGTCTTGTTTTGGCAATGATTAAGATAAAGCAAATACCTGCATTAAAACGAATTACTGCTATATTTGTTTCATTTACGAGAGGTACTCCTATTATAGTTCAATTATATCTAACTTATTATGGAATACCAATTCTATTAAAATATTATAACTATTATAACGGAACAAATTATAATTTGAATAGCATTCCTTCATTACTTTTTGTATTAGTTGCCTTTTCATTAAATGAAGCAGCGTATAATTCAGAAAATATTCGCGCAGCTATTCAATCCATTGAGAAAGGGCAAATTGAAGCTGCCCATTCTCTTGGAATGACTTCCCTGCAAGTGCTTAGAAGAATAATAATTCCAGAAGCTTTTGTTGTAGCGCTTCCAACCTTAGGTAATGCATTAATAGGTTTGCTTAAAGGAACTTCATTAGCATTTGTATGTTCAGTTGTAGAGATAACAGCGCAAGGCAAGATTTTGGCTGGAGCTAATTATAGATATTTTGAAGTATATGTTTCATTAGCTATTATTTACTGGGGATTAACAATTATCATTGAACAAATTATAAAATTCCTTGAGAAAAGAATAAGTATTCCTGATGTTATTCAAGCTAGAGTTGCAAAAGAGGAGGTTCTTTCATGATAGAAATTAAAGGACTATCAAAAAAATATAATAATAATGTTGTTTTAGATAATGTTGATTTAAAAATCCAAAAAGGAGATGTTGTAGCTGTTATTGGACCATCTGGAACAGGTAAATCTACTCTTTTAAGATGTATTAACTTGTTAGAAAATCCTGAAAAAGGTGTTGTGAAAATAGAAGATTTAGAGGTAGACCTTACAAAGAAATCTAAAGCAGATATAATAAATATTCGTAAAAATACTGCAATGGTATTTCAACAATTTAATTTGTTTCGAAGAAAGACAGCTCTAGAAAATGTTATGGAAGGTTTAGTTATAGTAAAAAAAATTCCAAAAGCTGAAGCTGAAAAAATTGCTATTGAACAATTAAAAAAGGTAGGTTTATTTGAACGTATTAATTATTATCCCAAACAGTTGTCTGGGGGGCAGCAGCAGCGTGTTGCTATTGCAAGAGCATTAGCAATGAATCCTAAAATATTGCTGTTTGATGAACCAACATCAGCTTTAGATCCAGAACTTGTAGGTGAAGTTCTAGAAGCAATCAAAGCAACTGCATTAGAAGGAAATACAATGATTATTGTATCTCATGAAATGAATTTTGTTAGAAACGTAGCAAATCGTGTTCTATTTTTCGATAAAGGAAAAATAATAGAAGATGGAACGCCAGAAGAGGTATTCCAAAATCCTAAAAGCGATAGAGCAAAAGAATTTATTTCAAAGATATATTATTCTAAAGCACCAGAATATGAGATTTAAATTTATGATATATAAATTTACTGTTTATAAAATGAAAAATAAAAATTGGAAGTGATAAAATGAGTGAGTTTAAAAAATTTGAAACTTTTTCAAATGAAGTGCAAAAAGATGGTTCTTTCATTCAACAAGATAATCTTTTTATAAAGAAATTTGGTAATAAACCAGATGAATGGCCAGTTGAACCCAATCGTTATCGTTTGCTTTGGATGCCAGCTTGTCCTCATTCTCATAAAGTTCTGATTGTTCTTAAGCTTTTAGGGTTAGATAAAGTAATTAGCATAGGAGCAGCTGGTCCTTATCGTACAGAAAAAGGTTGGGTTTTTACTTTAGATAAGGAAGAAAAGGATCCTGTACTCGGAATTCATTACATTAGTGATATTTATGATGCAGAAGATCCAAACTATAAAGGTCGACCAACAGTTCCAATTATAGTAGATGCTATTACAGGAAAAGGCGTAAATAATGATAATTTTAATCTGACAACTCATTTGGAAACAGCTTGGGCAGTTTATCATAAAGAAAATGCACCAGATTTATATCCAATAGAATTAAGAGAAGAAATTGATAAGCTTAATAAAATTATATATGAGGATATTAATACTGGAGTATATAAAGCAGGCTTTGCTCATGCTCAGGAAGCATATGAAAAAGCGTATGATAAGCTATTTTCAAGACTTGATGAGTTTGAGGAAAGATTAGAAAATCAGAGATATTTATTTGGAAATAAAATCATTGATTCTGATATTCGTTTATATACAACGCTTGCAAGATTTGATTCAGTTTATTATCAGATATTTAGAACTAATCGCAATAGACTTGTAGATTATAAAAATTTATGGGATTATGCTAGAGATTTATATCAAACTCCGAATATAGGTGACACAACAAATTTTGAATTTATCAAAGATAGTTATCATTTATCACCTCATTTAAAAGCTTTATTTGGAAATATACACAGCTTATTACCAAAGGGACCGGATTTATCTATATGGAATAAACCTCATGGTCGAGATAGATTTTTATAAACAAAATGAAAAGTAAATCTAGTGGAGAATACAAAAAATGAACTATAAAATACAGAAAACTACAGAAAATATTGATTGGTCAAAAGCTGCACAATTGTTATCTCATTTTGGATTAAGTGATTTTGATGCTGAAACTCAGAAAAAAGTATTTGAGCAAAGTTATGCAGTTGTATTTCTTTTTGATAATGAAGATTTAATTGGAGTTGGGCGAGCTATTTCAGATGGAATTTGCCAAGCCGCAATTTACAATGTCGCAGTGGATGAAAAATACCATGGAAAAGGATTAGGTCGAGAAATTATTAATCAGCTTGTTGAAGAAGTAAAGCAATGTAATATTATTTTATATACACATCCAAACACAGTTGATTTCTATGAAAAACTCGGTTTTTTAAAGATGAAAACTGGTATGGCAATATATCAAAAAGAACATATAGAAGATCTTAAGAAAATGAAATTTGTTTGAAAAAACGGATAATAAAATATATAAAAAGTTTTTGATCATAAAGTTAAATAATTTATTAAAATGGAAGTTTTTAATGGATCATAAATATATAGGAAGTCTATTTATGAATTAGTTAAGTTATAAGTAATTAAGAGAATTAAAACTGACTAGATAACTAGAGGGTTTGAAATTTGTAAAGCACAAATTTCAAAACCTTTTGTTTTTATAAAGATAACAAATAAAGGAGAAGTGTGAATTATATGAAAAGGGGAAAGAAATTAATTGGATTATTAGTGACTTGTGTAGCAATTGTGGGAGTATTAACAGCTTGTGGAAATTCAGCAGCACAAAAAAGCAGTGCAGAGCCAGTAAAAGAAAAGCAAAAGATTATAGCAGCAACCAGTGCAGCCCCAGCTCCATTTATATATACTGATAACAATGGCAAGATAATTGGATATGATACTGAAGTATTGGAAGAAATATTTAATAGACTTCCTCAATATGAACTTGAGATTCAAAAAACTGAGTTTGCATCCATTTTTGCAGGACTTGATTCAGGACGTTTTCAAGTTGGTTTCAATCACTTAGGATTTAATGCAGATAGGGCAAAAAAATACATATTTACAGATGAAATGAATTTTGCTAAAAGAGCTATTTTAGTAAGAAATGATAATACAGATATTAAGTCAATTAAGGATATAGGAGGGCATTCCACAGAAGAAAATGCATCATCTTTTAATGCTGGCTGGTTTAAAAAATATAATGAAAGTCATCCAGATAGTCAGGTAGCAGTGAAATATATAGATGGAGAGAATGCAGTACAGGATGTATCAGACGGTAAAATTGATTTTGATTTTTTTACAAAGATTTCTATGCAGCAGCAAATAAAGAGCATAGGGTTAACAAATTTGAAGCTTATAGATATTCCTAAAGAAGAATTTTCAGAAGGAGGAGCAACCTTTTTCATAGTACCAAAAGGACAGGAAAAGTTAGCAAAGGAAATGGATGAGGCTTTTGAAGCTGCTTTGGCAGATGGGACTATACTAAAAATTAGTAAAAAATATTTTGAAGGTGATGATTATACCCCTACATTAGAAGATATTAAGAGCGAAAAGGAAAAACAAAATAATGTTAAGTAATATGTTGATTTATTATTAATTTAAGTATAAGAAAGGAATAAAAAATGAATGATATAATGAATAAAGAAAAATCAGAATTTCATGTGGAAATTATAATTAAAGGAAAAGGAGGACATAGCTCCACACCTCATAAAACTCACAATCCAATTGTAATAGGCTTTGAGATTATAAATGCAATTAACGCAAAATTGGCTTATCAATTCGATAGCTTTGATGATTTTATCTTAGTGCCAACTGCATTTGAAGCAGGAGCAAAGGAAAATATAATTCCAGAAGAAGCTAAAGTTACTTATCAGGGTGTATTTGTAAATTTTTCATATTCGAAAATATTATATGAACTAATATCTAAAACTTCACAGTCTATTAGTACATTATATGGTGCTACTGCTGAGATATCATTTGAAAATTCTTAGTGTTTATTTGGATGAGAAATTCGTAAGGAATAAGGAGAAGAAAAATATATGAGCAGAAATATTAAGGAGAAAGTACTTGAAAGTTATAAATATTTAGTTGACGCAAGAAAGTATTTTCATATGTATCCAGAATTAAGCTGTCATGAATATGAAACGGCTAAGTATATAAAAAGGGAATTGGAGAAGTTTCAGATACCGTATGAAGTAACAGGAGAAAATAGTATTGTAGCAACAATAAGCGGAAAAAAAGAAGGAAAGACAGTAGCACTTAGGGGAGATATAGATGCATTGCCAATACAGGAAAATACCGATATTGATTTTGCATCTAGAAATGAAGGTGTTATGCATGCTTGTGGGCACGATTGCCATGCTACATTTATGTTAGGCGCTGCAAAAATATTGAATGAATTAAAGGATGAAATTCCTGGAAGTGTTAAAGTTATTTTTCAAGAAGGTGAAGAGATTGGAGCTGGTGCAATAAAAATAATGTCATCAGGGCTTCTAAATGATGTAGAGAATATAGTAGGATTACATGTGAGTCAGGAATTAGATTTAGGTAAATTTGCACTTGGGCATGGGATACAGACTTCATATGGAGCTGGTGCAAGAATAACTGTTTTTGGAAAGGGTGGAAATATTGCATGTCCAGAGAAAGCAGTAAATGCCTTAATAGTAATTGGTCAAATTGTAACAGCGATTAATGCAGCAGTGGTATATGAATTTGCTAGTGATCAACAGGTTGTATTGGTACCTACTGTTATAAGATCTGGATTAGAATTAAATGGAATTCCAGATACGGCAGAAATAGCATATAATTTTAGAACTTTAAACAAAATAAATGTTGATATATTAAAGAGAATTGTTGAGAATATTCCTCAAAATGTTGCCAAAGCATATGGAGCAGAAGTAAGGGTAGAGCTATGGGGACCAGGAGAAGCGGTTAATAATGAGATAGAAAGTACAGATAGAGCAATTAAAGTAATTAGAGATAGTTTTGGAGAAGACTCGGTTTTTAGCAATAGACCTTTTATGGGTGGTGAAGATTTTTCAATTTATCAAAAAAAAATACCAGGTGTATTTGCACATGTAGGTAGTGCAGTTGATGGAATTTATAGGAATTTGCATACAGACAAGACTTTAATGAATGAAGAAGTATTAAAGTATGGGGTTGAATTTTTAATTAATTATGCATTTGAATATTTAAGTGAAACTGATAAAATAAGCTGAATATGTTGATATTAAAGGGGAGGGAAGATAATGAGTCACATTCAAAAGGCATTTACATATATTGACTCTAAAGCAGAGGAAATGAAAAAATTATGGATTGACATTTCTAAAATAGAGAGTCCATCGGAGTATAAGATTGGTATTGACACAGTTGCAGAACTACTTGATGATACCTGCAAAAAAAATGGATTAGATACCAAGATAATTACTTTTGAAAATGCAGGAAACAGCTTAGTCGCGTATACAGAACAGTTTACTGAAAAAAATGATGGTGTTGTTTTAATGGGACATATGGATACCGTTCATAAGGTGGGAATATTTAAAGAACCTATGGTTTTTGAAAAAGATGGATTTTTATATGGACCTGGTGTTTTTGATTGCAAAGGTGGATTAATTATTGCCATATTAGTTGTAAATGCGTTGCAAGCTAATGGTTACAATAAAAGGCCAATAAAATTATTCTTTACAGGTGATGAAGAAATTGGGCATATATATTCTGATAATGGAAAAGTAATATCAGATGAACTTAAAGGGGCCGCAGTTGTTTTTAATTGTGAAAGTGGACCAATTGATGGGAAGCTTGCTGTTGGGAGAAAGTCCTCTTATGTTTTTAAGATTATAATTAATGGAGTAGGTGCTCATTCAGGAAGTGATCCAGAAAAGGGAAGAAGTGCAATATTAGAGGCTGCACATAAAATTATTGAATTGGAAAAATTAACAGACATTGAGGGAACAGGAACTACTGTTAATTGTGGTTTAATATCTGGTGGAACTGTTCCCAATGCAATACCAGATAATTGTACTATAAATGTTAATATAAGATTTAAAAGTGAGGGTGAAATAGAACCCATAATAAATGCTGTTAAAAAAATTATAGAGAAATCATATGTTAAAGGAACACATTCAGAAATAGTTTCATATAATCAACCAGAAAAACCAATGACTCCTAATGAAAAAAATATGAAGTTATATAATCATTATGCAGAGGCTTCAGCTTCTTTAGAATTTGAAAAGAATGAACCTTATTTTGCAGGAGGAGGGTCAGATGCTGTGATTGCATATAGATTAGGGATACCAGTATTATGCCAAACTGGAGTCCGTGGTGAAAATCATCATACATTACAGGAGAGAGCGGAAATCATATCATTAGTAGAGCGTGCAAAAATACTAACTAAGGCGATTCTCGAACTTCCAGAGGGTTATAGATAATAACATCATGAATTTAAGGCGCAATTAAAAAAATAATAGACTATGTCAACCATTTTTGAAAATGTCCCAAAATAGTTTTAACATCAGCACCAGTTTTACTGGTGCTTTAAATATTTAGTCAATAAAAAAATATTATTAACTAAATATACATATCAAGTATATATTATATATTAGTAATAATATATCATACTAAACCAATAGAAATTATAGTAAAAAGCCGAATAGATATTTAAGTAAATCTGACTGGAAAACCAGAGGACATACTTATAAGTAATAAATGAATACTCTGTTTTTTCTTTGTATAAATCAAGTGAATCTTAGTTGAACTTATACCCTCAAGGGGCACCTAGTCCAGGAGCGTGCAGCCGTTATCTCCCACTTGAAGAAGTGGGAGTGTTACGGATGCTAGCTATCGGATAAATAGTAGCAGCTTATGCAGGAAAAGGTTTGAGCTGATTTAATAAAGAAAAGTTTTTAACATTAAAACAAAGTACATAAATAATAACAATATATTTTGGAGGTTTAGGAATGTCAACTAATAAAGATGAATTATACAAAAAGTTAGCTCAAGCAATAGTGGATATGGATGAAGAAGAAACTGTAAAACTTTCAAAAGAAGTAATAACTGAAAATTATGATGCTTATGAAGCTATAGATAAAGGATTATCAGCAGGTATGGAAGAAGCAGGCAAACTTTTTGAGGAAGAAGAATATTTTGTACCTGAATTATTATTATGTTCAGATGCAATGTATGTGGGCTTAGATATATTAAAACCACACATAAAAACTAAAAATACTGAAGTGAGACATAAAGTTGTCATAGGTGTAATTGAAGGAGATACTCATGATATTGGAAAAAACCTTGTTAAAATTATGCTTGAAACTGCTGGTTTTGATCTTGTTGATCTCGGAAGAGATATTTCAGCTAAAACTTTTGTGAAAAGAGCAAAGGAAGAAAATGCTGAGATAATAGCGATTTCCACATTGATGACAACAACAATGGAAGGTATGAATGAGGTAATTAAAATTCTTGAAAAAGAAAAAATAAGAGATCAATTCAAAATTATGATTGGTGGAGGACCAGTATCTCAAAGTTTTGCCGATAAAATTGGTGCAGATGGATACTCGGTAAATGCCACAGAAGCTGTAGTTCTTGCAAAGAGATTAGTTAATTTATAACACGCATTAAAAATGATGTACTAAATTTTGCTATGAGATTAATTATATGAGGTGGGAGATATGAGATGAAGAGAAAAGTGGTAGCTTGTGAAGTAATGAAGGAAGAAATACTATCAATAGATTCATTAACAGATGTAGAATTTGATTTTGTATCAATGAATTATCATCTTTATCCAAAAAAACTTACTAAAGAATTACAAAATATTATTGATAGTTCAATAGATTTCAACAGGATAATTTTAGCTTTTGGATTGTGTGGAGGAGCATCAAATGGTTTAAAGGCAAATAACTGTACTTTGACAATACCCAAAGTTCATGATTGTATATCTATATTTCTTTACAATGGTGAAGGCTGTGCATGTGATTTTAAAAAGGAAAGAGGAACATTTTACTCGAGTTATAGTTGGATGATTACTGAAAAGTCAATACTTTCAGAACATCAAAGAATAGTCGAAAGATATGGTGAAAAAAAAGCATTAAGTATATTAAATAGAATGTTTGATGATTATAAAAAAGTCTTATTTATAAAAACAGGTTCTTCATTAGAAGAAGAAGTAATATTGCAATCAAAGGAAATTGCAAAGTTAATTAATGCTAAACATGAAATAATTGAAGGTAAAACTGCTTTTATTGAAAAAATAGTAAAGGGACCATGGGATGATAAAAATTTTATAAATATCGCTCCTTGGGAAACGCTTAAAGAAGAACATTTTTTGTAAAAAACTATCATAGATGAAAGGGGTGTCTATATGAATGATTTAAGTCCAAAAGAACGTATACTACGTACATTTAATAAGCAAATAATAGACAGGCCACCTGTAATTTGCCCAGGAGGAATGATGAATTCAGCAGTTGTAGAAGTCATGATTAAGACTGGGCATAAATTACCAGAAGGTCATCATAATCCAATAATTATGGCTGAACTTGCAAAGGATGTACATGAAATAACTGGCTTTGAAAATTTCGGAATTCCATTTTGTATGACTGTGGAGGCAGAAGTTCTTGGAAGTGAAATAAACTATGGAACTCTTGCTTGTGAACCTAAAATACAAAAAGAAGTATTTTCTTCTGTGTCAGATGTAGTTTTTAAGCAATTAGGTTCTATGGAACAAAATAAGCGAGTTAATAGCATACTTGAGGCAATTAATTCGTTATCAAATAAGTACACTGATGTCCCTATAATTGGTAGTCTTACAGGTCCAGTTAGTACTGCTGCTTCTATTGTTGATCCAATTCCATTTTTAAAAGAGTTAAGGAAAAAAGCTAGTGATTCACATAAAGTGCTTGATTATACTAGCAACCATATTATTGAACTAGCAAGACTTATGATAGAAAGTGGAGCAAATGTAATTTCTATTGCAGATCCTACTGCAACTGGTGAGATTTTAGGACCAAAGCTATTTGATGAATATGCAGTTAGATATTTAAATAAGGTTGTTGATGCTATACATGCAATGAATACTCCAGTAATCGTTCATATATGTGGAAAGATGAATGCTGTAAAAAAATATATACCCTATATAAAATCAGACGCAATAAGTACAGATGCTTTTGTTAGTTTAAAACGATTAAAAGAAGAATACCCAACACTAACTACAATGGGTAATTTGAGCACTTTTCTTTTAGAATCCGGAGAACAGGAAAATATTGCAAATCAGACCAATAGACTTGTAAATGAGGGCATTAATATTATTGCACCAGCCTGTGGATTAAGTACCTCAACACCAGTAAAAAATATTGCAACGATGACAAAAGTGGTAAAGGAGTCATAATTAATGGTAAAAGTAAATTTTGTTACAAATAATAAATGGGTTATGGTTGAGAAAGGTACTACAATTTTAGAGGCTGCAAGAAAGATAGGAATAGTAATTGAATCACCTTGTAATGCTGTTGGTGTTTGTGGCAAGTGTAAAGTAAAAGTAGTAAGTGGTATAGAAAATATTATACAAGATGGAGAACATCATTTATCACAGGCGGAGAAAGATCAGGGTTTTGTACTTTCCTGTCAAGCTAAAGTAATGGCGGATGTTGATATAGAAGTAATATCAAAAAATAGGAATAGGACATTAAAAATATTAAATGATGGACAAAGTTTTGATATAAAATTGGACAACTATATAAGTAAACAATATAAAGAAGATGAGAAAACTTACGTTTATGCAGGACAACAATTAATTGGAGAAGAGGATGGTGATACTACAACTTTAAATTTTGGTGTAGTAGTAGATATTGGTACTACTACATTAGTGACATCTTTAGTTAATATTAATAATGGTGAAGAACTATATTCAGTTTCAGCATTAAATCCACAAAGTATACATGCACAAGATGTTTTGTCTAGAATAAAATTTGCGTCTGATGAAAAAGGATTAGAAATAATGTATAGCGGTATTATAGAAGAAATAAATTCATTGTTAGCACAAATAACAAAAGAAACTCGAATAGACAAAAAGTATATTTATGAAATTATATTTAGTGGTAACACTTGTATGATTCATTTAGCATCAAATGTAAATCCATACTCTTTAGGTAAATATCCATATACGCCAAAATTAAGAGGAGGAAGTTATTTAAGTTCTAAGGATTATAAATTAAATATTTCAGAAATGGGGGTAATATATTTACCACCTATTATTTCAGCATATGTAGGTCCTGATATTACTTCTGGTGTTTTGGCTACAAGACTTCAATATAGAAAAGGAACTACATTATTTGTTGATATAGGAACTAATGGAGAAATGGTTATAGCAAAAAATGGTAAAATGTCAGCGACATCTACTGCTGCAGGTCCAGCTTTTGAAGGTATGAATATTACTTATGGTATGAGAGCTCAAAATGGTGCTATAGAATACTTTAATATTGAAGAAGATGGAAGTATAGAAATAAAGACAATAGGAGATGAAAAAGCAATTGGTATATGTGGTAGTGGACTTTTAGATATTGTAGGAGAGCTTGTTTCAAACAAAGTTATAGGCAAAAATGGTAAGTTTGTATCTTATGAAAATTCAGATTTGTCACAAATACTACAGAAAAGATTTGTGAAATTAGAGGGTAAAACTGCTTTTGAAATAGCAGAAGGAGTATTCTTAACTCAAAAGGATATAAGGCAGGTTCAATTGGCGAAAGGTGCAGTGAGATCTGGAATTGAATTTCTAATGAGAAGTAAGGAAGTTGAAGCAGATAAAGTAAATAAAATACAAATAGCAGGATCTTTTGGGTATCATTTAAGGGCAAAAAGTTTAATAAATATAGGGCTATTACCAAAAGAGTTTGAAGGGAAAATAGAGTTTGTTGGTAATACGTCTAAATCAGGAGGTCATGCATTTTTAGTAAATAAAAATTATAGAACTGAAATGGAGAACATTGTGAAAGAAGTTGAAGTAGTTGAATTATCTAAAGGTGAAGATTTTGATAAAATTTTCGTAAAATGTTTATCTTTTTAATATTAATAAGCTAGGAGAATGTTTTTTTATGAATAAACAATTGCTAAAAGATGAAATGACACCAAAGGAACGGATGGAAGCTATGATTAGTGGAAAATCATTTGATAGAGTACCATGCAATATTTCCATAGGGGATCATGCAGCGAATTTAATTGGGGCAAAAGTATCAGAACTTCATTTCTTTTCAGATAAGGTTGTTGAAGGACAAATTGCATCAAATGAAAAATATGGTATAGAATCATCATGGGTAGGGCCTGGTCTTGGTGGAATTGCAGAGGCATTAGGAAGTAAGCTTATTTTTCCAGATCATGGAGCTCCCTATGTTTCAGAATTTGCAATAAAAAATGATGAGGATTTGGAAAAATTAAGTGTCGCAAATCCTAAAAATGCAGGTAGATTTCCGTTTGTTTTAGAGTCCGCAGAAAAACTTTCCAATATATTTGGCAAAGAAATACCTGTTACAATTGAAATACCAGGACCTTTTACTTCTGCTGGAAACCTTAGAGGGGTGGAAAAACTTTTGCGTGATTCAATAAAAAATCCATACTATGTTCATAAAGTTTTAAGATTAGTTACAGATACTACAATTGCATTTATAAAAGAAGCTGCAAAAATTGATGTAAATATTGGGATAGCTGATCCAAGTTCATCTGGTACTTTAATTAGCAAAAATATGTTTGAGCAATTTGCGTTGCCATACTTAATTGAAATAGTAGCTATTATTAAGGCACTCCGTAAGGATTCTCCGTATTTACACATTTGTGGTAATACAAAAAAAATATGGAATCTTATGGCGGATACAGGTGTAGGATCATTAAGCATTGATGATGTAGTAGATTTAGAAGAAGCAAAAAATATAGTAGGTAAAAGAGTAGTATTAATTGGTAATGTGAAACCAACTGCAACTATGTATCTTGGAACACCACAAGATGTGGAAAAAGATGCTAAAGAATGTCTTAGAAAAGCTTATAATACACCAAAAGGATATGTTCTTGCATTAGGTTGTGGATTTCCAATTGATACTCCACCTGAAAATATTATTGCATTAAGGGATACAGCAAGAAAATATGGGAAATATCCATACAAGCCAGAATTATTTAGTTAGGTAATAATTTAAATATAAAATCATTGTTATTAAAAAACTATAGAAACTTTATATTAATATCTATCATCAATTTAAGAATAAATATAAATTTAATGTTATTATGCAGAAAAATATTATTGACTAATTACTATAAGATGGAATATAATAATTTATAAATCATACTAAATAAATAGGAATAATATGAAAATGATTTATATATATTATTTATAGGACAAATGCGATGAAGGGAAAAAGTATATTAAGGAAAATTTTCAGAGAGGAATTCTTAAAATAGCTGGAAGGAATTCTAAATGGAACTTAATAGAATGCATCCTAGAGCACTAAGTTGAACATGATAGTAGGCTTAGCAGGTGTGCCTGATATAGCACAAAGAGATGTTATGTTATAGTATTTAAACATAATAATCAGAGTGGGACCGCGGATATATTCTGCCTCTGTTTTTATAACAGAGGCAGTTTTTTGTATTTTGAATACCAACTGCTACACTGGTAGCTGGAAAGAGCTTTAGCGGTGAGTAGAAAATAGCATATATTATGTAAACAAAAGATAATGTTAGTTTATAGAATGGAATTTTCTTATCAAGTGAAACTTGATTCAGGTGGAGTTTGATCTCGATCTGAATCTTAGTTGAACTTATCCAGGAGCGTGCAGCCGTTATCTCCCACTTGAAGAAAAGCAGATATTCCAAAAAGTAAGAATCAAAATTTTATATTTCGCTATTCGAACTTTCTCTGTGAGCTTTTAATTTGGCATAGTCGCTTTCACAAATGCGGGGGAGTGTTACGGATGCTAGCTATCGGATAAATAAAAGTACAAACATAGTATTTATACTTTGTATAATAAATAAAATTTGACATAAAATTATATAGGATAAGTTTGTATATTTAAAATATTGGGGGGAAAAGTTATGGCAATTAGCAGTAAAGAAATTATAGAAAATAAAAAATTACAAGAAATATTAAAGATGGCGGAACAAATAAAGTATGGATCTATAACTTTAATAATACAAGATGGAGTGATTATACAAATAGACAAAAATGAAAAAATAAGAATAAGGTAAGAATTGTGTACAAGCAGGGAACGTTGATTGAATAGCTAAAGATTTTTTAACTAATAAAAATAATTAATAATTTTTTGAAAAAGTTGTTGACAAACATTAATAAAAAGAATATATTATAACAAAACATAGTAAGTTTATAAGAATAAACGGATAAAAAGAATTTAGTAAATCTGACTGGAGAACCAGAGGATGTACTTCTAAGTAATAGAAGTATGTCCTCTTTTCTTTTAAATTGTTTAAGAAAATACAAGGAGGACAAGAATAAATATGGGAAAAATTAATTTGAAAGAATCTTCAGTAAATATAAGAAAAACAAGATTAGGATCAATTACTGGATTTAATGGATCAGCAAAAGAACTAGTGACATGTGCACATGCTGGAAAATTAAGAGACAGTTCAAGAAAGTTTTCTCAATGTATGGGATGTAATGCAGGACATGCATTTTGTCAATTAGCAATGATAAGGGATGCAGTTGTGGTAAATCATGCACCAATAGGATGTGCTGGAGATTTCTTTGGTTTTAATTTTACTTACAGATAACAAGTGTTCCAGTAACGTATAGACTTGTATCAAATTGTGGCTATGCAGGATATACTGGGGGCTAAGGGCAATTGAAGATATATATGACAGGGTACTTAATACTTATAGATAAATAAACTGATGAGTATAATGTGTTGAAAACATGTAAATAGTTATATAGTTAAATTTTAAAAAGTGGGTAAATATTTAACTTGTAATGTATTTAAATACATAACATTTATATTGAGATATATTTTAAAGGATATGAATAAAGGGTATTAATGAGAATTTAGTGCGGTTTTAAATAAGAGTATTTTTATAAGAATACTAATGATATACAAATGAAATTAAATAATAGAAATTGGGGGAGATATAAAAATAATCAAATAAATTTGAAAATACTTTAGGAATATAAAATAAAATGGTAAATAAAGTTTAAAAATTATCACGATTTTTATTTTCATATTTCATTATATAAGTTTTTAATATTAAAGAAAAAGGAGAATATACAATGGCGGAAAAAATTTTAAGACAAGTAGCGATTTATGGAAAAGGGGGAATAGGAAAATCAACTACAACACAAAACTTAACTGCAGGACTTGCAGAGCTTGGAAAAAATATATTGGTAGTTGGTTGTGACCCTAAGGCAGATTCAACAAGATTATTACTCGGGGGACTTGCTCAAAGAACTGTTTTAGATACTTTAAGAGAAGAAGGAGACGATATTGAACTAGATTCTATAATGAAACTAGGTTTTAAAGGAATAAAATGTGTTGAATCTGGTGGACCAGAGCCAGGAGTTGGGTGTGCTGGAAGAGGAATAATTACTTCTATTGGAATGCTTGAAAGACTAGGCGCTTATACAGAGGATTTAGACTATGTATTTTATGATGTTCTTGGAGATGTTGTGTGTGGAGGCTTTGCAATGCCTATAAGAGAAGGTAAGGCAAAGGAAATCTATATAGTTGCAAGTGGTGAAATGATGGCATTATATGCTGCAAATAATATATCAAAAGGAATTCAAAAATATGCATTAAAAGGCGGAGTTAGGCTTGGTGGAATAATATGTAATAGCAGAAATGTTGATAGGGAACTTGATCTTTTAAGAGCTTTTGCAAAAGAACTTGGAACTCAATTAATTCATTTTGTACCAAGAAATAATGTAGTGCAAAGAGCAGAAATAAGAAAGAAAACTGTAATAGAATTTAGTCCAGAAGATAAACAAGCTGATGAATACAGAGAATTAGCAAAAAAGATAGAAGAAAATCAATTATTTGTAATACCAAAGCCAATGACTCAAGAGAAACTCGAAGAAATTTTAATAGAATATGGTCTAATGGATGATTCGGAATATATAATTTAATTTTAGAAAATTTGACAAAACACTAACCTCGATAATGGGGAGGCGATTTTATGATAGCTGTTAAGAATGTAAGTAAAACATTTAATACTTTAAATGAAAAAGTAGAAGTATTAAAAGATATAAATTTTGAGATTGATCAAGGTGATATTTTTGGAATAATAGGTTTTAGTGGAGCTGGAAAATCTACATTGATTAGATGTTTAAATGGTTTAGAGAAACCTGATTCTGGAAATATAATTGTTGGAGAAAATGAGATAACTAAGTTAAATAGAAAAGAACTTAGAAATGCTAGAAAAAAGATTGGCATGATATTTCAACAATTTAATTTATTTGATTCAAGAACTGTTTATGAAAATATTGCTTTCCCATTAGAAATCTCTGGGTATAAAAAGGATAAGATAAAAAATAGAGTTGAAGAAATATTGGAATTAGTTGAGCTATCAGAAAAAAGAGATTCATATCCTCTTCAATTAAGTGGGGGGCAAAAGCAAAGAGTTGGAATTGCAAGAGCACTGGCTAATGAACCAGACGTATTATTGAGTGATGAAGCAACTTCTGCTTTAGATCCACAAACAACATTATCAATTTTAGAACTCCTAAAAAATATCAATAAGAGATTAAATTTAACAATCGTTATAATAACACATGAATTAGATCTATTGAGATATTGTACAAATAATATGGTAGTTTTAGAAAATGGTCACATTGTTGAAAGTGGAAATACAGAAAATTTATTTTTAGGCCCTAAAAGTAATACTTTAAAAAATTTTATTAATATTACAAAAGGACTTCAAGAAAATAGAAACTTTTTAGGAGGTGAAGGAATATGAGTGGTGATTTAGTTAATTTACTTTTAACTGGAACTAAAGAAACCTTATATATGGTTTTTCTTTCATCAATAATAGCATTTTTGCTTGGAGTGCCAATTGGAGTTGTACTTGTAGTCACTGACAAGGGGGGAATATTTCCTTTATTTAAAGTGAATAAAATAGTTGGATTAATAATTAATGTTATAAGATCTATGCCAGAAATGATATTAATAATTATTTTATTGCCATTATCAAAGTTAATAGTTGGGACAACTTTAGGAGCAAATGCAGCAATAGTATCTATTTCAATAGGTTCAGCACCATTTATTGCAAGGATAATAGAAAATAGTTTAAAAGAAGTTGAATTTGGAAAGATAGAGGCAGCAGAAGCAATGGGATCAAAGCCCTTTGAAATAATTAAAAAAGTATTATTGCCTGAAGCCTTACCATCCATTATTAGAGGAATAACAATATCTATAATTGGGATAATAGGATTTACTGCTATAGCAGGAGCAATTGGAGCTGGAGGTCTTGGAAGTCTTGCTATTAGATTTGGATATCAAAGATTCCGTACAGATGTGTTAATAGGGACAGTAGTTATTTTAATAATAATAGTTCAATTAATTCAAGTCATAGGTGAAGCTATTGCAAAATCAATAAATAGAAAGAGATTTAAATTTGAATAAGAAATAATTTACGCAATGGAAATATTTACCAGGAAATATGATTGGAAATATTTAAATTAGATTTTAAATAACAAGTAAATTCATTTCATGTCAATACATTATTTAGTATAAAGTTTTATGAAAATTATAAAAAAATAATTAATATAAGAGGGAATAAAAAATGAAAAAGAAAATAATATCAATTGTTACAAGTGTAGTTTTATTAACAGGAGTTCTTGCAGGCTGCTCTAATAGCAAACAAGATGCAGGAAAGGCAGCGGATAGTGCAAATAAAAAAAGTGAAGTAACTTTAAAAATAGGAGCATCATTAACGCCGCATGCAGAGATATTAGAGCATATAAAACCAAAACTTAAAGAAGAAGGCATTAATTTAGAGATAGTAACTTTAGATGATGAAGGTCAGTTAAACCCTGCATTAGATGAAAAACAAATTGATGCAAATTATTTTCAACATGCTCCTTATTTAGAATCTATATCTAAGGAAAAAGGATATAATTTTGAAGTTGCAGGAAAAATTCATATTGAGCCAATAGGCTTATATTCCAATAAAATAAAAGCTATAAAGGATTTAAAGAATGGAGATAAAATAGGTATACCTAACAATCCATCAAATGAATATAGAGCATTAGTATTGCTTGAAAAAAATGGTTTTATTAAGTTAAAAAGCGAATTATCAAATTATTCTGCTACACCAGCTGATATAGCAGAAAATCCTAAACATCTTCAATTTGTAGAAGCTGATGCAGCACAATTACCAAGATCACTTGGAGACTTAGCAGCAGCAGTAATAAATACAAATATAATTTTAGATGCTAAAATCGATCCGAGTACAGCATTGGTTAGAGAAAGTGGAGATTCTCCGTATGCAAATATTGTTGTAGTTAGAAAAGGAGATAAGGATAGGGCAGAGATTAAATCTATTATAAAAGCTTTAACTTCAGACGATGTAAAAAGTTTTATACAAGAAAAATATGGTGTGGCAGTAGTTCCAGCATTCTAAAAGGGGAGAAAAATATGTCGTATAAAATAGCATTTGCAAGCAGTGATGGAAAAGTTGTTAATCAACATTTTGGAAGAACTAAGCAGTTTTTAATTGTTGAAATAGAAGGCAAAGATCATAAATATATTGAAACAAGAGTTAATGATCCATCTTGCCAAGAATTTCAACATAGTGAAGAAGCTATGAGTAAATCTATTGAATTAATATCAGATTGTAAAGCAGTTTTTGTTGCTAGAATAGGACAAGGTGCTTTAGCTCAAGTTGAAGCAAGAGGAATGAAAGGAATTGAAGCACCTTACTTCATAGAAGATATTCTAAAAAAAGTTTTAAATTCAAGGGTTAATATTTTAGATATATATTAAGCGTATTTATAATATTAATCATTAGAAATAATAAAACAATCAATAAAGATTATAGATATGTATATTAATAATAAAAATTAAAATTAAACTTAAATGATAAAGTAAGGTTTTAAAAATTAGATAAGTTCTATTTAAAGTCAATTGAAAGGAAGTGAATTATATGGGGAATTTTGATCATCTTGCAAGGACTCATCCTTGCTTAGGTGGAGAAGCACATTTTAAATATGGAAGAATACATTTACCAGTAAGTCCATCATGTAATATACAATGTAAGTTTTGCAAGAGAGGATTTAATAAATCAGATGTACGTCCAGGTGTAAGCTCATTGCTGCTTACACCTGAGGAAGCAGTAAAAACAATTAGAAAGGCATTAACATTGTGTCCAGAAATTAGCGTTGTTGGGATTGCAGGTCCAGGAGATACTCTTGCAACTGATCATGCTCTTGAAACCTTTAGATTAGTAAAAAAGGAATTTTCACATCTTATTAACTGCTTAAGTACTAATGGACTTAGATTAGCAGAAAAAGCAGAAAAGATTGCTGAAGCAGGAGTTCAAACAATAACAGTTACAGTTAATGCCATTGATCCAAAGATCCAAAAAGATATATGTTCTTTTATAATTGATGAAAATGGAAATAAATTAGAAGGAGAAGATGGAGCAAGAAAATTAATAGATGCACAACTTAGAGGGATTAAGAAAATTAGTGAATTAGGGGTTATAGTTAAGATAAATAGTGTTTTAGTTCCAGGGATAAATGACAAGCATATTAAGGAAGTAGCTAGGGTGACCAGAGAATTAGGAGCTTCAATATTAAATATTATTCCGTTAATTCCACAAAATGAGTTATCTCATGTTGAAGTACCAACATGTGTACTTTTAGAAAAGTGTAGAGGTGAAGCAGGAGAATATCTTGATGTATTTAGGCATTGTAAGCATTGTAGAGCAGATGCCTGCGGAGTACCAGGTAAAAATCAAGATATACATGGTCAATTATATGATAAAGAAGTAGTAGAAACATTTTCTCATGGTTAGAGAGAAGATGAGGAGGGGAGAAAAATGAAAATAGAATCATTATTAGTTCATGGTGCAGTTGATGGGGACGAAACAACAGGATCAGTAAATATTCCTATATATCAAACTTCCACATATAAGCAAGAAGAACTAGGTAAAAATAAAGGATATGAATATTCAAGAACAGGAAACCCAACAAGGGAAGCATTAGAAAAAACTATTGCTCTATTGGAAAGCGGAACAGGAGGACTTGCATTTAGTAGTGGAATGGCTGCAATTACAGCTATTTTATCTTTATTTAAAAGTGGGGACAAAATAATAATTCCAAGTAATCTTTATGGAGGAACCTTTAGAGTAATTGATAAAGTATTTAAAAATTTCAATATTCAATACGAGATAGTTGATTTTTCAAGATTAAGTGATGTTAAAAGAATTTTAGAGAGCAATAAAAAAATTTCTAATATAAAGGCTGTGCTTATAGAAACGCCTACAAATCCTCTTATGGATATTACCGATATTGAAGCGGTTAGTAAACTTGCAAAAGAATATGGAGCATTAACGGTTGTAGACAATACCTTTATGTCTCCATATCTGCAACGACCATTAGAATTTGGGGCTGATATAGTAGTTCATAGTGCAACTAAGTATTTAGGTGGTCATAGCAATGTAGTGGCTGGCTTAATAGCCATAAATGATGAAGAACTTTGGGATAAACTACATTTCATACAAAATTCTACTGGCGGAGTACTTGGGCCATTTGACTCTTTTATATTACTTCAAGGTATAAAAACTTTAGGGGTTAGATTAGATAGGCATAATGAAAATGCAGAGAAAATAGCACGATTTTTAGTACAAAGTGAATATGTTTCAAAAATTTATTATCCGGGTTTAAAAGATTCTAAGGGATATGAGATTCATAAAAAACAAGCATCAGGCTTTGGAGGAGTATTATCTTTTGTTATTAATGAAAAGGCTGATTATAAAAAGTTCTTAAGTTCATTAAAGCTTATAACTTTAGGAGAAAGCTTAGGCGGAGTTGAATCATTAATATGCCATCCAGCAACTATGACTCATGCTGCAATTCCATATAAAATAAGACAAGAAGTTGGAATAGTTGATAATTTAGTAAGATTATCAGTTGGAATCGAAAATATTGAAGATTTATTAGAAGACTTAAACAATGGATTTAAGGAGAGCAGAGTATGAATTACGTAAGTGATGTAAGGGAACTTATAGGCAATACTCCCTTAATAAAGCTTAATCATATTGATGTAAAAGAAAATGTTAATATATTTGCTAAATTAGAATGCTTCAATCCTGGTGGGAGCATAAAAGATAGAATTGGTGTCACAATGATTGAAGGTGCTGAAAGAAAGGGAATATTAAAAAAGGGATATACAATAATTGATGCAACAGCAGGAAATACTGGTCTTGGAATAGCTTTAGCTGCAATAAATAGAGGATATAATATAATTTTTGTAGTACCAACAAAGTTTTCAATAGAAAAGCAAAAATTGATTAAGGCTTTAGGAGCTAAAATAATAAATACTCCTGATGAAGAAGGAATGCTTGGAGCAATAAATAAAGCAGAAGAATTACTAAAAGAAATTCCACGTAGCATTAGTTTAGAACAATTTCAAAATTCTGATAATCCTTTAGCTCATTATGAAACAACAGGACCAGAGATATATGAAGCATTAGAAGGTCATATAAGCTACTTTGTAGCAGGTGCAGGAAGTGGAGGCACATTTACTGGAATTGTTAAATATTTAAAAGAAAAGAATAAAAACATTCAAGGTATATTAGCAGATCCAGAAGGTTCAACTATGGTTGGTGGAGAGCATAAAAGCTATAAAATAGAGGGCATTGGAAATGATTTTGTACCTAAAACAATGGCTATAGATTTAGTTGATAAGGTTATAAAGGTTAATGATGATGAGGCTTTTAAAACAGTAAGATTACTAGCTAAAAAGGAAGGTTTAATAGTTGGATCATCATCTGGAGCAATACTTGCAGCAGCGTTAAAGCTTTCAAGAGAAATAGAAAGTGGAAATATAGTTGTTGTATTTCCAGATAGAGGAGATAGATATTTAAGCACAACTTTATTTGATGAATAAAAAATATCAAGATAAAGATAGAAGGTATATTTAAAGAATAATTTAATTAGTGATTAAAAGTATAGCTATTTAAAAAAATAAATAAATTAACTATTAATATATTATTTTTAAGATGTTTAAAATAATATAAATATGTTAATGAAGTTGACTAGAAAACTAGAGACTGAGTTTCTTAAATTATACAAGATGTATATATAAGAAACTCAGTTTTATTATTTACAGTTTAATTTGTAATTAACTTAATATATAAATAAAGGAATTGAGTTGACTTTACTATTTAGAAGCTAATTTTAGGAGGTATCAAACATGGCAAATAAAAAGATTAATTTGAATATTCCAGAAGTTGAAAGCCGAGAACAAAGGCTTGGAACAATTATTGCATGGGATGGAAAAGCATCAGAATTATCTAAGCAATCCACTTATGAACGCAGAGGTTGCGCGGGGAAAGGTAAACAATGCAGACTGTGCGAGGTAAAAGGACCTTTTACTCAAGGATCAGTATGTAGTGAACAAATGGTTGAATGTCAAGCTGGGAATGTTAGAGATGCAGTACTTATTCAACATTCACCAATAGGTTGTGGTGTAGGACAAATTCCATACAATTCAATTTATCGTAATGGGCTTGCACTTAGAAACTTGCCAATAGAAAATATAAGAATAATTTGTACTAATTTAGATGAAAGCGATATGGTATTTGGAGGCGTAAAAAAATTAAAACAATCAATTAAAGACGCTTTTGAAAGATATAATCCTAAGGCTATTTTTTTAGGAACTTCTTGTGCAACAGGTATTATTGGAGAAGACATGGAAAGTGTAGCTAATGAGGCAGAAGAGGAATTTGGTATACCTATAATTCCACTTACTTGTGAAGGTTTTAGGTCAAAACATTGGAGTACAGGCTTTGATGCTACTCAACATGGAATACTTAGAAAAATTGTACGTAGAAATCCTAAAAAACAAGAGGATTTAATTAATGTTATAAATCTTTGGGGTTCTGACGTGTTTACTCCAATGCTTGCTGAATTAGGATTAAGAGTAAATTATGTTGTAGATTTAGCAACAGTAAAAGATCTTGAACAGCTTTCAGAAGCAGTTGCAACAGTAGGCTTTTGTTATACTTTATCATCATATATGGCAGCAGCACTTGAACAAGAATTTAACGTTCAAGAAATTAAAGCACCTCAACCTTATGGTTTTCCAGGAACAGATGCTTGGTTACGTGAAATAGCAAGAGTTACACATAAGGAAGAACTTGCAGAAGCTTATATAAAAAAAGAGCATGAAAGAATAAAACCTAAATTAGAAGTGCTTAGAGAGAAGCTTAAAGGAGTGAAAGGTTATGTTGCAACAGGTTCGGCTTATGCACATGGATTAATTACTGTTTTAAGAGAACTTGGAGTAGAAGTAAACGGATCTTTAGTTTTCCATCATGATCCAGTTTATGATAGTGGAGATCCAAAGCAGGATTCTCTTAAATTTTTAATAGATAATTATGATGATGTACCTTCATTTAGTGTAAGTAATAGGCAACAATATCAATTTTATGGACTTCTAAAAAAGACAAATCCAGATTTTATATTAATCAGACATAATGGGCTTGCACCTTTAGCATCTAGATTAGGAATACCAGCAGCGCCACTTGGAGATGAACATCTTGCTATTGGATATGATGGAATGATTAATTTGGGGGAAGCTGTTTTAGATGTTCTTGCACATAAGAAATTCCATTTAGACCTTAAGGAACATGTTAAATTGCCTTATACAAAATGGTGGCTTGATCAAGAAGACCCTTATATACTTGCAAAAAAACCAGAAATATTAAATGAAAAAATAATATAATAAATTTTTGAGGGAGAATTTTATGAAAAATGATAGAGAAATAAATATAGAAACAGATACAAAGAAAAATATTACTCAAACAAATTCTATAAACCAAGTGCGTTATGGCTGTGCAATAGGTGCTCTATATAGTGCATCGTCAATTCCAGGAGTAATGCCTATTGTAAACTGTGGGCCAGGCTGTGCAGATAAGCAATATATGGGGCTTGCATTTTATAATGGTTTCCAAGGCGGAGGTTATAGCGGTGGTGCTGTATCACCAAGTACTAATGCAGGTGAAAATGAAGTTGTATTTGGAGGGGAAAATCGTCTTAAAGAATTAATTAAATCTTCATTAAAAATTATGGAAGCAGATTTGTTTGTAGTTCTTACTGGATGTATTGGTGAAATTGTAGGAGATGATGTAGGTGCAATAGTTGGAGAATTCCAGAAAAAAGGAGCCCCTATAGTATATGCAGAAACTGGAGGATTTAAAGGAAATAATTTTATAGGTCATGAACTAGTTACAAAAGCTATTATAGATCAATATGTAGGAGAGTATGATGGAGAAAAAGAAGAGGGTTTGATTAATGTGTGGTCACTTTTACCTTATCAAAATACTTTTTGGCGTGGAGATCTTACAGAAATAAAACGTGTACTAGAAGGAACTGGCCTTAAAGTTAATATTTTATTTGGATCAGAATCAAAAGGTGTAAGTGAGTGGAAGAATATACCTAAGGCTCAATTTAATTTGGTACTGTCTTCTTGGCTTGGCTTAGACACAGCAAAACATCTAGAAAGAAAGTATGGACAACCTTTCTTGCATATTTCGACTATACCTATTGGAGCAAAGGAAACAAGTCAATTTTTGCACACAGTAGTAGATTTTGCAGGTATTGATAAAGAAAAAAGTGAAGAATTTATAAAAAATGAAGAAAAACATTACTATTATTATTTAGAACATTTTGCGGATTTTTATGCAGAATATTGGTGGGGGTTGCCAGCTAAATACTCAGTAGTAGGAGATAGTGCGTATAATATAGCCCTTAATAAATTTCTAGTAAATCAGCTTGGACTAATTCCTGCTAAACAAATCATTACAGAAAATCCACCAGAGCAATATAGAAAGGCTATTGTCAAGGAGTACGAAAATTTAGCGGAAGATGTATCTACAGAAGTTGATTTTGCAGAGGATGGATATATAATAAATCAACTGCTAAAGCAAACAGATTTTGGACATAAGCCGCCTATTATTTTTGGAACTACGTGGGAAAGAGATACAGCAAAAGAATTAAAAGGAGCGATTATTGAAGTAGGATTTCCAGCTTCTTATGAAGTAGTGTTATCTAGAACATATGTAGGGTACAGAGGTGCTCTTAATTTACTAGAAAAAATTTATACAACAGCAATTAGTGCAAGTGCATAAAGTAGTTATATAAACAAAAAGTATTATCTAAAAGTAATGTTTTGATTATTTAGATAATGATTTCTTTTATTATATGCAGTTCTATTTTATCAAAATTAACTAAATTAAAACTATTTGTAACAGAGTCTTTTTATAAATAGAATATAGGCTTGTTTTATAAAAATTCAATGTTGTCGTCATAAAATGCAGATTTTTAGGCGCAAAAAGAATATTTTAGAATAACAAGGCAAATATACGAATTATTTGCCTTGTTATGTATTATTATTGGTCTTTCGTGCTATAGATATTTACTTAATTTAAATATCATGAGAATATATCATTATAAGTAGCTGAAGAGTTACATATAATTTTAATTCTGGAAGTGAGGTTTTTTTATGAAAAGAAGTAGTTTAAAAAGAAAGTTTATTGTATCGACTGTAGTTGCTATGAATGTTTTACTCTGTTCATCAGTCCAAGCCTTTGCTGCTTGGAATGACAATCACTCAGGTTATGCTACATATACTGGTTCTGGATATTCTGGAGGTGCAGTACTTCTAGATCCTATTCCTTCTACAATGGAGATTACGGCATTAAATCCTACTGACCTTAACTATAATGGAATCAAAGCAGCCTTAGCTGGTGCGTATTTAGAAGTTCAAGGTCCAAATGGAAAAAAAACTACTGTATATGTTACCGATTTATATCCTGAAGGAGCTGCTGGAGCTTTAGATCTTTGCCCAACTTCTTTTGGTAAAATCGGTAATATGTCAGCAGGAAAAATCAATATTAATTGGCATGTGGTAAAAGCACCTATAACTGGAATGTTTTCTTATCGTATAAAAGAAGGTAGCAGTCCATATTGGGCGGCTATTCAAGTAAGAAATCATAAATATCCTGTTGTGAAAATGGAATTTCTAAAGGGTAGTACCTGGGTTAACATGGAAAAGATGCCATATAATCATTTCGTTGGAAACAATATGGGGACAGGCTCTATTAAGATAAGAATCACAGATATCCGTGGAAAATTGGTTACCGACACAATAACAGCTTTACCTCAATACGGAAATTCTTCAGCTTATATTATTCCTGGATATGTTCAACTACCAGATTAAATTAATTTAAAAATACAAAGCAAAAATCATGCAGAATAACAGCATGATTTTTTTTAGTTTAACTATAGCTTGAGAATAGAGTGTGTGAAGAAATTTGTAAATTATAATAAGAAAACTATAGAGACTCAACAACTTAGAATGTTGTTTACATAGTTGAAAAATTTCTTATAAATATTCCAATATAACGTATAGTAAATATATATTAATCTTACTTAAAATATAGCTAAAGGGTATTATAGTTATGGATCTTTTCATGAAGAAATTTTTTGACTTGAAGTGAACAGTTCTTGTTTGCTTTTAGTCTTTTTTATTTAAGAATTTACAATTGCTAAAGTGAAAGGCTTATAAAATTTGTGACTTATAATTTGGAATAAGTGGAAAATAAATCTTAATATATAGAAAAATGATGTTTTTTGAAGTATACTAGTAAGAAGTAAGTGATATGAAATATTATCTTTAGTAAATAATATTTATCATTAATGAATCTATATTGAAGTAAGGTACTTAAGCTTTTAAGAATTATAAAGTGATTTACTAAACAAAATAAAAACTATGGAAAAATTGGAGGTTATTTTATGAATGAATTTTTAAAAATTGTGAGAGAAAGAAGATCTGCTGATAAATTTATTGAAAATGTTACAATACCTAGGGAAGATTTTAATGAAATATTTAGAGATTTATCTTTAGCACCTTCTGCATTTAACTTGCAACATGCTAAATATTATGTTGTAGAGGATAAAGAATTAAATGAAAAGGTTTATAACGCTGCCTTTAAACAATATAAAATAAAAACTGCTTCAGCAACAATAATAGTTACTGGAGACAAAAATGCATATTTATCAGCAAGCAAAATCTATGAAGGATCAATGATGCTAGGAATGATAGATAAAACACAATATGAAATTATGATTAATACTATTAAGAATCTTTATGAAGGTTGGGGAGAAAGCTCTCAGCATGATGAAGCTATTAGAAATGCAGCTCTATCAGCGATGCAATTTATGTTATTAGCTAAAAATAAAGATTGGGATACATGTCCTATGATATATTTTGAGAAAGATAAAATTAAAGAAATTTTAAATATTCCAGAAAATGAAGTACCAGCACTTATGATAACTATGGGAAAAGTGGACAAGAGTAGTAGTAAAATAAGAGGTTATAGAAAACCTGCTGATGAATTTGTGAAATTTTATTAAATCAAAAGGCGATATTTTAATTACTAATTTAATTTTGAAAGAATTATATATGAATATAAAAGATTTAAAAGCTTAGTGTTTTGCACTAGGCTTTTTCTTTTCTTGTTATATGTTCCTATTTGATTTAGCAATTTAATTAAATAATTTTTAATATGGAACGTGACTTAAATCACATTCGTTTTAAATTTAATAGTTTAAAATAGGGTTGTTAACATTTTTAGTTTATAACAATAAATATATTATATTAATGGACTTATAGTAAATTATTATATTACTTGTTATATGGGAAGGAAAGAGTATGGAAAGATATAAAGAGCAGAGAAAATTTTTAAAGTCTAATTTTTATGAATTTAAAAATATAAAAACTGATAAAATGAATGGAATACCTCAGCCTGAGATTGTAAAATCTTATAATTCATCTTGTCAGGTTATTGATCTTCCAAAGGTAAGTGAGGATTCTGTGAAAAAACAAAATATTTATAAGTGTATAAAGGAAAGAAGAAGTACAAGGTTTTATTCTGATGAAAAAATAAGTATAGAGGAAATATCGTATTTGTTATGGGCAACTCAAGGCATTACAGATACAAATAAAGCTGGACTTACATTTAGAACAGTTCCATGTAGTGGTGCAACTCATTCTTTTGAAACTTATTTGTTTATTATGAATGTGGAAGGTATAGAAAAAGGAATATATAGGTATGATCCATTAAAGCATAAACTCTTATTTATGCTTCAAGTGGACGGAATAGACACAAAAATAGATGAAATTACGTTAGAACAGCCTTTTGTACCTAATTTTGCTAAAAAGGCTGCTGTAATATTTGCATGGAGTACTATTCCATATCGTTCTGAATGGAAGTTTGATATTACTAGTCACAAAAAAATCTTAATAGATATTGGACATGTATGCCAAAATCTTTATTTGGCTAGTGAATCTATTGAGGCTGGAACTTGTGCTATAGGAATATATGATCAAAAAATGATAGATGGACTTTTAGAACTTGATGGAGAAGATGAATTTGTAATATATCTTGCTGCAGTGGGAAAAAAGCTAGGAAATAGTATAAAGTAGGATTTTTTTGTATTGAATTTATAGTGAAAATTAATATAATCGTAGAAAATAAAAAAGCCCGCGGCATTATACCGACGGGTTATTTACGTTTATATTTAATTTATATGTTATAATAAATTCGTAATATTTAGTTATTATTAGGGGTACAAAGAAAAAGGAGGATTATTATTGGATAGTATAAAATGTGAGCGTAGAATATATAATTTTAAAATTAATACTCATGCTCATGAATATGGACAATTAATTTTGCCACTTCACGGCATACTTTCTATAGAAACTGATTATAAAAAACTAAAGTTAAAAGATGATTCTTTATTCTTTCTTCCACCAGATTGTGAACATACTTTTAATTCTAATAATAATAACGAATTTTTAGTTCTAGATATACCTAATAAAATGCTTAATAAGTATGATATGGAAAAAATGTATGGTGGAAGAGAATTTTTATTTGATGAAAAATGGAAAGCTATACGATATTTATTATTAAATGAAGCCGATAATAACAAAAATTCTACTTCTATAAATAATTTATTCCTTTACTTCTATAATTTTATTGCTACTGAAAATTTACCTAATTCTATAAAATATATAAATGAACATTTTACTGAAAATATGGACTTAAAGAAATTAGCAGATATTGAACATTATAATACTAGTTATTATAGTGAATGGTTTAAACATAATATGTGCGTTTCACCTATTGAATATATACAAAATCTAAGAATAAAAAAGGCAAAAGAACTCCTTTTGAATACAAATTTAACAATTTTACAAATTTCTCAAATGGTAGGTTATGAACACAATTCATCATTTACTAAAGTGTTTAAACACTTAGAAAAAATATCACCTTCAGAGTTTAGAATGAAAACCAGAAAATAGACTAAAAACTAACTAGATTTTAGCAAAGACATATTTAATTGAGAAGTTATAATTATATATAAGTAATTTTTTTTAAAGAACTATTTAAATTAGTTCTTTATTTTTTAGTAATTTAGATTGATAAAATTTAACAAACTTATATACAGAAAGGATATGTTTTTCATGAAAGAAAAAATTACCGACATGGTAAAGAAATTCATAAAAAAATACGAACAAAAATCTGATAATTCTACGAAGTGGGGAGAGCCTTTGGTAAGCTTTGCGGATGCTAATCATCCTTATATTTTAAAGTTAAAAGAACTGATTTCACCAACTCATAGTTTACCTACTGACGTACTTTCAGATGCATCTATTGTAATAACATATTTTGTACCATTTACCAAGGAATTAGCTGATACAAATCGAAATCCTGGTGATATAGCCTCCGCTGAATGGGCATTAGCCTATGAAGAAACAAATGCAATGTTTGGTAAACTAAATGAATATATGATAGCAGAGCTACAAAAAATTGGATATCGAGCAGATGTCTCACCTGAAGCCTCTACCTTTAACCAAAAGACATTAATAAGTAATTGGTCACATCGTCATTTTGCAGTTGTTGCTGGTATGGGAACCTTTGGTATTAATAATATGCTGATAACTAAGAGTGGGTGTTGTGGGAGATACGGTACAATTGTGACAAATCTCAATATTGAGCCTGATTCGCCTTTAAAAGAAGAATACTGTTTATATAAAAAGCATGGGAGTTGCGGTATATGTGTAAAACATTGTCCGTCAGGTGCTTTGACCTTAGATGGATATGATAGACATAAGTGTTATGCAGTGTTGAGAAAAAATGCAGAACTATATACTGAATTTGGTAGCTCTTACACCGACGAATCTGGAGAACACGCAAATAGTATAGGTAGTGAAGTATGTGGAAAATGTGTGGTTAATACACCATGCACCTTTTTTTATAGAAAATCTTAATTATAAATTAGAATCTATATGTTATATGTAAATATCTATTCATTCCAGAGTTTCAAATTAATAATTATCCATGTAGTTATATGGATAATTATTAGATAAAGACTCAGAAATGGAAAGGTGAGGTTAGAAAACTAAAAGTTTAGTGCGTTCAGATGAAACTTAAATTATGCGATGTACAATAAATAAACTATGTATTATGGATAATCATTAATACTTCGCATAATATTTGCTTATGAGCCCCTGTTATTTAACATAAACTAATAGAAGAAAGAGGGTGAAACCATGAAAATAAATATTATCGATATTAAAAAAATAATAGAAAAGAAAGTACTTAAAGACTTATTTTTTATAATAGCTGGTTCCTTCTTATTCTCAGGAGCGATCAACTTTTTTATTGTTCCTTCCAATTTATACAATGGAGGTTTTTTGGGGTTGTCACAGGTTATCCGTTATATATTAGCTCAATATTTTTATATAGATTTTGGAGGTTTTGATATATCGGGAATATTATATTTTCTTCTGAATATACCAACGGTGTACCTGGCATATACAAAGCTTGGAAGAAGCTTTTTGCTTAAAACTATTGTATCAGTACTCGCTAATACTATTTTTTTATCAATTATTAGAAGTCCTGAAACACCACTACTTAAAGATATACTATCTTCTTGTATTATTGGTGGCATTATTGCAGGTTTTGGTATGGGAATAACATTAAGAGCTGGAGGATCTGGTGGAGGTCTTGATGTGATTGGAGTTTATTATACAAAGAAATATCCAGATTTCAGTGTAGGGAGAATTAGTATTGCTTTTAATTTATTCGTGTATGGATCATGTGCTTTATTATTTAATATACAAACAGTCATCTATTCTATTATTTATACAACATTTTCTTATCTTATATGCGATAAAACTCACTATCAAAACATTATGGTGACTATTATGATTTTTACTAAAGTAGATGGAATCGAGAATTTGATTTTGGATAAATTTAATAGGGGTGTGACTTCTTGGCAAGGAAGTGGTGCTTATACTCGTGAAGATACAAAAGTTTTGTTAACAGTAGCTTCAAAATATGAAGCTACTTATATCAGAAAAAATGTAAAGAAGATAGATCCGAACGCATTCATAATAATCAATGAAGGGGTTTCAGTCATAGGTAATTTTGAAAAGAGACTGTAATTTAAATGAAATACTACATACATATAGCACTGAAATATTGTTATTAAATAAAATATAAAAAGGAGCTTAATTATATAATGATAGATATAATAATTAGTGAAGAATTAAAGAAAGTTTGCCCTAAAATAACACTAGGGTGTGTTCAAGCACATGTAAATGTGAAAGATAGTGATGAAAACTTATGGAATGAAATTAATGCTCACTGCGAAGTATTACAAAAAGAAATGCATATAGAAGAATTATCAAATTTTCCAAGTATTAAAGATGGACGAGAATTATATAAGAAATTAGGTAAATCTCCTAGTAAATATAGACAATCTTCTGAAGCATTAATAAGACGAGTATTACAAGGAAAAGGAGTTTATAAAGTAAATAACGTTGTTGATATTAATAATCTAATATCACTAAAATCAAAATTTCCCATAGGCTCATACAATATAGATAACCTCACTTTTCCTATTAAATTAACAATCGGAAAAGAAGGTGAAAAATATAAAGGAATAGGCAAAGAAATGATAAATATAGAAGGTTTACCAGTATTGTTGGACTCTTTGGGTAGTTTTGGAAGTCCTACAAGTGATTGTGAGCGAGCTATGATAACAAAAGATACAAATGAAATATTAATGTGTATCTACTCTTTTAGTGATAATGTAAATATGAATGAATACATAAAGTATGCTAAAGAACTTTTAGAAAGATATGCTCATGCAGAAAACTTTGAAACTAAAATAATTGACTAAAATATTTCTTTATAAAAAAGTGGATGAGCTAGCGCTTGATTTTGTCCATCTCCTAGTGTTTTATAAATGCAGCTAATTAGTACAATAAGGTTTAAAAGTACTACTAGGAATATGAATTTTATAAATGTATGAACCATCTACATCCTTCATTCATTTTTTACTAAGTGCTTGAGGACGTTGTATATTTCTGCTATAGGAAACATATAAATCAAAGTTTGAGGATGCAACAAGTAAAATTGAGTAATAGATTTTTTAAGACAATCTCTTTGCATAGAGAAGAACTAAATGAGGAAAACCTATAACACAAGGACATATCCTTATTAAATAAGCTATTAAGAGAAATAATTAGTAACATAGTTTATCATAGAGAGGATAAAACAATAGAGCTCGAAATTAGTTACATTTAAGACGGTATTATAACCGTCTTTTTTTATTTTTTATTTGGTAACCGTTGTTACAGATTATATAAGAGTAGTCTAGTAATATATAATCATGGCGAAAAGCTAACAGAGAAAATAAAAGAGAAATTATTAATATTTTAATAAAAGAAAGTAGGAGGGCATATTATGTCAATGTTTTGTTATCAATGTCAAGAAACAGCTGGATGCACTGGTTGTACTAAAGTAGGAGTTTGTGGTAAGGATGAGAATGTAGCAAAAGCTCAAGACTTATTAATATATGTAACTAAAGGACTAGCTATAGTAAGTAATGAAGGAAGAAAAGTTGGTGTTATAGATAGCACTGTAGATAAATACATAACAGAAAATTTATTTACAACAATTACAAATGCTAATTTTGATAGAGATTCAATTTTAGATAGAGTAAGAGAAACTTTAAAAATTAGAGAAATTTTAAAAGCTAAAGTTATTAAAGCTGGTGGAACTGTTGGAGAAGTAAAAGTAACTGGTGGTTTCTTCAAAAAAATATTTGGAATGCAAACTACAGAAATGATTATGCCAGAAGCAGCGACTTGGACTGCTGACAATACAATTGAATTTGATAATAAGGCTGAAACTGTTGGAGTACTTGCAACAGAAAATGAAGATATAAGAAGTTTAAGAGAACTTATAACTTATGGATTAAAGGGATTATCTGCTTACATGAAGCATGCTATGAACTTAAAATATAATAATGAAGAAGTTCATGGATTTATGGCAAAAGCATTAGCTGCCACAATAGATGATAGTTTAACTGTTGATGATTTAGTAGCACTCGCATTAGAAGCTGGTAAATTTGGTGTAGATGGTATGGCATTACTTGATAAAGCTAATACTGAAAGTTATGGACATCCTGAAATAACAAGTGTAGATATTGGAGTTAGAAGCAATCCAGGAATATTGATTTCAGGTCATGATTTAAGAGATTTAGAAATGTTACTTGAGCAAACAGAAGGAACTGGAGTAGATGTTTATACTCATGGAGAAATGCTTGCTGGACAATATTATCCAAAATTCAAGAAATACGAACATTTTGCAGGAAATTATGGTAACGCATGGTGGAAGCAAAAAGAAGAATTTGAACAATTTAATGGACCAATCCTTATGACTACAAATTGTATAGTTATTCCAAAGGATTCTTATAAAAACAGATTATTTACAACTGGGGCTACAGGAATGCCAGGATGTGCTCATATAGAAGCTAAGGCTAATGGTACAAAAGATTTTTCTAAAGTTATAGAAATGGCTAAAAAATGCAGTGCACCTACTGAAATAGAAATAGGACAAATTGTTGGCGGATTTGCTCATAACCAAGTTTTAGCTCTTGCTGATAAAGTTGTAGAGGCTGTTAAAACTGGAGCTATAAAGAGATTCTTTGTAATGGCTGGTTGTGACGGAAGAGCAAAATCAAGAAATTATTATACGGATTTTGCAGAAAAATTACCAAAAGATACAGTTATATTAACTGCAGGTTGTGCAAAATACAAATATAACAAATTAAACTTAGGTGATATTGGTGGAATTCCAAGAGTTTTAGATGCAGGACAATGTAATGATTCATATTCATTAGTTGTTATAGCACTTAAGCTGCAAGAAGTATTTGGATTAAAAGATGTAAATGAATTACCTATATCATACAACATAGCATGGTATGAACAAAAAGCTGTAATAGTATTATTATCATTATTACACTTAGGAGTTAAAAATATTCATTTAGGACCAACACTTCCAGCATTCCTTTCACCAAATGTTGCTAAGGTATTAATAGATAATTTTGGTATTGGTGGAATAACTAATGTTGAAGATGATATGAAGATGTTTATGGAAGCTTAATAAACTTTTCTTATGATACCTATATCAAGGACACTATAAAAAAAGAATGTTAAGAACATAAAAAATGATTTTATAGACTCCCTTTGTGAGATACAGTTAAAATGAAAAACTGTTATCATTAAGGGAGTCTATTTGGTACACTATAAGTGCAGCAGATAATCTTATAAAGATTTAAAGCTAGCACTTATTTTTTATTATAATATAAAGGATGAAGAAAGTAGAGTTATACTTGAAGCTACTGGATCATATCATTTACCTGTTTTAAGTTATTTGAAACAAAAAGGTATTTTTGTAGCAGTAATTAATCCATTAATGATGAAAAAATATTCAAACCTTACTCTCAGAAAAGGAAAAACAGAATATGAAATAATGACTTCTTTAAATGCTATAAAACCGGTAGAGTATTCAGGTGTATATGATTATATGTTAAAGAAAGAATCAGAAGGAAAAGCTAAAAAATGGCTAAAATAGTAGAATTAAATAAGCTCTTAAGGAAGTTATTATGTAAGAGTAAAGGAGATATATAGAAAGGTTTAAAAATAGGTTTTGTTATTCGATATTATTGATATAGGTATATGAAAAACTTGTAAATAAATACAATTATAATATAATATGTGTATGGGGTAATACAGAATAGTAAATATAGCAGTATTAGTTGAGTGCTTTCCAAAGGAAATTCTTATGGTATTTGTAAGGGATTCAGGAGTATTAAATATAGGTATATCATATTTAGGAATAATACTATTGGTTATTTAATATTCAGCTTGACTTTCATAACTAATGGAATTATAAATGGTTTAGGAAAACTATAATAACCATGATAATATTATCGGTATCTTTGCTTTTATTAAGGATACCTTTAGCAGATTGTATGTCTCAAAGTAGTATGGAAGTTAAAGGAATATGGTATGCTAATTACTGATGCATCTACCAGTACTTGCAGTATGCTTTATTATATATCAGAAAAATATAAAGAAAAATTATCTGAATATGGAGAAAAAGTTTATTCCTAAGATGATGTTAATTTGAAAAATATGTTACTAATTAATATGAAAATTATATTATGAAAATAAGAGGATAGTTTATGATAAAAAATTCTTTAAAGAAAATTATAGTTTTAGGAATAATCGTTATATCAGTTGGTTATGTTGCTAAAAATACAATTATTGATGCTTACAGTTTAAGTTCTAGTGAAGCAAGTGCAGATTCAATAAGTAGTGAAGCAGATTTTAAATTTGATGCAACAACAGGAACAATAACAAAATATATTGGTAATCAAATTGAAGTAGTTATACCAAGCACAATTAATGGTGAGACAGTAACAAGTATAGGAAAAAATGCATTTGCAGATTGTAGTAAATTGATAAAGATAACAATTCCTGATTGTATAACGAGTATAGGAACTAATGCATTTGGAAATTGTGTTAATTTAGAAAATATACTTGCAAAACATAATAATAAATATTATACAAGTAGTGATGGAGTATTATTTAATAAATTAAAGACTGAAATAATAAAATATCCTGAAGGGAAAAAGGATACAAGCTATATTATTCCAAATAGTGTAGCAAGTACAGGAAATGGTGCATTTATATTGTCTCGTAATCTAACAAGTATAACAATTCCAAGTAGTGTAACAAGTATAGGAGAAAGAACATTTAATGGCTGTAGTAGTTTAAAAAGCATAAGTATACCAGATAGTGTGATAAATATAGGTGATAATGCATTTGGACATTGTAATAATTTGATAAGCATAACAATTCCGAGTGGTGTAACCAATATAGGTGGTAGTGAATTTTCGGATTGTATTAATTTAGCAAGTATAACAATTCCCAATAGTGTAGTAAGTATAGGAAATAGTGCGTTTTATGGTTGCAGTAGTTTAGTAAGCATAACAATTCCAAGTAGTGTAATAAGTATAGGAATTGGTGCATTTTATAGTTGCAGTAGTTTAGCAAGTATAACAATTCCAAATGGAGCAACAAGTATAGAAAAATATGCATTTTATGATTGCCGTAGTTTAACAAGCATAACAATTCCAAGTAGTGTAACAAGTATAGGATGTGATGCATTTTTGGGAAGTGGTAATGCTATATTTTATGTAGAAAGTGAAAAAACAAAAGAACTGCTTCTTCAATCAGATGCAAATTCGCCTATATATGTAGATAGTAATAAAATAGTAATAAAATAATACAGAAAAAGTTGCTATTTCTCCAATGTTTATATTTCACATTCTTGCTGTTTAATTTAATACATAACAGTAAATAATCACGAAATGTCAATAGATGAATATTTTGTTCTTATTCTTGTGAGTAGTTTAATCAAGTAAAATTAGAAAAAAGGGAGTAAATTATGAGGTTTGAATTGTTATGTATTGATATGTTTCAAACATTAGTAAATGTAAATACAAGGATTCCATTTATATGGAGAAGGATTCTAAGAGAAAATTATAATGAAACATTAGCATTTGAATGTGCAAAATCAGTTAGTAAGAATGTATTTTATGGATTTCAGAAAAGTGCTTCAAATAATGCAGAGTTTGTCAATTTAAAAACTATGTTTGAGCCATTCTTTAAAACAGTATTTAATGAAATGAAGATTTCATTTGATGCAAATGAAGCAGTTCAAATATTTATGGACGAACATGCTAAAGCAACACCATATGATGATGTTGAAGCGTTTTTTGCTTTATTAAAGGGGAAATTGCCGATTTGTTTGGTAACTGATGCTGATTATGAAATGGTATTACCACTCTTGAAAAAGTATAAATTTGATGAAGTATTAATATCAGAAAAGGTTAAGTCATACAAGAATGAGCCAAGAAGCAAAATTTTCAAAGATGTTTTAAAAAATTATTCAATAAATCCAGATAAAGTTTTACACATTGGTGACTCATCGTCAGATATTATTGGGGCAAATCGAGTTGGTATTAAAACTTGTTGGATAAATAGAGAAAACATAGAATGGAAGTATAATACAAAGCCAGATTACATTGTTAAATCATTGGACGAAGTAATAAATATAATTGGAGTTGAGAGTAACATAATAGCGTAAAATCATACTTAAATTAAAAACACAATTTTCTTAATTTGTGTATTAACAAATAATCTAACAGAATAAAAAATGATTTGCATAGAAGAGACCAAGTAAAATTTTAATAAATTGATTGGTCTATTTTTATTCATGTGTAGCTAAAATCCTACTTTAATTAGAGAATTACTTGAAATATGAAAAGATTAACTTATATACTATAAAGTAGAAGTGAAAAATAATTAAAATTACTACAGGAGGATATATACTAGATGGGTAATTATTATAAGATTAGAGGCAAAGAAATTTATACAGAAATTTTGGGCGAGGATTCAGCACCAGACTTATTATTTATTCATGGTGGTCCAGGTGGAATTGGTGTTGCAGATTTTATTGAATATCAAGGACATAGATTAGCAAAAAAATTTAAAGTTATAGCTCCAGATCAAAGGGGAGTATGGAGATCAGAAGCCATTTTATATGATGAGGATATTTCACTAGAAGATATTATTGAGGACTTTGAAGAGCTAAGAAAAAAGTTAAATATAAATAAATGGTCATTACTGAGCCATTCATTTGGAGGATATCTTGCTGCTGTTTATGCAAATTTATATCCAACTTCAATTGAATGTATGATATATGAGTCTCCATCTTTTGATTTTGCACTTTCAGAACGTTCTATGTTAAAATCAGCAGCTGATGAATTAATTAAATTAGGAAATTCGCTACTTGGAGAAGAGTGTTCTAAATCATTAAGAGAAATTAATGATTATAAAGAAATAAATGGACTACTTATGAAGGTATTAAATGAACTTGGTGCGGATTGCAATAATTATATGTGGTTTGGAGAAGATAAGCAGATTATTGATAGAATAGCTATGGCGACCGAGGATGCAGGAACTTTATGGAATAAATCAATAAATACAAGAAATAAGCTGTTAAAGGATTGGCGAGTTTATAATGATGTATTTATTCAATTATCAAATATAAAGAAACCTTCTTTATTAATTAAAGGTAAATATGATCCAATAACTTGTGAAATACAAACAGCAGAATTTGAAAAGCTAGTAGAAGATAAAGAAGTAATTACATTTGATTTTTCTAGTCATTGGGTTAGGATTGAGGAGCCTGATAAGTATTGTGAAGTTGTGACAAGTTATGTATATAAGAAATTACAACTAAATAAGTAATTAGAATCTAAATAGCATATAAAGTTAATTAATGGTGTTTTAATTTTATGGAGGAATTAACAAAATGATTTATACTGAAAGACTTAATATAAGGCATCATAAAATTTCGGATCTGGAATGGCAGCATAAATTATATTCAGATAAAAAATCAATGTATTATTTACCACATATATTAACAGAAAAAATTGATATAGTTAGAGAAAATCTACTTCAAATAATTGAGGAAGAAAAATTAAAAGAACGAAATAGGTATTTTTATTCCATTGAATTAAAGGATGAAAAAAAGTGCATAGGAGAAATAGGCTTTACAATAATTTATGAAAATAGTGAAAAAGTTGCTGATATTGGATATTTCATTTTTCCTGAATATTGGAGTAATGGTTAAGTTACTGAAGCAATGAATGCAGTAATAAAGTTTGCCTTTGATAACTGTAATATTTCAAGAATAATTGCGTCCTGTTATAGAGAAAATGTTGGATCTGAAAAAGTAATGCAAAAAAGTAAAATGAAGATTATAGAAAATTCAGTGAATAAAAGAGTACATAATGGTATTGAAAAAGATAGGGTGCAGTATGAAATAACCAAAGAAATGTACATTGAATTTGAAGTGAGTGATTTAAAATAACTAGACATAATAAAGGGAAGATTCTGAAGTTACAATATACGATGGTTTCTAAATTTTATGATTTGATAGATGTTTTTTATTTTAATAACATAAAAACAAATCCAAGAAGAGGTATATTAGATTTTATATCAAATGAAAAATTAAGAGTATTAGAAATTTGTATTGGAACGGCTGCAAACAGTATTGTTATAGCCGAAAATAGAAAAAATTCAGAAATAGTTGGAATTGATTTATTAGAAGAAGTGCTGGTAATTGCAAAAGAATTCTTTTATAAAATTTGTATCCATATGCTTTACTACATTATATTTATAATCGCAACTTATATACATTAAAAAGATTACAATGGAAATGTTTAAATGAATAAAGAAAAATGCTATATTTGCGACTGGATAGCCAGAATTAATGATGATGAACAGAAATATTTTATTGCTGAATTAGAAACAGGGTATGTATTTTTAAGTAGTAAATGGCAAAATTTTAGGGGCTACACATTTTTTATAAGTAAGATTCATACAAGTGAGCTTCATTTAATGAATGTAGAATTTATAAAGCAGTTTTTATTTGAAATGACTATAGTATCCGAAGCAATACAAAATGTTTTTAAAGCAGTTAAAATTAATTGTGAATCATTAGGAAATTCTTGCGAACATGTTCACTGGCACATTATACCACGGTATGAAAATGATCCTCTTCCAGAAAAGGCAATATGGAACAGTGATAGAAGTATCATTGAGTCAGTTGCATTGAGTGATGCTGAATTATTAGAAATGCAAAAAGCTCTTATAGAAGAAATTAGAGAACTTGTAATACGCTATGAAATAAAAGCAGATTTTATGTAACCTTATTAATTTAATCGTACATATTTTTGATAAATATAAGTTTATAAATACCGTATTATTCGTTAAAAAATTGAATTTATGGTATTTTTGTTGTTTAATATTCTAATTTATTACTTAATATAATAGACAATAGATTGAAAAGGGAATTTTTTTAATGAATTGTGTTTTTTTGCTAGCCAATATGTAGATTTAACTAAGTGTCGATAGGTCAGATGGGATATTACAATTTCAATATTTCTATTTATTTTACTATTATATATCTGATAATGGTAAAAATATATATTTTTACAAAATACCACAGATATTTTCTAATTGTAACAACATATTTTTATATTCATAACTTATATTAGTAATAAAAATAAAATATTAGTAATAGGAGGTAATTTTATGAATATTGACAATCTAGGATATTCTCATTGGGACATTACTGATAATTGTGGCTGTGACGATGAGAGAAATAATAATTGTAGTAATAAATCTGAATGTCAACCTAAATTCATTCATGGAGCGCAAGGAGAACGAGGGCGAAAAGGCCCTACCGGAGCAACCGGAGCAACTGGAGCAACTGGAGCAACCGGAACTACTGGAGCAACCGGAACTACCGGAGCAACTGGAGCAACCGGAACTACTGGAGCAACCGGAACTACCGGAGCAACCGGAACTACTGGAGCAACCGGAGCAACTGGAGCAACCGGAACTACTGGAGCAACCGGAACTACTGGAGCAACCGGAGCAACTGGAGCAACC